>JADMIO011624688.1_pt1 | contig 10544 bp, 8 predicted proteins | sample 8958161 | NCBI WGS metagenome assembly JADMIO01 (sample SAMN16585339, study PRJNA669376) | soil metagenome | isolation source: Crop rotation soil | place: USA: Cullars Rotation, Alabama | collected 2011
AAGCCGGCCTCGAGATCGAGCGCGCGAGTTATGTGAACCTTAGTTTTTTCGCGCCAATATTGTTTGGCCGTCTGCTGATGCGCGCGACTGGCATTCGCCCCGCGTCGGAAAACAACCTTACAATTGGCGCGCTGAACGGCGTGCTGGGAAAATTGTTTGGGGCCGAGCGGTTCCTATTGCGTCATGTAAATTTTCCTTTCGGCGTTTCGATTATTTGCGTAGCGCGGCGCGCCTGACATGAGTTTTGTAAAGGTGAAAACGGTTTGGTTGACTCGATGAAAATTTACGATGAAGTCGAGACGTTGCCGGAGCGGCGGGCCGGCGCCAGTAATGGCGGGAGACCTGAAGTCTCGGTTTTTCTGCCCGTTTACAATGAAGAGCCAAACCTTCTCCCTCTGCACGCGAAACTGGAAGAAGCTTTAAAAGCTTTGGGCCGCTCGGCTGAAATTATTTATGTTGACGACGGCTCGAGCGATGGCAGCTTGAGTGTTTTGCGCCATATTGCAAGCCGCGACGAGCGCGTTCGCGTCGTCGCCTTGAAACGAAATTACGGACAGACCGCTGCCATGGCCGCCGGTATTGATGCAGCCCAGGGCGAAGTGCTGATTCCGATGGACGCCGACCTGCAAAATGATCCGGCCGACATCGTGCGGTTACTGAATAAACTTGACGAGGGTTATGACGTCGTTTCCGGCTGGCGCAAAAACCGGCAGGACACTTTAATTACTCGTAAGATTCCATCGATGTTTGCCAACCGGCTGATCTCCTGGATTGGCGGCGTGCCGCTGCACGACTACGGCTGCTCGTTGAAAGCTTATCGTCGCGCCTCGTTGGAAGACGTGAAGTTATATGGCGAGATGCATCGCTTCATTCCCATCTATGCAGCCTGGGCCGGCGCGCGCGTCACTGAAATTCCAGTGACCCATCACCCGCGCACCATGGGCCAGTCTAAATATGGATTGTCGCGCACCATCAAAGTCGTCTTTGATTTGATCACAATCAAATTCATGGCTTCTTATCAGACCAAGCCGCTTTATCTTTTTGGTTGGGCAGGATTGCTGACGTTCGCGGTTTCTTTCTTATCGGCTTTGCTGGCCTGCCTGATGAAATTCGCCGACTGGCCCCATCACGCCGACTTTATCCAAACACCGTTGCCGGTCATGGCAATGGTGATGCTGGTTTTGGGAATCCAACTTTTCCTGATGGGGTTGCTGGCAGAAATGCTGGTGCGCACGTATCACGAGTCTCAATCAAAACGCATTTATGCAGTTCGCGAGCGCCTGGGTTTCGGCAACGAGAGCGAAAAGTGAAAGGTGAGCCTTGACGTACTAATTACTCGTTTCGTTCTCTCCATTTTCCTGGTACGTAGTTTATGTGCGGCATAACTGGTTGGGCCAATCTTGATTCGCGCACGCCGCCGCCTGATGGTGCTGCGGATATGCTGCATGCCATGTGCGAGCGGATGGCCCATCGCGGGCCGGACGGCGAAGGCCTGATGGTATCAGACGGCGTTGCCCTCGGGATGCGCCGCCTGGCAATTATCGATCTGCTCACCGGTGATCAGCCCGCCTACAATGAAGACAAATCAGTCGCTGTAATCCTCAACGGCGAGATCTATAACTACCGTGAACTACGCCGCGGTCTCGAACAACGCGGTCATTCATTCCGCAGCGAATCAGATACCGAGGTGCTGCCGCATCTTTACGAAGAACACGGCGACGGCTTGGTTGAACATCTCAACGGCATGTTTGCTTTCGCACTTTGGGATGCGAAGCAGCATAAGCTTTTGATCGCGCGCGATCGCTTTGGCGAGAAGCCGCTTTACTGGGGCGTCTTTGAAAATACTTTACTGTTCGCTTCGGAACCAAAAGTCTTGCTCGCTCATCCGGCAGTCAAGAGCTCGCTAAATCTCCAGGCGCTGCGGCAGTACCTTTCATTTGATTATGTACCGGCTCCTCTTTCGATTTATAAAGGCATTAATAAGCTTCCCGCGGCGCACACTCTTACGCTTGCCGGCGGTCAAGTAAAAACAACTGCTTATTGGCGGCTCTGTTATGAAACCAAACAACCGCCGCCCAGCGAGACGGAAGCAGCCGAGCATTTGCGTGAACTGCTCGCAGATTCTGTGCGCATGCGTTTGGTTTCGGACGTACCGCTCGGAGTGCTGTTGTCAGGCGGCGTTGATTCGTCCGCCATAACCGCTTTTGCGGTGCGCGCTTCATCTGAGCCGGTAAAAACTTTTTCCATCTCGTTCGCGGAATCTTCTTTTGACGAGTCGCAGTACGCGCGCGCGGTGGCCAAGTTTCTCGGCACGGATCATCACGAAGAGCGCTTGAGTGCAAACCTCGCCGCCAACCTGGTGGGTGAAATCGGCTCCTGGATGGACGAGCCCTTCAGCGATCCCTCGCTTGTGCCCACTTATTTGCTATCTCGCTTTACGCGCAAACATGTGACAGTGGCACTGGGTGGCGATGGTGGCGACGAACTTTTTGCCGGTTATCCAATGTATCGCGGTCATCGTTGGGCGGAAACCTACGCTCACATCCCGCAAATTTTGCGAAGCGGAATGATCGAGCCGCTGATTGCTTTGCTGCCAGTCAAGACAAAAAATCTTTCGCTTGATTACAAAGCATCGCGTTTTGTGACTGGAGCAAAATACGACACCGTGGCGCGTCATCATGTTTGGTTTGGCTCGTTCACGCCAGAACAGCAAAACGCATTGTTAACGGCAAAGGTGCTCCGGAATACCGACGCGGATATTTATCGCCAGGCAAAAGAAATGTTGCGGGAATGTGAATCGGACAGCGTGGTTGAGCAGATGCAAAGTCTGGATACGCGGCTGTATCTCGCCGAGGACATCCTGACAAAAGTGGACCGCGCGAGCATGGCGGTATCGCTTGAAGTGCGTGCTCCGTTTCTCGACCCACGCGTCGCAGAATTTGCTGCGTCGCTACCGGCAAACTACAAGCTGCGCGGAAGTAAAACAAAATATATTTTAAAGCGCGCGGTAGCTGATTTGTTGCCGCCGTTTGTCACGCGCCGGCCTAAGAAAGGTTTTGGCGTGCCGGTAGCGAAGTGGTTGAAAGAAAATTTGCGCCCGCTTGCCCGCGATCTGTTGTCTCCGGATCGGGTGCGGCGCGCCGGCGTTTTCAATCCCGAATACGTAACTAAACTTCAGGATGAGCATGAACGTGGCATCGCGAATCATCGCAAACTGCTCTGGACGCTGTTGATGTTTGAGCTGTGGCACGAAAGCTTTATAGAGACGCCACGGCGCATCGAGACCTCAGTCACCAGCAAACATTAAAACGAAGCTGGAAGAGCGGCGGCAATTGCAAACGAGTTGAAGGCGGGCAATGCCCGCCGTTTCCATGACCGACAACAAAATCGAAAATGCATTCAATGAACTTTTCGCGTGGTGTCGGGCCCGCAACTTTGCCGGTCACGATCCCTTCGATGCTCTGAATAGCAGAATCTTTAAAGTTACACCCTTCACCAATTCCCGCACCGCTCGCTTAATTTGGACGCAACTCTGCAAGCGCTCGCCTGTTAACTTGCGGCCGCTGGCTCGGGTTCCCGCTGGGCGAAACGCTAAGGGGATAGCGCTTTTCGCGCTCGCTGCGCTTGCCAATTATCGCCGGCAAAAAAACGTCGAGGCAGAAAGTGAAGCGCGAGATTTACTCGATGAACTCATTGATTTGCAGCTAGCGGGTTATAGCGGCGCCGCCTGGGGATACAACTTTGATTGGCAAAGCCGACACTTTTTTGCGCCGCGCGGGACGGCGATGATCGTGCCTACTGCTTTTGCGGTCCGCGCATTAATCGACGGAGCAGAAACGCTGGGTGAAAGACAATATCTGGAACTGGCGCACAGTAGTTGTGAGGTTGTCACCAAGGATCTAAATCGCAGTTGCGAAACTTCGGATGAAGTTTGTTTTAGCTATTCTCCTATTGATCAGACTTGTGTTTTCAACGCTAGTTTGTTGGCTGCGGAAATGCTGGCGCTTGCCGGTGCAGTACTTCAGCAGGCGGAGTTTTCCGAGCTCGCCGTGCGCGCCGCCCGATTTGTCGTCAACCGTCAGCGCCCCGATGGCGCGTGGCCTTATGGCGCGGGCAGCAATCAAAGTTGGGTGGACAATTTTCACACTGCGTACATTTTGCAGTCGCTGGACAGAATCATCGAACATTGCGCCGAGGCTCGTGTGTTTGCGCCGGCGCTAGCGCTTGGTTATCGATTCTGGCGCGAGCGGTTCTTTCTTGCGGACGGTTGGCCGAAATACTACGATGACGCGCTTTATCCGGCGGATACACATTCCGGCGCGACGGCGATTTTGACTTTACTTCAGTTGCAACGCCTGGATCCTAACGCGCGATCACTAGCACAAGCGATTGCGGCGTGGCTTATCGAAAACATGCGTGACGGCGAAGGATTTTTCTATTCGCAGCGCCACCGTTTTTACCGGAACCGTGTTCCTTTTATGCGCTGGTCGCAAGCGTGGATGGCCTATGCTTTGGCAAGATTGTTGGAAGAAAATTCGTAAAGCAAACTGAGGCCGCCGTTAAATAAACGGCGACGCAAACTAAGATTCACGCGTGAACAACGATGCCAATTGCCGCTGACGTGAAACTGGGAAAGGACGTGAAGATTTTCCAGCCAGAGCTGGTGAACCTTTACGGCTGCTCGATTGCGGCTGAAACAAGAATCGGCGCCTTTGTTGAGATCCAAAAAAACGCTTCCATCGGCGCTCGCTGCAAAATCTCTTCGCACACTTTTATTTGCGAAGGCGTGACGATTGAAGACGAAGTTTTCATCGGTCATGGCGTTATGTTTACAAACGATGTGTATCCCAGCGCCGTGAACGCCGATGGCAGTTTGCAAACCGAAGCTGATTGGTCCGTCGTCGAAACGCATGTAAGGACCAGGGCCGCCATCGGCAGCAACGTTACGATTTTGGCTGGAGTGACAATCGGCGCGCATTCACTGGTCGGTGCCGGCGCGGTGGTCTCCACTGATGTGCCTGACTACGCAATCGTAGCGGGTGTGCCGGCAAGGGCAATCGGTGATACACGCCGGCGACGAAAAGATTTCAAGCAGGGGCAGCATGATTAAAGTTGGTGTGATTGGCTACGGCTATTGGGGCCCTAACCTGGTGCGGAATTTCATGGAAGCGCCGGGCTCAACCGTCGTTGCGGTCTGCGATTTACGAAATGAAAGATTGAATCAGGTCAGAGTTCGTTATCCCACCATTCACACGGCCAGTGATCCGGCTGAACTTTTCCGCGATTCGTCGCTTGATGCCATCGTCGTTGCCACTCCGGTATCAACCCATTTCGACTTAGCGCTCGCCGCACTTCAGGCGAACAAACATGTACTGGTCGAGAAACCATTAGCAGCTAACTCAGAACAAAGCCTGCGGTTGATTGATGAAGCGGCTCGCCGCCGGCGCGTGTTGATGGTGGACCATACGTTTGTTTACACCAGTGCGGTCAGAAAAATTCGCGAACTGCTAAACGTCAACGCCCTCGGTGATATCTATTATTACGACGCGGTCCGAGTCAATCTCGGACTCTTTCAACATGATGTAAACGTGATTTGGGATCTCGCTATTCACGACTTATCGATTATGGATTACGTTTTGCCGGAAAAAGCAAAGGCAGTTTCAGCGACCGGCATTAGTCATATTCCGGGGCAGCCAGAGAATGTTGCGTACATGACGATGTTCTTTGACAGCCCACAAATCGCGCACGTGCATGTAAATTGGCTTACCCCGGTAAAGGTGCGCCACACGCTGATTGGCGGCAGCGAGAAGATGATCTTATATGACGATCTCGAACCCAGCGAGAAGGTGAAAATTTACGACAAGGGAGTTACTGTTTCTCCCAGTCAGGAAGCTGTCTATGAAATGTTAGTCAGTTATCGTTCCGGTGACATGTGGGCGCCCCGGCTCGATGCGACCGAAGCGCTGCAAACGGAAGCGCTGCACTTTATTGATTGCATTGAAAACAACAAGCGGCCGGAGACTGACGGTCAAGCAGGCCTGCGGCTGGTGCGCACGGTGGAAGCGGCGGAAAAATCATTGCGGGAAAAAGGGCAACTGGTCGAGATCAAATGATCTCGCGCGCCCTGGTGCGCAGCCACTACTGGATTGCCAATGCGAATCTGGATCGATCTTGCCAACTCACCTCACGTTCCTTTTTTTCGTCCCCTTGCAGATGAATTTAATTCTCGCGGCCACGAGGTAGTTACAACGGCCCGAATGTTCGCTGAAACAATTCCGCTGGCCGAAGCCGCCGGATTTTCAGCGGCCGTAATCGGTGGGCACGGGGGCGGCAAACTGTCAGGTAAGGCCGGCAACCTTGTCGGCCGCGGCTTGGAACTGGCGCGCTGGGCGCGAGGAAAACAAATCGAGCTTGCGGTAAGCCATAACTCGTATTCTCAAATTCTGGCCGCGCGTGCTCTGTCAATCAGATGCGTGACGCTAATGGATTACGAGCATCAACCAGCCAATCATCTTGCTTTCCGTTTGGCTTCGCGTGTAATTGTGCCGCGCGCTTTTCCCGATGAGGCGCTGGCGCGTTTTGGTGTCAACTCCGCGAAAGTCAAACGATATGACGGCATCAAGGAAGACGTTTATCTCGCCGGCTTCAAACCTGATCCAAACTTTTCTGCGAAACTAAAAGCGTTGGGAGTCGAGACGGAACACATTCTGGTTACAGCTCGACCGCCTGCAAGCGAAGCTCTTTATCATCGCTTTGAAAATGATCTGTTCGATCAATTAATAGAACGTCTAGTTGAGACGCCGCTGGTAAAGCTAGTGTTACTGCCCCGTGACGAACAGCAACGATCGATTTACGCGCGTCCCGGAATAATTGTGCCGTCGCAGCCGCTCGATGGTTCTAACCTGATAGCGCAGAGTGATTTGGTCGTCAGCGCGGGCGGCACTATGAACCGCGAAGCGGCAGCCCTGGGCGTGCCGGCGGCATCAATTTACCTCGGCGAATGGGCGGCTATAGACCAGCAACTTGTTAAAGAAGGACGTTTGTTGCGCCTTTCCAGTGCAGCCGACGTGCGTCTGCTGCCGCTTCGGAAAAAAGCCCCGGTCGAGGGCCGGCACGGGATGGATGTTTTGCAGCAAGTAGCGAATCTGATACTCGAAAATTAAACTTTTGTTATCCTATTCTCGCAAAAAAGAAAGCTGATCCTCTTCCGGATTTCTCGATGGCTCAAACTACAGCAGGAGCGGAGCGAATCGCGAAAAGTAAAGTAGGCGCGAGCGTCGTGCGGGCTTCCGCGCGGGCGCCGCAGTGGGTCGTGCCGGTAATCAAGGCTGCCCTCGCCTTTACCGATTTGCTAATCGCGGCGGCTGCTTTCGTTTTGTCGTTTTATTGGCGTGAGGGTAGCGCCGTCTTGCTGGCTAAGCCCGGAGGATATGTTTGGACCACGCGGTTTGCTCCGTATGGGGCGCTTTTACTTTTCGTAGTTGTCATCCGGTTGTTGCTCTTGCGTTATTACGATCAGTATCGGCTGCGTGGTGAGTTCTCATTTGTCGAAGATGGACTTAGTGTCTTTAAGGCCACCGCGATCGGTTCACTCTTGATCGTGGCTTTGGCATTTCTCTACCGCGGTGGTTTCGACTATCGCGCTTTCTCCTATTCGCGCGGCGTGTTTGTTCTGGATTTTGTGCTTGCTTTTGGCGGCTTCGCGGTGGTGCGTTTTTTGTTACGCGCGGCGCAAACAGTTTTCCGCTTGCGCGGCATTAATCTGATTCCAACCCTGGTAGTTGGCCGCGGTCCGGAGGCAGCGTTTTGTATCAAGGAGATGCGCGAACGGCCTTCGCTCGGCTATCGCGTTATTGGAGTGGTTGAAAGCAATGCCGAAACGGATAATGAAATTCCGGCGATGTATGAAGGCGTCCCGGTGATCAGCGATCTCGCCGGACTGCCGCAGGCGATTCGCGATTCGCAAGCCAACGAAGTGATCATTGCTGATGCCAAGGTTGATAGCGACGCGCTCTTTGATGTCATGATGCGTTGCGGCCGGCGGCATGGCATTGAATTTCGTATTGCTCCCAGTCTCTTCAATTGCTTACCGCGCAAGACTGAAGTTGATCAGATTGGCGCCTTACCGATGATTCGACTGTTCCGCGAACCGCTGTCTGATTTTGCGCGTGGTTCCAAACGGCTGTCAGATTTGCTCATCGCCTCGTTAATGCTGGTAGGGCTGTCGCCATTTTGGTTTTTCATCGCGTTGCTGATCAAACTTGATTCGAAAGGCCCGGTGTTTTATGCGCAGGAACGGGTGGGCATGGACGGCCGCATCTTCCTCGTCTATAAATTTCGCACCATGCGAGTAGATGCAGACAGCAATATTCATCGCGAATATCAGCGGAAGTTCATAGCCGGCCATGCCGAAGCCAATGTTGGCGATGCGGACAGGCCCGCTTACAAACTACGCGACGATCCGCGCATCACGCGCGTGGGCCAGTGGTTGCGCCGGTTCAGTCTTGATGAAGTGCCGCAACTACTGAATGTATTGCACGGCGAGATGAGCGTCGTCGGTCCACGACCGCCGATTCCGTACGAGGTCGAAGCTTACGAACTCCGCCATCGCAAACGGTTGGATATGAAGCCGGGACTAACCGGCCTTTGGCAAGTCTCAGGTAGAAATCGCCTGCCATTTGAAGAAATGGTGAAGCTGGATCTGTTCTATATCGAAAACTGGTCATTGCTGTTCGACCTGAAAATAATTATGCGCACCGTGATAGTAATGTTAAGAGGAGATGGTTACTAGCGGGAACCAGGTGACAGAAAATTCTAAAGCCAGCGGCCGGGTTGCGACCATGCTTGATAGCGCGATCGTTGCCTGTCTTTTTTTGTTTGCGGCCGCGGCGCCGAATTCGATTGCGGCCACACAAACTGCCTGGCTTTTGGGCATGCTGTTTTGGGTGGTGCGCCTGGCATTTCAGCCGCGACCGAAATTGTTTCGCACGCCGCTCGATTACCTCTTGTTGGGCTTCTACATCCTCTCCGCAGTCGCTGCGGTCTTTTCCTATGAACCAATGGTTTCAGTCGGAAAGTTGCGTGCTGGAGCTTTGTTCACCATCGTCTACTTGTTTTCTCAAAACGTGCCTTCGCGTCGCGTGATTCGTTGGCTGGCTTTAACGCTGGTTGCTGCCAGCATGATCGCTGTTGCTTACACAGGCGGCCAACGCTTATTGGGCAGAGGCGTGAAGATCTATGGGCTTTCGGAAAGTAGTCCGCTTTACAAAGCCGGAGCTCGGGAGGGCGATACCCTCGTCACTGTTGACGGCGTCAAACTCGACGACCCGCAGCAACTAGTCAATGAGCTGTCCCGTCCGGAAAACAAATTAGCTGTTGTCTCGGTTTACCGGCACGAAATTGTCTTCAATTGCAAACTGCCGCGCGGATCTATGTTGCCTGGCGGTACTGCGCTCGAGCAGCTGGGCATCAGCGATTGGTCCAAAGGAAGAGACTGGCGCGCGAGCGGCCTTTACGGAAACTTTGTGACTTATGGCGAGGCGCTGCAGCTAACCCTCGCGTTAGCAGTAGGGCTATTCGTCGCTTTGCCGCAGAAACGCAGCAAGTGGGGACTACTTTTGTTTCTGGCAATCGCGGGAATGGTCGGCGCTTTGGTCTTGACAGTGACGCGTGCCTCGTGGCTGGCATTTGCAATTTCAAGTGCCCTAATTCTGCTCCTTAGCGCCGGCCGCCGCACAGTTTTGCTTGCGGCCGCTCTGGCGATTCCACTCATCATGGCGGGGCTGATTGTGTTGCACCAGAAACGCGACGTAGGTTTTTTCGATCAGCAGGACCAGTCAACCAGTTGGCGCGAAACAGTTTGGCGCGAAGGCTTTCAGCTGCTGATAAGCAAGCCGCGACACTTGCTGGTGGGCATCGGCATGGATTCAATCAAGTCTCATTGGCGCGAGTGGGGCATGTTTGACAACGGTCGTTTGCCGTGGGGCCACATGCATTCCAATCCTTTGCAGATTGCGCTGGAGCGAGGAGTGCCGGCGCTGATTGTTTGGCTGGGACTATTGTTTGTGTACGGGCGCACCATTTGGCGGCTGTTGCGACAGCGGGCAGCATTACATTGGATCGAATGTGGTCTTCTGCTTGGGGCCTTAGGTGGGCTGGTTGGTTTTTTTATTTCCGGCCAAGTGCATTACAACTGGGGCGACTCGGAAGTAATTATGATTCTGTATTTTGTAATGGGCCTCGTCCTCGCACTCCAGCATCACCTCAAAATTGCCAAAAACTAAATATTCAAAAAGAAAGGACGAAGCCCGAAAGCTTCGTCCTATGTGTAACCTCGAATAGAGGCAGTTTAAGGTGTCGGTTTAGTCACTGAGCATGATGCCGTCGCTCAACATGATGCCGTCACTAAGCATGATGCCGTCACTAAGCATGATGCCGTCGCTGAGCATGATGCCGTCGCTGAGCATGATGCCGTCGCTGAGCATGATGCCGTCGCTCAACATGATGCCGTCACTCAACATGATGCCGTCGCTTAACATGATGCC
>JADMIO011664315.1_pt1 | contig 10543 bp, 8 predicted proteins | sample 8958161 | NCBI WGS metagenome assembly JADMIO01 (sample SAMN16585339, study PRJNA669376) | soil metagenome | isolation source: Crop rotation soil | place: USA: Cullars Rotation, Alabama | collected 2011
TATCCTCTGGTTCCAAGACCCGGAGTGGCGCCTAAGGAAAGAAGAATCTCAGGCGTTCTTCGATTCGGGCGCGACCGCCGTCATTTGCGGCGACGCTTTAGCGCTTCAATTGTGGGATCACGCCGAAGCTGCCGGGCGGCGTGTGCCGCAGGATTTATCTATCGTCAGCATTGATGGTCAGCTGGCAGCAGCGCATCGCGGCCTGACCTCGGTAAGTTTCGGCTACGATGAAGTGGGGCGCCAGGCCGTCAAGGCGTGGACGGAATTACAGGAAGGCCGTGAAGTTGAAGAATGCTGCAAAGTCGTGCCGGTTAGCCTCGTTGAGCGGGCTTCAGTCTGTGCTCCGCGCCGGAAAAAGAGGAACAATTCTATTAAGGAAGGGTTTGAACATGAAAAAGCACTCAATGGTCGTTAACCGGAAACCGGCGGGCTTCACGCTTATCGAACTTTTAGTCGTCGTGGCTATCATTGCGCTTTTAGCGGCGCTGCTATTTCCGGTTTTTGCCAGAGCACGGGCAAACGCGCAGCGCACGAGTTGCGCGAACAATCTTAAGCAAATTGGATTGGGTATTTTGCAATACGCGCAGGATTACGACGAGACAATGGTAGCCAATCGTTACAACAATAATACTTGCGGCGGACAGACAGGTAGTGCTGCTGACACTGGATGTGGCAACTACAAATGGATGGATGCGATTTACCCTTACGTGAAAAGTGAACAAATTTTCAAATGTCCGTCTGTCAGCTCGAAGGTGGCAGTCTACAACTATAAGGCATGCCAAAACCTTGCGAGTTGCCCAAGCACTGATCAATACGGCACCTATGCCTTGAACATAGCTTATGCCAATCCGGCCTCCAACGATGCGAGACAACCGCCAGTGTCATATAACTGGGGCGCCAACGGAATGGTTGATAGAAAAGTCGCTGAGCTTGACACGCCCTCAACGACCTTTCTGGCCGCGGATTCCAGCGCGGGAAACAGCACTGACGCTATTTATGCTATTCATTTTGATCCTATTAGCTCAATCGCATCAGGCTATTTTGCAGACTTTTACAGCATTACAAATGGCACTCAGAAAGGATTTGGGCCATCGGTTAACTCCTTTTATCATGTGATACATCTGGAAACAACCAACATCCTTTTTGCCGATGGTCATGTTAAGGCGATGACGACCAAACAGGTAATGATCGCCAGCCCCACTAACAGCAAGCTATTCCCGATGTTTACGACCCAGGCCGACTGACTTTCCCCTGATTGATTTAAAGGACATCTTCCCATGCCTATTTCGACGCACCTTTTGCGGATCGGAGTACTCGGTGCCGCCCTGTTACCAGCACTAACTCCAATGGCTTACGCAGAAACTGAGAGTACTCCGCCGGCCACGACAACACTCGACCGCGACATACCGGCTTTGTTGCGTGGTCTGCGAACCGCACCACCACCAATCGAAAAGGCCGCTGATGGAACCGTCGTTCCTCAGACGATTACAACGCCGTCGGGCAAAAAACTCACGTTGCAGTTTCATGATGAGTTCGAAGTCGTGCCCGATGAGAAAAAAGACGGCCAGCCTTATATTGACCGCCGCAAATGGCAGACGACGTTCTGGCAGGGTTCGAGCGTTCGCACGCTGGGCGATAATGGCGAAGCGCAGTACTACATGGACAGGGATTATGCGGGCAAGAACAATATTCCTCTCGATCAGCGGCCCAACCCGTTTTCTTTCGAGAAGCCCGGAGTACTCACCATCTCGGCCTTCAAGACGCCGCGCGAATTATGGGGCAATTACTGGATGGGCGAGCAGCGCCCGTTTACATCCGGACTTTTAATTTCCGATAAGCGCTTTGTGTTTCAATATGGCTACGTTGAGGGCCGCTTCAAGCTGCCCAACAATCGCGGCGCGTGGCCGGGGTTTTGGATGCTTCCCCATAATCCGGTGCGCTCTGCCGATGAAGCGAAACAACATCCGTGGCCGCCGGAGATTGATATTTTCGAGTCGTTCGGCCACCGCCCGACAAAATTTTCGACCAACATCATCGGGACAAAAACCGCACCGGTCAAGATCAGCAAGTTCATGCAGGACATGGGCACCGACATCACACAGGATTTTCATACCTGGGGTTTGGAGTGGGACGAGGAGAGATTGGTCTATTATTTTGACGGTAAGGAAGTCGCGCGCGCCGAGATCAACGATTCGTTTCGCCAGCCGATGTACTTGCTGATTAATCTCGCTGTCGGCGGCAACTGGTATGCCGATGAGATGAAGAATGCAAAAACGCCTTTCAAAGCGTGGGAAGTGGATGAGAGTACTATGCCGTGGAAGATGGAATGTGATTACGTTCGCGTCTATCAATCGCCCGACAACCTGATTCCGCCTATCGCGCCGTCAACGATTCCGAAACCAGTGACGGTTGCGGCTCCGAGTACTCCGCCGACCGGCCCCAAGCCGTATCCCGACCAGAAAGCGTGGGAAGATTCGGTGTGGCCCGGTAAAGGCCCGATTCGTGTTTTTGGTTGGATGATCGAGAATCGCAAAGCCTTCTGGCAAAACCGCGAGAAGGACCAGGGTGCGGTCGTGTTTGCGGGCGATTCGCAGACCGCCGGATGGAAGAGTCTGGCGGAATCGTTTCCCAATCTCAAAGTCGCTAATCGGGGCATCGGCGGCGATGTCAGTCGCGGCTTGCTCTATCGCTTTCAGGAAGACGTGCTCGACCTCAATCCGCGCGCGCTGGTGATTCTCATCGGCGGCAACGACTTGAGTACTCTGTCCGACCCCGCCGTTGTCGAACACAATCTCGGCCTCATGATTGACATGGCGCGCGCCCGCAATCCCAAATTGCCCATTGTGCTGTGCCAGGTCTCGCCACGCGATGACCCCAACGCACCGATTAAACCGGGTGCGCTGGCCGATCTCAACGCCCGCATCGCTAAAGTCGGTGCCGGCAGAGACAACTGTGTCGTGATTGATCTCTTCACACCCTTCGCCGACGCGGACGGCAAGCCGAAAGCCGAGTACTTCGGCAAAGACCGTCTTCACATGGCGCCTCCGGCTTATAAGGTTTGGGCCGAGTTGGTGAGTTCGGCCTTCGAGAAACTCGGTGTGAAATAAGAAGCGCGGTTTGATTGGCAATCCTTCCAAACCGAACAGGGACACTATCATCGAAACTTCATCTTCCCGGCGCTACTGGTTAGGAGTTCTGAAAAAGTTAGCCACGCCGGTTCTTGAAGCGGCTGCCGAACGCCGGTTGCGCACCGTGGGAATGGACGGCGGCAACATCTTCGCGCCGCTGGCTGCGACGAGCCGAGTACTCGCTTCCATCGCGCCATGGCTCGAACTGCAAGGATTGGATGGCGAAGAAGCCGCTTTGCAAGAAAGTTTTCGAGATTTATCGCACGCGGCTCTGGAATCCATCGTTGACCCGGCTTCGTCCGATTATGTGGGCGTCGAATCCGGCACGCAGGTACTCGTCGAAACGTGCAAGCTCTCACAGGCCGTGCTTTATGCGCGCCGCGAGCTGTGGGAAAAGCTGGATGCGCCCGCGCAGGAAAACTTTATTGCCTATTTAGTCGCGGCGCGCGCCATCCGGCCTTATTTCAACAACTGGCTGCTGTTTGCCGCGATGAATGAGGCGGCGTTGTGCGCACTGGGAAAGCCGTGGGACAAAATGCGCGTGGATTACGCGCTGCGCCAGCATGAGCAGTGGTACCTGGGCGACGGCATTTATGGCGATGGGCCGGAATATCATTTCGATTTTTACAATTCGCTCGTGATACATCCGCTTTTAGTCACTATCGTGCAAAGCGTTGCCGGACAAAATGAATCATGGCCGGACATGGAAGCGCCGATTCTCAAACGCGCCCGACGGCATGCGCAAAGTCTGGAGCGCTTGATTTCGCCCGAAGGCACGTTTCCGCCCGTTGGCCGCTCACTTGGCTATCGCTGCGGTGTTTTTCACCATCTGGCGTTTATGGCGCTACGACGCCAATTGCCGGACGGCTTGCCGCCTTCACAGGTGCGCTCGGCGCTCACTGCCGTGATGCAGAGTACTCTGGAAGCACCCGGCACCTTTGATAAAAACGGCTGGTTGCAACTTGGCTTCTGCGGCGCGCCGGCTTCGATAGCTGAAAAGTACATGACAGCGTCGTCGTCGTATCTCTGCGGCTTCGTTTTGCTGCCGCTGGGACTTCATCCCGACGATGAGTTTTGGAGCGGCCCCGATTTGCCGTGGACGGCGAAACGCTTGTGGAACGGTGAGGACGTCAAGCCGGATAAAGCTTTGTCTTGAACCACAAACAGATTATGGCGTGATTCTACCGGTTAATTTTTCTACCGGTTCTTTTTGAAAGGGAATTAATGAAAACTAAAAACGTGTTGTCTCTCGTCGTAATGAGTACTATTGCTCTGTCCGCCAGTCAGGTAAAAACCTTGGCCGATCCGCCGGCTGCGGGCAACTGGTCTGCCGAGCCGACCTTTGTGGATGAGTTCAATGGTACCGAGCTGGACAAAACCAAATGGTCAACAGGCTATCGCTGGGCCGACATCATCAACAACGAAATGCAGGGCTTCGTGCCGGAGAATGTGACGGTCGAGGACGGTTTTTGCAAGATCAAAGTGGAAAAGCGCGACGTGCAGAACACCGACTGGGTCGGCTATAAGAGCGCAAAGACGAAGTACGCTTCGGGCGCCATCATCACCTACAACAAGTGGGCGCAGGGCTATGGCTACTTCGAGGCCCGACTCAAACTGCCGGGCGGCAAAGGCACCTGGCCGGCGTTTTGGCTGCTGCCGGATCGCGGCAAAGAAGCCAAAAGTCTTGAAGAGCGGACGTGGATGGGCAGCAAAACGAAAACCACGACCATGGCGCAGGGTAACGAGATTGATATTTTCGAGATCATGGGTTCATGGACCGACCCGAAAACCGGAATGGGCAAAACGCACGGCGGATACTTCTGGAGCTACGACGGCAAGAGCGCCTGGGGCGGTTACGGGCTGGAAAACGACGGTAAAGGGCCGGCGCCGTTTCAACTCAAAAATGCCGAGACTGAGTTCCATACCTTTGGGCTTGCGTGGGGGCCGGGCCAGCTTGATTGGTATGTGGACGGTGTCAAAGTACTCAGTAAGGAAGACCCGCCGTCCATGACCAAAATCGGCTCTGCGCCGCATTACATCCTGCTTAACGTCGCGCTGAAGTACGACGATTGGACGCCCAATAAAATCCCGATGGAAGAGATTGACGCTGCGTTACCGCGCACGATGGAGATTGATTACGTTAAAGTGTGGAGCGGCACGCCAACGCCTACTCCGGCGCCGGTCAAAGAAGGCACCTATCGCATCACGCCAATGAGCGATCCGACTAAAGCACTTCAGGTGGATGGCGCGAGCATGGACGATGGCGCTAAAGTCACGCAGGCGACTTACACCGGCGCGGCCAATCAGCAATGGGAATTGAGTTATCTGGGCGGTGCGGTCTATGAAATTAAGGCCAAGCACTCTGGCAAAGTACTCAAGGTCATCGGCGATAGTGGAGCCGACCACATCAAGCTGGAACAAAACGCCGATACCGACTCCGTTGGAACGCGCTGGAAAGTACAGCCGGTCGGCGACAAAGGCTACAACCGCATCGCGCCGATGACTAACTTAAAATCGGCGCTTTCGACCTACGGCAAAACCGAAGGCGCGGGCGCTTACATTTTTTACAGTTCCGGCGACCCCGGTCAGCGCTGGAAATTCGAGCCGGTTGAAGCTGCATCAATGTCGGCTGCACCCAAGAATTGAGGCACTTCCCATTTTCGCCTCATGCCAACCATTACTTATCGCACCGACGCAGTACTCACGGCGCCGCAGTTAGCTGATCTGTTTGAGCGTTCGGGCATCACTCGTCCCACGAAAGATTTGGAGCGCATCGGGCGCATGATTGAACACGCCGATTTGCTCATCACGGCGTGGGACGGCGAGTACTTAGTTGGTGTCGCGCGTTCGCTGACCGATTTTAGTTTCTGTTGCTACCTCTCCGATTTAGCGGTTGACGCGGCTTATCAACATCAAGGCATCGGGCGGGAATTGGTACGACAGACCAGAGAGTTAGCCGGTGAAGAATCCGCATTGTTGCTGCTTTCTGCGCCGGGCGCGATGGAGTACTACCCGAAGATCGGCATGGAAGAAGTTCGCAACGGCTGGATTATCAATCGCGCTCACTAAAAGAAAAAATGACCTGGACTCAATCCTATAACCCGCTGGGCAACATCTATCTGTCCGCTCTGGTGGCAGCCCTGCCGGTTGTGGTTTTGCTGGGTCTGCTCGGATTGTGCCACGCCAAAGCACACTTTGCCGCATTAGCCGGATTGTGTGCTGCTTTCCTCATCACCATCGCCGTGTACCGGATGTCATTGCCGCTGGCCTCGGCAGCGCTGGGCTATGGCGCGGCGTTCGGGCTTTTTCCCATCGGCTGGATAGTACTCAACGCCATCTTCATTTACGACATCACCGTCGAGACCGGCCAGTTTGAAATTGTCAAGCACAGCATTGCCGGGTTAGCCGATGATCGCCGCATTCAGGCGCTTTTGATCGCGTTCAGTTTCGGCGCGTTCATCGAGGGTGCGGCAGGTTTTGGCACTCCCGTCGCCATTTCCGGCGCGATGCTTTTGGGGTTGGGCTTTCGGCCTTTGCAAGCCGCCGGGCTGGCGCTGCTGGGCAATACCGCGCCCGTCGCATTCGGCGCGCTGGGTACGCCGCTCATCACGCTCGCCAAAGTGACCGACCTCGATATAGGGCAACTCAGCGCGATGGTCGGACGGCAATTACCGGTGTTTTCATTCATCGTACCGTTCTGGCTGGTGGCGGTGATGGCCGGACGGCGCGGAGTACTCGAAGTGTGGCCGGCGTGCGCGGTCGCGGGCGGCAGTTTCGCGTTCACGCAGTTTTCCGTTTCCAATTATCACGGCCCGTGGCTGGTGGACATCATCAGTTCCATCGTCTCGATGCTAACGCTCGCCATTCTTTTAAAATTCTGGCAGCCGAAAACGACGTGGCGTTTCGAACACGAACGCGACGCGGAGATCGAGCAAAGTACTCCGGCGCAGCGCGAAGCCTTCATCGCGTGGATGCCGTGGGCGCTGCTCTCGGCTTTCGTTTTCCTCTGGGGTTTGCAGCCGGTCAAAGATTTTCTCAACGGCATTTCCAATTTCAAAATTTCCATTCCGTTTCTCGATGGCGCAGTACTCCGCGTGCCGCCGGTCGTGCCGGCGCCCAAAGCCGAAGAAGCCGTCTTTGTTTTCAACTGGCTATCGGCCACCGGCACGGCGTTGCTATTAGCTGCCATCCTCAGTGGAGTACTCCTGGGACTGCGTCCTATAGCTTTGCTGCGTCTCTACTGGCACACACTTTTGCGAGTGCGAATCTCGCTGCTCACCATCACGCTGATGCTGGCGCTGGGCTTCACCACGCGCTACAGCGGCTCGGATACCACGATGGGTCTGGCCTTTGCCGGAACTGGAGTACTCTTTCCGTTTTTCTCGCCGCTGCTGGGCTGGCTCGGTGTGGCGCTGACCGGCAGCGACACTTCATCGAATGTCTTGTTCGGCAATTTGCAGCAGGTCTCGGCGCAGCAAATCGGGATTTCGCCGATTTTGACGGCGGCGGCCAACAGTTCCGGCGGCGTCATGGGCAAGATGATTGACGCGCAAAGCATCGTTGTCGCCAGCGTCGCCACCGGCGGCGAGGAAGTCGAAGGCGGCGCATCAGCCAGCGATATTTTGCGGTTTGTTTTTATTCATAGCATCGCGCTTGCTCTCTTAGTTGGCGTCTTGGTCATGCTGCAAGCCTATGTTTTCCTCGGCGTGGTGCCGCCGCTTAACCCGTAAATATGAATTTTCAATTAAGGATAAACATGATGAATGATTCAAAAATTTCCACTTCGCCGCTCCTCGTTGTTTGCGGTCTGTCACTGGCTCTCTGCCTCGGCACGGTTTCCCTTGTGCACGCAGCGGACGAACCCATGGCGCCCGCCGTTACCGCTCCCGCCGACGCTGCATCGGCGGCGCCCGCGCTGCCCGCCGTGCCTCTGGGTGTCGCGATGACGGCCAACTCCGCCGACAGCATCACGCTCTCGTGGTATCGCGCGCCGAATAACGACGCGACGGGTTACAACGTTTATGCGAGTACGACCAAAGACGGAGAATACAAGCGTATCGCGACCGTTACGGAGCGAACCGCGACACACAGCAAACTGACGGCGGACACAAAGTACTTCTACAAGGTTTCGGCCACCAACGCGCAGGGCGAAAGCGCGCAGAGTACTCCGGCCGAAGGCTTCACCATCAAACCATGGGAAGCCAAGCCGTTTCCGGCGCGCATTGCGAAGAATATGTGCGTGACGCTCGGCGCGAACATCATCAGCGATTCGGCTCCGATCTCCGGCAAGTTGTCGTATCTGGTAGATGGCTCGGATGCTACGACCTGTCGGCTGCGCAAGGCGAGCGAGATCAGAATTCAACTTAACACCGAGCCGTCCATTGCAGATGCAGAGTACTTACTGTTGAATTTTCGAGCGCATGGTACCAGCGCCGAATGGTCGAACAATCCGTTCGCGCGCACCTTGAGTAACTACGTCATCACCGAGAGCCTCGATTCAACCGACGGGAAAGACGGCACGTGGCAGGAACTGGTCAGTGGCAACAACGCTTTGCTGGACGGCGTACTCGTGCTGCCGAACCATAAGCCGAAGTGGATCGGCGTGCGCAGTTCGGGCGGCCCTGCGGTTGACCCCAGTGACAAACGCCCGATGCCAGGTGATCTCATGCTCAGTCGCTTGGATGTTTTTCGTGCGGCGCCTAAGGGCTTTCGCAACGACTACTGGATTTTTACGGGAGACAGCCTTATTGTGCAGGACATGCCTGCCGGAAGTGTCGAGGGACGCAGCGCGTGGTTTTCCGATTTGGTGCGCAAGCAGCATCCCGACCGTTATCCGATTGTCATACACGCAGGACTTGGCGGCGAGATCATGACCAACACTATTGGTCGCATGAAAAGTTTTCTGCCGATTATTGCAGCACCCAACGGAACCGACACGCCGACCGGAACCTTTGTTTGTTTCGAACCGGGCTTCAACGACATAGGTCTTAGCGCCGGATTATGGATCGGTGACAAGATAAAGAAAAACCTCGCGGCTGCTCAGGAACTTTGCGCGGCCAGTGGAATTTTTATGGTTCCCGTGCGCATCGAGTACGCAACCGCTTATCTGAATCAGGAAACACAGGAACCGGCTAAATACAACATCTTCCACAACACGCTCGCCGCAAACCTGGCCGGCGTTGATGTCTTCGCGCGAGAGAATACGCCTTACGCCGTGGATCCCAAATCCAACTTGCCTTACGCCGATTATTGGAACTACACGCGGGCGAACTATGGGATGGCGATGTCTAAAGACGGCGTGCATCACACCAAAGAAGGTTCCGACGGCATTAATCGGCTCTGGGCCGAAGTCGCTGACAAGATGATCTATTCCAAACAACCCTGATCGAGATCGTTTGCAGCGCCTGTATCCTTCGTTTCATTGAACCGTCGTCTATCGAACACGGGGGCGAATCTTTGTGGAAACCGATTTGCTCCCGTCGTGTCTCAGGCGAGGACTGCCCATCTCGCCGTATCCGATAGTTCCAAGCGAGGATTATGCCTGCCTCACAAGATTCTTCCAACGTCGCACCGAGCGTCAAGCAGGATAAATCGGTCGGCGAGTTGTTCTCCGATCTGACGCGCGAGATGAGTACTCTGGTGCGTCAGGAAGTGCAACTCGCTAAAACCGAGATGACGCATAAAGCCTCATCGCTCGGCAAAAATCTGGGCTTTGTCGCCGTCGCCCTGATTTTTTCTTCGCTGGCTTTGCAAGCCCTGACCGCTGCCGCGATTTTAGCACTGGCTTTAGTACTCGAGGCGTGGTTTGCGGCTTTGATTGTCGGCGGAGTACTCCTACTTGTAGCCGGAGTACTCGTCATGGTGGCGCAAAAGGCCATTAAAAAAGAAGGCGTCGCGCCGACACAAACTATCCAAACTTTGCAGGACGACGCGCGCTGGGCCAAGGAGCAGATTCGATGAGCGATAACAGGAATCTCAATGGGAATAATAGCGAAGCGGGGGCCGAGAGCGTCGAGGCGATTCGCGCCCAAATCGAGGGCACGCGCGACGAACTGAGTACGACCATTGACGCGCTGCAAAACAAGCTCGACCCGCAACGCGTGAAGGCGCAGGCGGTGGAGAAAGTCCATGAAGCGACCGTCGAACGCGCGCAGCATCTGGCGCAAAGCGCTAAAGAGAAAATCGCCGAGGCCAAGGACAAGGTGAGTACTGCCACCGCGCCGCTCAGGGCATCGGCACAGCGCATGGTGCATCGCATCGAGAATGGCGGCGACACGCAGGGCGCAAGTACTCCGTCGGCGAGCGGCTCGTTCCTCAAGCCGATTGATGAGCAGGTCGTTGTCGTGTTTGGCGCATCGAGCGGTATCGGACGCGAGACGGCGATTCAGTTCGCGCGGCGCGGCGCTAAAGTCGTC
>JADMIO010930553.1_pt1 | contig 10542 bp, 7 predicted proteins | sample 8958161 | NCBI WGS metagenome assembly JADMIO01 (sample SAMN16585339, study PRJNA669376) | soil metagenome | isolation source: Crop rotation soil | place: USA: Cullars Rotation, Alabama | collected 2011
TGACGAAGGAATCTTTGACCGGGTTGATCTTATCAGCGCCGGGGCCGGCAATTAGAACCAGGTGGTCATCGCCCGCGAGGATCACGGCAAAGTCACGATTAGCCGAGTAAATACGGAGATTCCCCTGAACTTCGGGAGTCATTTTTTTCCCATCGAAGAAAGAGGGAGAGTTTTCGATCAAGGCGCCCAAGGCATCCGGGTCAAACTTTCCCCGCCCGACAAATGTGGCCCACCCGGACATCCCGCCGACGTCCTCGGCAATGCCAAGGGTCAGGCCGTCAAAACGCACGTCGCCGACCTGTTCGGCAATGTTGATGATGCCCTGCGAGACTTCGTCGGCAAACTTATCTTTGGCGATGCCGATCTGGGCCAGCAGCATTTCAGGCATGCTTTCCGCCATGTGGGCCAGGGAAAAACCAAGGGGAGCGCCGGCTTTTTCCTGAAGCAGAATGCCGGTGTTTTTGGGGAAGAGCCAGACATCGGCATCGGCCTGGGCGGCTTCCACGGTTACGGCCAGGGATTTGTCCTGTATTTGCAGCACGGCACGATGGGCGTACTGGCTGATGAAGGGGTCTTTAGATTTTTCGAGTTCCGCCAAAGCGGAAAGGGAGGATTTTTCCTTGCGTTCACCCAATGTTCGTATCGCCATGAGCTGGCGGATGGCCTGCGTCTTTCCTTTGCCGGCATATTTGCCGACGAGTTCCTTCGCCACACGTGAGGTTTCAGGTTCGGGGGAAGAGGCCGCTTCTTTGCGCTGATCAAGGGCGGCAGGACCGGCGGCCTCGATTTTCTTCCGGGCGGCTTCCCGTATGGAAAACTGATCGGACCCTAGTTGCGCCAATTCACTGGAGATATCCACCTTTTCCTTGGAAGGCCCAATGTCAGCGGTGAGGCTTTCGAGACTGACGGTGACATGCTTGGCCTGCCAGTAGGCATCGGAAGGGACGTAGTCAAGTAAATCGCCCCGCCCCTGCGCGATCAGCATCATGAGAATTCCCACGTGGCTTGGCATCAGCATGATTGGTTCCTTCTAAAGGTAAGCATGGGGAATGGCTCCACAAGAGGATGCATTACACTGCCTGGCGGAAAAAGGGTCAAACCGCCGTCTTTGAAAGCTGGTGGCGGCAGAATCAACCTTTGAGAAGTTGCCAAAGGAGAATATGGCCTTTCGTATCGTCCGGGATTTCCGGCTATAATTCCATGCGATCCAAGTCTTTGGGCCGGAGTTGGTAGTCATGCCCGTTACGTTTATCTGTCCGTCTTGCCAGAAGCATTACACGGCTCCTGATGCGCTCATGGGGAAGATCGCCAAGTGCCCGGGGTGCGGGACTGAATTTCAGGTACCCACATCGGGAGCGCGGGCCCTTTACGAAGCATCGAATTACGAGATGTATCAGGATGCGGCAGCCGCGGATTTTGGCGACGAAAAGCCTGCACCGGTGGCCGGTGAGCCCGGAACCGGAGTCTGCCCGGCATGCGGGCAGAAGGTGCCACCAGGATCGCGTATCTGCGTGGCCTGTGGTCACAACGTTTTTGAACCAGTGAATCGCGGCCAGGATGAGACCAATCGCGCGCGGGCGGGTGTGCCACGCCTCGGAATTTGGGGAGGGCTGCTGGCACCGGCGAGTCTGGTGTTGGCGGGCGTGGCGTCCTATTGCTTTTTCACGGGGGCGTTGGAGGCGACGCTGGTGCTCGCGAGCATTGCCGCGCCACTCGGCGTCTCGGCGATGGCGATGCTGCTCCGCCGGCAGCGGATGTTCATGGGATCGCTGGCGGCACTGGCGACCGTAGCCGCAATTATCCTCTTTATATTATCTATGATGGGAAAGCACGCCTCGGCAGGCAATGAGCCGGCGCCGCGCCCGACGTTTTCCTGGCACGGAGGCACGCATGGAGCCGTTGGCTGAGCTGCAAAAACATTTCGCGGAAATTCACAATTTAAATCAGGCGTCGGCAGTGTTGGGGTGGGATCAGCGCGTCTGCATGCCGCCACGCGGGGCCGAAGCGCGCGCCAGCCAGCTGGCGACGCTGGCAAAGTTGGCGCACGAGCTTTTCGTAAGCCCCGAGACGCGCGACTTGCTGCTGGCCGCGGAGGAAAAGGGGAATTCACTCCCCGCCGATTCCGATGAGGCGGCGACATTGCGACGCGTGCGCAGGGATTTTGACAAGGCCGACAAACTGCCCAGCAGTCTTGTGGTGGAGATGACGGAAGTTTGCTCGCTGGCCGAAGAGCACTGGGCCAATGCGCGCAAGGAGAATAATTATGCGGCATTCGCGCCATGGCTGACGCGGATTCTCGACCTAAAGCGCCAATACGTGCAGGCGATGGGAATTCCGGCGGGACGTGTGCTCTACGATGTGCTGCTGGATGATTACGAAGAAGCGATGACGGCACATACGCTTGACCCGCTGTTTGCCGAGCTCAAGGCCGCGACGATTCCACTGCTGGAAGTGATCAAAGCGCACGGCGATGTGGTCGATCCGGGCATTGCCACGCGCGAGTGCGATGAGAAATTGCAGGAAGAATTCTGCCGGCGCGTGCTTAAAGAATGCGGATATGACTTTGACCGGGGACGGCTGGACCGCGCGGTGCATCCCTTCTGCACAAATTTTTCGCAGAACGATGTGCGCATTACCACGCGGTTTGATCCGCACTGGTTTGCCGGAGCGTTTTCGAGTTGCCTGCACGAAATGGGGCACGCGTTTTATGAAATGAACATTGCGCCCAAGTACGAGGCAACACCGCTGGCCGGAGGCGTGAGCCTGGGTGTGCATGAGTCACAGTCGCGTCTCTGGGAAAATTTCGTCGGGCGTTCTCGGCCCTTCTGGCAGCATTATTATCCGCAACTCCAGAAAACATTCCCAGCCGCTTATGGCAATGTGCCCCTGGAATCCTATTACGCGGCGGTCAACCGTGTGACGCCGTCATTCATTCGCACCGAGGCCGATGAACTCACCTACAATCTGCACATCATTCTGCGCTATGAGATGGAACAAGAGCTGTTGAATAAGAAATTATCCGTGAGTGACGCCCCCGCGGCATGGAACGACAAAATGAAACGGTATCTGGGACTTACACCCCCTACCGATCGCGAAGGGATCCTGCAGGATATTCATTGGTCTGGCGGTGGGATTGGCTATTTCCCGACCTATACGCTGGGCAACATTTTGGGGGCACAGTTGTTTGCCGCAGCCACGCGAGCGCTGCCGGGATTGCAGGGGGAGATTTCCCAGGGGAAATTTTCTTCGCTCTTTGAATGGCTGCGGGAAAATGTGCATCAGCATGGGCGTAAGTATGTGCCGCGTGATTTGATTCGCCGGGCGACGGGCCAACCGCTGACGTTGGCGCCCTATCTCACCTACCTGCGCACTAAGTTCACCGAGATTTACAAACTTTAAACATCACCGTGTCACAGGTGCAGTGGCCGGCGCGGGGGCATCGGGCATGACTGCCGGCACGGGCATACCGAGCATCTCAAAAAGCGTCGGGTTCATGGCCTGCGCCCAGATGCGATACCCCTTCTCACTGGGATGAAGCGAATCCGGCATCACATCCCGTGGCAGGGTGCCATCGGCGGCAAGAAACTTGTCGCCAATGTCGAGAAACCTGATCGTCTTCCCGTCATCCATTTTGGCCAGCAAGGCGTTGGTGGCTTTGATTTTGGGCATGAGATTGTTCCGGGTGGCAGTCGCGTCCGCGCGCGGGAAGATACCCAGGAGCAGAAATTTGGTCTGGGGGGATTTTTCATGCATGACGTCGATGAGGTGCTTGATGCCGCCGGCATCTTCTTCCGGCGTCGTTTCCGGAGAATGTCCGAAATTGTTGGTGCCGATGAGCAGGACGACGACTTTGGGATGTACGCCGTCAAACTCGCCATTCATGACGCGATAAAGCACATGCTCAATGTTGTCCGCGGAAATGCCAAAGTTGACGGCTTTGATCGGGGCATAATAGTAATCCCAGACTCTTCGGCCTTGAGACGGACCGCGCGAGGAAGGGTTGCTCCAGAAATCGGTGATGGAGTCGCCAAGGAAGTAGACATCAATGTCTCCCTTCTTGGCGAGATCGACATTGGTTTGATGACGACGGAGCCACCCTCCGTCGGGGCCATTGGTCCGGAGGCGCGGGGAGGGTTGATCGGGCGGCAGCTTGGGGAAAACCTGGGCAGGCGCGGTGGTGGTGGCGGGTGCCGGCGCGGCGATTTGGGAATAAAGAGGGATGGAGAAGCCACCTAACAAGGTCACGCACAAGCCCAGCCGAGCCATCATTCTCATACCCATTTCTCCAGAAATCCGCCAAACATGCCAAACATCACATGAATTCAACGCTTATTGAGGGGGAATGGCCAATAATCTTTTGCTTCGCCGCAAGCGTGAAGTATACTTTTTCATAGGCGATGTTCAATGAACATTGAATATCGACCAACGGCATTTTTCAGCCCGTAGCCACCGCGATTTGCGTAAGCGCCTTGGCACAAATCAGGATTTCAGGATCGCGGTGGATCGAACTATTGGACGCGGAGAACGAGTGATGGGCAGGAATCGCGCGCGGCCCCCATGGACCAACGATCGCTTATTGGAGCTTTTGGAGCCAAGACGGCTTTTGAGTGCGGCACTGCCGGGACCTTATCATCCTCCCTGGGTCTGGCGGGATCGAGCTCCGGCGCCCACAGGAACTAATTTTGTTCAGGTGAATACCCGCTATGTAACGCCGATCACGAGCGCGGCATTGAGCCCGGCACCAACGGGTGTTACACCTGCGGCAACATTAGGGCCGCGACAAATGGAATATCTGGATCGGGGCGTGGTGGTCGTCAGGAAAAATTCCACGACGGCTTATATCAGCTGGCGGCTGCTGGGGCTGGATCCTTCGAATATTTCGTTCAATCTTTATCGCTCGGCCAATGGTGGGGCAGCGGTAAAGTTGAATGCGTCACCGATTACGACGACAACGGATTTTTCCGATTCCACGGTCAACTTTGCCAATAGCAATGCCTATTTTGTGCGAGCCGTGGTCAATGGGGTGGAGGGCGACCCAAGTCCTTCGTATCTGCTGCCGGCGAACGTGGCCATTAAGCTGTCTATTTCCATTCCCCTGATCGCGCCTCCCATTAATTCATTGCCGGACGGTTCCACCTATACCTATAACGCCAACGACGCCAGCGTGGGGGATGTCGACGGTGACGGACAATATGAGGTTTTCCTGAAGTGGGATCCGTCAAACTCTCATGACAATTCCCAAAGCGGATACACGGGAGATACCTGGCTGGATTGTTACAAACTCGACGGCACGCGGCTCTGGCGCATTGATGAGGGAATGAACATTCGCAGCGGGGCCCATTACACCCAGTTCATGGTCTATGACTTTGACGGCGACGGGAAGGCGGAAGTGGCCATGCGCACCGCGCCGGGAACCAAGGATGGCTTGGGCAACTATGTGCTGATGGGAAGCGACAATCCCAACGTCGATTACCGGAATTCGTCCGGCTACAACCTGACAAGCCCGGAATACCTGACCTTTTTCAACGGACTCACGGGGGCGCAGATTGCCACAACGGCTTACAAACCGGACCGTGTGAATATCAACCAATGGGGCGATACCTATGGCAATCGCGGAGACCGGTTTCTGATGGCCGTGGCGTACTTGGATGGCGTGCATCCAAGCCTCGTCCTCGGTCGCGGCATCTTCCCGGGACAGAGCGGCAGCGTGGCGGTGCGCAATGAGCTCACCGCTTGGGACTTCAAAAACGGCCAGATCACAATGCGCTGGTGGTTCCGAGCCGATAGAAATGTTTCGGGTTTGCCCAACCTAAACACCGACTACATCGGCCAAGGCACGTATGACATGATCCCGGTGGACCTGGATGGCGACGGCAAGGATGAAATTGTCTACGGCGCGATGGCAATCAATGACGACGGCACCCCGTATTACACCACCAAGCTGGGTCATGGCGATGCGATGCACGTGACCGATATGGATCTTTCCCGGCCAGGGGAAGAAGTCTTCATGCCGCACGAGACACCAAGTGAATACGTGGACAACATCAATGGCGTGGACGTCTCTTACGGAGGTGAATTGCGCGGCGCAACGGGAACCCCCTTGGTGGCGATGGACGGGTTTAATCAGGACGTCGGCCGTGGCATTGCATTGGACATCGACCCGAACCACCCGGGTTATGAGATGTGGACAAGTTCCAACCCAAATATTTACAACGTCGATGGCTCGGTGGTTCAGGCCAAGCCTTCCAATATGTTCACCAACTTTGGCATTCAATGGGATGCCGATCCGTTGAGCGAACTGCTCGATGGGACGACGATTTCGGATTGGGTCATCAGCGGTGGCGTGGGCGGGCGATCGAATTATGACCTGGACCCGGCCACCTCCGGCACCCAGAGCGCGCCGAATGACACGTCCAACAACGGCACAAAGTCCACGCCATGCCTCGCGGCCGACATTTTTGGCGACTGGCGTGAAGAAGTCATCTGGCGGCGGTCGGACAACACCGCGCTGGATATTTATACCACCGCCATCCCCGCCACCAGCCGCATGTACACGATGATGGATGACACGCAATATCGCGAAGCCGTCGCGTGGCAGAATGTCGGTTACAACCAGCCGCCGCATCCGAGCTTCTACATTGGCGCAGGCATGCCAACACCGCCGACGCCGAATATCTTCTACGCACCCACGGCCGCAGTCCTCGTGCCGACGGTGACGTACCAGGCGGAGAATGCGTCGTTTGGCGGCGGCGCAACGGTGGAGTCCAACAATCTTGGGTTCCATGGGACGGGATATATTAACTTCCCCACGACGGGCGGGTTTTTGGAATTTGACAATGTAGACGGGGGTTTGGGCGGCAACGCCACGATCACTTTCCGTTTTGCCCTGGCGAATAATCCACGAACGGGGGTGCTGAAGGTTAACGGGGTTTCCCAAAGCATCACATTCCCCAACACAGGCGCGTTCACCACTTACCTTACCCAGTCGGTGACGGTATCGCTCAATCCGGGAGCCACGAATACGATCCGATTGGAATCCAACGGCCAGGATCTGGCGAATATCGACGAGCTGCAGGTTTCATCCTGGGCAACACAGATTGTCGGCACCTCAGGCAATGACACCTTTGCCTTCAACGGGTTGGCCAATTCCTCCTTCGGGTTCAGCCTAAACGGCGGGCCTTCAATCACCATCGTGCCGCCGACCTCGGCCGTGCCAATTTTAGGACAGGCTGGCGACGACACCTTCACCCTCAACCTGGCCGCAGGCATCCCCGCCGGCACGCTCTCCATCAACGGCGTTTCCGGAAACGACGTACTGGTGATCCAAGGAACGCCCGCAGGCACAACGATCAATTTTCCGGCGCCCAACTCACGATCAATTCGCTGGTAATCAATTTGGACAATGTTCAGAAGGTCTATCTGGAAAGCGGCGGGAATATCACCGCGAATGCCGGAACCCTGACGCTTCGCAACGTGCATGCCTTGGATAGCCTGAATCTCAGTGGCAGCGCCCTTGTGGTGGCTCAAGGTGGTAATGGATTGATGACTTTGACCAGTGGGCCGGTGATTTCGGGATCTGCCGCGTTTGATCTGAATGACAATGATTTGATAGCTCACGCGACAAGCCTCAATCAAATCGTGGCCTATCTGGCGAATGGCCGCATCATAAGTTCCGCGGCTTCCGGCAGCGGCGGCTTGATGGGGCTGGGAACTTCCGACGGTGCGACCTTTCACAGCATTTGGGGCAGCGACGGCACCTTTGACGGGCAACTGCTGAATGATGCCGACATCCTCATCAAATACACGATACGCGGCGATGCCGATCTTTCCGGCCGCATCACCACCAATGATTTCGCGCAAGCCCAGGCGGGATTGCTCTTTGGCCTCGCCGGCTGGACAGCAGGCGATTTCAACAATGATGGCGTCATCGATGCTCTGGATTTCCAGATCCTCAACACCAACTATTTGGCCCAACCCTAAGATCAAAACCCATTGTTTTCCACGGTAGTCAGCCGCTGTTTGGAAAAGCGAAGCGTAAGCTTTTTATCTCCCGCGCGGTAAACCCACGTTTCACTGGAGGTCGGCACGCTGTCCACGCTGCCGGAGAACATCGTCGTGTCGTCGGCCATGCCCAGAATCTTCTGCACCTCTTCGCGCGTCATACCCGGGTGAAGCCTGGCAATGCGCTGGGCCGTGACGCCGGAAGTGGGAATCGAATACCACGCGAGCAGTGCGGCCAGCGCGACGAGCAAAACACGTGGCAATACGCGCCGAAGGGAAGAGCGTGTGGGGGGTGTTGTTTCCATTTCGGAATAATAACCGGTGCCGATCCCGAGGGCGCTTTCATGTCGTAACAAAAAAGCGGCCTCGGGTTTTACCCGAAGCCGCTGCAATTTCCGCACGATTTTCTTAAGGTGTCATCGGAGGATCTGCCGGAACGACTACGATCTCCATGGATTTGAACTTGTATTTGTCGCTCAATTCCGCGCGCTTGCTTTCCAGCATGGAAACACTCGTATTCAACGTCTTCCACGTTCCCTGTTCAATTCCCTGGGCGACTTCGTCCATCAATTTCGCGTAATCAGTAATGACGGCGACACTGCGTTTCTCCTGTTCTGCCATGGAGTTTGGATTGTCTCCATTCAACGTGCTAATGACATGCATCGAGGCATCCAGGTCCAATTTCCATTGGTCTTTCACCTTATGGAACCGCATCGGCTTGCCCGACCATGGTCGGACGATCGTCTGCACTTCTTGGGGCAGTACGGCCATGATCGATTCGGGCAATTCCTGCGACCAGCTGGCGGTGTCGCCGTTAATCACGGCTTTGCCGGCAGGGTTGTCTTTCCAAATTCTGGCAATGCCGTCGAAAGTCTGGCCGCGGCGCAATTCTTCGGCATCGTCGCCAAACTTCTTGTGAGCTGCCTGCAGAAGCCGGTTTTGTGCAAAGTTCCATGTTAAGAAGGCGTCCATCGTCGTCGGCGTTCGCTTGGGGTCGGTGGTCAGGCAGGCATAAGCCTTGTCGCGGTCGCCGGCCTGGACAGCACGGCAGAAGGAAGCCAAGGCGTTTTCCGGCGTGGTGCAATCGATGACCACGTCCGTTTGCGATGGCACCGCAAGATTGCGATCCGAGCTGTTCACTTTTCCGCCTTGCGACTCTGTTGCCGTTGCGGCGGCGACGCGTGTTTTCACACCGCCTCCGGTCAGAACTGTCGTGAGCCCCCATCCGCTGGCCGCCAGCGCCAGTACCAACGCTCCGGCCGTGCTTGCTGTTTTGACTTTCGAAATCATCATCATGGTCTTTGTTCCTTTCGCAATTTTCACGCTGGCGGCAGTGGACTGCCCCCCGGTTCGAGCCGTGTGCAGAACTCCCTGCATCATCTGCTTCAAACCTTCCGGCGTGAGTCCCGTGTTTCCCAACTGTTTCACCAGGAGCGCGGACACAGCGGCCGACTGCGTCGTAATCCCCCGGCGTTCATAATAGTGCCGCAATTTATCAACCCCGCGGTCCACGCGCTTTCGCGCCGCCTCGGTGGAAATTCCCAGTGCCCGCCCCACTTCTTCAAAAGACTGCTGCCGCAGATAACGCAGCACCAGCGCCTCCCGATCCGTCTCCCCCAGCCGCCCCAAACCCGCGTCCAGCATTTCTGCCATGTTGGTTTCTTTTACGCTTTCCAGGCTGCGAGTTTCGTCCATGGCAACCACCTGTTCACGGCGCTGCCGCCGTTGGTTTGACCTCCGGATATTGGCACACGCATACCGCGCCGTCGTCAGCAACCACCCCGCCGCCCGATCCTGCCGAATCGATCTGGCGTTCTGGCTCAAAAGCAGAAATACCGCCTGGGTCGCGTCTTCGGCTTCGTGGCTGTCTCGCAACTGCCGCCGGCACGCCGCATACACCAGCCCCGTATACTGGTTCACAAGCGTCTCAAACGCCTCCTGAGACCCTTTACTGGCATAAGCTTGCATTAATTCCGCGTCGTTCATGTTTACTCCCATGGCCGTCAGGATAGCTATGTGCACCGCGTGGGCGAACCGGACATGACTTTTTGCCCCCGCAAAGCTGGATTTTCTGTTCTTTTATCCATCCGCCCGCCCCGTTATTATGCCGGGCGTTCCAGCAGTTCGCCCAGCACACGTCCCTGGAGGTCTTCATGAGCCGGATCATCGCCTTGGCCTTAGCGGCTGCTCTTCTCTGTATCGCCTCCTGCACCCCAAAAACCACCGACCCTGCTGCTGCCATCGCTCAGCCCGAGGCCGAGACCAGGCAGCAGCGCGACGCTCGCATGGCCTGGTGGCGCGAAGCCCGCTTTGGCATGTTCATTCACTGGGGAATCTACTCCGTTCCCGCCGGCACCTACCAAGGCAAGCAGATTCCCTCCCTGGGCGAGTGGCTCATGAACAACGCCAACGCCACCGTGGCTGATTATGCAAAATTCGCCGGCCAATTTAATCCCACCGAATTCAACGCCGACCAATGGGTGGCCATCGCCAGGAACGCCGGCATGAAATACATCGTGATCACCGCCAAGCACCACGATG
>JADMIO010972922.1_pt1 | contig 10542 bp, 8 predicted proteins | sample 8958161 | NCBI WGS metagenome assembly JADMIO01 (sample SAMN16585339, study PRJNA669376) | soil metagenome | isolation source: Crop rotation soil | place: USA: Cullars Rotation, Alabama | collected 2011
GAGCACGAAAGCGGCTTCGGCATCGAGCATCGTCGTCTCCGTTGTAATGGCCCGCCTTCTACAGCAGGAACGGGCGTGCCAGCGAGGCGATTTCCGCCGCTCGTTCCCAGGTCAGGCAGAAGCGCCCGTCGGGAACGGTCGCGAGCTCGGCCCGCGGCGCCCGGCTCTGCATCAGCTCGCGATGGCGGCCGTAGATGAAGTTCTCGCCATAGATCATCAGGGTCGGACAGCGAACGCGCTCCAGCGTGCCGAGCGTGTCGAACGCCTTCAACGCCGTCATCGCTTGCCAGCGGTCACGGCCGATCTCGAGCTGCGCGGTGTTGATGCGATCCATCCACGACTGGGTGGGCTGCATCGGCGCATGCTCGGGATCATTGCTCAGCAGATAATCGATGGTCCGTGGCAGCGGAAAGCCGGTCGGATCGCTCGGTCGCACCCTGGCGATGTCTGCGATATCGCGCTCGGCCTGAACGGTGTCCCCGAGGAAGGGGATGTTGACCGGCACGATGCGGGCGATGCGGTCCGGCCAGTTGGCGCCCAGCGCAATCGACACCGCGGCCCCGACCGCTTCGCCGAGTGCGAAGGCCCGGTCAATGCCGTGCGCATCCATCACGTCGACGACGCAGCGCGCGTAGTCCTCGATCGTCGGCTGCCAATCGATATGGTCCGAATGTCCGTGGCTCGGGTAGTCGATCGCGATGGCACGGAAATCGGCGCCGAGCGCCTGCAGCAGCTCCAGCATCACCGCCGAAGACTGCTGGTTGATGTGCGAGATCATCACTGCGCGCCCTTGGCCGCAGGCCCGCCAGTGGATATGGCCCGCCCACGTGCGGGTGAGGCCGCGTTCGATCTGCATCGGCTACTCGAGTTTGACGTTGGCCGCCTTGACGATCACGCCCCAGCGCTCGCGTTCGCTGCGCACGAAGGCCGCCAGCTCCTCGGGCGAGCCACCGCCGGCAATGCCGCCCTGGGCGCGATAGGCCTCGATCACTTCCATCGTCTTCAGCGTATCGACGGCGGCCTGGTACAGCTTTTGCTGCACGGCAGCCGGCACGTTGTGACCGGTGACCAGGCTGTACCAGTTGTCCGACAGCACCGACGGGTATCCGGCTTCGGCCGTCGTCGGCACGTCGGGCACCAGCGGCGAGCGCGTGGCGCTGGTCATGGCGAGTGCCTTCAGGCCACCGGAGCGGATGTGCGGCAGCAGGATCGGGATGTCGAGAATCGCCATCTGCGTACGGCCCGGCAGCAGATCGGCCATCGCCGGCGCCGCGCCACGATACGGCACGTGCAGCAGATCGATGTTGGCTTCGCGCTTCAGCAATTCACCGGCGAGGTGGGTGACGCCGCCCGCGCCGGCAGAGCCGAAGGCGATCTTGCCGGGCTCGGCCTTGGCCTTGGCGACCAGCTCGGCCAGCGTGCTCGCGCCGACGCTCGGATGCGCCACGATGACTTCCTGCACCCGCACGACCAGCGTGATGAAGGCGAGATCCTTCGACGGATCGAACGGCATGTTGGGCATGATGTGCGGCATGATCGAACCGGCGCTCGAGCTCATCAGGCCGATCGTGTGGCCGTCAGGCGCGCTTTTGACCACCGAGTCGATCCCGGTCACGCCGGCGACGCCGGAGCGGTTCTCGATCACGACCTGCTGGCCAAGGCGTTCGCTCATCCCCTTGGCGAGATGGCGGCCGAAGAAATCAGCCGGGCCACCGGCCGGGAACGTCACCACCAGGGTGATCGGCCGGCTTGGCCACGACTGGGCGGCGGCCGCTCCCGCCGCTATCCAGACACCGAGCAGCACCAACACGCGGACGAGCCACATGGAATTCCTCCTCGACGGTTCATTGATTGGCAGGCGGCAACCGCTTTCCGCCCCATTGGCAATGCGCTAAGAGCGGCCCAATTACTGTATATTGTGCCGCTTAGGCAGGATCCGGAGCAAGGCCATGGCCGACTTCCCGCGCAAGACCCACGAGGACTGGGAGAAGCTTGCCGCGCGTGAGCTGCGCGACCGCACAGCGGACCAGCTCGACTGGGTGACGCCGGAGGGTATTCGCGTCAAGGCGCTCTACACAGCAGCCGATCTCGAGGCACTGGAAACCACCGGCACCGTGCCGGGTTTCCCACCCTTCGTGCGCGGCCCCAAGGCGACCATGTATGCCGGCCGGCCGTGGACCGTGCGCCAGTACGCCGGATTCTCGACCGCCGAGGACAGCAACAAATTCTACCGTGCCAATCTCGCCGCCGGGCAGATGGGCCTGTCGGTCGCCTTCGACCTCGCCACCCATCGCGGCTACGACAGCGACCACCCGCGCGTCGTCGGCGACGTCGGCAAGGCCGGGGTGGCGATCGATTCGGTCGAGGACATGAAGATCCTGTTCGACGGCATCCCGCTCGACAAGATGACCGTGTCGATGACCATGAACGGCGCGGTCCTGCCGGTTCTGGCCGGATACATCGTCGCCGCCGAGGAACAGGGCGTGCCGGCCGACAAGCTCGGCGGAACGATTCAGAACGACATCCTCAAGGAGTTCATGGTCCGCAACACCTACATCTACCCGCCGGGTCCCTCGATGCGGGTGGTCGCGGACATTATCGAGTACACCTCGAAGCACATGCCGAAGTTCAACTCGATCTCGATCTCCGGCTATCACATGCAGGAGGCGGGCGCGACGCTGGTGCAGGAGCTGGCATTCACGCTGGCGGACGGTCTCGAATACGTGCGCGCCGCGCTCGGCAAGGGCCTGAAGATCGACGACTTCGCGCCGCGCCTGTCATTCTTCTTCTGCATCGGCATGAACTTCTTCATGGAAGTCGCCAAGCTGCGCGCTGCGCGCTTTCTGTGGGCCGAGCTGATTAGCCCGTTCAAGCCGCAGAAGGCCGACAGCCTGGCGCTGCGCACCCACTGCCAGACCTCGGGCGTGTCGCTGACCGAGCAGGACCCCTACAACAACATCATCCGCACCGCTTACGAGGCGATGGCCGCCGTGCTCGGCGGGACGCAGTCGCTGCACACCAATGCCTTCGACGAGGCGATCGCATTGCCGACACCGACCTCGGCGCGGGTGGCGCGCAACACCCAGCTCATCCTGCAGCACGAGACCGGGGTGACGAAGGTGATCGATCCGCTGGCGGGCAGCTATTACGTCGAGAGCCTGACGGCGAGCCTGGTGGCCGAGGCGCGCAAGCTCATCGCCGAGGTCGAGGCGCTGGGCGGCATGACCAAGGCGGTCGAGGCCGGCCTGCCCAAGCTGCGGATCGAGGAAGCCGCGGCGCGTCGCCAGGCGCGGGTCGATCGCGGCGACGACGTGATCGTCGGCGTCAACAAGTTCCGGCTGAAGGACGAGTCACCGGTCGAGATCCTCGAGGTCGACAACGACGTGGTGCGCAACAATCAGGTCGCGCGCCTCACCCGAATTCGCGGCTCGCGCGACGAGGCGCGGTGCCAGGCCGCCCTGGCGGACCTGACCCGGGCGGCGCAGGACGGCAGTGGCAACCTGCTCGATCTCGCCGTCAAGGCGACACGCGCGCGCGCCACGGTCGGCGAGATCTCGTCGGCACTCGAAAAGGTCTACACCCGCTACAGCGCCACGATCCGCAGCATCTCCGGCGTCTACGCCGGCGAATGGGAAGGCGACGAGGGCTATCGCCGAATCCGGGCCGACATCGATACGTTTGCCGAGGAAGAAGGTCGCCGGCCGCGGCTGATGGTGGTGAAGATGGGCCAGGACGGTCACGACCGCGGCGCCAAGGTGATCGCCACCGCCTTCGCCGATCTCGGCTTCGACGTCGATATCGGGCCGCTGTTCCAGACGCCGGAGGAGGCCGCACGCCAGGCGATCGAGAACGACGTGCACGTCGTCGGCGTCTCGAGCCAGGCTGCGGGCCACAAGACCCTGGTGCCGGAGTTGATCCGCCAGCTCGGTGCGCAGGGCGGCGGCGACATTCTGGTGATCTGCGGCGGCGTGATCCCGGCCCAGGATTACGATTTTCTGCGCTCGGCAGGTGTCGCGGCGATCTATGGTCCCGGCACCAACATCCCGGCGGCCGCTGCGGAGATCCTCGGCCTTCTGCGTGCCGCGCGACAGAGGCAGGCCGCCTGAACGGCTAGGCCGAGGCGGATTGCGGGCTGAGGCGAGGCCTGATGTTGGTGATCTTCGATTGCGACGGCGTGCTGATCGATTCGGAGTCGATCTATTGCAGTGTCGACTCCGCACATCTGGCCGAACTCGGTCACACCATCAGTCCGGCGGATATCTCGCGCCGTTTCAGCGGCGTGCCGCACCGCGTGCTTTGGGAAACCCTGTCCGAAGAATTGGGCTTTGAAACACCGCCCGACATGCTCGATCGCATCCGCGCGGAGTGCGTGCGCCGCTTCGAAACCGAGTTGAAACCGATTGCTGGTGCGGCAGAGTCACTGCGCGGCGTGCCCGCGCTGGGCCACGCTGTCTGTGTCGCCTCATCGACCCGCCTCGAAGGCCTCAAGCGCAATCTGGGGACGGCCGGCCTGCTGCCGCTGGTCGATCCGCACGTTTTCTCGTCGAGCCAGGTGAAGCGCGGAAAGCCTGCACCGGACGTCTTTCTGTTCGCGGCCTCGCAGATGGGGGTCGACCCGGCCGACTGTCTGGTGATCGAGGACTCCGTCGCCGGCGTCACGGCCGCGCGCCGCGCCGGCATGCGTGTGCTTGGCTTCAATGGCGGAAGCCATGTCGACGACACGTTGCCCGATCGCCTGCGCGCGGCCGGCGCACACCACGTGCTCGCAAGTCAGGCCGAGATTCTTGCCTCGCTGCGCGACGCCGCCGCCTGAGCGGCGCCGCGCAGGAGCGCGTCAACGGATGACGGCGAGGAAGATCATCGCCAGGCCGACGACCGACACGGCCCACACGAGGGTGCGCACCCACGGAATGCCGATCACGTAGATGATCGCGTAGGCGAGCCGTCCCCAGAAGAATAGCTGCGCACCCAGCACGACCATGCTGTCGGCGCCCTTGTTCAGGGCCTGCGCGATGAGCACCAGCGCGACGAACAGCACCAGGCTTTCCAGCATGTTGGCATGGGCCCGGCGCGCACGGCCGGCCCAGCCGCCGATCGCCGGCATGTCGTCACGATTGCCGGCGAGCGTGGGCAGGCCGACACTCAGCGTGGCGCCACTGGCCGCCACCACCATCTGGACGAATGCCAGGAAACACGTCCAGGCCAGCAGACTGAGAGCTGTCATTGCAGCGTTTTCTCCCTCGGTCACATCGGACCACCAAATATGGTATGATCCTCTCGCCGCGGTCACAAGATACGCCGCAAAGTCATCCACCGTCGAATGATAGCCGGTCAGGCGGCCTGGGCGGTGAGCCGGCTCCACAGCAGGTAGTTGGCCGGGCTATGTGGCTTCTGCGCCCGGCGTTCGGCCGCAAGAGCGTGCGCGAGGGCACTGTCGCCGCCGCGCAGGGCCGCCTCCAGCGCGGTGAGTTGCAGAACGTCGCGCTGTGCGTGGCTGCCGCCGAAGCGATGGGCAAAACCGCGCACGGCGCAAAGTCGCGTGGCGCAATCGCGATAGCGGCCCTCGCCGAACGCGAGCAGCGCCTGCACCACTGGATAGCCGACTTCGCGTGCCATCTCCGCATTGCTGCCCTCGTCGTCAAAGGACGCTCGGGTGGCAGCGACGACATTACGCGCGTCCGCGAGGCGGCCGGCACCGACCATGGCCATCACCGCATGCATATCGTTGAAAGCGTAGTGACCATCCGCGATATGCGGCGTCCAGGCGTCGGCGATGGCTTGCCAGCGGCCACCGACATCGACGCCACGCAGATGCAGGCGCCACAGCAGGGCGGCGGGATCGATTAACTCGATTGCGGCCGCTCCGGCATGCGGTACCAGTCGCTGGTCATGCAGCGACAGCACCTGAGCCACGTCACCGGCATCGAGATGATACAGCGCGCGATGCCACCACAGATGAAACGCGAAACCGTTGTCCGGTGCCCAGTCGGGCTCGCGCTCGGCGAGCCAGGCGATGCCGTCCTCGAAGCGACCCTGCATCTCGAGTACGTGCGTGATGGCGTGCACGGCCCAGGGATCGCGGGCATTGAGGCGCAGCGCCCGACGCCCGATATCGAGCGCCTCGCCATAGGCGCCGTTCTCTTCGAGCCCGAAGGCGTACATGCCCAGCAGATAGCCCATGCCGGGCACGTCCTCACCCCAGTACGGCAGTGCCGCAGCCGGGCGGTCGCGCAGCAGCGTGGTCCGGCCGAGCATGAAATCGCTGGTGTGCGCGAGCAGCATCGCGAGCGCATCTCGAGGCCAGTCGATCGCGATGCGGCCCCAGCGATGGTTGGCGTCGGCGAAGTCTCCGGCAACCCAGCGCCGCAGGGCCGTGACGTGCGCGCGAGCGCGCGCGCAGCCGGAAGCGAGGTTCGCCTCGGCGCAGGCGAGCGACTCGCGCACCTGCGGGTGCAGGGATGGGTCCATCACCAGCGCTAGCAGGCCACCCTTGGCGACGTGCGCCAGCACGAACCCGGGGTCGTGGGCGACGGCGCGATCCAGCCGCGCGATCGGATCCAGCCAATAGCCCAGGGCGAGGTCGATCGCGGCCTCATACTCGACCAATGCATCGGCACTGGCCGTGCCGGCCGTGAGGCCGCGGCAATCCTTCAGCAACATTGTGCTCTCCAATTTGGCGAAAGTCGGGAGCGTGCCGCGCGGCCTCCCTGGAGGTTCCTGGTGAGCCGCGCGGCGCCGTGGGTTCAGCGCTGCCAGAACCGGCGGGTGGCCTGGGCAAGCGGCGCCGAGCGCTCGTAGCCGATATCGGCCAGCAGATGCGGGTCGAGCCGGCCGAGGTCGGTCAGCCGCGGCTGCGGGCGGCGGCGAAGAGTTCGGTTCATGGCGTGCGTCAGCGTGCCGAGCCAACGCAATGGCGTGGTGAGCACCGAAACGAACCGCTTCCACTCGATCGGCCGAGGTAGGGCCGAAGGCTCCAGACTCCAGGCTGTAGACATTTCCACTCCTTGTCCGGCTTCGCGTGCCGGCAACCCCTGATGAGGGGGCCGCGGACATAGGGGTGGCCGGATGCCGGAGCAAACGAGATTTGCTACATCGATGGGTGAAGGGGTTTCATCTATCGCGACATGCGCCGCTGGCCGTCTCTCGATTCGCTCCGGGCCTTCGAGGCCGCCGCCCGTCACCTGAGCTTCGGCCAGGCGGCGGCGGAGCTGCACGTCACGCCGAGCGCGCTCAGCCATCGCATCAAGGCGCTGGAGGAGGAACTCGGCTACGACCTGTTCCGGCGCCTGACGCGCAAGGTGGCCCTGACCGACGCCGGGGAGGTCCTGGCCGAAGGCATGCGGCGGGGCTTGGCGGAGATTGGCGCATCGCTTGAGTTACTCGAGCGCCGGACCAGCGATCGTGCCTTGACGGTCACGACCGTGCCGTCGTTTGCCGGGCGCTGGTTGATGCCGCGCTTGCCGACATTCTACGCGGCCAATCCCGGCGTTGAGGTTCACCTGACCGCCGGCACACGGCGCGCTGACCTGCGCTCGGGCGAAGCCGACCTCGCGATCCGCTTCGGCACCGGCAACTATCCGGGGCTTTTCGCCCGGCACTTGATGAACGAGTCGGTGTTTCCGGTCGTGGCTCCCGCGCTGCTCGCGCGGCACGGGCGGATTGCTGTGCCGGCCGACATCGTGCGCTATCCCCTGCTGCACGACGAAGAGGCGTTGCGTGGCGGCCACGACGGCGACTGGTCGATGTGGTTTGCGCAACTCGGGCTCGCGCCGCCGGCGCTGGATCGTGGCCAACGCTTCAGCAGTGCGGAGCTGGTGCTCGAGGCGGCGGCCGGCGGCCTTGGCGTCGCCCTGGCCCGGCGCAGCCTGGTCGAGCGTGAGCTGCGTGACGGCGAGCTGGTGCGTGTGCTCGAGGTCGAAGTGCCCTGCGTCTGGTCCTACTGGCTGGTGTGCATGCCGGATCGATCGAGCGATACGTTGATTGACACCTTTGCCACGTGGCTGACGGCCGAAGCGGCCACCAAGGAGAAGGTGGCCGACCCACCGCCGCGGCGGGCCCGCGGCCGCACGCGACGCTAACTCCGGGCTGCCGATCGATCGAAACCGAATCGAAACGCCCGTGGGCGGGCAAAATAGTCCAAGTGCGGCCTGCCGCGGATCGTTCGAACAGAGTAGGCTCTCGTCTGCCGTGCCTGTGCCGGGGAGAGATGCACCATGGCCCTAAAATTCGATATCAGCGGGTTGAACTCGCTGTTCGGGACCGCCGGCCAGAACGATACGCTTTACGGCGCCGCCACCACGTTCGATACGCTGACCGGCAACGATTCGCTGTTCGGCGGTGATGCCGACGATTTGCTGTTCGGTCTCGACCAGAACGATTCGCTGATCGGGTCCACGGGCAACGATACATCGTACGGTGCCGAGGGTTTTGATGTCGTCTTTGCCGGTGACCAGAACGACATCGGGTTCGGCGGCGCCGACGACGATTCGCTGTTCGGCAATAACGGCAGCGACACCATGTATGGCGATGCCGGCGATGACGACGCCTTTGGCGCGGACGATTTCGACACCGTCTATGGCGGTGACGGCAACGACTACGTCGACGGTGGCGCCGCCAACGACGTGGTTTACGGTGGCGACGGGACCAACACCGTCGTCGGCGGCAGCGGCGATGACGTCGGTTACGGCGGCACCGGCACGGATTCCTTCATCGTCCAGGATGGCAACGACACCGTGTTCGGCGGCGGTGGCGATGACAGCGTCTTCATGGACGTGGGCAACGATGTCGGCTACGGCGAAGGCGGGACCGACCGGTTGTTCGGCGATGCCGGCGCCGACACCTTCTATGGTGGCGATGCCCTCGATTCGATTTTCGGTGCCGCCGACAACGATCTCGCCTATGGCGGGGACGGCCTCGATTCGATGTTCGGCGGTGCCGGCGACGATGTCGGCTATGGCGGTGCCGGCAACGACTCGCTGCGCGATGCCGATGGCGGCATCGATCGACTGTTCGGCGGTGATGGCGATGACACCATCAATGGCGGCGTGCTTGCCGATGCCGTTTCCGGTGACGCCGGCAATGACTCGGTGGACGGCGAGGACGGCGACGACACGCTAAACGGCGGCGCCGGCAACGACATTCTGGTCGGTGGTACCGGCAACGACACCGTGATCTACGACGGCGGCATCGCCGGCACGATCTCCCAGGGTGACTTCGTCACGGTGATCCGTGGCGACGGCGATATCGATACCCTGATGGGTGTCGAGCACATCGTCGGCCTCGACACGACCACCGACCCACTACCCTATTTCGTTGATGCGCTGCGCAATGACCTGACCGGCTTGAGCCAGCGCTTCTACTGGAATCTCGCCGACGGCCAGCACACGACCGTCACCTACAGCTTCATGAGCCAGATCTGGAACGACGAGCCGTTCAGCACGACGCACGGATCGTCGGCCAGCTTCCAGCCCTTCACTTCGCTGCAGGAGGACTATGCACGGGCTGCGCTCGACGTCTGGAGCGCAGTGTCCGGCATCACCTTCGTCGAGGTGCCCGAGACCGGCGACCGCGGCATGCTGGAGTTCGGCCGCATCCAGTTCACGACAGCTTTCGCCGGTTTCGCCTTCAATCCCTCGGTCAATGTGCCAAGCGGCGTGCCCACCGATGGCCTGTCTTCAGGAAACATCTTCATCGACGTCGACGAGTATCTGGCTGGTGGCCAGTCGCTGCGCATCATGATCCACGAAATCGGCCATGCGCTCGGTTTCAAGCACCCGTTCGAGGGCGCCGAGACGCTGTCGGCGAGCGAGGACAATTCCGACAACACCGAGATGAGCTATTCGATCGGCGTCGGCAGCGGCAACGATCTCGGCATCTTCGACATCATCGCCATCCAGCAGATCTACGGCATCAACACCGCAGTGCGTGCCGGCAGCGACACTTATGTTTTTGGCGCCGACAAGCTGATCTGGGACGGTGGCGGCAGCGACAGCATCAATGCGACCGGCGCCGCGGGCCCGGTGCATATCGATCTGCACGACGGCACGTGGAACTGGGTCGGCGCGTCCCAGGCGGCGCTCTTCCTCAATCCAGGCCAGGTGTTCATCGGCTTCGGGACGCAAATCGAGAATGTCACCGGCGGTGCGTCGTCGGACTGGCTGTCGGGCAACGAGGTCGTCAACAACATCTTCGGCGGTGCGGGCAACGACACCGTCCTTGGCGATGCCGGCGCCGACCTGCTGGACGGCGGCACCGGCAATGACACCCTCGACGGCGGTGCGGACGGCGACGGCTTCGTCGGCGGGGCCGGCAGCGACATCATCTATGGCGGCGGTACCGTCGGCTCCGGCTTCGACTGGATCATCGCTGGTGACGGCACCGATACCGCCTGGGGCGGCGACAACAACGACGTGCTGTTCGGCGACAACATGGACCAGGTCACCGTCGTGGGCGTAGCAGATACGCTCTATGGCGATATCGGCTCCGACTACATTAACGGCGGCCTCGGCAACGACCTGCTTTACGGCGGGGCGGGGTTCGACT
>JADMIO011525544.1_pt1 | contig 10542 bp, 4 predicted proteins | sample 8958161 | NCBI WGS metagenome assembly JADMIO01 (sample SAMN16585339, study PRJNA669376) | soil metagenome | isolation source: Crop rotation soil | place: USA: Cullars Rotation, Alabama | collected 2011
TGCGGCGGGGTGATGATGGCGAAGTTCGTCACTCCCGAACTGACATTGGTGGCGATGGCCACGCCCCCGGTGCTTAGAACGTTCGTGTACGGTGCCAGGCCACCGATTGGGGTAAGCGTGAGAGTTTCGGAAGCGCCCAGACAGAGGTTCGTCGTGAGCGGAGAGAGCGAGCAGACGGGAGCCGGAAGTCCGATAACGAACGTCGAACATGAGCTGACGCACCCGAACGCGTCGGTGATATTCACCGTGTAATTGTTGGTGCCAACGACTGTTCCGCAAACAGTGAAGTTCGTGGTGTTCGAGATGGTGTTGGTCGCAATCGGGCCGCTCCCGTTGCTCAATACAACTCTGTAAGGTGCTGTCCCGTTGGTCGCCGTTACTTGCAGGGTGGCACAAGAACCGGCGCAGACATTCGATGTGAGGGCCGCGAGCGTGCAGCTGACCGTCGGCCGTACTCGGACCTGAAATGCCTGTGAACCGCTCACCACTCCGACCAGATTGCTTTCACCAAGCAGCGCGTCACCATTGACGTATTCGGCATTGACTTGAACTGTTCCAGCGACGGCATCTGCCAGTGTCACCGTGTAAGGCAATCGGCGTGAAACCACGAACAAGACTGCTCCAACGCCGTTGGTGTTAATGCATTCCGGGGGGCCGACCAGCGGGATCCCGTTGGTCGGCGTTACGTTTGTCGACGCATTGGAGGCGACCTGGAGGAACAGTTGTCCATTGATGAAGGCGGCATTCTGACCGCCGCTAATCGGATCATCCGCAAAGTAGATGATCGACATCTGGAGCAGGATCGGCTCGCAGGGCGCAACGGTGTTTGTTGCCACTGGCGTCCCGTTCGTCCTCAGCGCGGTTACGGTTACACCAACGCCTGTGGCGGTGGCGCCAGGCGGACATGTTATGTCGGCCGACCTCGCAGGTTTGGACGCCATCAAGCCGATCATTAATGCCAGCGCTGCGCTTGCAGCATTAGTCCCCATCCGTCTCGTTTTCATCAACATAGCCTTGTGAGTAGTCGCTAACGTCAAAAATCATTCCCATACCCTAGTCACCTGCTGCAACACATTGATGCAGCCGAATGAACAGGGTAGCTTTCAGAGATGTTTTGTCCGCGTTCATCACCCATACTCCTCCCTTCCGTGGGGGACTTTCTCCTACTCCCTTGCGCGATCTGGAGTCAGATCACAAGAGTACGCCGGATCTCCACGCTGAACCGTCCTATCCGGCATGGCTCCCACAATAGGCAGTAAGTACGCCTTGGCAAGAATGAAATTCTCTGTGTATCAGGTTCTCCCTGAGTGCCTCCATTAGTTTGGGACGGTAGGAAAAACCCGACCGGGGATACAACGATGCTCGCAAACTACCGCTTTGCAGCCCGTTGCGAAATAAGTCCTATCGAATGCGTTCAGCACTCTCGAAGCCGCCCCTCACGATCTGTAAGGTTTTCCCTGCAACGCACAGCCGTAGGACGTGAACTCTTTAAAGAATCATCGCAACTGCATGTATCTGTGGCTGCGGTATTTGGTTTGTTTGCGGCCATTTCAAGCGCGCGGAAAAGCCGTCGTGTGCGGGACGGCTTGTCCCAGCCTTGACGCACGGCGCTTGTTGCAGTTGGAATGTACCCTATGACGTTTGTGAGATGGAGGCTCAATGGGGGGCGTTCGGTGTTTCTGATTTCGCTCGTTCTCGCGGTTCTGGATTGGCCGATCGCGACCAGCAACGCGGCAGATGCCCTTGAAACGTACGTGCGCAAAGCGGATACCAATTTCAATTGGAAGCAGATCAGCAAGTACGAGACGAACGGCTTTACCGTTAGTCACGTAAACTTGCGCTCTCAGCAATGGAGAGAGCATTTGTGGCAGCACAATGTCCGCATCGTGCGACCGGCCAAGGTCAGGAATCCACAGATGGCTTTTCTCTTTATCACCGGCAGCGGCACAGGCACACGGTACGTTCAAATGCTCGAAAGCATTGCTGAGCAGGCAGGCGTTATCGCCGCAGTCGTCACCGACGTTCCCAATCAGCCCCTCTACGATGGCCGCGAGGAAGACGCGCTGATTGCCTACACGCTTCAGAAGTACATGCAGACGGGGGATACCACCTGGCCACTCCTCTTCCCCATGGTCAAAAGCGCGGTCAAGGCTATGGACGCGATTCAGCGGTTCATAGTCGAGAGTGGCAGTGGCAAGGTTGAGAAATTTGTCGTGGCCGGAGCCTCCAAACGCGGGTGGACGACATGGCTCTCAGCCGCAGTCGATTCCCGGGTGGCAGCTATCGCACCAATGGTCATTGACATGCTTAACATGAAAGCCCAACTGGACTGGGCGACGAAAGTCTACGGAAAACCAAGTGAAGAGATCGACGACTATACCCACTTGAGGCTGCACGAGAGGATTGACGAACCGGAGATGGTCAAACTCCGTGAATGGATCGATCCTTATAGTTATCGCGCCCGTTACACCATGCCCAAGTTGCTGTTGCTCGGCTCAAACGATCCCTATTGGACCGTTGACTCCCTGCGACATTATTGGAACGATCTTCCTCCACCGAAGTTGATCTTCCAGACAGCCAACGCTGGGCACGATCTGAAGGGCGGCAAGGAAGCTATCAAGACTCTCGCGGCTTTCGTCGAGATGATTGCTGACGGGCGCCCTTTGCCGAAGATGGAATGGGAACTGGCGGACGTGTCCTACAAAAAGGCGTATGCCAGGATGAAAGTGAGCGAGAAGGCTGACAGGATCCAATTGTGGAGTGCGACATCGCTCGATCGCGATTTTCGTGACGACACATGGACGAGCAAAGACATGGAAATCCGGCCTGGCAGCAGCCAGGCCGCTGTTGAAGTGCCCACTCCAGAGACCGGCTACCGCGCCTACATGATGGAAGTCTCGCTAAAATCACCTCGCGGCTACGACTATAAGCTCTCAACGGAAGCGCGCGTTACCCCTGACAAGATGCGGGAAGTGGCAAGTTCTTCGAAGCCGTGATCTGATTCGCACCCACACGGCAGCACCCGAGCAGCCTAGCGTCTTGTCGCCGCCACGGTGTGCCCGTTTCGCGAGCGGTTTTTGATTGCTGAAGTGCGGGATCGTGTCCGACGCGGGACGGTTCGGCCGCGACGCGGCGATGACTTTTTCATCTGTTGTTCGATCGCGTCGGCTTCGATGGGAATGTCAGCCATTAGATCAACGGGACCATCCGAAGTGATGAGAATGTCATTTTCGAGACGAATGGCGAAGCCTTCTTCGGCAATGTAAATCGCTGGCTCGCAGGTCATCACCCAACCCGGTTGAAACGGTTCGGTGGTGAAGCCAACGTCGTGAACATCCAGTCCGAGCGGATGCCCGAGCCCGTGCATGAAGTATTTCTTGAAGACCGGTTTGTCAGGATCCTGGCGCTTGATATCGCGCATTTTGAGAAGTCCCAGATCTACCAATTCTTTCTCGATCATCTGTTCGCCTTCCTTCTGCCAATCTTTCGGCTTCTTTCCGGCGGTCAGCCCACGGATCGATTGGCGGAGCACTCGCAACACGGAATCGTAAACCTGCCTTTGTCGTCGTGAGAAGCGGCCGCTTACCGGGATGGTGCGGGTCATGTCCGCATTATAATTGGCATAGCTTGCGGCAACATCGAGCAGGAGCAGTTCGCCATCCTGGCAGACGCTCGAATTGGATATGTAATGAAGCGCGAGTGCATTCGGTCCGCTGGCGATGATTGGAAGATATGCGAATTTTCCGCCGCTGCGGATGAACTCATGGGCGAATTCGGCCTCGACCTCGTGTTCGAGAACGCCGGGCCGAAGAAATTGCAGCACGCGCTGAAAAGAACTGGCAGTGATGTCGCAGGCCCGTCGAATGAGATCGATTTCGATCGGGGCCTTTACAATGCGCAACGTGTGCATCAGTCGCGCCAGCCGTTGATAGTCGTGCAGTGGATAGCGCCTGAGGGTGTCGGCTACGAATCGGGCCTCCCGTGTTTCCACTTCGATGCCGGCGCGTTTGTGCTCGTTGGAGTTCAGGTAGACATGCTCGCACTCGCACATCAGGCGATGGAAAAGCGCGGGGAATTCAGAGAGCCAATGCACCCGCTCAATGCCGGTTCGCTTTTGTGCTTCCTCTTTGGCAAGCTTCGCCCCTTCCCACAGCTTGACTTGATCGGTGGGTTCACGGACGAAAAGCAGTTCCCGGTGTTTCTCGTCGTCAGCGTCGGGGTAGAGAATGAGTACTGTTTGTTCCTGTTCAACGCCGGTGAGATAGAATAAGTCGCTGTTTGTAACCAATGCGGAGGTGCCATCGGCGTTGGTTGGCGGGACATCGTTGGCATTCACCACCACGAGGGAATTTGGCCGAAGCAGCCCTTTCAGGCGCTCGCGATTCTCGACGAACAACTGTCGATCGATTCTTTCGTTTCGCACGTTGGCAGAATGGAGGTTCGGCAAATTGGATGCAAATCAAACAGACTTCTCAAAACGCCGGCGCGGGGATCACTCCTCTTCGCGTACGCGATAAAATCCTTGCGGCAAAAGTGGGGACACATAATCAATCCAGGTGGTGCGGTGCTGAAAGGCCTGGATCGTACCGCTATAGGGCGACCATACCGGAGGGTTCGAGAGCGGGGAATACTCAACGCGATAGCGCTTGTCCGGGACAGAATTCCACATCAGGCCCAACTGCCGGCCCTCGCGTTGGATGGAGGTGAGCCGAAATTCCAACGGCCCTTTCACTATAGTGAAGTAGTCATCTATGGTGCCGTCTTTGGTGAGAAACGTCGCGTCGAGCACGGGACCGTCCACGTCCAACACCAGCGAGCCCATTCTCAGATACGAGACGTACATCGCTGGATGATTGAGCGATCCAAAAGTCGCCCAGCCTGAGCTGCCCGCTACGACGTAAACAGTGCCTTGATGCGCTGCACTCCCGATTGTCGCCTTCAGGTAGGGGCCACGCTCGTCCGATCGACCTGACCCATTGTTAAGAACCATGGATGGCTTCAAGGTGCTGGACGGCCCGTAATGGCCGCGCAAAAGGAAGGAACGTTCGTAGCAATGGCTGTGGCCAGAGAGGACAAGATCGACCCCGAAGTCCTCGATGATTGGCACTATATTTTCCCGCATCTCGATCAACTCAAATTCCGCATCGGAGTTATGAGACCCTTTCGAATAGGGAGGGTGGTGCCAAAATACGATCACCCATTCCTTCAAGTTTTCGGCCAAATCGGCGCGCAACCACGTGCACATTGGGTCGCTGGCGTGGCGCCCGGAGTAGGAGGAGTCCAGGCAAACGAAATGGATATTCCCGTATTCAAACGAGTAATAATGTTCCGTCCCCGATGGCACACCCCCCGCTTCGCCACGGGTCGGCAGGGTGAAGATATTAAAATAGGCAGGGGAGGCGTCGTGATTTCCCAAGGTTGGCCAGACGACATTCTGCTGCAAAATGCCAGGATACATGTCGAAGACAGCTCGTTGATAGTCGGCGTCGGTTCCACTGTTATAGGCATTGTCGCCCAGCATCAGCCAGACATCGGTGAACCGGCCGCCCGTAAATGCCTCGTAGGCCTCCCAGACTCTCTGCGCGTCGGGACTGGCCGTCCCCGAATCTCCAATTGCCCAAATCCGGGTAGGCTTTTCTATTATGGAAGCCGTCGTGAAAAATTGTGAGAACCCGGACGCCAGAATCCCGGATGGAGACCCGACGCTGTAATAGTATCGCGTGTCGGGTTGAAGGCCGCTCAACTTAACCTCGTGTTCGATTGTTTGTTCGGCGGTTTCGACGGATTGAGTCAGGTTGCCTCCTCGCCCATAGGTGACTTTCGATCCCATCGGAGCATCTGTTCGCCAGCGCACGACAATACTGTGGGGAGTGCCCTGTTGCAGGTACGGACCGCGACTCATGGCGGCGATGTTTGGAACACGCGCATCAATTCGAACCGCAGCCGAGGTTGCACTTTGGCGGGCACTATTGATGGCCCGAGCGGTGAGCGTATACTGGCCGGGCGGTACGTTGCTCCAGATTATGCTGAATGGTTTGACGAGCGCTTCGCCAATTTTGCGATCACTCTCGTAGAATTCCACGGTTTCGATTCGAGCATCACCTGGTGTCGCGCGAATGAAAATGTTGCCCGCATCGACTATCGAATCGGGCGACGGAACGACAATCGCGATGCTCGGCGCGGTCGCTATGGCAAGTGCAGGTGACCAGATTGCGGTCGCGATGATCAAAAACGAGGTCCAATTCACTTGAGTAGGTGCAATCGGGATTAGACCACTTTCGGCAACGGCAATCAACGCCGATTCGGCCGCAAATATGCAAGAAGGCAGGACAGCGTGTACCAAATTGAGACACGCTCGGAAAGCCGAAAGGCGTTATCGCACCGGCAGGATTGAAAAAGACACGCAAATATGCAGGCCTGCGACAGAAAAGGGGGCGTCCTATGTCGCCTGCGGCCCTTGGCACACGCGGTGCTAAACCATGGTCCGCGGCAAGTAAAAGGCAGTGAGTGAACGAGCCGCTGTAATAGTTGAAACCGCCTTTTACATTCGTTCACGCTCAGAGAAAGGTTAGAAATGAAACGCACGACCGCACGCAAAGCTGGCTTCACGCTGGTGGAAATTATGATCGTCGTGGCCATCATTGGTTTGTTGGCCGCGATCGCAATTCCTAACTTCGTGAAAGCCCGTACCTCAAGCCAAAAGAACGCCTGCATCGCAAACCTCAAGCAGATTGATGGTGCCAAAGCGACATGGGCGCTCGAAATGAAGAAAACCAGTGCCGATACGCCGGGAACCGGCGAGCTCTACGGCGCGACCAACTATATCCGCGACGAGCCAAAGTGCCCGGGCGGTGGAACCTACACGTTGAACGCGGTTGACACCAAGCCGGTCTGTTCGCTGAGTACCGCGCAGGGCCACACGCTTCCGTAAGCGGATCCATAACCCTTTCGCAAGGCCTGAGGACATTCCTCAGGCCTTTTCTATTTTGAATTCGCTTTAAATCACCGCCTCATTCCGGTATATATTGCGCCAACCACATGAAGCAGTGTGCGGCGCGCCTTTTTTGTCTCTCGCGTGCGGTGTTAGGCGACCCGCCCGGGATGTTGCTGCGCTGGGTAACTGCGGTCATCCTTGTTACCGCCTTCTTCAACCCCGGTCATGCACAGGCCGAGGCGATGCTGCAACTGTTCAACCTTACCTGGAACCAGGTGGCCGAAAAAATCCCCGAGATTGCCGAGGCTGGCTACACGAGTTTGTGGTTGCCGCCGCCCACCAAAGGAATGAGTGGTCTTTCGATCGGTTACGACGTGTTCGATCCGTTCGATCTGGGTGACCGCAGCCAGCGCGGGACCATCGCCACTCGGTACGGAACGAAAGCCGACCTGCAGCACATGGTTGCCGTCGCGCATCGCTTTGGGCTGCGCGTCTACTTCGATAACATCATGAATCATCGTGGGTCGGATGTGCCCGGCTACAGTTCCAGTGTGCCCACCAATCTGTATCCCGGGACCGTTCCCGGCGATTTTCATCTCCGGCTGCGAACGGATGGCACGTACCGCAATGTTAGCAATATCCGCGACTACAACGACGTCTGGCAGGTGCAAAACCTCAGCTTGCTGGGTTTGATCGATATTGCGCACGAGAGCCCGAACGCGAACTTCGGCCTGACCGAAGGCGCCACCGCACCCAAACCGGTTTTCGTGCGGCATCCCAACAATCCGGAATTCTACGACGAACATCCAACAATTGGCCGCGTTGGATTTGGCAGGGTTTCCCAGGCCGACCTGAATGCCAACGCGACGTTCTATCGCGAAGATGTCAATGGCTGCCTGTTGCGCTCGGTCCGATGGCTCTTGGATCAGACTAAATGCGATGGTTTGCGATTGGATGCCGTGAAACACGCTCCCAGTTACTTTTTTGGCGATCAAAGCGGGGCCGACCGCGACACCAACAGCTCAGGCTACGTGGGCAATGCACAGCTTCAATTCAATTTGACCCACGGCTTTACAGATTCAAATCATCGCAACAGTAATTTCGACGCCGAAGTCGCGCGTAACGATGCTTTGATCTTCGGCGAGCACCTCGGCGAACCGCCGGGCTTCAATGAATACGTGGATGCTGGAATGCGGTTGCTGGATAATCCTCTTCGCAACCACCTGAACAACGTTTTAGGAAATCCGAGCGCTTCATTGTCCGGCCTGGACCAGCGTGATTCCGGCGGCTTCGCCGCCGGCGTGCGGATTATGCACGCGCAGAGTCACGACAACGATTTTGCGGCGCATCGCGAATTGCACAATGCGTTTTACTTTTTTCGCGAGGGCGTTCCATTGATTTATTCCGATGGCTACAACGAATCGCCATCCGGGGGCGGAACACCTTTTCCGCGGCATGCAAATGCTCCGTTTCTTGGGCAGTTCGGAGATAATAAGATGCCCGATTTGGCGTGGCTGCACCATCAACTCGCGCGCGGCGGGACGCGGCCACGCTGGAGCGATAGCGATATTGTGGCATTCGAACGCTATGATTATCGCGAAGCAGGTTCCGCTGCGGACCAAACCGTGGTTTTGTTCGGCATGAACGACAACTACGGTAATCCGGGCGATATTAGCTTCGATGATGGCGTGACCCAGGACGACGGCGGCATGCCTTCGACATGCTATCCGGTGGTCAACTCACGCAATCAGGGGCTCGTCGTCGGCTTTCCGCCGGGCACACGCCTCTGGCAGTTGGCGGATTCGCCGGGAGCGTCGCGCGCTTGCCGTGAACTGCTGGTGCGGTTGGCAACCAATAATCGCAACGAGGCAATTGCCAGCGCTAACGATCCCGATCCCGTAAACCGGAAGATCTACGTCGGAGGACAGACACTGGCCTCAGGCGGCGGCGCCGTCGAACTAAAGATCCCCAGTGGCTCGTATGTCGCCTATGCCTTGCCCTGGCCTGAGGCAAGTCGCGTCGACACGACGCTCACGAACTCCGAAGGGATCGTCGCGAGCACGGACGCGATTGTCCTGCGGCAAGGCGGGCGATCTGCGCCGCGAGTATTGCTTCACCGGGTCGATGGCAAGGACGGCGATGCCAGTTTCAACCCTCTTTATCCTTTCAAGATGCGTGGCAGCGTCGATGTCAATGGCAACGTTGTTCGCGGCAATAACACAACAAATCGTACCTACGCCCTGAGCGTACCGGTGGTGACGAATGGCCCCTTCGACATTCTCGTGCGGATGGATGGCTCGGTGAACAATGCGTTGCTGAAACTGGACGGTGGTATTGACCTCAATAGCCACATGAATCTCGGCGTATCCAACACCAGCACGGGCGGCATTATGGACCTGCGCGATAATAAGCCTGGAGCGGTCACGGATGTATTTCTTGGCTACGAGTCGACAGTCTTTGAGTTCCGCGACGGACCCGAAAAGTTCGGCGCTCGAACCGTTTCACGAGACACGGTCCGCTCGAGCAGCGCCGAGACGTACGTCTATACCGTCGGCGACAACAGCACGACGAACCGTTCGAACGGCGATGGGTACGGCGACGATTATTCGACCGAGACGCCGGAATGGGTCTATCACGACCCGAGTGCGGCCAGCGGTGTGAGCGGGTCCGCTGGGACACGCTCGTTGGTGCTGAACTTCACCAATATATGGCGTTACGATCAGTCCGGCACAAACCTCGGCGCGGCCTGGCGCGATCCGGGCTATGCGGATGGAAGCTGGCCGGTTGGACGCGGCGTGCTTGCGCTTGAAACGATGGCGCTGCTTGCGCCCACGAATACCGTTTTGCGCCTCACGAATTCAGCCGGCGCCCGCGTTACTAATTACTATTTCCGAACGCATTTTACAGCGCCGGCGAACCGTGAAAATCTCGTCCTCGTGGCATCGAACCTGGTCGACGACGGCGCCGTGTTTTATCTGAATGGCAATGAGGTGTTTCGACACAACATGCCTACGGGCGCGATTACCGCTACGACCTTTGCCACAAACATCATCGAGGCAACCTCATTCGTGGCGTTTACGGTGGCCGGAGATGCGTTGCTGCCCGGCGACAATCTCATGGCTGTCGAAGTTCACCAGGCGAGCGCCGACAGCTCCGATATCGTATTTGGAATGTCCCTTATCGCCATAGCGCGCCAGCGCTCAACGACGGAGAGCCCCTCGCCAGTGGACCTATGGGTCAAGGTCGGTTACCAGGGCGAGGCGAACACCGGACACATTTATTATTCGACTGACGGGAAAAATCCGGAAGGAGCATTTGGGGTAGGGCAGGGGACGACCCAGGTTGTCCCATTGCATCTGGGTGCAACCGACAGCGAGGACAATTCCATCGAATGGTGGCGTGGAACAATTCCCGCCTGCGCAAACGGGACAACGGTCCGCTACAAGGTGGCATTGTTCAACAACACGGCTGCGCCCATTGAAAGCTACAAGGACACAGCCCGGTATGGTCTGACTCAATTTGCCATTACGAACTGGAATCCAGCCACGGCGCGCGTCTGGTTGCACAACAACTTGAATACGAATGATCTCATAACCGGGTTGCAGGAG
>JADMIO010835487.1_pt1 | contig 10541 bp, 12 predicted proteins | sample 8958161 | NCBI WGS metagenome assembly JADMIO01 (sample SAMN16585339, study PRJNA669376) | soil metagenome | isolation source: Crop rotation soil | place: USA: Cullars Rotation, Alabama | collected 2011
CGACGCGAGGCCGCTGAACGCACCGGCCTCGGCCGTGAGCCCGATGTAGGCGTGCGCCCAGCGGATGTGGTCGGGCTCGGCGAAGCGCTGGCCGTTGTAGGTCATCTCCGCGTCGCGGGCGAAGGTGGCCATGGTGGCTTCGAGGTCGTGGGCGTTCTCGGCGTCGTAGTGCGCGGCGAGCAACGCGCGGCGGCGGTCCTGCTCTTTCGCATCGATCATTCGGGGTTCTCCTGGTGGTACTGGTCGTGGCGACGCAGCCAGAACATCGGGTCGAACGCGTCGCCTTCGTCGCGACCCTTCGGGGTCAAGTCGAGAATCTGATAGGCGCCGTTGAAGACGTCGATGCCGCGGCCGTAGGTCGAGTAGGCGTGGGCGACGCGGCCGTCGGCGAGCTTCGCGAAGACGCTCAAGCCCTGCATCTCGGGAAAGAAGGGGGAGACGTTCTTGAAGTTGTAGTAGGCGTCGCCGCGCGCGAGCTCGGCGGCCGCGAACGAGACGTGGAAGTCGCGGTTGAAGTCCGTGCCGAGCGCCGACACCCACATGAAGCGCCAGCTCATGCGCTTCCGATACGTCTCGATGTTGGCGAGCGCCGTGTTCGAGGCGGCGAGGAACGTCGTGTCGCGGTGCGCGAGATGGACGTCGATGCCGTCGAAGTTGTCGGCCCAGAACGAGCAGCGGTGGCAGCCCTGCTTCCAGTCTGGGCCGTACATGAAGTGGTAGACGACCAGCTGATTGCGCCCCGCGAAGAGCTCCGCGAGGGTCTTCCGCCCGTCGCGGGTGTCGAAGCTGTAGGCTCCCTCGACGACCACCCATGGGAGGGCGCGGCGTTTGGCGGCGAGCTCGTCCGCCACGCGCGTCAGCGCCTTCTCCTCGTCGAGGAGCGCCATGCGGGCGGCCGTCCATTCGGCGCGCGAGACGAGCTTCGGAGCTTCCATGGGTCGTTCTCCTCGTGGGTCGTCGGTGTCAGGGATCGAGCGCGTCTTTGACGGCGGCCGTAGCGCCGTCGGCGATCGCCTGCAGCAGCCGGCGTGGCTGGCCGGCGCGCCCGAGCACGCGCGTCGCGACCGCGGCGGCGAAGCAGAGCGCCTCGAGGCGCTCGACGTCGAGCGCGATCCCCGTGTCTTTCTCTGCCTCGCGGAGATGGCCGCGCAGGAGCCGTCGCATCTCGTCGAGGCCGTCCTGGAGCGCTTGCCGGGTGGCGGGAGAGAGCGTCGTCGACTCGGGGATCGCGTTGAGGACGAGGCAGCCGCGCCGATCGGGGTCCTTGGCCGTCAGGCGTACGACCGCGTTCAGAACGTACTGGATGGCGGCGAGGCCGCGGCGCTCGGTCGTCAGCTCGCGGCGGATCGCGGCGACATAGCGCTCGACCGCGAGGCGGAACATGTCCTCTTTGCTGCCGAACGCGGCGTAGAGGCTGCCCGGCAGCAGGCCCGTCGCCTCCGTGAGCGTCGGGATGGCGGTGCGGGCGTAGCCGTGGTGCCAGAAGGCCGCGAGCAGCCCGTCGGCCGCCTCGTCGCCGTCGAATCCGCGGGGTCGCGCCATCGCGGACCGATATGCGAGTTCTTGAGTGTTCAGTCAATAACCCCCTCCCGGCTTGCGGCGGAATGATCCGGGGACTACGGACCGCACATCCGACCCCTCCCCAACGAAAGGAGCCTCGCATGAAGAGCTATGGCGCCGAGTTCATCGGAACGTTCTGGTTGGTGCTGGGTGGTTGTGGCAGTGCGGTTCTCGCCGCGGCTTTCCCCGAGGTCGGCATCGGTCTCCTCGGCGTGTCGTTGGCGTTCGGGCTCACGGTGCTCACCATGGCGTACGCCATCGGACACATCTCGGGGTGCCACCTGAATCCGGCCGTCACCATCGGCCTCACGGCGGGCGGGCGTTTCCCGGCGAGCAACGTCGGCCCCTACATCGTCGCGCAGGTGCTGGGTGCGATCACGGCGGGCGCGGTGCTCTACGAGATCGCGAGCGGCCGGCCGGGCTTCGACGTGGCGGCGGGCTTCGCGTCGAACGGATACGGCCAGCACTCGCCGGGCAATTACTCGCTCGCCGCTGCGCTCGTCTGCGAGATCGTGATGACGATGATGTTCCTGACCGTCATCCTGGGCGCCACCTCGAAGCGGGCGCCGGCCGGCTTCGCGCCGTTGCCGATCGGTCTCTGCCTGACGCTGATCCACCTGATCAGCATCCCCGTCACCAACACGTCGGTGAATCCGGCGCGCTCGACCGGCGTCGCCGTCTTCGTCGGCGGCTGGGCGCTCGCGCAGCTCTGGCTCTTCTGGATCGCCCCGATCATCGGCGCGGTGCTGGGAGCCGTGGTCTACCGCGCGATCGGCAACGACGACGATTGAGCGGCTTCCTCCCCGGCGGGAGGCGCTTTCCGTGGGCTCGCGGCACCGGGCGTCCAGGCGACGTCCGGTGTCGCGCGATCACGCTGCAGGCGGCGTGAGCCTCAGGGAGCGCAGGCACCAGGCGCCGGCGCACCCTTCGCGGTGAAGAGCTTGCCGACGTGGAGCTTGTGGAGGCCGCCGAACTCGAAGCAGTAGCGCGTCGTGCCGGTGGTGAAGACGAGGCTCACCGTTCCGGGGTCCGTGGCGAGTGAATGCAGAAGCTGCGACCCCTTGCCGTTCAGCTTGAACTTCGTTCCGAAGATGTCCGCGATCCGGATCGGTCCGTTCACGGTGTGGGTGTCGCGGTAGCGCACCTTGCCCGACGTGCCGAGGGACCAGTTGCTTGCCGGCATGTCGTAGGTCGCGTCGAAGGTCGACGACACCACGCGCAGCGTGGCGCCGAGGGTGGTGACGCTCGCCGGCGGGGCGACCTGCACCTCTTTCGACAACACGTAGAGGTACCGCCTCGCCGTGTTCGCGTTGTCCTTCAGCGTGAGGTTGTAGCCGGTCAGCAGGACGTCGTCGGCGGCGGCGCGACCAGCGAGCGCGCCGACGACGAGAAACGCCAGAACCGGGACGAGCGACTTGAACGACGTGCGCATGAGCGACCTCCGGCTCGTTGAGATGTCTATCGGCTAGTCGGTCGGGGCTCCCCGAGTCAACGAAAACCGGCGATCAATCGTTCCCGACCGGAATAGCGCCGACCGCGGTGCGGCGGCTTGCCTCCCGCCGCGCAACGCGGGTAGGCCAGCGTCGTGTCGCAGAGAGCCGTGGTGGCCATGTTGGTCGCGTGTGTGGCTCGGGTCGCCGCCGCCCGGGCGGAGCCCGTGGCGGTCCTGCCGCAGGATCTCCGCTGGGCGAGCCCACCCGGCAATTCGGCCGTGCAGGGCGCCTGGGTCGTCGGCGCCGAGGCCAAGCCCGGGCCATACCTCTTTCGCGTGAAGCTCGCGGCGGGCGCGAAGATCCCGCCCCACACGCACCCGGACGAGCGCAGCAGCACCGTCCTCGCCGGAACGCTCTACGTGGGCTTCGGGTCCGCGTTCGACGAGGCGAAGGTCGTCGCCGTGCCGACGGGCGCCGTCTACGTGGCCCCCGCCGGGGTGGCGCACTACGTCTGGGCGAAGGACGGCGCGACGATCTATCAAGAGGGCGGTGTCGGCCCGACCGGCACGATTCCCGTTCCCCACTGAAGGAGCCATCGATGTCCGATCGCACGTTGGATGCCGTGATCGTCGGCGCCGGTTTCGCCGGCCTCTGCATGCTGCACCGCCTGCGGGGCCTCGGTTTCACGGCGCGGGTCTTCGAGGCCGGGAGCGGCGTCGGGGGCACCTGGTTCTGGAACCGCTACCCAGGCGCGCGCTGCGACGTCGAGAGCCTCGAGTACTCGTACCAATTCGACGACGCGCTCCAGCAGGAATGGGAGTGGACCGAGCGCTACGCGTCGCAGCCGGAGATCCTCCGCTACCTGAACCACGTCGCCGACCGTTACGATCTGCGGCGCGACATCACGCTGCGGACGCGCGTCGCCTCGGCGATCTTCGACGAGACGAGCGACCGGTGGCAGGTGCGGACCGACGACGGCGCCGAGGTCGAGGCGCGCTTCGTGGTAATGGCGACGGGCTGCCTCTCGTCGACCAACACGCCGAGCATCCCCGGGCGCGAAACGTTCACCGGCGCCATGCTCCACACCGGCAATTGGCCGCACGAGCCCGTCGCCTTCGCCGGGAAGCGGGTCGCCGTGATCGGCACGGGCTCGTCGGGCATTCAGGCGATCCCGCTGATCGCCGCCCAGGCGTCGCACCTGTACGTCTTCCAGCGCACCGCCAACTTCTCCGTGCCGGCGCAGAATCGTCCGCTCGCCGCGGCGGAGCAGCTCGCCGTGAAGCGCGACTACGCGGCGCTCCGCACCCGCGGCGGGCAGATGCCGTTCGGCTTCGACACGCGCTCGACCGAGGTGTCGGCGTTGCAGGTGAGCGACGCCGAGCGGCGCGCCGAGTACGAGGCGCGCTGGGCAGAGGGCGGGCTGCCGTTTCTCGGGAGCTTCGCCGACATGATCCTCGACGCGCGCGCCAACGCGACGGCCGCCGACTTCATTCGCGAGAAGATCCGCGGGCTCGTGCGCGACCCGGCGACGGCCGAGAAGCTGATGCCGCGCGGGGTGGTCGGCTGCAAGCGACTCTGCAGCGACACCGATTACTTCGAGACCTTCAATCGTGCGAACGTGACGCTCGTCGACATCGCGGAGACGCCGATCCAGGCGATCACCGCGACCGGCGTCCGAACCGCGAGCGCCGAGTACGCGGTCGACTGCATCGTCTTCGCGACCGGCTTCGACGCGATGACCGGCGCGCTCACGCGGGTCGACATCCGCGGCAAGGGCGGCCGCGCGCTCCGCGACAAATGGGCGGAGGGTCCGCGCACCTACCTCGGGCTCTCGTCGGCGGGCTTCCCGAACTTCTTCATCATCACCGGCCCCGGCAGTCCCTCGGTGCTCTCGAACATGGTGCCGTCGATCGAGCAGCACGCGAACTGGATCGCCGCGTGCCTCGACTGGATGCGCGCTCGGGGTCTGAGCCGCATCGAGGCGGCGCCCGACGCCGAGGACGCATGGGTCGCGCACGTGAACGAGGTCGCCGACGCGACGCTCTATCCGTCCTGCAACTCCTGGTACCTCGGCGCCAACATCCCCGGGAAGCCGCGCGTCTTCATGCCGTACCTGGGCTTCCCAGCGTACGTGCAGAAGTGCGACGAGGTCGTCGCTGGCGGCTACGAAGGGTTCGTCGTCGGCTGAGCCGGGCGTCGTCGCGCTTCTGGCGACGATCCGATCACCTGTCGAAGGCGAGTCGGAGGCGACGGGCCGCGTCGCGGAGCCGCTGATCGCTGCTCCACAGCCGGCAATCGCCGAGTGCGGCCGCGGCCAGGAGGTGAACGTCGGTCCACCCGAGCCCGCGTCCGGCGAGGCGGCGTCGCTCGAGAAAGTGCATCGCCTCCTCGTCGGTGGCGCCGGGGGCTCGGGGCAGCCGCTGCACAAGATCCAGCGTGGTGGCGCGGTCGCGCAGCGTCCCGCATGCGAGCTCGCCGATGACCGCGGGATGACACGCTACGGCGCCGGCGTGCAGCAAATCGACGAGGCTGGGAGCGCCGCGACGAAAATGATCGATCCAGACCGACGTATCGACCAGCACCACGATCGGCTCACGCAGTGCGTGGTCGGCGCTTGGGCGCGGTCCGACGGCGCGGCGCGGCGGCGGCATCGGGATCCGAGCCGCCGAGACGGGCGAGGCGTTTCGCGGCCTCCGCGGCGATCAGCGCCTCGAGGCCCGCGTGAATCACGGCCGTCTTCTCGGTGATGCGTGTGATCGCCATGGCCCGCTCGAGCAAGTCGTGACGGAGATTCAACGTCGTCCGCATGCATACGAGTATGCATATCCGATGCAGCCCGTACAACGCGGCGATCGCTGCCCGCGTTCGGTTGCCGCGGCGCGGCCGCTCCCGCTACAGGTGGGCCGCCATGACGCGACAGTCCGACTCGCCAGACGGACGCCTGCATTGGGGCGAGGCGCGCGAGATGAACGCGCTCGAGACCCTCATGTGGCGCGTCGAGCTCGATCCGCGCCTGCGCTCGACCATCACCGGCATCGAGATCCTCGACTGCACGCCCGACTGGGACCGGTTTCTCGCGGCCGCCGAGTGGGGAACGCGGATGGCGCCGCGCTTCCGTCAGAAGGTCGTCGAGCCCGCGCTCGGGATCGGCAACCCGTGCTGGGTGAACGACCCCGACTTCGACCTGCACTATCACGTGCGACGCATGCGACTTCCCGAGGGCGGCGGATGGCGCGCGCTCTTCGCGGCCGCGGAGCAGGTCGCGATGACGCCTTTCGATCGCGCCCGCTCGCCGTGGGAGGCGTATCTCTTCGAAGGGCTCCCCGACGGACGCGCGGCCCACATGCTGAAGATGCACCACTCCACGACCGACGGCATGGGCAGCGTGCAGCTCTTCTCGCAGCTGCATTCGCGGACGCGCGAGTCGAACCCGGCAAAGCCGCAACCGCCGCCGCCGCTTCCCGAACGGCAGACCCCCGTCGGTCTCCTGCTCGAGCAGTTGTCGCGCGACGCGCAGGCCCTTCCGGGTCTCGTGCAGCAGGCCGTCGGAGCGGCGTTCCACGTGCTGCTGCGGCCGCGTACGACGATCGCAGGACTCCTCGGCTTCGTGAGCTCGATGGCGCGGGTCACGGCGGAGCCCGCCGCCAAAGGCTCACCGTTGCTGTGCCGGCGCAGCCTCTCCTGGCATTTCCTCGCGCTCGACGTCGCGTTCGCCGACCTGCGGGCGGCGGCGAAAGTCGCCGACGCGTCGATCAACGACGCCTTCGTGGCCGCGCTGCTCGGCGCGTTTCGGCTCTACCACGAGGCGCTCGGGCACCCGATCGTCGAGCTGCCGATGGCGATCCCGATCTCGGTGCGGCGCAAAGGTGACGCGGCCGGCGGCAATCGCATCGCGGGCGCGCGCTTCGCCGGCCCGGTCGCGATCGCCGACCCGCGCGCGCGCATGCGGGCGATCGGCGCGCTCGTCCGCTCGATCCGGAGCGAGCCCGGACTCGACGGCATGTCGATGCTGGCGCCGGCGCTCGCGCGTCTACCGGCCGCGATCTTGAGCGCCATCGCCGGCGGCATGACCAAGTCGAACGACCTGCAGGCGAGCAACGTGCCCGGGCTCCGCGAGGAGCTGTACCTCGCCGGCGCCCGCATCGAGCGCGTCTACGGGTTCGGCCCGCTGCCGGGCTGCGCCTCGATGATCACGCTCAACACGCACGGCGACACCTGCTGCATCGCCGCCAACATCGACCCCGCGGCCGTGACCGAGGCCGAGCTCTTCGGGCAGTGTCTCGAGCGCGGGTTCGCGGAGGTGCTGTCGCTGCACCCGACGGCGGCACCGCCGGTCCGCCGGGCCTGATCCCCGCCGCTCAGGGCGTCTTGCAGTCGATCTTCGCGCCGCCTGCCGCGACCTTGCACCCGCCGCTGCCCAGCAGCTGCCACGCGCACCGGTCGCGGTTGCTCGCGCCGATCGTAGGGTCGAAGGTCACTGCCGCGCGGAGGCCCGCCTCGGCGGCGAATGGACCGAGGTCGGGAAGGTCGGCAATCGTCGCGCCCGCCGTTCGGACCTTCACCGTCAGATTCTCGGGATGGCGACGGTCGACTTTCACGCGCGCATCGCGGAGCCCGTTCGCGGATCCCGGCGTGCACGCGGGCGGGAAGGCGTTCGAGGCGTTGCGGTAGCGATAGCCGAGGCCATTCGCCGACGTCGTCCAGCCGTCCTTCGGTCCGCATCCCGCTCCCACGCCGCCGGGTGGAATCGCGAGCGTGCGCGCCGACCACTCGAAGACCGGCGCGTAATCGGCGTTCCGGTCCTCGATCAGCAGCTGCATCCCCGTCGCGGCGACGTCGGGATGCGCCGCGTTCAGCGCGATCACCCCGTCGAGCTTCAGCTCCTCATCGCCGAGCGGCGCCGCCATGCCGCGCATGCTCACGCGGAGCTTCGGGAGATAGCCGCCGTCGTCGGGGCAGATGGGGCTGTCGGGAACGAAGCGCACGTCGACCTCGATCGGACCGCCCGGAGAACCGGTCTCGTTCGTGACCGCGATCAGATACTGCACGCGGGCGGCGAGGGTGGCGCGGACGTACGAGGCGAGCTCGTTCTCGTGATCGTCGCACGCGACCTCGGCGAGCGCGCCGCACGCGCCGGTATGGATCGAGACGATCGTCGGCGGATCGGCCGGAAAGCCGGCGCGGGTATCGACGAAGAGCCGGCCGTTCGCCGAAGGCGTGATCCGGTACCAGAGGCTGTGCGTGTTCTGGCTTGGCCCGCCGGTCGTGCACGATTGGGGCGGATCATCGGCGGCCGTTGTCGCGTCGGTCGTGTCGACGTCGTCCCGGAGCACGCTCCCCGCGATCGCGATGGCCGTGCCGCAGTCGTCGTTGGGCGGCGGCGTGGCCGTCGCGAGCGTAGCGGTCGCAAGTGCCACGAGGAAACCGAGCGTCACCGCTCCGAAACGCATGGGCCTCGCTACGCGGCGTGGGTGGCGGGTGTCAATCGGAAGCCGCGAGCGCGAGCGAGGCCGCGCACGTTGGCAACGTTCGCGTACGTGGTTAGGCTGACCGGATGTTTCGAATGAAGCGACGGATGACGTGCGCGCTCGGCGCGCTTGGGATCGCATTCCTGGTCCTCGCGCCCTCAGCGCGCGCCCAGCAGAACCCGCCCGATCAGTACCTCTGCTACACGGCCGGCTCCGCCTTCAACAAGCGGCGCCCGCCCATCGGCAAGGCGCGCGTCGACCTGAGGGATCGCCTCGGCGGCCCGCAGCGGTACGCCGTCCGGCGGCTCGCGTCGCTCTGCAATCCCGCGAGTCTCGACGGCAGCATCGCGTCGCATCCGAACGTCCACCTCGAGGGTTTGACGATCAAACCCGACAAGGGCACCGCGAAGTTCGCGCCGACGACGGCCGGCGTACGCGACGTCTTCGGTACCCGAACGCTCGCGCTGAAGGACCTGTGGGCGCTGCTCGACGTCACACCCGTCCAGCCCGGTACGGGAACGCCCGCCGATTTCAGCGACGACCCGACCATGAGCGCCGTCGAGCTGAATCGCTTCAAGTGCTACGTCGCCGCGCTGCCGAAGGGCACGCCGAAGTTCGTCCCGCCGCCTCCGCCCACGGTCACGGACGAGGTCTTCCCGCATGGCCAGCAGTTCCTCGTGAAGAACGTGACCAAGCTCTGCCTGCCGACCGACGCGGACGGTGCGACCCCCGATGCCCCCGGTCGCGGCACGCTGCTCGTCTGCTACTCCGTGAAGCTCCCGAAGGGTGCGAAGTTTCCGCGCGAGATCGTCGGCACCCGAAGCCGCACGGCCGGTGTCCGCACGGTCGGCCGCCGCAAGCCCGCCGAGCTCTGCGTCGTCGGCCGCGCGTTCCCGGGAAGCTGAGCGCCGGGCGCTAGACCCGGCAGTAGGAGCGGTAGGGCGCCGGCGCCGACGCTAGACCCGGTAGTACGAGCGGTACCACTCGACGAAGCGCTTCACGCCGACCTCGACCGGCGTGTTCGGGCGATAGCCGACGGCATCGACGAGCGCTTGGACGTCGGCGCTCGTATCGGGGACGTCGCCCGGCTGGAGCGGCAGCAGGTTCATCTCGGCCTTCTTGCCGAGCTCCTGCTCGAGCACCTCGATGTAGCGCAGCAGCGGCACCGGGCTGCCGTTGCCGATGTTGAACACGCGCCACGGCGCCGAGCTGGTGGCCGGATCCGGCGCGTCGCTCCGCCAGTCGGCGTCGCGCACGGTCGGCTGATCGGCGGCGCGGATCACGCCCTCGGCGATGTCGTCGACGTAGGTGAAGTCCCGGGAGTGGTGCCCGTGGTTGAAGACGTCGATCGGCTTTCCTTCGAGGATGTTCTTGGCGAAGAGAAAGAGCGCCATGTCGGGCCGGCCCCACGGACCATAGACCGTGAAGAAGCGGAGGCCCGTCGTCGGCATGCCGAAGAGGTTGGAGTAGGTGTGCGCGAAGAGCTCGTTGGCCTTCTTGGTGGCGGCGTAGAGCGTGAGGGGGTGGTTCACCGACTGGTGCACCGAGAACGGCATGGTCGTGTTGGCGCCGTAGACGGAGCTCGTGCTCGCGTACGTCAGGTGCTCGCAGCCGTTGTGCCGGCAGCCTTCCAGGACGTGCTGGAAGCCGATGATGTTGGCCTCGATGTAGGCGTAGGGGTGGGTGATCGAGTAACGGACGCCGGCTTGCGCGGCGAGGTGGATGACGCGCGGGAAGCGATACTCGGCGAAGAGTTGCTCCATCGCCGGACGGTCCGCGAGATTGATCTTCACGAACGTGAAGCCCTTGCGTGACGTCAGGCGCGCGAGCCGCGCCTCCTTGAGCTTCGGGTCGTAGTAGTCGTTGACGTTGTCGAGCCCGACGACCTCGTCGCCACGGTCGAGCAGCTTCTGGGCCACGTGCGACCCAATAAATCCGGCGGCGCCGGTCACGAGAAAGAGCATGGCGCGCATGGTGTAGGTCCGCGGCGCAACGTGCAAGCCTGGAAGTGGCTCATCCTTCGACGCACGCATCGCCGTTTCGTCGGTCGGGGCGTGGGGAGGTGGGTCGGCGGGGAAAG
>JADMIO010854548.1_pt1 | contig 10540 bp, 15 predicted proteins | sample 8958161 | NCBI WGS metagenome assembly JADMIO01 (sample SAMN16585339, study PRJNA669376) | soil metagenome | isolation source: Crop rotation soil | place: USA: Cullars Rotation, Alabama | collected 2011
GCCGCGACTTCAAGTCACGTGAATTCCAAGCTTCGGATCCCACTGTGCTGGAAAGGTCGGCGGACCGGCGCGAGCGATTCGAGTCGCGCCGGAAATACGCCGTCCAATCCTTGACGGACAGACCCCAACCGGCAAGCCACTGCTCCATGCTCTGGGCTGTGATCAGATCCCGTGCGTAGCGAAACTCGCGGGCCGCGGCTTCGAGCACGCCCGGCGCGATCGGGTCGCCAGTCGCGGCGGCATGTTCTGCGCATGCGGCACCCAATCGCGCGCGCCTTTCGGCGGCAGCCCATGCGCCGCTGCGCGCTGCGGCGACGATGACGTCACACCACCCGTACTCCTCGCCGTCGACGGCGAAGATGTGCTCTGCGGACAACATTGCGTAACCATGGCGATTGGACCGATGGTTGTCACGGGCGACGCCGGAAAAAAAACATTCGTGTCACTGCCGGATGAATTCTTACGCAGAGGGAATAGGCGGAAGGAAAGCGAATGAGCTCCGCATCCACCTACCAGGAGGGGGACCGTGTCAGACTCGGACAAGAAAAACGCCGAAAGCGCCGCGCCATCACCTGCGTCATCCTCGCCGGATGACCTCATCAAGGATCTCGAGCTCACCGAAGACGATCAGAGCTCGGTTGTCGGTGGCCGTAAGGCTGGAAAGGATCAACAGGAGTATCTGATCGTCAAGATGAACGACGTCATCATCACCTGAGCTCAAACGATCCACTCAATTGGGGGGTTACCGTGTCCGAATCCGACAAGAAAAACGCCGAGAGTATCGCGTCATCGCCCGCATCCGCACCCGATGACCTGGTGAAAGACCTCGAGATCAAGGTGTCCGAGGAGGACCAGACAAACGTCAAGGGCGGCGCGGCCGACATCTTCGCCAAGCTCGGGGATATCAAAGGCGAGTCGGGCCTCAGATGACCGCGGGGGTGTGATCAACTGAGTCCGGCGCCGGCTTCATGGGCTCTCACTCCGCCAATGGGTACGTAAACGACGTACCCTACGCGTTCTCTTTCTCGCGCGAGTTAGCGCCGGCGTGGCTGGATTTCGTGGTAACGCTCTCCGGGTTCGAGCCGCCGTCTCGCGCGAGTGAGTTTACGTGGTGCGAGCTGGGCTGCGGTCGGGCTGTGACCGCAGCCATCATGGCTGCGACGCATCCGGCGGGCGAGTTCCATGGCATCGACGCCTTCGGGCCGCATATCGAGGAGGCCAAGCGCCTCCGCGATAGCGCGGGGATCGACAATCTCACCTTGCACGCGCTCGATTTTGCCTCGGCGGCCGACACTGATCTCCCGCTGTTCGACTACATCGTCGCGCATGGTGTCTACACTTGGATCGACCCGCGTGGCCAGGCAGACCTGCGGGGATTCATCGACCGTCGGCTCAAGCCGGGCGGGGTGGCATTTGTCTCATACAACGCGATGCCGGGTTGGGCGAACGATACGCCATTCCAGTATCTCGTCCGCGAGATCGCCGCGACTCGCTCCGGGGATAGCATCGAGCAGTTCCTCGAGGCGATGAAACTGATCGCCGATTTCACAGCCGCCGGGGCGCCCGGATTGACGAACAGTTTCATGGTCACAACCGGGTTGGAGCGGCTGAAAGAGTCGTTGCCGAACAGCTACTTCGCGCACGAATTCCTCCCGCCGGCGTGGCGGCCCTTGTATGTCACCCAGGTTCGCGCCGACATGGCGAGCATCGGGTTGATCCCGGCCGGCTCCGGGAGCATTCGAGACAACTTCGACTCGTTCGTGCTCAGGCGCGACGCGCGCGACGCGCTTGGAGCCCTGCCCCAGGGCGATCTCCGCGAGCTCACGCGCGACTTCTTCCTCAACGAGCGATTTCGGCGTGACGTGTTCGTCCGCGACGGAGGTTTTCGCCGCGTCGACGATGTCCGGCGCGCCCGACTCCTCGACTCGACCGTGTTCGATCTGCAGCGGCCGGCGCAGCTGGTGGAATACGCCATGGTTACCGAGGCCGGCCGCCTGACGTTCGACAATCCCTCCGCGCGGGCGATTGTCGCCGCTCTCGGCCAAGGACCGAAACGACTTGACGACATTTCCGCCGATGGCAGCTCGCGTGCGGAGCTGCTCGCCAGCGCACTGGCGCTCTGTGCCGCGAGCGAGATTCGCCCGGTCGAGTCGACGTCGGCCGACGTCAGGCGATTGAACCAGGCGCTCATCGACCACGTCAGCGGAACGCAGCCGCTTCGGTTCCTCGCGTTGCCGTCCGGCACAGCGCTGCCCGTTCCCCAGACGTTGCCTTCTGCCCTTCGTGGAGGCGGCGCCATACCGGATGACCTTGTGCCGTGGTCGGATTTCTTTCTGCGATATTCAGCATCGGCGGCGTTGGGGTCAGAGCCCAGGCTCTGATCCCAATCAGGGTTGTAGTGATTGCGCGAGCAGTGCTTTCGCCTTCACCCAGTCTCGCTCGACGGTGCGCTCGGTTACTCCCAGCACCTCGGCGGTCTCCGCGGCCGTGAGGCCGCCGAAGAAGCGGCATTCCACCACGCGTGCAAGCCGCGCGTCGACCACGGCAAGTCGCGTGAGCGCGTCGTCGATGACGAGCAGCATCTCCGCGCGCTCGTCGGCCGAGGCCACCAGTGCGTCGTCCAAGGTCAGGTTCGTCAGCCCACCGCCGCGTTTGGCCGCATGATGCGCGCGCGCGTGCTCCAGCAGAACGCGACGCATCACGAACGCGGCGGCGCCAAGGAAGTGCGCGCGATCGACCCACTCCGCCCTCGTCTGGTCGACGAGGTCCAGGTACGCCTCGTGGACGACCGCCGTGGTGTTCAGCGTGTGTCCCGGTCGCTCGCGCCTCAGCTGCCGATGCGCGATGCGATGCAGCTCTTCGTAGACGAGCGGAAAGAGGCGGTCCACCGCACCACCGTCACCCGCCCGCCAGGCGAGAAGAGTGTCCGTCACGAGATCCCGTTGCCGCGTGTCGCCTGCGCTTGCAGTATCTCCCATCGGCGGCGTTACTCCAGTCCAGAGTCTGTCGGCGTCCCTCGCGGCGCGACCGACGCGAGGTGGCGATCGAGATCATCGAGCAGCGCCTCCGCCGAGGGGTAGCGGTCCGCCGGTTTTTTCGCGAGCGCCCTGAGGACGATCGAGTCCAGGCCTCCGGCGAGGTCGCGCCGAAGGTCCTCCGCCGTCGTTCCGCGCTGCTCCGCCACGTCCGCGTCGCTGGGCCAACGTTTGGTCGTGGGCCATCGCTCGGGCGGTGGCTGTGTCACCGCGTCGCTTGGTGGTTCCGGCTGCGCATCGTACAGGATCTCCACGATCTCGCCCGGGGAGCGTCGCTCGAGGCGGTGCACTCGGCGACCGCACAGGAGCTCGTACAGAACCGCGGCCAGCGAGTAGACGTCAGTCGCGGCAGTCACCGGCTCGCCGAACACCTGCTCCGGCGCGGCATATTCGGGCGTCATCAGTCGCTGGCCGGCGAGAGACAACCTGGGCTGCATGAGCGCCTCTTCGCTGAAGGCCTTGGCGATTCCAAAGTCGAGCAGCTTCACGACTGCATCGGCGGTGACCAGGATGTTGGAGGGCTTGAGGTCGCGGTGCACCACGAGGTTTGCGTGCGCATAGTGCACCGCCTCGCACACACTCCGGAACAGGCGGAGCCGGTCATTCACGGTGAGCCGGCGAGCGTCGCAATGCTCGGTGATCTGCGTTCCCTCGACGTACTCCATGGCGAACCACGGCCGTCCATCATCCGTGACGCCCCCGTCGAGCAACCGAGCGATGTGGGGATGGTTGAGTCGCGCCAGGATCTGTCGCTCGATGAGAAAACGCTGATGAAGCTGGTGTGATTTTCGGCCGTGCGCGACGAGCTTGAGGGCCACGCGCTCCGACTGTGCGCCCACGCGCTCCGCGAGATAGACCGTGCCCATGCCGCCGCGCCCCAGCTCTCGGACCACGCGATACTCCCCGAAGATGGCGCCAACCGACACGTGATCCAGCGCCGCTTCCATCCCAGGCGCGGCGATCTCGATCATCGGAGCCGCATAGACCGACGCGGGGCTGTCGAGCACGGACGGCGTTTCGGTGAGGGCGATCAGCGCCTGCACTTGCGCCACGAGGGCGGCGTCGCCGGCGCACGCCTCGCCGACGAACGTGGCGCGCTCGCCCGCGGGGAGCTCGAGAGCGGCGTCGAGCACGTGCTCGATACGCCGCCAGTCGTCGGCCGAGATCGTGTCCATCATGCGTTTTGCCCAGGGCGAACAGGGTTCACGGCAGTCGGTGCCCCTCGCCCAGTATCGCAACGGCGAGAGCGGGCCGCAACGGCGGTTGGCTCCGAGGCGGGATAAGAAAAGCCGATGTCGGGTTTTCGGTTCGTTCCGCACGTCTCTGAGTGAACGGGAATCCTTTTGTTCAACGCACGGTGGCGGCGCCGAATGTCTCATGCGCCGCTCCACGACCCTTCGCTGGAGACCGACAATGAACGAACGCCGGATGGACGACTCAGAGATCGTGCAGATCGAGGACCTCGCGACTCGGGAACTCGACGCGCGGGACGCGGAGCAGGTGCGAGGCGGCCTCAATCCGCAGCCTCTGCCGCCGAAGTGGCTTTACCCGATCTATCAGCCGCCGGTCTACAATCCATTGCCCGTAGTGGTCCAGTGGTAAGTGAGCGCCGAGCCCCGACCCGAGCGAGCGGCTCGGGTCTCCCCCACCCTTCTCGGATGCGACCGATGAACACTGATCGAATGCGCGACGCACAGAGCGACGGGATCGAGCAGATCGAGGACCTCGCGATTCAGCAACAGGACGCCGAGCGGGTGAGGGGCGGGTTCGACCCGCAGCCCGACCCGCCGTGCGTTCCTCCTTGGCGGCCCCCCGCCACCATCAATCCCGTAATCATTCGGTATTGACTGGACTTCCGACTGACGCGGGGGAAGCTGGAAGCGGCGAACCTGAAAACGGCGAACCTGAAAACGGCGAACCGGAACGACGAACCGGAACGACGAACCGAAACGGCGAACCGGAACGACGAACCGAAACGGCGAGCGGGAAAGGCGAAACGAAACTTCGTTGTTTTGTTTCGCCTTTTCTAATTCGCCGTTTTGGTTCGCCCTCTCGGTTCGCCCTCTCGGTTCGCCCTTTGGGTTCGCCCTCTCGGTTCGCTCTTTTTAGCCTTTCAGGCGTCTCGGCAATCCGCCATCGCCACCCGAGCACAGCCGTGTCTCCTCTCGCCTGCGTTTGTCGCATGCAAGGTGGGGCGACAGCCACGCGCAACCATCGGTGCGTCGCTCATGTCGCCCCAGTCCATTCGATCCGGACAAACAGGAGACGACCATGGAAAAACCAACCCAAAATCGCGGCCCGCAGACGAAGAAGCCCGAGGAAGAGAACAGGCTCGAGTTGGACAAACAAAGCCTGAAAGAGCTGGAGCCCGACACCCCCGCAAAAGACGCCGTGAAGGGTGGTAGAGCCACCGTACGGAACTGCTATTGAGCGAGGGCCGGACGTCGCGTGGCACTCTTCGGTGCGATTTGACGATTGATGGCGTGAAGACACTCTCGTTCCCCGAGCCATTCATCTGACCGACGGAGGATTCATGACCAGCAACCCCAACGAGGCGCGGGCCGCGAAGGCCGAACTTGACGAACCCTTGGCGCTCAATAAGGAAACTTTGAAGGACCTCGACCCACCCGCGAGCGACGCCGAGGCTGTGAAGGGCGGCGCGTGGCCAACCGTGGACTCATGCGTCTGCGCTACGGACTCGTGTATCATCTGCCCCAAGAAGCCTCGATGATAGCCGGCGTTGTCGTCGCACCACCGTCCGCCTCGCTCCTTCATTCTCAACTCCACGCCAGAACGCGCTCGCGCATAACCAGGAGGTAGTCATGGCCGCATCGAATCCCGACCACGGTTCCGAGCCAGTCTCGACGCCGACGTCATCCTCGCCGGATGAGCTCATCAAGGATCTCGAGCTCACGGAAGACAAACAGAGCTCGGTCGTAGGGGGCAAAGGCGGAACAAAGCCGGATGAATATCTGATCCTCAAGATGAGCGACGTGATCATCACCAGCGTCACACCATCGTGAGGGTCGATCGGGTTTAGGGTTTAGGGTTTAGGGTTTAGGGTTTAGGGTTTAGGGTTTAGGTGTCGCTTAGACGATCGTTATGGGCCGAGCGACGCCCCTCGACTCTCGACCCCTCGGCCGTCGACCCTCGCCCCTCGACCCTCGACCCTCGACTCTCGACCCCTCGCCCGTCGACCCTCGACCCTCGACCCTCGACCCTACTCCCAGTGCCAGGTGATCGTTGCGCCTCGGCGGCGCTCGTCGAGCAACTCGCGAAGCAGGTATTCCTCGACAGCCGCGCGCGTCGACGCGTCGAGCGTTGCGGGAGTGCGCGCGATCACCTGGTGCAGAGACCGGTCATTCCCGCTGTCGGCGGAACTCACGATCGCGCCCAGCCGCGCCTCGCGCAGCTCCTCCGGCAGTGTGTGCGCCCGACGGTCCTCCACCGTTAGCCGTGTCGGCGCGGCGCCGGTGCGCCTCGCACGTGCCAGCACGGCCTCGGCAAGCCCCAGCTCGGCCGACGCGGTGCGGATCTCCTCGAGAACTGCCGGGCTCCGGCAGTCCACCATCGCGATCGTCAGAGTATCGAACAGTCGCGTGTTCTCGCGAAAAAAGGGCTCGACGCGATCCGCAATCAATCGCGCGCGTGCCTTCCGCGCCTGCACTCCGCCGCGCAAGAGCCGCTGGAAGGATCGCACCGAGAGGCCGCGCTCGACGAGCCAGCGATTCGTCGCCGACGCGGAGTGCAGCCCATTCGATCGACGAAACTCGTCCGCCGCATCCTGAATCTCTTCGGCGCTGACATCGATTGCCGTCGATCCTCCCATCGCCTCGCGACGCAATACGTCCCGGATCAACAGATCGTGGAGGTCCGGATACGAGGTCCCCGCGATACGCACGACCTGAAGCGCCTCCTCCACGGTGAGCGAGGTGCCGTTCACCGTGACGACGTGGCTCGCCGCCCAGTGGTCGGCGTGGTCGACGAGCCAGGGCATCGCGTCGTCGGCCGACCACGAGACCGCGAGCGTGCCGGTCCCGGCGTCGAGCAGGACATCGTAGTCGGCGCGCTCCTCGCCCGGAGGCAACTCGACGGCGAGCCGCGCCGACACGCCCGGGTGTGCTTCCTGGTACGCCGCGAATTGACGCTTTGCCGACTGCACCTCATCACGGCGACGCGGCACGTCCCGCAACAGGGCGATGGCGCCCCGCAGCGCCTCGTCAAACGCGGGTGAGAACGTCGTCGGCATAGGTGCCTCTCAAAGCGTCGGTGTGGTGGCGGATTGCCGGAAGCGCGACAGCCGCAGCCTCGCGACCGCGCACGAGGAGCGACGTGATTGCGTCGGCGATCGGCATCTGCGTGAGGTCCTCGATCCACAGCCACTGGCCGTTGCCATTGAGCTCGAGGAACACGTAGCGGCCGTCGGGCGTGAGCACCAGGTCGATGGCGCCGTAGCACAGTCCGAAAGCGCGCACCACGGCGAGCAGACGCTCGGCCACATCGGCGGGCAGCGTGTGACGGCGGTACGGTGTTTTCGCGAGGTCATAGCGCCGCCAGTCGTCGCGCGACCGCGAGCTCGCCTGCGACTCGATCTCGGCCGGGAAGATCTCGTCCCCTACGACGGTGACGCGCAGCTCGACGCGTTTGGGCACGTATTCCTGAAGAATGAGCGGCGACCAGCGCATCGTGTGCAGGTCCTTGAGATCGCGCCGCCGCAGCACGCGCGTGTAGGCGAGCCGGTCTTCGTGATTGCGTCCGGGCATCGCTCCTCGAATCAAAGGCTTCGCGATCATGCGTCCTCCGGTGCGCTCGTACATCTCGAGCGCCTCGTCGGGACTGTTCGCGACCACGGTCCGCGGGATCGCGATTCCGAGCTTTGCCGCAATGGCGAGCTGAGTGATTTTGAGCTCCGTCCGCTCGAGGGCCTGCGGAGGTCCAGGGAGCCAAAGGCAGTCCATCAGGCTCCACGCGCCACCAAGCGCCGCCTCACTCGCGGCCTCGGCCACTTTGCGATGGTCCTCACGCATGCGAGCGTCGGCAGTGGGCGGGACCGGGCGCCGATTCCAAACAGCGGTCACCGTCCGCAAGTCGATCAGGTCGCCGGGGAGCAGGAGCTCGCAGCGCTCGAGCCCCGCGTCGCCGTAGGCAACGCGGAGCTCGCCGAGGGCGGGAAATCGCCCTGGGTCGACGACTCTGAATGCAGCGCCGCGCGCGGAGAGGCGGCGCGCGATTGGCGGCAGGTGCGCGTCGCCCTCGACGGTGAAGAGGAGGATCACGTCAGCGACGAGCCTCGCGCCGCCGGCTCATCTCGTCACGCGTCGCACGCCGCAGGCGATCCGTTGATATAGGTGTCGTGCACCTCGGTATTCCCGTCTCTTCGCAGGCCGCCCACCAGGCGCTCGGCTTCTTCGGTCGTCGGCTCATGCGACTGCAGGTCGTCGATGCGAATCTCGGACTCCACCGGTTCGAACGTCTTCGTTGTCTCGGACATGGGTTCCTCGCTGAAGAAGGGGGAAGAGCGGCACGATGGCTCTCTGCAAGGATGCGTAACCGCGCAGCGAAAGCGGACACGGATGGATTCTGTCTAACGGCGTCGCGCCTCGACGGCCATCGCCAGCTGATTCATCGTCACACGGATCTCCGGATGTCGGTCGCCCAACACGCGGAGCTGGAGAATGAGCGCGCGCGTCAGATTCTCTCGCGCCTCGGAGCGACGGCCTTGATCCGTGTGTGCCGGGCCCGCATTCGTAAGCACGGTGGCGATGTCGAGAGCGTTCGATTGGCGCATGAGATCGTGTCCTCTGTGAGTGTCCTCTAATCGTCCAATTCGTTTCAGAATCCACTGAGACCCTTTATTAGCAAACTCGCACGATGAGACCCAAAGCAGATCCCACGCCTCGCCGCGCTCGTGCGTAGGATGACAGTATTTTCGTGGACATCGAGATCGTCGTACGGAGGATGCCCGGGGCGCTACAGCGAGCTCGGCGTTCCCATGTCGAATGGAGATCGTGTCTCCAATCGGGTGACGGGGACGTTCGGCGCAATGCCCTCGGTCATAGACGTGCGGAACGGTTGGAAAACCCGACATCGAGTCGATATGATTTTGCCCGCCCGACGTGGCATGACACTCCTCGCCGCGCTTTGACGCACCTCCTAGAAGCGACTGAGCGTGCGTGCAGCGCGGCAGCGACCCCGGCCTGCTGCCACGCTCGACGGCCCGACGCTGCGGTACCACCTCCAACCCGAAGGAGCGACCGATGTCAGACGATGCCAGCAAGAACACCAACCTAGCCGACGAGACCGACCGGACCGCGGACAAAATCGAGGAGCTCCCGCCGAAACCGATCTCCGACCGCGATGAGCAGTCGGTCAAGGGTGGGCTGCGCTCGCGGGGCGGTGACGACAGCCCGGTAGAGAGCTGATTGCCACGGCGATCCCGGTGCGCGGGCCAAACCAAACACCGGGATCACTCCCGATGCCACGCAATGGGCACCCTTCTGCAGCCGTCCACCACGCGTGAATGAAGAAGCTCGCACCTGGCAGCCGTTGCTGGCCGGCAACGACGCGTCGCGTGCGCTCGATGTCGTGCGCGAAATAGCCCGCGCCGTCGACGACCAACGCGACACGTGCGAGAATTGCTCACTCGCCACCGGTGCAGCGGGGATCGCACTGCTCTACGCGTATCTGGATCGCGCGCTGCCGAACGAAGGATACGGCGCCGCCGCCGAGCGATGTCTCACGCGCGCGACGAAGTTCATCGCGACGAACCGCACACGTCCGGATCTCTACGGCGGATTCCCCGGCGTGATCTGGGCAAGCACTCACGTGGGCGGCATGCTGAATCCCGGCGCGCCGGACCGCGCCGCCGCGATCGATGACGCACTCGTCACATACGTCGAGCGCTCACCGTGGCGCGCTGACTACGATCTCGTCAGCGGCCTGGTCGGCCTCGGCGCCTACGCGCTCGAACGATTGCCGCGACCGGCCGCCGCCGCCTGCGCAGAGCGCATTGTCACACGCCTCGATGAGCTGGCCGAGCGGAGCGCGGATGGCCTCAGATGGCACACGGAACCGCGGCTGCTTCCGCAGCATCAGCGCGAGCAATACGCCGGTGGCTTCTACAATCTGGGCGTCGCGCATGGAGTGCCGGGGATCATCGCACTGCTCGGAACGCTATACGCGGCTGGCATAGCGCGAGACATCGTGCGTCCCATGCTGAGTGGTGCCGCTCGGTGGCTGACGTCGCGGGACTGGGCCGGCGAGCAGGCAGAAGGGTTCCCTGCCTGGATCGTCGACGACAGCGAAACCGCGCGCGACGCCCCGCCGGCGCGACTGGCGTGGTGCTATGGTGACCTCGGTCTTGCAGTGACATTGTTCGTCGCCGCGCGATGCGCGGGCGAGGCGGCATGGGAAGATGTCGCATTGCGTATTGCCCGGCGGGCAGCGAGGCGTCCTCACGAGGGCTCGGGCGTCGTCGACGCGGGATTGTGTCACGGCGCGGCGGG
>JADMIO011456629.1_pt1 | contig 10540 bp, 10 predicted proteins | sample 8958161 | NCBI WGS metagenome assembly JADMIO01 (sample SAMN16585339, study PRJNA669376) | soil metagenome | isolation source: Crop rotation soil | place: USA: Cullars Rotation, Alabama | collected 2011
GCTTTCTGGTAATTGCCCATTCCCAGGTAATTATTTCCCAGGTTCAGCATCTGGCCGGCAGTAGACTCTTTATCGCCTAGCTTTTTAAGCAGGGCGATCCCGTTCTCAAAAAAAGGGATGGCTTTCTGGTAAGAACCTGTTTTCTTATAAAACATGGCAGCCATAATATTGTAATTCGAGTTCAATGCATCTTTTTCCGACTCAGGAGCACCGTTCGGCAGATCCCTGACCTGGTTGAGATAATATTCGGCGCTATCCGGCTGGCCCTGGTCAAATAACTCATAGATCAATTGGGAGTAAGCATTACTCAATCCTCTTTTGTAGTTTATCTTCTTGGCGACCGCGATGGCCGCTGAAAGATAATGGCGTGCCTTTACGGGGTCCTTTCTTGTATACTCATAAGCCAGGGCATTATAGGCACGGGATATCTTGATCTCGTCGGTGGATTCCGCGATTATTTTGTTCAGGCTGTCTTCGATGTTTTGTTGCGCCCGGCTGGTGAAAGGCAGTAGGAAAAGAAAAAACGGTATGACAAAATAATGTTTCACACGGAGTACAAATTCTTTGTGCCTTCTTATACGCATTTACTAATTTACTGAATCCGGCCCGATGATTACCGTTTAATTAGTTTATATTTAAGATATTTAAAACCGCTCTTATGGCCATTCTTATTACCACAAAAGTTAAGGGCCAGACCCCCGAAGGATATGACCATGTTTCGGTCTTCCTGCATCCAATGGTCAAAAAAGCTCCAGGCCTTATTGTACACAGCGCTTACCAGGGCGTAGAAGACTGGATCGTACTGGAGATATGGAATTCCAAAGAAGATGCCGATCATTTTTTTTCGCAGGTGGTAGCGCCCAATCTTCCAAAAGGCATTGTTCCTAAAAGATCTTACCAGTCATTGCACAGTGTAGTTACGCCCTGATTTATTTGGCAATGGCATAACACCATCTGAAAAGTTTCCCTTCGAAATCAAAAGGAGTGGTAGCTTTTGTAATATCTTTTATTGAAGTTGCTTTTATATTTTCCTGGTCGAGAATGAATTTTCTTGAATTGGTGCTGAAATAAAGAGTACCATCTTTCTTCATTCCTGCAAGACATTGATTGATCAGCCTCACATGACCCTGCTGAATATCGAGAAAATCTTTCATGCGTTTGCTATTGCTGAAAGTGGGCGGATCCATGACAATGATATCGAAATGTTCAGCAGGTATCGAAGACAGCCACTGCAAAACATCCGCTTGAATAAATTGATATTTTGAAGGATCGGAAAATTCATTCAACTCAAAATTTCTTTTGGCCCAGTCGATATACGTATTGGAAAGATCGACTGTCACCACTTCTGTCGCTCCTCCGGCTGCAGCATAAACAGAAAAAGAACCCGTGTATGCAAAAAGGTTCAATACTTTTTTACCAGCACATTCCTCTCTCACCCGTTGACGGGTAACACGATGATCGAGAAAAAGACCGGTATCGAGATAATCGCTGAGATTTACCTGGAATTTCAAACCATTCTCTTCTACTACGAACTCGTGTTGTTCTTCTTCGTATTTCTGGTATTGTCCTAATCGTCCTGGCTTGCGTTGCCGCAACTTGAGAAAGATATTTTTCTTTTCGATCCCCAGCAGTTCCATGATCACTTCCATACTTTTCTCCATCCAGTCATCATGCGCTTCATCTGTCATGCCATGGTTTCGCTTGTACTCAGCCACATATAATTTATCACCATATAATTCAATACAGAAAGGGAATTCAGGCAGGTCATGATCATATACCCGCCAACAACTTATACCAAGTCTTTTGGCCTGTTTAGCAAGGTGACGAAATACTTTCGCCAGCCTGTTCCGGAACATAATTAATTTATCGGCATCCATAGACTGAAAAACTTTCACGAAATTCGTGTTTCATAATTCAAACTTCGTATTTATTTCATGTACGCCATTGTTGATATAGAGACCACGGGAGGATATGCGGCTGCCAATGGCATCACGGAGATCTCCATTCATGTATTCGACGGGAAAACGGTTGTCGAAAAATTCGAAACCCTCGTCAATCCCGAGCAACCGATACCTGCTTATATCACGGCCATGACAGGTATCTCTGATAAAATGGTGGCTAAAGCACCTGTGTTCGGGGATGTGGCAGAGAAGATCTATAGCATTTTGCAGGACAAGGTTTTCATCGCACATAATGTCAACTTTGACTATTCCTTTATCAAAGGGCATTTAAAGGACGCGGGTTTTGACCTGAATACAAAAAAACTTTGTACGGTAAGATTGAGCAGAAAAATAATACCGGGGCTTCCTTCTTATAGTCTTGGAAAACTGGCCCGCTCCCTGGATATCCCTATTCACGATCGTCACCGCGCAGGGGGAGATACAGCGGCCACCGTCGAGATATTCCGGGTGTTGATCGAAAGAGATACAGAACAGCATATTCAAAAAAGCCTGCAACGGAATTCAAAAGAAGCGATCCTGCCACCAAATGTGCCCAAAGAACATTTTGAACAATTGCCCTATACACCAGGTGTTTATTATTTTCATAATGAAAAAGGGAAAGTGGTGTATGTAGGCAAGGCCAATAATATCCGCTACAGGGTCAACAGCCATTTCAGTAATAATTCGGAGAGCCGGCAGAAACAGAATTTCATGCAGCATGTTCATGGCATCAGTTTCCAGCCCTGTGGCACCGAACTGATGGCCTGTATACTGGAATCAGCAGAGATCAAAAAAAAATGGCCCATCTTCAACTCCTCCCAGAAAAGATGGGAAGATATCTATAGCATTTTTGTGTACGAGGATCAGAAAGGATATTTACGGCTGGCGATCGATAAGAACAGGAAACGATTGAATCCTGTGTACACATTTCATTACCTCGTGGATGGACATGCGATGATCCGTAAACTGATCAAAGACTTTGGTCTTTGTCCCAAACTTTGCTTTATGCAAAAGGATCCGGGCGAATGCGAGGGCATAAGTGACGGTTATTGTAAAGGAGCCTGTGAACAAAAGGAAAAAGCGGCTAAATACAATGCACGGGTAAACAAAGCATGTGATAGTCTTCGTTCGCTACCATCATTCGCTATTGTCGACAAAGGGATCAATGGTGACGATCGTTCCTGTATACTGGTAGTCGAAGGAAAATTCTATGGTATGGGATACCTGCCTTCAGATATACAAATAACTGATCCTCTTTCACTGAAAGATCATCTTACTATTTACAAGGAGAATAGCATCATCCGCAATCTGGTATATGGATTTGCAGCAAGATTCCCTGCCAAAGTCATTCAATTTAAACAAGATTTGAACCACCCAGACACAATAGAAGCATAGATTTCACATAGGGTTTTCTATGTGTTACCTGTATGCCAATCTTTCAAAGCCTGCCCTGACGAAGGAAGAGTGGTTCAAAAAAATCAATCCTGCCATTGAAAATCCTGCGCCACCGGCCCGCTACCCAATAACTTTATATCTTCTTCCGGCAATACAGTTAATTTTCTTGTTACCGCACTCATCCAGGCAATATCAACAGTAAGAATGGCCGATACGGTTTCAGGGTTCTTTTTTATTTCGTGCCGTATGGTGAAACGGGAAAAATCTTTTTTGGCTTTCACCAGTTCCATCCCGATGGTGACAGGATCACCCATCCTGACCTCCCTTCGGAAAATGCATTCTTCCCTGAATATGATCGGACCGATCATCAGCTCCTGCATCCGTTTCAATGTCAATCCCGTCTTTGCCAGGAATTCGACCCTGCATAAAGCTCCCCAGTCATAATAAACCGAGTGGCGAAGGTGAAAATTTGGATCGAGATCGGACCAACGAAGCTGTACCGGCAGTATAAAATTTTCCATATTCCCTTGATTGTAAAGGCGAAATTAAATGATCACGGGCAGCTGAAATACCATTTCAACCTGTATTTTTGACAACTTAATTTAAAAATCATGATGAAGAAATTAATCTTATCCGTAGTAGTACTGGGTGGTGCCGTGGCAGTGAATGCACAGACGACCAAGCCTGGCACAAAGCCAGTTACAAAACCGGTAACGGCAGCTGCCAATCCATTAAAAACAACAAGCGATTCTATCAGTTATGTGTTGGGTGAGATCGCCGCTTACAATCTTACACAACAGGGATTGGGCGAAATAAAGATCAATAATGCTGTCTTCACCCGTGCCCTGAACGATATCCTTGGCAAGAAGCCCACATTACTGGATGATGTTACAGCCAATGCCTTGCTGAATAATTATATGGTAAAACAGCAGGAAGCCAAGATCAAACCGACTATCGCGGAAGGAGAAAAATTCCTGGCGCAGAATAAATTGAAACCCGGGATAAAAACAACAGCTTCCGGCCTCCAGTACCAGGTGATCACCGAGGGACAGGGCATCAAACCAACTACACTGGATACATTTGTGGCCCATTATCGTGGCACATTGCTCGATGGCACTCAATTCGATGCTTCTTACGACCGCGGTCAGCCGCTGACCTACCCTGTAGGCAAAGTGATACAGGGCTGGCAGGAAGGATTGCAACTGATGACAACCGGGTCAAAATATAAATTCTGGATCCCTTATAACCTGGGATACGGTGCGATGGGAAGCGGTAAGATACCCGGTGGCGCTTTACTGATCTTTGAACTGGAATTGCTGGAAGTAAAGAAAGGAACCAATTAACGGATCCACATTGATAAACAAGAGGCTGCCGATGGCAGCTTTTTTTATTTAGTTAGCCACAGATGAACACATATGAATGCAGATAAAGATTAACGCAGATATGGTTTGGAAAATCTGTGTGTATCTGTGGCTAAAAAAGGAAAGGCTGCCCGAAGGCAGCCTTTCTGGTTATAAACCCTGAGCATCATCTAGTGTTTATTCACAACGATCTTCTCTACAGATTGCTCTCCAGTTGCAGGAACCACGATCCTCAAGCTGTAGATACCTGGTGTCAGGTTATCGATGGTGACATTATTATTAGTTACTCCTTTCATTACTTTAACTGTACGACCGCTCATGTCAGCGATAGCGATATCGCGGCTAACATTGTTACCGTCTTCAAACACGATGTTTACTTTACCATCGTTGCTTGGGTTAGGATAAACCACAGTCTTTAGTGATTGACCATCGCCACGTACTGCACGGATTTCGCTGATCTTTGATTTACCATCCAGGTCAACCTGGCGAACCCGGTACTGGCTGATACCTTTTGTAGTGTTCATATCGCTATAGCTATAGGTCAGAGGGGTGCCGCTCATTCCGCTTACAGCTTGTGATGGAATAAAGCCACCGATCTGCTCCCAGTTACCGTTTACATTACGCTCAACAACGAATCCTTTGTTCTTCTCTTCGCTTGCAGTTGTCCATGTCAGGTTCACAAGAGTCCTGTTACGCACCGCAGTGAAAGAAGAGAAGTTAACAGGAAGAGGGATCTGGCTTGGAGTAACCTCGCAAAAGTTACCGTTACAGTTTGAACTTGGGCGGATAGCCACTGCAAATGTCCGGTTGTCAGGGAGTGCGCAAGCTGGAAGGCTTGAAAGCAGAATGCTGTCTTTTACAAAGTGTGTAACAACAGTAGAATCGCTCAATTTAGGAAAGCATCTTCCGATAAAAAGACTAACCGGTGCAGACTCGGGTCCGCATCTTACGATTACATTGATAGATGGGTTGCCGCTTGTCCACAGCCAGTTAAAGCTGTACACCACGTGTGTAGCAGTCTGGTTCACTTGAATATTTGTCACCAATACGTTCACACCATTACACTGTGCGCTTGCTTTTTGTGTGAAGATGAGTGAAGCCGCAACCAGGACGGAAAGTAAAATCTTTTTCATACCTTTTTTGTTTAAAAGTTTTTAAATAATGCTCAGAAAAGAAGGAGATCCAAGGAGGATTGGAAAGGTATGGCGATCAGAAGTAGTGGATTTCTGGTATATAGCTTGTAACTAAATACAGTTTGCTTAGAGCAAAAAACTCAAATGGTTAAACGAAGGGAGGGGATTAGAGAAAGGTTATTCGGTGGTATTGTCTTCTGAAGCTGTAAAACTAAGTACTCTTTATATAACCTGCAAGTAATTCACCCAATTCTTTTCCACGTAATTTTACTAGCTTGGGGCTTATTTTCCTTTAATCGCATCTTCAGCCCAGCCCAAAGCCTTATTAAACTGTTCTTTTTCAGTAAGGTTCGTATTATCTAATTCTATTGCATCTTTTGCCTTGCGCAGGGGACTCACTTCCCTGTGACTATCGATATAATCCCGCATTTCGAGGTTGGCTTTTACATCTTCGATGGATACGTTCGGGTTTTTTTCATATAATTCTTTAAACCGGCGCTGCACCCTGATCGCATTATCCGCTGTCATAAATATTTTCAGCTCTGCTTTGGGAAATACCACGGTGCCGATATCTCTTCCATCCATCACGATACCCTTCTTTGTTCCCATTTTTTGCTGCTGAGCCACCGCGAATTCCCTTACTTCTTTGATAGCGGCCACATCACTTACTTTTTCGGCCACCACCAGGTCCCGGATCAGCCATTCGACATTCTCTTCGTTCAGGTAGATCTCGCTGTTATTGGAATGGGAATTGAAGACGAATTCAAGGCTGATGCTTTTCAGCGCCTCTTTGACCTCTTTTTTTTCGGCCAGGTCGATATTATTCCGGAGAAAATAAAGAGTGATGGCTCTGTACATTGCCCCACTATCTACGTATACATAGCCCAGTTCTTTGGCAAGTTGCTTTGCCAGGGTGCTCTTGCCACAACTCGACCAGCCATCGATGGTGATCACGATCTTTTTTGCCATATCCGCAAAATTAAGTGAATAGGTATTATTGGTGTAAACACTTAGAAATAGGATCCGGACGATCCATAAGCTATGCTGCCGAAGAATTATTTCCCGGTATTGCTATCAATTATCATCACCTGGCAATCACCTGCTTAAATAAAATCCCGGAAACACTCTATTAAAAACTTTACAGTTGGTACGCCCTTTGAATGACTGGTTAACAACGGGCTCGTCTTTATTGAAAACTTGTAAAACATTTTTAAAATCTCTCAACCGGAACAGACCTATGCGGTTGATACAAACAATACTCCAGGTCATGAAAAAGATAGTCTTGCTCTCAGGCTTAGTAATCGGTCTGTCCTCAATGGGCACGATAAGCAACGGCAGCATAACCCAAACACAAGCGTTTAAAGTCTCTGCAGAAAAAAAAGCCCCACGTGCAGTACTAAACAGTTTTAATGAAGTTATATCGGAGATTATGAATACTTACTTCCCGAATAGTTCTGGCTGGGATAGCTATGTCGTATGGACCAGGGATCAGGGCGACTGGGTCGCTTCAGGCAGAGTTACGATCCCCAACAATAATGCCTATCGTATAGATATTCAATCTGCACGTTTTGGTCAACATGGAGAGTTTATTGAAATATTCTACACAGTCGTTATTGCCGAATAGTTCATTCTTCATATTGCTATAAGTAAAAAAGCTACCCCTTACCGGGATAGCTTTCATTATTTTATACCTGACTATTTAGGCTTTCGACTTTTCTTCCGTTTCTGCTTTTGGCTTGAACGTAAAGGAGAGTTTACCATTCTCTGTATCAGCATCGGCCACCAACGTATCGCCAGCTTTTACATTCAGGTTCAGGATCTCTTCCGCCAACGGATCTTCCAGGTATTTCTGGATAGCCCTGTGGAGCGGGCGGGCACCGAATTGCTGGTCGTATCCTTTATCGGCCAGGAAGGATTTTGCTTCTTCTGTCAATTCAAGACTGAAACCAAGCGTAGCCAATCTCTTCATAACACCTTTCATCAGGATATCGATGATGCTGAAGATATTTTCTTTTGTCAGCGAATTGAATATGATCACATCGTCGATACGGTTCAGGAACTCGGGCGAGAAGGTTTTCTTCAATGCCCTTTCGATCACCGCTTTATTCGCTTCGTCTTCATGCTCCACTCTTGATGTGGTCGCGAAACCAACACCTGCACCGAAATCCTTCAACTGACGTGCACCGATATTCGAGGTCATGATGATCGTGGTATTCTTGAAATCGATCTTACGACCCAGGCCATCTGTCAGCTGACCATCATCCAGTACCTGTAATAATATATTATAGATATCCGGGTGTGCTTTCTCGATCTCGTCCAAAAGAATTACACTGTAAGGCTTGCGACGAACTTTCTCGGTCAACTGACCGCCTTCTTCATAACCTACATAGCCGGGAGGCGCACCGATCAAACGGCTGATGGTGAATTTTTCCATGTATTCACTCATATCGATCCGGATCAATGAATCTTCTGAATCGAACATATATCTTGCCAATGCTCTTGCCAGCTCGGTCTTACCTACGCCTGTCGGTCCGAGGAATATAAATGTACCGATCGGTTTTTTCGGATCTTTCAAACCAACACGGTTACGCTGGATGGCTTTCACCACTTTCACGATCGCATCGTCCTGGCCCACTACCATGGCTTTCATATCTTCTGCCATCTTGCGCAGTTTCTCTGTTTCCGCCTGCACCATTTTCTTCACCGGTATACCGGTCATCATGCTCACCACTTCGGCGATATCTTCTTCACCGATCGGGTAACGTTTGTGCTTGCTTTCTTCTTCCCAGACATTCTTCGCTTTCTCCAGATCTTCCTGCAAACGCTTTTCGGTATCCCTCAATGAAGCCGCTTCTTCAAATTTCTGGCTCTTCACTACTTTGTTCTTCTCGTTCTTTACATCTTCGATCTTCTTCTCGAGGTCGACGATATTTTCAGGCACATTGATATTCTTCAAATGCACCCTCGCTCCCACTTCATCCATCACGTCGATGGCTTTATCGGGTAACAATCTATCGGTAACATAACGATCACTCAACTTCACACAGGCATCGATCGCTTCCTGGTCATAGTTCACGTTATGGTATTCCTCGTATTTCGATTTGATATTGTTCAATATCTGGATCGTATCCTCTACACTTGGCGGATCGACCATTACTTTCTGGAAACGACGATCCAATGCACCGTCTTTCTCGATATACATGCGGTATTCATCCAGTGTAGATGCACCGATACATTGCAGTTCTCCTCTTGCCAATGCAGGTTTGAAGATATTGCTCGCATCCAATGAACCGCTCGCACCGCCGGCACCAACGATCGTGTGCAGCTCATCAATGAACAGGATCACATCCCGGTTCTTCTCGAGCTCGTTCATGATCGCTTTCATCCTTTCTTCGAATTGTCCGCGGTATTTTGTTCCGGCTACCAGTGCAGCCAGGTCGAGCGATATCACTCTTTTATCAAACAATACTCTTGATACTTTACGTTGAACGATGCGCAGCGCCAGGCCTTCCACGATCGCTGTCTTACCCACACCGGGTTCACCGATCAGGATCGGGTTATTCTTTTTTCTTCTTGACAATATCTGCGATACCCGTTCAATCTCTGATTCACGTCCTACAATAGGATCCAGTGCACCGAGTTCGGCCATCTTGGTAATATCGCGGCCGAAATTATCGAGTACCGGTGTTTTACTTTTTGTATTGCCAGCCTGTTTGCTGCCCTTTGACTGCGAATATTTTTTTTCTTCGTCAAAGTCATCGTCATTCTCATCCTGGTATTCGGCACGGGGATCGTTTGATTTTACGATGCCCAGCTCTTGCCTGAAAAGATCGTAATCCACGTCAAACTGATTTAAGATTTGTGTTGCAATATTTTCTTTGTTCTTCAAAATAGAAAGCATGAGGTGTTCGGTCTCCACGGTCGCACTCTTCAATGCTTTTGCCTCGAGCACCGTTACCCGGATCACTTTTTCCGCCTGCTTGGTGAGAGGAAGGCTGTTGATATTGGCGATATTTTTACCCGTTTTGTCCTTCACCGCCAGTTCGATCTCCTTTCTCAGCTCATAAAGGTCAACATTGAAACTCTTAAGGATACGGACTGCGGTATTATCTCCCTCCCTGATCAAACCCAGTAAAAGGTGTTCGGTCCCGATAAAATCATTCCCCAACCGGAGGGCTTCCTCGCGACTGAAGGAGATAATTTCCTTGACCTGTGCTGAAAAATTATTATCCATTTTTAGATAATTGGTTGTGATACAATATTAACGAATAAATCTGGTTCCTGTTCTACCGTACTTATAAACGGAATGTTGATAATTTAAGTTGTTTCAACCCCCCGGTTTTCTGATTTTTCCGCATCAGCCGACCAACAGCGAGGGATCTTATCAAACGCTTTATATGCAATTCAAAACCGATACCAAAGAGAAATTTCATGTCATCACGGTGAACGGACCTGCTATTTCTGCTACTATGACAGAAGAATTGGGTGAATGTTTGTTGCCCTACCTGCAAAATGACGTTAAAAGCATTGTGCTGGTTTTAACAGACGTAAATTCCATCGATCTGCCAGCGGCGGAAAAGCTGGTCTATATCCAGCAAAAATTCTACGAGAACAACGCGTCTTTTGTCATCTGTGAGATGAAACAACCTGTCGAAGATTCTTTCCAGCACAGTGGGATCCGAAGCTTGGAATTCACGTGACTTGAAGTCGC
>JADMIO011606119.1_pt1 | contig 10540 bp, 5 predicted proteins | sample 8958161 | NCBI WGS metagenome assembly JADMIO01 (sample SAMN16585339, study PRJNA669376) | soil metagenome | isolation source: Crop rotation soil | place: USA: Cullars Rotation, Alabama | collected 2011
TGTTGGTCTCGCGGTCCTGGTAGAACGCGCCGACGACCCAGTCGAACGCGCCGCCCTCGTTCGAGACGAGGTACAGGTTCGAGTTCCAGGCCTCGACGTCGACCGGGTTCTCGAAGAACACGGGCTGGATGATCGGACCGAAGTCGACGTCGCCAGGCGAGAACGATTCGCTGTCCTGCCAGCTCGACGCGGACACGAGCGTGCCGACCGGGAGCTTCCAGCCGAACTTGAGCGAGGCGTCGGTGATCGTGCGGTCGTCGTACTGCTTGAAGTCGCGTGGCAGGTCGTCGGGAAAGTGCTCGCCGTCGCCGAGGAACGGATCGGCGTCGGTCGTCGGCGTCAGGCAGGACGCGTAGTTGTGACCGTCGAGATAATTGAGCTTCGCATCGACGGTCAGGTCGTCGTTCGGTGTGAAGCGAAGCTGCCCGCGAATCGTCTTCTCGTCGCCGAAATCGCAATAGCCGCCGGCCAGCGAGTTGTGGATGAAACCGCGCCGGTCGTAATAGCTCCCGGAGATCCGTCCGGCGAGTTTCTCCTTGACGATCGGCCCCGAGAGCGAGCCCGCGACGCGCGCCTCGTCGATCTCGCTCGTCCAGCTGCTCGCAACGTTTGCCTCGAGCTCATCGCCGGGCTGGCGTGTATCGATCAGGATCGCGCCGGCGATCGCGCCACGCCCGTAGATGGCTCCCTGGGGACCGCGCAGCACCTGGATGCTCTCGATGTCGAACAGGTCCTGGTTGATGAAATCGAGCCCGGAGACCTGGACGCCGTCGACCAGGATCGTGACCGGTGGCTCGCCGCCCTGCACGGTGGGGATGCCGCGCACCGTGATGTTGAACACGCCCTTGCGGAAATTCTCGAACGCCTGCAGGTTCGGAGTCAGATCCGCGAAGTCCTGGAACGTGGCGATCCGCGCGTTCTCGATGTCGTCGCGGCCGAACACCGTGATCTGGTCCGGTACGCGCTGCAGCAGCTCGCTGCGACGCCGCGCGGTGACCACGATCTCCTCGAGCGTCGTGGCCGTGGGCTCGGTCGCCTGTTGCGCCGGCGAGGGCAGTGGAGCGAGCAGCGCGCTCGCACTCGAGGCCAGGAGACCTGCGTGCCGGATGGCACCGCGATGACGTTCGGACATTGCTCTAACCCCCTTGACCGAGGCAGGACCGGACGTTTCCGGCCGTGCGATCAGCTGCGGGAAAGCATTGCACGACAGACGCGGGGCGTCAGACGGAGCGGCGGGTGAGATCGCGGGTTTTTAGGATTAGGCGACGGGTGAGAGCCGACGCTCAGGCGCCGCCGATATGCCGGCGAGCGAGCGCGATGGCCTGCTCCCGGGATTGCACGTCGGCCTTCTTGAAGATGCTCCGCAAGTGCGTCTTCACGGTGTTCTCGGACAGGCCGAGATTGCGCGCGATGACCTTGTTCGCGTAGCCACGCGAAAGCTGCGACAGCACCAGGTGCTCGCGCGGCGTCAGGAACGGGATCCGCGACGGGATGCCGATGTGCTTCTGTGCGTGCAGGAGCTTCGTCGCGAGCGCGCCGATTGCCGCGTCGGTCGCCGAGTCCTCGGCCACGAGCGCGAGCAGGTGCGCGCCCTGGTCGGCCTCGCCGAGAAACGGCCCGCGGATGCCCGGCTCGGACGCAATGGCGAGACTCCTGCGCATCGCCTCGAGCGCTTCGCGCTCGGCGTCTCCGGCGAGGCACGCAAGAGCCGTCAGCAGGTGGCACTCGACCACGGTTCGCCGCCAGTTCTGCTGTACGGCCGTGAGCTCGAGCGCGTCCAGGACCTCGCGAGCTGCGTCGACCTCCTTGAGTGCAATCGCCGCGCGCGCCAGCGCGAGCCCCGTCGCATCGAGCTCGCGCCACGTGGCCGTATTGGGCACTTCACGCAGGCGTTGCCACTGTTGCTGCAGCTCGTGCAGTTCGTGCTCGTCGATCTCGCGCGCGCGTGCTTTCGCGTCGGCGCGATACGCCAGCATCAGGTTGCTCATCCGCGCGGAGCGAAACGGCACGAGCTCCGCGCCGAAGCTGTCGATCGCGGCGAGCCCTGCACGCATCCCGCCGCCCAGGAATGCGAGCAGGTAGCGAACGCGGAGCTGCGGCGCATAGATCTCGAACCAGCAGGGCAGGCTGCTGAAATCGGCCTGACCCCGATGCAGTGCGGCGTTCGCGGCATCGAGCCGGCCCAGGTCGAGCAGCGCTTCGGCCTTGACGCTCATGGCCGTCAGCATCGCGACGTTGCCCTTGGCGTCGAGCTTGCCCTCGGTCATCGCGATCGCGGCGTCGAACTTCGCGAGGCTCGCATCCAGCCGCCCGCTGATCTGGTCGATCATTCCGTCGTAGATGACCGGAAACGTGGACTGATAGAGCCGTACCGGATCGTCCGCCATGATCTTCGCACGACGCACACCGGCGGCGGCGCTCTCGAGCTCGCCGCGCTCGAGACGCGATACCGCGAGATAAGACGCGATGAACGATCGCAGACGCAGGTCCTCGCCGGGATCGTCGAGATCGAGCTGCTCGAACTCCCTGAGCTGTGCGCTCGATACCGTCTCGTCGCAGAACACGAGCATGAACATCTGCGCGACCACGAAATCGGTGTGCAGGTCACGCCGGCTCGCGTCGTCGCTGCCGCGCGTAAAGCCTTCGGTGCGACGCGCGAGGTCGTCGAACACGGCTCGCGCTTCATCGCGCTTGCCGCCAATCGTCAACAGCGCGATCTCGGCGAGCCGGACGCGCGGGCGCGCTTCGCGAGTCGCGGACGGCAACAGGCGCAGCATCCGCTCGAGGATCGGCGGCCCCTCCGCATCGATCAGCCGGATCGAGCCCGCGTTCTCGAAGAGTTCCGCAGCAAGATCGGGATCGCCGGCCGCAACGGCCTGGCACATGCCCCCGTACACGTCGCCCTCACGTGCCAGCCAGTGCGCGGCGCGCCGTTGCAGCGCGCTGACGACCGAGCGGCTCCGCAGCGAAAGCAGGTGTCGGGCCTCCGCGCGCAGAAGCGGATGCACACGCACCAGCGACGAACTGCTGCCGTCCGCGCTCACGAGCGGATAGAGACGCCCCATCGCATCGAGAAAGCGCTCGCTGCCCTCGCGCTGCCGCACGTAGTCGCTCAAGGCAGGTGTGAAGCGGTCGAGGAACGAGGTCTCGACGAGAAAGTCGCGTTCGTCGTCCGGCAGAACCGTCAACACCTGCTCCGCGAGGAACCGGCCGATCTCTTCGCGAGGATCGGTCAGCGCCTCGAGCACCGCCTCGGAGCGGCCTCCGGCGCCGAGCCAGAGTCGCGCGAGTTGCACGAGCACGACCCAGCCCTCGGTGAGCCGATGGACACGCTCGACACTCTCGGCGGGCAGCTGGTTGTGCAGCAGCTCTGCCGTTTCGGAGGCAGAGAGGCGCAGATCGTCCGCGCCGAGCAGCGTGACCTGGCCTTCCGCATACAGTCGCGCGATCGGCAACGCTGGGCGCTGTCGTGACGCGATGACGACGTGCGCGCCGGTTTGCAACCGAACGAGCAGTTGCGCGACGACGGGGTTTACCGCGGACGAGTCGCAGTGCTCGTACTCGTCGAGAATCAGCACGAGCGGCGTCGTCGCCCGCTGGAGCGACTCGAGCAGCGTGTCGAGATCGCGACGCCAGGACTCGGAGCTGCGACGGCCGAGCAGGCCGTCCCCGAGCTTGACGTCGATGCCGGCGGCTGCGACGGCGGAGGCGAGTGCCCGAAGCAAAAGCTCGGGCGTCCAGGAGTCTTCGTGCAGGACGACCCACGCGACGGCGGTCCCCGCGGAACGAAGCCGCGCCTGCCATTGCGTCAGCAACGTCGTCTTGCCGAAGCCGACCGGCGCCTGGACCAGCGTCAAGCGGCGCTCGAGCCCCGCGTCGAGCCGATCGAGCAGCGACTCGCGGGCGACGAGGTGAATCAGGGGACTCAACCTAAGCTCTGAATCCGTCATTTGAGCCCAGCCAGGCGGCGCGTCGAAGCATATCCGGTTGTCGCTCGCGGGTGCGAGGCGCAAGATCGGCCGACCCGCGGCACGGAAGCTTCACGACCCGGCCATGCGACGATTCATTGCCGAGCTCAAGGCGCGCGGCGTCCTCAAGGTCGCCACGGTTTACCTGGCGCTGTGCTGGCTGATCCTCGAGGTCGGCAACACGGTCTTCGACGTGTTCGAGCTGCCGCAAGGTGCTCTGCGCGCCGTGATGGTGCTCCTGGCCGTGGGCTTCCCGCTCGTGCTGTTCGCGAGCTGGCGCTGGCACTTCGCCGCGGACAAGGTGCACGGGCATGCCGATGGACCTCCGTACGTCGCGATCGTCGTGGGTGCCGTCGCGTTGTTCGCCATCGCGATCGCGATCGCGGTGCATTTCATTGGCGGGCAACGGGCCACGGACGCCGCCGGATCCGGCCCCACGGCCGGCGGTCCAGCGTTCCATCCACCTGCGCACTCCGTCGCGGTGCTGCCATTCGACAACCTGAGTGGCGACGCGCGCGAGGACTATTTCTCGGACGGTCTCTCCGACGAGCTGCTGCAGGCACTGGCGCAGATCGATGCGCTCAAGGTCGCCGCGAGGACCTCGTCGTTCTCGTTCAAGGGCACGAACGCCGATGTCGAGACGATCGCACGCAAGCTCAACGTCGGCGCCGTTCTCGACGGCAGCGTGCGCAAGACGGAAGACCATGTGCGTGTGTCGGCGGAGCTCGTCGACGCAAGCACCGGCTTCAACCTCTGGGCCGCGCGCTACGATCGACAGTTCAGGGACGTGGTCGCGGTGCAGACCGAGATTGCGGAGGCGGTTGCGAGCGCGCTCGAAGTCAGGCTGCTGGCCGACAGCGGCAAACCGCTCGCGCCCGGCGGGACCCTCGACCCGAAAGCACTCGATGCATACCTGAAGGGAAAAGCAGGCGAGCGCGTCCAGGACGAGCAGAATCTGCGGGCTGCGTTGTTGGACCTCGACACCGCGATCGCGCTCGACCCGCAGTACTCCAATGCGCATGCACTTCGGGCGGACGTGATGAGCCAGCTCGCGAACATGTACGTCAGCGATCCGGCCGAGAGGAAACGCCTGACCGACGAGGCGCTGGCCGAGGGGCGCAAGGCCATCGACCTCGCCCCGAACTCCGGTATGGCCTATCGCAAGTACGGCCGCGTGCTCTCTGCGACGACCGATTACCGTGCAACCGATGCGGCCTACCGGCGTAGCCTCGAGCTCGATTCCGGAAGCTCGGAGGCGCTCGTCGGCTATGCATCGTTCGCGGTACAGCTCGGGCGCGCCGATGCGCTGGCATCGATCCAGCGCGCGCTGGCGCTCGATCCGCTGAACCCGTCCGTGCTCGCGAATCTCGGCGTGGTTCAGTACTACTCACGCCAGTTCGATGCCGCGCGCCATTCGTTCCAGGAAGCCATGCTGCGCTTCGACAACGAGGTCACCGTCGATTGGGCCGCGGTGAACGAGCTCGCGTCGGGCCATCCGTCGGCAGCGCTGCCGTACTGCGAGCGCGACCTCGCGAGCTGGAGCAACCAGCTGTGTCTCGCGATCGCGTATGCGGCGCTCGGGCGCAAGCAGGAGGCCGCAGCCATGCAAAAGAAACTACAGGGAGCCATGGGTGAGGCCGGCGCGTTTCAATACGCCGAAATATTTGCGCAATGGGGCGACACGGCCGAGGCACTGCGCTGGCTCGAGAAGGCTGTCGAGCTCGAGGATCCAGGACTCCTTTCGATCAAGGTCGATCCGTTGCTCGATCCGGTGCGGGGCAATCGCCGGTTCCAGGGCATCGTCGCCGGGCTCGATCTGCCTTCGTGATGGTGCGCCGGTCAGCCCACAGGGCGCCCATGCCGTAATTGAAACCTACACGCCGATACTGCGGCTTGCGGACAGACTCGTCCTCGGGCCTCCGCGCAGAGTCGCTGTGCTCATTTTTCAGCCAGCGGAGACCACCATGCCCAGCACCCAGGTTGCATCGAAGCGGAGCCGGACGACCCAGAAGACGCGCGCTACGGCCGACAAGGACGCCATTTCGCTCTTGAAGAGCGATCACCGCGAGGTCGAGGGCTGGTTCGCGGACTTCAAGAAGGCGCGAGCGGACACTCGCAAGCAGGAACTCGCGACCAAGATCTGCGAAGCGCTCCGGATTCATATGACGATCGAGGAGGAGCTCTTCTACCCGGCGTTCTACCAGGCGACGCAGGACGACGATCTTTACCACGAGGCGCAGGTAGAGCACGAAGGCGCGAAGACCTTGATCGGCAAGATCGAGCAGTCGGATCCCAGCGACGAGCTCTTCGACGCGCAGGTCAACGTGCTGTCGGAGATGATCAAGCACCACGTCCGCGAGGAAGAGAAGCGCGATGGCATGTTCGCCAAGGCACGTCAGTCGGACATGGACCTCGACGAGATCGGACGACAGATCCAGGCGCGCAAGGGCGAGCTCAAAAAGGGGGGAAGCCGGCCGAGTCTGGTCGGGACGATGCTCAAGACTTGAAGAGCGTCGCGGCCTGCTCGCGCCTCAGCGCGGGCTGGTCGCCTCGCGCAGGTAACCAGACCCCTGGGCGCCGGGCATAGTCACTCGGCTAATCGGCGGGCCTGCCTTGCAAGCTTGCCGCTCGCGTACCGGCCAGCGGTCGCTCCGTCAGCCTAAGCAGGCCCTTGGAGCGGCCGTCCGGCTCACTCCATAGCCATGTAACATTCTAGAGTTTATTGACTCGACCGGCTCTCAGCTGATCTCTCGTTCATTAATATATCTGGCACCACCAGATGGCGCGGTCCTATCTGGAAAAAGCGCAGAATTCGGTTACTTTCTGTCTGATGTAAAATATCAGATGGCGTGGGACGCTCTTTGTCCCCGGCCTAACAGCTGCTTGCCTATGCACAACTAAAATGTTAGATAGAGTCCGTCGAATGTCAATGTCGGGCATCTACAGGGGGATAGAGCATGCGACAGGCGTTCCAGCATCGCCGCAGCGGGAGACCCGCACTGACCGTCCGCGCCGTCCTGATCGCCAGCCTGGGTGTGACCGGGCAGGCGGTCGCAGAGGACGGCCTCGAAGAGATCATCGTTACGGCGCAGCGGCGCGCCGAGAACCTGCAGGACGTGCCGATCGCAGCCGCGGTGCTGACCGGCGACATGCTGGCGGACAAGGGCGTCAACAACATCGTCGAGCTGCAATACGCGGCGCCCGGCTTCACGGTTGCCGACTACGGCTCGGCGAACGTGCTCAACATCCGCGGCATCGGCCGCAGCGCAGTGGACATCGAACTGCCGTCGGGCGTCGTGGTGTATCGCGATGGCTTTCCGACCTTCCCCGGGTACTTCCAGAACGAGCCGTATTTCGACATCGCTTCGATCGAGATCCTGCGCGGCCCCCAAGGCACGTTTGCAGGCAAGAGCGCGGCCGGCGGGGCCGTGTTGATCCGGACCGCGTCACCCGTGTTGAACGAGGTCGGCGGCAAGGTCGAGGCGGAAGTCGGCAACTACGAGTACTGGGGCGCAACCGGCGTCCTCAACATACCGCTCGGTGAGACGTTTGCGACGCGGGTCGCCGTGCATCACGACGAGCGCGGAGAGTACCTCGTCGACTCACTCACGGGACCCTACCAGGGCGATCCAGGCGTCACGGACCTCAACAGCGTCCGTCTCGGCGCACTCTGGAAGCCGAGCGACAAGTTCAGCGCCGAGTTCCGGCTCGATGCGAGCGATCTCGACTTCGGCGGCAACATTACGACGTCGTACGGTTATTCGCTCACGGATCCGGAGAATGACGCCGACTTCAAGTACCGCGACCGGACGTGGCGGACCGTTGCGAACATCAGGTACACGTTCGACAACGATCTGGTCCTGAGCTCGGTGACGGGGTGGGCGCGCAACCACACGAACAACAACTTCGATCGCAACGGCAGTAACCCCGATTTCAACCGCTTCGACAGCCAGGGCGTGTTCGAGCTGTACTCGCAGGAATTCAACCTGATCTCTCCTGACGACTCGGGGCCGCTCTCCTACGTCGCCGGTGTCTTCTACCAGCACACCGAGAACGAAATCTTCGACTGGCGTAACGAGGGCTTCAACATCTACCTGTTCGATCGGAACTACCCGTATCCGTTCATTACGCTCGATTCGCCGTACCTGAAGAAGGAAGACGAATACTCGGCGTTCGTGGACGTCAAATACGATTTCACGGAGCGGTGGGGTGCGGAACTGGGCGTGCGCTACAGCCGCTACGAGCTCTGGAGCGACATCAATGTCGTTGTCCTGACTGCGTTCGAGGACCCGCCGCCGTACTTCCCGATCTACAACGACCAGCCGGAGCTCAAGAACGACGACGTCGATGCGAAGCTCTCGTTGACCTACAAGCTCGGTGGCGACGACTCGATCCTCTACGGGATCGTCGCCAAGGCACACATCAACGGAGGCTTCAACATCGTCGGTGGTTTCCCGTTCGACAAGGAAGAAGTCTGGTCCTACGAGCTGGGCTGGAAGGAGACCTGGGCCGATGGCCGGGTCCGCACGCAGCTTGGCGCGTATTACCAGACGCTGTCGGACTTCCAGGCGCAGTTCGCGTCGGCGGATCTGCCGAACCAGAACATACTTCAGAACGCGTCGGGCGAGAGCAAGATCTGGGGCATCGAGGCGTCGATGCAGGCACGAGTGGGCAACTTCCGGATGGACCTGGCCGCGGCTTATCTCGACAGCGAACTCGGCGATTTTCCTGACGTCGTCGACCCGTTCAACCCCGTGCCGCCGGGGGAGCCGCCCAACCTGATCAACCTCACTGGTGGAACTGCTCCATTCGCGCCGGACTTCAGCCTGAACGTCAGTGCGTCGTACGAGTTCGCGCTCGGCGAAAGACTGTCGCTCACGCCCCGGGTCGATGTCTCGCACGTCTCGGACCAGAACGGCGCAGTATTCGAAGTGCCGCAAACGCTGATACCGTCGCGCACGCTGGTCAACGCCGCGCTCCGTCTCGACAACGGCACGTGGTACGCGGAGGCCTACGGCACCAACCTCTCGGACAAGCGTTACGTCGCCGGCGTGCAGGACATCGGCAACATCTGGTACCCGGGCCAGCCGCGCCAATACGGTTTGCGCGCGGGTTGGAATTTCTAGGCCGTTCCCCCCGGCCTGAACTTTCGCTTGCGCGTGCGATCGATGGCGTCTTTGCCGACGCCCTCGATCGCCTTTCTCAGCGTTCCACCGCCAGCTCGCGATCGAGTTGCGAACGGCCCCCGGTGTGCGGCGCCGGTTGCGCCGACGCACCTGATGCACGCGGACAGGCTGGCACTACGAGTCAGGCCGCATTCGCTTTTGGCGCGAGCGGTTTCTCGATCATGTGCGCCCGCCGCCAGCCGCCGTACTTGTAATACGTCACTGCCAGCACGGCGGCGATCGCGGAGGAGATCGGAAAGCTCCACCAGACGGCATCCGCGCCCCAGCGATCGAGCAGCAGCCAGGCGAGCGGGTAGCGGATCACGAGCAGCGCGATCGCGAGGATGATCAGCGGCGGCATGACGGCACCGGTCGCGCGCACGACGCCGAAGAGCACCATGCTGACGCTGAAGAACAGGAACGACCACGCCGAGATCCGGTTCAGGTGCTCGGCGATCGCGAGCGCCGACGCGCTCTCCGGCAGGAACAACCCGAGCGCCGGGCCGCTGAAGATCTCGATCAGCGCTATGAAGATCGCGGTGACGAGCAGCGCATAGCCCACGCCGACCTTGGCAGTTCGCTGCACGCGCTGCCATTGCTGCGCGCCGACGTTTTGCGCCGCCATCGCCGAGACCGCCATGCCGACGGCGAACGCCGGCATCTGTACGTAGTTCCAGAGCTGCAGCGCAGCGCCGTACGCGGCCGCGGTGTCGACGCCGAAACGATTCACGAGCGTGACCATCAGCACCGCGCTGAACGAGATCACGAAGATCTGCAGGCCCATCGGGATGCCCTTGCGGATCATGGCATTCGCGATCGTCCAGTCGATCCTGAGCAGTCGCTGCTCACCCGAGTGCAGCACGAGCGGGTGGCGGCGCAGGTAGAGGTAATAGACGAGAGCCACGAGCGCCACGGTCTGCGCGATCAGCGTTGCGAGCGCGGCGCCCGTGATGCCGAGGCGCGGCAGCGGGCCGAGCCCGAAGATGAAGACCGGATTCAGGACGATGTCGAGCGCGACCGAAAGCCCCATGAAGTAGAGCGGCGTCTTCGCGTCGCCCGCGCCGCGCAGCACGGCCATCACAAAGGCGTACATGTACATCGCCGGCATCGCGACGAAGATCACGCGCATGTACGACACCGCGAACGGCAACGCGGCGGCCGGCGTGTTCATCGCGCGGAGCAGCGGGTTGCAGAACACCCAGCCGACTACGGAGATCAGCACCGACACCGCGAAGAAGAACGTCGTGCTCGTGCCGACGACTTTCTTGGCTTCGACCCAGTTGCGCGCACCGATGTACTGGCCGACGAGCACCGTCGAGGCCATCGACAGGCCGAACGCGGCGCCGAGCAGCAGGCTTTCCAGCACATTGGGATCCTAAGCTTAGAATTCCACGTGGACAAGTTGTC
>JADMIO010800087.1_pt1 | contig 10538 bp, 8 predicted proteins | sample 8958161 | NCBI WGS metagenome assembly JADMIO01 (sample SAMN16585339, study PRJNA669376) | soil metagenome | isolation source: Crop rotation soil | place: USA: Cullars Rotation, Alabama | collected 2011
CCGTGGACGCGACTTACACCACCTCCAACTGCGCGGCGCAGTTGGCGCAGAACGTGCCCCAAGTGCGCAAGGTTGACGAACGAACCGCCAGGAGCATTGCGCGGTGGACACCGGGGAGCGATTCCAGGGCGGCGAACGCGACGCTATTGTAGTCGGCGCCACCGAGAGCGATCCGCAATACCTGCTGGTGTCGGGCCAGTTCCTTTTCGATCCGCGTCGCCTGACGGTGGCGCTTTCGTGGGCGCGTAAGAAGATCATTCTGGTCGCTTCGCGCACGGTGTTCGATCTTTTCAGCGCCGGCGATGAGACGTTTCAAAACGCTCTGCTCTGGAAGAACCTCTTGCGCCGCACCTGCAAAACGTCGCTGTTCATCGGCAAAATTCAGGGTCACGAAGTTGAGGTTTGGGGCAATGGTTTGGAGTAGCGCCGCGAGGCGCGTTCTGCACGGCGCTTACGCGCCTACTCCGAACAAGGAGACACTCATGGAATATCGCATTTTAGGCCGCAGCGGCCTGCGAGTCAGCGACATCAGCCTCGGCTGCTGGGCGATTGGCGGCCCGTCGTGGCGCGACGGCAATCCCGTCGGCTGGTCGGGCAACAACGACGAAGAATCATTGGCCGGCTTGCGCCGCGCCTTCGAGCTCGGCATCAATCATCTCGACACCGCCGACGTTTACGGCGACGGCCATTCGGAGCGCATCATCGGACGGTGGCTACGCGAGGTGCCGCGCGATCAGGTGGTTATCGCCTCGAAGGTCGGCTGGTTTCGCGGCACCGCGCCCAATGCCATGCAGCCGGTGCACGTGCGCCACCAGTTGGAGCAAACGCTGACCAACCTTGGCACCGATTACGTGGACTTGCAGTATTTTCACAACGCCAACTTCGGACCGCACGACCAGTATCTCGAAGGCGCCGCCGAGATGATGCGCAAGCTCAAAGACGAAGGCAAAGTGCGCGTCATCGGCCAATCGGCCTATTCCTTCGGCGACTTCCAGCGCGTTTGCCCGGCCACGCAGCCCGACGTTTTGCAGTTCCACTTCAACGCCTTCGATCCGCCGCAAAGCGAGCTCTTCGAATGGGCTGAGTCGCAGAACCTGGGCATGGTGCTCTTCGGCCCGCTGGCGCAAGGGCTACTCCTCGACAAGTTCGACCCGGACAACCCGCCGCATTTTGGCGAGGGCGACATCCGCGCCGGCAATCAGGGCTTCACGCGCGAGCGCCTGCTCGACATTCGCCGTCGCTTGCAGCCGATGAAAGAGCGTTTCGGCGGCGACGTGCAAAGCCTGGTGCGCGTGGCGCTGCAATTTGCGCTGGCGCAATCGCAAAGCGCCTGCGTGATCCCCGGCTTCAAGAACGCGCGCCAGGTCGAGTCCAACGCCGCCGCGTCGGGCCAACCGCTTTCGGCAGACGATGTGGCGTTCGTGCGGCAGGCGTTGCACGGTTGATGCAAACAGAGCGGCTACGCCGCTGGCCGGGCCTTGAAAGACCCGGCAGGAAGGCGCTACGCGCCGGGCGTGCTTCGCACGCTTCCACCGTCTTACTTTCGTCAAAACGCAATAAGGTGCAACCGTCCGCAGGACGGCCAGCCGCAGGCTTTCCTGCCGGGTCTTTCAAGGCCCGGCTTCAACCCACAGGAGCCAAGATGCCTCGAGACCACAGGCGACGCAGCAAGACCGAAATTTACATTCACGTTGTATGGGCGACGACGCGACGCAGTCCGTTTCTCACGTCCGCAGAAATCGAGCGGCGCGTGCATCGTTGCATTCATAGGGCAGCCGAGCGTTTGGGTTGCGCGGTGCTAGCAATCAACGGGATGCCCGACCACGTTCATTTGCTGGTTCAGGTTCCTGCCAAGCTGTCGGTTGCAGACTTGGCGCAGGGAGTCAAAGGCAATTCGTCGCGCTTTGCCAACGCACGCTTGAATTTGGAAGAGCCATTCGACTGGCAAGACCACTATGGCGCGTTCAGCGTCAGCAAACGGGACGTGCCCAAAGTCAGAGCCTACGTGCAAAATCAGAAGCAGCATCACGCCGAAAATACACTGTGGCCCGCGTTGGAAGAAACGGATGAAGAAGATGCATAAAGACCGAGAAATCCGCAGTAGCGTTGTCCTACGAAGCGTGCGCAGCACGCCCGGCGCGCAGCGCCTTCCTGCCGGGTCTTTCAAGGCCCGGCTGTGCCTGGCACTGCTGCTCGCACTTTGTCTCGCACTGTGTCCGGTGGCGCGTGCCGCCGAAACCGTCACCACCGATTTGTCGAGTGCGGCAGGCGTCAACTGGCAGTTCAAGCCCGAAGGCGGCGAGTGGAAAGCGATCCAGGTGCCCGCCGGCGGTTGGAAAACGCAGGGCTTCGCGTGCGACGCCGGCACCTATCGCGCGACGATTGCGATTCCCAAAGACGCCGCCGGCAACCTGGTGCGTGTGCAGTTCGACGCGGTGAACTTCGGCGCCGATGTCTTCGCCGGCGCGGACGAAGCGCACCTGCAAAAAGTCGCCGCGCACGTCAACGGCTGGATGCCGTTTAGCGCCGATGTGACATCGCTCGCCACACCGAGCCAGCCTTTGCTGTTGCAGGTCGAAGTCAAGGGCCGCAACAAATTCAAAGTGGGCGGCAAATACACCGTGCCCGAAGGCGCGACGTGGTGCCCGACACTCGAAGACGGCATCTTGCGCGGCGTGCATCTCAACGTTCTGCCGCGCGTTCACATCGAGGACGTTTTCGTAAAAACGAAAGTAGCGCCGGACACCATTCAAACGTTCGTCACTATCGCCAACGACAGCCAGAGAACGGCAGACGTGGAATTGGCGCAGGAAGCCTGGTGGCCAAAGCCTGCGGAAAAGGTTGGGGCCAATCAGCCAGTTATGCCTCCAGGCGGTTGGATACCGCTCGTGACGGCTACGTTGGCGCCGGGCGAACGAAAAACACTCGATTCGGGCTTGGTTCCATGGATGGGAGGACCAGAAAGCTACTGGTGGCCCAACGTGCCCTATCGCGCGAATTATCAGGCGCAGCTTCATCTTTTGAATCTGTCGCTGCGCGTGGACGGCAAGGAAATCCATTCGCTCAAACAGCGTTTCGGCTTCCGCGAATTTAAAGTCGTCGGCAATCACTACGAGTTGAACGGCGTGCGCTGCAACCTGCGCGGCGACAATCAGCAGGAAGCCGATTTCGGCACCGACGCTTACGGCGTCAAGCCCGGCTTTGCGCCGCCCACGGCGGACAATCCCGGCTGGCCGCAGGCCGTGGACAACCTGCTGCGCCTCAACTTCAACGTGATGCGCATTCACCAGATTCCCGCCACGCCCTACATGCTGGACGTGTGCGACGAAAAGGGCCTAATGCTGGTCGAGGAATCGCCGCTGCGCCGCTCCGAAGGCGGCGAGGACTTCGACGCCGGGCGCGACAACATGCTGAACATGGATCGCGAGCTGGTGCGGCGCGACCGCAATCACGCGGCGACCGTGATCTGGAGCGCGGTCAACGAGCCGTTCGGCGTCAAGGCCGAGTTCATCCGCGATTTGCAAAAGGCCATCCGCGAGGTGGACGACACGCGCCCGGTCATCGCGGACGGCATCGGCGATCTCGGCCCGGACATCATCAACACGCAGCATTACGTCAACGGGATAGGCGGCTTTCCGGCGAGCGGCGGCAGCGTGCGCGCCGACCGGCCCTACGGCGAGACCGAAGCCGTCTGGGACAGGGACAACACCTGGCAGGGCTTCGCGTGGATGGCGACCAGCGTGCGCACGCGCCGCCTGAAAGGCAACGCCGATTTGCGCAACTACGTGCTGAACAACGCCTGGTCGAACTACGTGCCGGGCGAAAGCGCCGCTACGGAGATCCTCGAAAAGAAAGTCAAAAGAATGGCGGGTAGCCACGAGATTCTACCGGCGCTGGACAGGCCGTGGGAGCACCCGAATATCCGGCTGATGCAACAGTGCTATGATCCGCTGGCGGTGTGCGACGTGAAATTCGACGCGGCCAACGCGCGCAGCAACGACAAGGGCGAATGGCCGGTAACGAAGCCGCGCCTCATGTCCGGCACGCGCATCACACGCCAACTGGCGGCGTTCAACGACGAGTTCGCCGGGGAAAGCGTCACGGTGAAATGGCAATTGCGCGGCAGCGACAAAAACGGGCCGCTGCTGGCTAAAGACGAGTTCACTTTGCAAATCCCGCGCGGCGAGTTTCGCACGCAAGACATCGCCTTCGACGCGCCGAAGGCGCCGGGCGACGTGACGCTACTTTTGTCCGCTTTCAAAGACGGCGTCGAGCGGTTCAGCGAAGACCAGATCGTGTTCGCCGTCGCGGAAAAAGCGGCCTGGCTGGTGCCGGACGGCGAGTATCTTTTGCTCAACCGCCACAGCGGGCATCCTCTGGACGCCAGCGGCGACAAGGACGATACGCCCGCCGTGCAAAATGCGAAGGACGTGACGGTTGCCCCGGTCTGGCGCGTGAAAAATTTAGGCGACGACGAAGTGCAAATCATCAATGCGAAGACGGGCTTGGCGCTTGGCGTGCGCGGCGCGCCGGGCGCCAATGAATCGCCCGTCGTGCAGCAAACTCCAGGCGGAGCCGCCGCGCAAATCTGGAAGATCGAAGAAGTTGAAGACGGCGTGTTCACGCTGGCCAACAAAGCCAGTGGCCGGCTACTCGACGTTTACGGCCAATCGAAAGCGAACAACGCGCGCGTGGTGCAGTGGGAAAACAACGGCGGCGAGAATCAGCAGTGGAAATTTGAGAAGGCGCCCGCGAAATGAAAGCTGAGGCTCACATGAATAAACGTTATTGTGGAATTGCGGCGCTGTCCGTTGTCCTGGCTTTTGCCGGCCATACGAACAGCTTTGCCCAAGCCGCTGCGCCACAGCCCCGATTGGTCCTGGACCTGAAGCCCAAGGAACACGGCTGCCTCATGTCCGCCACGGCCTTCTTGATGAACGAGCCGCTCCTGGCGCGCACGTCCCGATACCAGATTGCCACGGTGTGGGCGGCGGACTCCTACGCCACCCAGGCCGCCATGCGCCGCATCCATCATCTGGAGACGAAGAAGGATTGTGAACTCTCCGCTTTTTCGCCGGATCGGACAAAACTGGCGGTCTCCGACAAGGGTATCATGCGGTTGTGGGACGTGCCGGCGCGCAGAGTGATTCGCAAGCTGAGCGCGCCCAAAGAGTCCATGACGAGCGTTGATTTCTCGCCGGACGGAAAAAGGTTGGTCACGCTTAGCAAAGCCAGGCCCAACGCCATTGCCAGGGTGTGGAATGCCGCCACGGGAAGACTGGAGCGGACGTTTCCACCACAAACGGGCTATCGCTACGTTTATGGTTTTTCGCCCGACGGCACGATGATCGTCGACAATGATAAGCAGGGCGCGATGCAGTTCTGGAATGCCGCGACGGGCCGCTTGATGCACAGGCTCAAAGTCCCGCCGATTACTACCGGCCCAAATGCGGGGACGAAGGTGTCGCTGGCCGGAATCTATTTTTCTCACAACACGAATCTGGTCGCCACCAGCGGCAGCGATGGTTTGATTCGACTGTGGAATGCGCGCACCGGAAAACTCCTGCGCACCCTGCGGAACGCTGCCACGCAGGGCAGCCTGGCGCTTTCTGGTGATGGCAAACGACTCGCCGCCGGCAATTGGGACGAAACGATCAGCCTGTGGGACGCCGGGACGCTGAAGCTGCGGCGCAACTGGCGCGTGGGCCATCCGATGGTGTGGAGCCTGAAATTTTTGGCGGATGGTGCGACTCTGGTGAGCGTGCACGACGACGGGATGGTAAAGGTGTGGGACGCGCGAAACGGACGTTTGCTGCTGACCATGCTGCGCTGGCCGCGCCACAGGGCGAGCGCGCCGCCGTCCGCCTGGATTGCTTTCACGCCCGCCGGTTACTACACGGGTTCGCCGGGAGTTGAGCGCCATATCCGCTGGAAAGTTGGCCGGCGGCTTTTCGACGGAGTGCATTATCGGAAAACGTTTCACCGCCCCGACATGGTGCAGCGCGCACTGCGAATTTCCGAGTAGGCAGCGCCGCGCAAAGTCGCCGGTGGTATTGTTGCCGGTCGTCGCCACGAAGTAAGTCGCCGCCCGCGCGCCCGGCGCAAACAAGAGAGACAACAGATCGAACACCGGAAACTTTTTCACGGCAGCCTCCCGACGTCTGAGCGTTACTTTTCATTATCCGCGACGCCGCAAAGTCGCGCTCTCATGGCGCGGGACTCAGGTTTTCCCAGCGCACCGTCCACTGCCCGTTGTCGGGAAAGCCGGGCGCGGGCCTCTGCGGTGCGCCGTCCCAGCCGGCGGCCAGCATTGCCACCGCGTAGAGCAATCCGCCGTTCGATGGGAAATACGGAAACGGCCCGCCGGTAGCGAGACCGCGCGCGTCGAACTGAAAGCCCGGCGCCGGGTGCAGCAGCAAATCCATGGCGCGCTCCGTTTCGCCGAGGCGCGCGGCGCACATCGCCAGCATCGGGAAGTCCCAGCCCCAGGTGCGATTGAAATTCCACGTCGCATGAACCTTGTCGAAGGTGCGGCGCATGGTTTGCCGCTCCACGCCGTCGCCGGGCAGCATTCCGAAAGCGCCCGTCAGCGCCGGATGCTCAAAGTTCCACTTCGTCCACATGTCGTGCACGCCCTCGTGCAGCACGTAAAGGCCGTCTTCTTCGGGCAGTGGCGCTAGGCCGTTTAATACTTTGTCCCACTCGGCGCGGCGCGGCAGGCCGAGGCGTTCGCGCCACTGCTGCGCCACGCGCAAGCCGAAGCGCCAGTAGGCCAGCTCAAAGGTTGGGTTTTGCGTGGTCTTCGGGTCGGTGTTTTCCGAGACGACGTAGAGCGGCGGGCCGAGCACGTAGCGCTGCGTTTTCTCATCGAAGAAAGCGTAGGACGCCAAAAAGTCGGCGGTCTCTTCGACGACGGCTTGCCATTTTTCCAGCGTGGCGCGACCCGGATGCGCGCGATAGTCCAACTCGGCGAAGAAGATCGGATGTGGCTGCTGCCAGATGAGGAACGAGTGAATCGGGTGCGGCCACTCGCGGCCATCCGGCCCGGTGCACTTGGGCCAGCGCGCGCCGCGATAGCCTTCGCCTTGCGCCCGCTGCCGCGCCTGATCGAGGAACTTTTCATACACGCCGAGATTTTTATTCAACTGCGGCCAGCGGTTCCACAGCGCCCAGTGCGCGGCGTGCCACCAATTCATCTCGAAGTGAAAGCGGCCAAACCAGCCGTTGTTGACCAGGCCGCTTTCCTGCGGCGGCCACGAGCCAGCTTCGTTGACCGCCATCAGATATTGCGACAACACGACGCGTCGCTCCAATTCTTTCCAGCGCGGGTCGCGGCTCTGCGACAAATCCAGCGCGCCACCGCTTTGCCAGAACTCCGGCCACTTTTCGCGGCACGCGGCAAACGTCGCCTCGGCATCGGGCAGCTTCTCCGGCAAAGGCTGCGGTGCGAAGGCGCACGTGAAGGAAAACGCGCCAGCCTTTTGTGGGCGCAATATGAAGCGATGCAACGCTGGCGCGGGTGGGATTTTGATTTCCTCGCCTTCGCTCGCTTCGGCGCGCAATGTCTGGCCGCCGAGCGCATAAACGACGCGAAGCTTTTTCACTGTGCCGAGAATCGGATCGCTGAAGAGGGCGTTGCCGGCGCGAATCGTCAGGCGATTGCCCTGCACCGCTTTGGAAACCAACTCGGTCACGTCCAGCCATTTGTCCGCCGCGCCGTATTCGGCCTTTTCGATTTTCAGCGGCAGCGGCGGCGCGTCTTTGTCCGGCTCGCGCAGCGTGGCGTCGCCCTGCCACGACAGGCTGGCGTGATAGACGTCTCCATCAAGCTGCCGCGTGAAATCGGCGCGCTGTTTTTGCAAGGCCACGCGCGTTTCGTGGCGTTCTGGATGATCCCAATCGCCGACGAAGTTGGCGAACTCGCGCGTGTCGTCGCCGGGAAAATCCACGAAAACCGCCAGCCGTCCGGCGTTAAGGAGCGGCGATTCGACGTGCGCCGCCACCGCGTCCAGCGACGGATGGCAGGCGGTCGTCACCGTCACCGTCTGGCCTTGCAGTTCAAAACGACTGGTGACGAGGCCGTGCCACAAATCCAGCTCCTGCCGCGCGTTTTGGACGTCCGCCGGTATGGCGGGCGTGCCATCGCTTTTGGTCAGCGAGAGTCCGATGCGGCCCAGATTGATGCGATGCGGATTGCCTGCCAGCCATCGTGAGAGTTCCGGCTGTTGCGGGTCGGGCAGAGGATAGCGCACGGGCCGGCCATGCGTGTCCCACACCTGTTTTTGATAATCCTCGACGCGCTTCCCTGCGGGCGGCGGCGCGCTGTGCCAGCCCCAATGCGACATGGTGTTGAACGGCGCGAAAGTTTGCAATCCGGTGATGTCCATGCCGAAGGCGAACTCGCCGTTGCCGACCTGCAAAGGCCGCGCGCCATCGAACTCGGTCAACACGACGTTGTGCCGCGTCACCAAAGCGCGGCGGTCAAGCGGAGCGTTTTTCATGGGAGATGCACCCGGCGCGGCTAATGGCGCGGCAACGGCGGGCGCCGTCGCCAGCAAGCCGAACAAAATGGACGCGAGCATTTTCATGGGTGAACCCTTGACTTACCAGGCGGGAAACAACTCAGCCTTCAACTCCTCTGCCATGTCTTCAATTTCTTCGTCCGGCCATCCGTAGTAACTCCAACTCAGGTCAATAACCGCCATCTTAATGAGCACGTCGAAAGAAGGGAGCCACTCAAATAGTCCTGGCGGATCATGCGAGCATAAGCAGCATCGGCCTGATGCTACTTCCAAAGCGTAGACGTTATCGGCGACCGCTTCCGCAACTTGAAGCAAATGAGGCAACTGCTTTTGTTCATCCTCAGTGAAGTAACTCGCAAACCAGAAACTTTCTGCCGTTCTTATTTCTTTCGGAGAAAGAACACGCACTCCATCAAAATCAACCGGCCCCAAAGCACTGAGGAACAGCTTGAGGGATTGCGGCAAGGCAAAGCCAAGCCGTTTCTCGCATTCGTCAATTTCACCGTCGCCGCATGGAGCCGGAAGAGGCACTTCATAATCCACCAGAAGCTGCCGTAGCCTGGTGTCCCAATTGGCCTCGCCAATAGAATCAAACGGTGGGAGAAGATCGGATTTAGTCTGTGGCTTCTGTAACATTGAGTCTCAGTTTATATCGCGCCACGCACTGCGAATGAACGTTCACATCGCACTTTCCGCGTCTCACGACGCGACGCCCAACCTCCGGAGAGCTAACGACTGGCAGCGGTGCCTGCCGTCGAAAACCAACGGTGCCCGTCATCGAACAGCGTCATGCCCGTCCCCGCGCCGGTTGCCTCGCCCGGCTTGCAATCGAAAGCGAAGTGGCGTGCAGCTTGCAGCTTTCGATTCGCCGATGATTCCGTTTTCCGTTCTAGACCTTTGCCCGATTGTTGAAGGCGGCGACGCCGCGCAGTCTTTGCGGCACACTCGCGACCTCGCGCAGCACGCCGAGCGTTGGGGCTATCGTCGCTACTGGCTCGCCGAGCACCACAACATGCCGGGGATCGCCAGCGCGGCGACGGCGGTCGTCATCGCCTACGTCGCCGGCGGCACGCAGAGCATACGCGTCGGTTCGGGTGGCGTGATGCTGCCCAACCACGCGCCGCTGGTCGTCGCCGAGCAGTTCGGCACTCTGGAGGCGCTTTTTCCCGGACGCATTGATCTCGGCGTGGGACGCGCGCCCGGCACCGACCCGCTCACCGCCCGCGCGCTGCGCCGCGACCTCGGCAGGAGCGCCGACCGGTTTCCGCAAGACGTGGTCGAACTGCAGAGCTACTTCCGCCCGCCGCAGCCGGGCGAAAGTAGTCAGGCAGTGCGCGCCGTGCCCGGAGCGGGGCTAAGCGTGCCGGTCTGGCTCTTGGGTTCGAGCCTGTTCAGCGCCGAGCTTGCGGCCATGCTCGGCCTGCCGTTCGCGTTCGCTTCGCACTTCGCGCCCGACCTGCTCATGCAGGCGCTGCAAATCTATCGGGGCGGATTCCGGCCTTCGGAAGCTCTTGAGCGGCCTTACGTCATGCTGGGCGCCAACGTGTTCGCGGCGCCAAGCGATGCGGAGGCACAGCGCCTGTTCACCTCGCTTCAGCAGGCGTTCATGAACCTGCGGCGCGGCAAACCGGGGCCGCTGCCGCCGCCGGTGGACACCATGGAAGGACTGTGGTTGCCTTTTGAAAAAGAGGGCATCGAGCGCGCGCTGGCCTGTTCGATGGTCGGCTCGCCCGCCACCGTGCGGCGCGAGATCGAAGCTTTTCTCAGCACCACCGGGGCCGACGAGCTGATAATAACCGCGCAGATTTACGACCACGCCGCGCGCCTGCGCTCCTTCGAGATCGCGTCCGAGGTGCGAAGCAGTATGGCCGCAGGCAGCCAGCCGGCTGAGCAGGACAATCGCGAGTTGTCGCCGCTTCTCAATTGACCGGCCCTTCGAGCAGCAGGTCGTGCTCCCGCTTGGGCGCGCCGGGAACGGCGCCGACTACCAGCCCCACGTCTACGAATTGGGGAAAG
>JADMIO011153689.1_pt1 | contig 10538 bp, 7 predicted proteins | sample 8958161 | NCBI WGS metagenome assembly JADMIO01 (sample SAMN16585339, study PRJNA669376) | soil metagenome | isolation source: Crop rotation soil | place: USA: Cullars Rotation, Alabama | collected 2011
CTTTAGGCCGTGATAAGATAGGAACTAATAGCCTCGGCCTTTAGGCCGTGGTAAGATAGGAACTAATAGCCTCGGCCTTTAGGCCATGGTAAGGTAGGAACTAATGGCCACGGCCTTTAGGCTGTGATAAGATAGGAACTAATCGCGACAGCCTTTAGGCTGTGATAAGATAGGAACTAATCGCCACGGCCTTTAGGCCGTGATAAGATAGGAACTAATAGCCTCGGCCTTTAGGCCGTGGTAAGGTAGGAACTAATCGCCACGGCCTTTAGGCCGTGGTAAGGTAGGAACTAATTGCCACGGCCTTTAGGCCGTGGATAAAAGAGATTTAAATGCTCCCCCTTTCAGGGGGCAGGGGGTAAAATAGAAATCGCACTCGGTAACACCCCAAATTCTTCCTGAAAAATCTTCGAGAAATACGACGGATCCCGAAACCCCACCTGGTACGTAACCTCCGCGACGGTCAAATCACCTTTCTCTAAAATCGCTTTTGCTTTTTGAAGCCGGTAAGTACGGATCAGATCCGAAGGTGCAATGTTGGCAACCGCTTTCAGTTTCCGGAAGAGCTGCGAACGACTCATACCGAGGTCCAGGCAGAGTTGAGGAAGTGCATAGTTTTCATCTGTGTAATGCAATTCAATGATAGCATTCACTTTTTGCAGGAATACATTTTCAATCTGAATGTCCTCATGTGCTTCAATATCTCCCGTTAGAAGTGAAGCTCCCTTTTGAATAATTCTGGAAAAATGAGCCGCCATGCGCTTTCGATTTTCCAGCAGGGCGTTGATACAGATTAATAATTCTTCCAGGTCAAACGGTTTGGCGAGATAGCCATCCGCTCCGCGACGAAGCCCCGTCAACCTTGATGCGGCATCCGCCTTGGCTGTCAACAGAATGATCGGTACATGACTGGTACGCTCATCATTCTTCAGCGCATCACAAACCTGGAAACCGTCCTTCAGCGGCATCATCACATCACTGATGATGAGATCCGGAATCGTTTCAACTGCTTTGTCAATTCCATCTTTACCGTTAAACGCCACATCAATTTCATAAGCATGCTCAAGAGAGGACCTCAGATACAATACGACATCAGAGCTGTCTTCGATGAGCAATAATTGAGGTTTTGATTCCTGGCCAGATCTTTCCCTGATGATGTCATCCTGAAGATCTTCTGTTGATCTCTTGTTCAGCCCGATGATGGACATATGCGGTATGGCAGTAAGGGTCATTTCATCTTTCGCAATCATTTTTTCAATATGCCTGACAGGTAGTTGAACCATGACACGTGTTCCTTTTCCAGGTTCACTTTCTATCGATATGTTCCCTCCCATCACTTTCAATAGTTCCTGCGTATGTGCGAGCCCGATGCCTGTACCTTGTGCAGTGCGTGTATTGCTGCTGTCCGCCTGGTAAAACCGTTCCAGCACGTGAGGTAAATCTTTTTCAGAAATCCCAATTCCTGTATCGGTGACAACAATATCAAGTTTATCGGATGAGGTCATCAATTCAACAGTGATCTCTCCACCGGCAGGTGTGAATTTCAGCGCATTGGAGATCAGGTTGGTCAGGATCTGTTTCATTTGCTCCGGATCGAAATCCATGACCAGGGATTCAGCATAACTTATAAAGCGAAGCGTGAGTTCATGGTCTTCCGCATAGCTTTGAAATGACTCAGTCACATAGCGCAGGTACGGTACGATATCACTTTGAATAGCATGAAGCCTGAAGGAATTGTTTTCCAGTTTGCTTAAGTCCAGAAGTTGATTGATGAGATGTAATAAATTTTTACCGTTGTTTTCAATGAGTTTCAATCCGAGGGACACTTTATCATTTACATCCTGCCCGAGGACTGATTTCCAGTGACCAGTGGCTAACTGTTTAGTCATGCCGATTATAACGGTTAAGGGAGTCCTGAATTCATGTGTCAGGTTCGTGAACAACTGGCTTTTGAAGATGTCAAGTTCTTTTAGCCGAAGGGCTTCCCTGTGTTCCAGTTCTATCTGATGTCGCAACAAAAGACGTTTTCTGAAAACATCATAAATGGCATATATGGTTGCTAGAATCAATAACGAATAAAAACTGTATGCCCACCACCTATGCCACCAGGGGAGACGAATGGTGAAGAGATATGTAAGCTCATGGCTCCAAAACTTCTCACTGTTCATTGCCATTACGCTGAAAGTATACCTGCCCGGAAGAAGGTTGCCATAGTTTGCATAATTATTTGAAGTCGGAGGGCTCCAGTTATCGTCCAATCCGTCGAGCCTGTACTGATATTTCACTTTGCCGGGATGGTCCATAGTAATTCCGATGAAATGGAAAGTGACATTATTGTTATCATGTGCAAGGCTTAATTTGTTAGGAACACCATACCAGCTACTAAGGCCATCAAATTTCAAATGATGAATATTTGCACCATTCGACAATGCAATGCTGCTGTCAGGGTGCTGCTGTAAATGAGACCAGTCCATTGATTCATTGAATAATTCAATTCCTGTAAGCTGGATATTGGGAGCAATCGTATCCGGTGTATCGCCTTCCGGGTGATAAACCGTAACGCGATCATTGGTGCCCACCCAAATGGTTCCATCATTCCTTTCGCAGATGGAACTCATATAACATGCGCCACCCAAAAATCCATCTTCATACATGTATGTACGAAAGCTTACATCGCTTTCCCTGAGTGTGCCTGTTAAAACTTTTTCTGCAATTGTATCCAGCACATTTTTAGAAAGCTTATTTAATCCTGAACGCGTTCCGAACCAAAGATTACCTGCATGATCGGACATACTGCTGACTACATAATTATTACTTAAGCCCTCCTTTTCTGTAATGTCGACAAAATGGGTACCATCAAAAAACATCAGTCCATCACCATAGGTGCCAAACCATAGATGCCCTTTATAGTCTTTCACAATAGAGCGCACTTCATTGTTACTTAATCCTTCCTTCTTTGTAAAATGGGTGAAGACAGCCGGATGATCAGTTGTAGGTGGGATATACCGGGTAAGTCCGCCACGTCTCATACCGAACCACATGTTAAAATCATTATCTTCCACTATGGACATGATACTGGTATCACTCAATCCCTGAGCGAGTGCATATCTCTTCAAAAGACCTGATGAATTACCTTCCGGCGGTGAATACATACATAACCTTGCGTTCACCGAAGATTCACCAATCCAAACATTTCCGACATGGTCCTCATAGATTACAGATATCTGAGCGTCCAGCCCATCTGCCTTTGTGAAATTGGTAAATGTTCCCTCGCCATGGATTCCTGAAGGTGTAAACCTGGAAACGCCTGAATGAAGTGTTCCAAACCATACATTACCTTTTCTGTCATTCTCTATGCTCCAGATATAAGAATCAGATAATCCATCTGCCATTGTATAGTGAATAAAAGAATTACCCTGCCCGACTGAGTCGTTCAGGCGGGCGTCATAACGTGTCACGCCAAACCCAGTGGAGCTAATCCAAATATTACCCGTCGGGTCCCCTTTGATGCTCATCGCTTCCGGATACATCAGCCCTTCATTTTTGGTGAGATGAGTCAGTATTTTTCCATTAAATAAGTTCACTCCATCCAGCGTCGCGATCCAAATGTTCCCGCTTTTATCTTGCAGAAATGACTCAACAGAATTACTACTCAATCCATCCTCCATGGTAAGGTGCGTAAACGTTCCACTATCGTGATCTACGGAAGGTTTGAATTCGAATAGACCTTTCTTATAAATGCTTCCCCAGATAGTTCCGTTCCGGTCCACAACGCGTGGAAACATTTGATCACCGGCAAAGGCCGGATCTGAATACATGGTCAGGAAAACTCCATCATATTGAATGACTCCTCCGGTGCCTGAAAACCATAAGCGACCATCCTTATCCTGCACTATATCGGGTGTTCCAATATCATATGGGGCTTCAGGACTTTTAAAATGAAAAAAAGTATAGTCCGGATGAGGACCATGGAGATGCATATCAAGTTGAACGAGGCCCAGGCCACTTTTAAAAATAAACCAGACATGCCCGGATTGATCCTGGAAGATTTTTTCTATGACCTGATCCGTAAGTCCTTCTTTTTCCCCAAAGTGTTCTACGATATAATGCATGGTTCCATCTCGTGTGGCGGAGGAAAATGAAATTCGATTCACGCCACCGGATTTTACAGCTCTCCAGATCGTTCCGGATTTTTCAACGCAGGTAGCATTAAGAGGAAAAATTCCATCGCTTTCCGTTATTTGTGCAAATGTGGTACCGTCATATCGTATAAGTTTATCGGAAGTTCCAAACCAAATAACACCTGAACTGTCTTCATGTATAAAGCAGGTCCAGTCATCAAGATCTTTACTCAGTATAAAATGGGAGAAATATTTTCCATCATATTTAGTGAAGGCGCCTGCTGTACAAAACCAAATATTTCCCTGATGGTCTTCCATCATATTTAATACATGAGGATGTTTTAATCCTTGTAATCTTCTAAATATTCCGAAGCTGTATGGATTGTTATCCTTTACCTGCATGTCTTTGGCTATTACAACTTCAGGTACAGGTGCCGGGACCGGTGTAACCGACAAAGCTTGTTTCGTTGGCAAGACAATTGATTCCTGTCCGGAGATACATATTTTCAGCGTATCCAATGGCAGGCTTTTAGTCAGAATGGCCGGAATGGAATTGGAATTTGCAGATACTCTTCTTGGATTTGTGACCGTTACTTTTTTCAACTTACGTTCATCGATCTCAATTGAAACGGGAGGAGCTATGCTATCCTGGGGTACTATATAACCTTTAACTGCGCGGATGGGGATAAGCCGGGATTCAATGGTTTTCTCATCTTTCTCCTTACAGGAACATATTAAAATGCCAGCTGCATACAGGATCAGAAAAACAGGAAAGCGCTTGAATTTTTTCATGGAGAGAGAGCGATGAAACTATTTCTCTTATGAAAAAGAAGAGGGTGGCCGAATATGACAGATACAGTAAGTGTGCATTATACTACCCGTCATCGTAAGATTAAAAGGGTTTGTCCTTTTCATGGTTGGTTTTTTCGTCTAACACAAGGCCCGGCTTATGGGAATTGCCTGCAGGAAATATTACATAAGAATCGATATGTGGGGGCCTGATTCAAAGTTACAGTTTTCTGGGGCACGGATAAGATGTAGCCTGGAGGAGGTAGCATGGTGCATGGGGCATGGACCAGCATGGAGCATGGAGCATGGGGCATGGACCAGCATGGAGCATGGGCCATGTTTGAATTTGGCCTCTTAAAATAGATGCCAGGCAGGTATGGAGGGTGCCACTTTCTTAATCTTCATCTATCCGCAACGGCGGACCGAGAAGCGTCAACTCATATTTTTCAAATAGTTGTGCAACCACAGCTTTATCAGGCGAACCATTGCGCATCAGTGGACCAAGTTCTTCATAAAATTTGTGGCCTCCGCCGGGGGTGTAAACAACAATGATTTCAGCTTCTTCGTCGGTGAGATTAAGGAAGGCATGTGGCACCTTTGATGGCAGGTAAGCGAAGTCTCCTTCCTTGAGATAGAATATTTCATCTCCTATCCGGACCTTAAATTTCCCTTTCAGAACGTGAATGGTTTCCTCCTGCTTATGATGTACATGCAATGGAGGACCACCGTACGGTGCAACTTCTACAATAAAATAGTCAAATGCGCCTCCGGTGTCTTCGCCGGTAACTTTGAAAATCAGGTCGCGGCCCGGACCAGACTGTAGCCTCAGTCCTTCATGTGAGGCAAGAACCCTGGTTTGTGATGCAGTCATATTCGTTTTTTTTTGAGGGTTAATACAGGTGTAAAGATGCACAGGCAAGAATCCGGAACACTTAACCCGGGTTAAGAAAGGAGGAAGTAAAAAGAAATTCAGTCTTTATTCGTGAGCCGGTTCCGCATACGGCTGAGTGACTGTGGCTCAATGTTGAGATAGGAAGCAATGTATTGCAGCGGGATGCGCTGAAAAATATGAGGCTGTTTTTCCAGCAAAAGGAGATAGCGTTCCTGAGCTGAGAGCGTTTTCATTTCTTCCATCCGGTTCCTGGCAGCGCTTACGGAACGGAGTATTTTGGAGGCATACCATTGTTTAAGTTTAGGTATTTCCTGTTCCGACTTTTCAAAATCGGCTCTTGAGATGACCAACAGTTCGGAATCTTCCAGCATCTGGATATAGTTGGTGCCCGGTTTTCCGGAATAATAACTGTCGAAGTCGCCGAGCCACCAGTCTTCAAATGAAAAGAATAAAATCCGCTCATGTCCTTTTTCATCCAGCACATAATTCCGGGCACAACCCTTGTTGAGATAGGCCTTTGAATTACAGTGTTCACCGGCGCTCAGGAGATATTCTTTTTTAGCTAACGTTTTAATCTCAAAACGACTGAGGAATTGTGCAAACTCTGCTTCAGTAAATTCATATGTATTCCTGAATAACTCAATAAAGGAGGGATTGATATTATTAAGGTCAATTGACATTTAAAATTTTATGTTATTACTGCTTCCTGATCTTCGGCTTCACAATGATCCTCAGGCTCTGATCCAATAGTATATACGACCATATCCAGTTGAGCAAAACAAAGATCTGGTTCTTTACCCCGAGAATCGATTTTAAATGCACCACTAGCCACATGATCCATGCCATGAAACCCTGCGTCTTTAAGAAAGGAAGATCTGCTACGGCTTTATTTCTTCCGATCGTAGCCATGTTTCCCAGGTTTGTATAATGAAAAGGTTTCATCTCCTTACCCTTCTTCACATAGTTCAGATTTTTTGCGAGTTGTTTCGCTTGTTGAATGGCCGGCTGTGCAACCTGAGGATGCCCTTTGTAATTCCTTTCTTCCATATATGCATTATCACCGATGGCATATACATCCGATAAGCCTTTTACCTGGTTGAATTCATCTGTCACTATCCGGTTTCCTCTTGTATATATATTGTCAGGCAATCCTTCTATTTTATTTCCGGTAATTCCAGCCGCCCATATCGCTTTACGCGTCCTTAGTTTTCTTCCGTCATTAAAGGTTACTTCATATCCATCATAATTCATTACGCGTGTATTCGTAATGACTTTGACACCCATATTTTCAAGGTATTGCTTTGACTTGACGGAAGCTTCATCGGAGAAAGATGCCAGCAATTCATCACCGCCTTCGATGAGGTAGATGTCCATATCCTGCGGATTGAGTTCCGGATAATCTTTTGGAAGAATAAACTTTTTCATTTCCGCCAGCGACCCCGCCATCTCAACACCGGTCGGTCCACCACCGACGATCATGATGTCCATATAGGATTGCCGCACCACTTCATCGCGAATCGTCAATGCCTTTTCAAGATCAGTCAGGATAGCGTTACGAAGTAAAATAGCTTCCGACACAGATTTAAGCGAATACGCATATTGTTCAATCGCTTTATTGCCATAAAAATTGGTTGTCACACCTGTAGCCAGAACAAGGATGTCATAATTGACCAGGCCTTCATCCGTCATCAGGTTCTTTCCTTCCGCATTGACGGAAAGTAATTCTGCCACGCGGATGTGCACATCTTTTTTATTGCGGAAAAGTTTGCGCAATGGAAATGCAATAGAACTCGGTTCAATACCAGACATGGCAACCTGGTAGAGGAGTGGCTGGAATTGATGGAAATTATTCCGGTCAATGATGACAATCTGAAATAACCGTTCCGATAACCTGCGTGCCAGGTTAATCCCTGCGAATCCTGCACCAACAATGACAATACGGGGTTTAGTTGTTTCAGGAAGGTTGATGGGCATTTTTAAAGGCTAAGGCTAAGGAAATAGTTAAGGCAAAGGTAGGTGACTTCGAAGTACAAAGTTGCAGATACATCGCTATCTTAGGTTCATCAAAACATAAACGACATGGAATTTCTTGCTACTCTTTGGCTGCCGATCCTGCTGTCAGCCGTATTCGTCTTTATTGTCAGTTCTGTCATCCACATGGTGCTCAAGTATCACGCTAATGATTTCAAAAAAGTGCCCGATGAGGATCGTGTGATGGATACACTTCGCGGACTTAATATCCCTCCGGGTTTTTATGGCATCCCGAAACCCTCTAGCATGAAAGAAATGAATACACCTGAGTTTAAAGCGAAAATGGAAAGGGGGCCGGTGTTGTTCATGTTTATTCGCAAGCCAGCTGCAGGAATGGGTAAAGCTTTATTTCAATGGTTCATTTATTCTATCATTGTCGGCATTTTTGCTGCTTATATTGGCTGGCATACGTTAAATCCCGGAGATGATTATCTCACTGTACACCGTGTGGTTGGCTGTGCTGCATTTATGGGTTATGGCCTTGCACTATTTCAGGACGCAATCTGGAGTTCACGGAGCTGGAGCTCAACCTGGAAAGGTGTATTCGATGCTTTGATCTATGGCATGGTGACCGGAGGAACGTTTGGATGGCTTTGGCCTCAATAGCCGGTAAGCAGTAGTCGGTAAGCGATAGGCGGTAAGCAATTGTCAGTTGTCAATTGTCAATTGTCAGTTGTCAGTTGTCAGTTTGTTGGTAGTGTGTAAATTAATTCTGTTTACCCTTTTGTAAAGTAGAAAGATAAAAGGTATCAAAGAAGTCAAAAACATTGTATTGTGGATAAGGTCCCCCTTTTGGGGATTTAGGGGGATGGAGTGCTGAGCTGCAGCATACGGTTCCTGAACTGCGCCGCACTGACCGGGAGTACGAGGGTGTGCGAAAGGTAATCGAAGTGTAGCACGAGGAGGCGTTATGCTCGTCTAAAGAAGGTTGAGTAAAGATGGTTGAAGCCTTATAATGAATACCGATTATAATTTTGTTATTTACAAGGCGGGGGCAAGCCCCGCCAGTACCATTCATTCTATTATAAAAAATGTAACTAATTAGTAACTCCCACTTACCGACTACAAATTACCACTTGCCATTTATTACTTACCATAGTCAGCTGTTGTTGGTCGATATCTTTTATCTTTTCGTTTTTCGTTTTTCACTTGGTTGCTGAGCTGTAGCAGAAGGATGAGTCTAAGCTGGTCGAAGCATCGTTTTTCACTTTTCGTTTTTCACTCTTAAAGCCCTGTTTCCAGCCTGTACCCAACACCATGAACGGCAACGATTCCAATAGAAGAATCTCCCACCAGTTTTTTACGAAGCCTGGATACAAAAACATCTATGCTCCGGCCCACTTGTATCCCTTCATCTGCCCAGACCTGTTGAAGAATAAAATCCCGGTCAAGCAATTGATTTGGATTCGATGCAAAAAGACGAAGCAGCTTGGTTTCGCGATACGTCAATTGATGCTTCATGTTTCCTGACTCTAAAATCTGGCTATTTGCTTTTAACCGTGAATGACCAAATTCAATCCAGTTTTCTCCATCCGGTATAATTACTTTTTTCAAATTCCTTTTCCGGTACCATAAAAAAAGTATTGCGCCTGCAGCTAATAATAATACCGGCAGGATGATTTTGGCAATTCCAGCAGAATTTTTTGCAACAGATGCATTTAAAAAAGTGATTTCTATATAATGACATCCACCGGGCTCAGCTCTGCCGCCACATGGGACGAGACTATCCTGAAGAAAATCCGCCTGGTGATACCCGAGATCAATGATGGCACTTTCACATTGACGGATAGCAACATCATAAGATTGATGAATACCGTAGAGATCCAGTGAATTTTGCAGGACAGGCGGCAACTGGCTATATTCAAAAGGCTGATCAAGATAAACACGCCATGTAGCCTTTCCTTTTTGTTGCACATCCGGAATCCGGCTTGTGCTGTCACCTGCCATTCGAAGTAGTTTATCCGCAGTTCGCCGGAGGGCAAGATTAACCTTATCCGGATTGAGCTGCAGTGTATCCTCTGAAGCACTTACATTATAACTAACAAAGAGAGCTAAAATGAAAGGCAGGTACCTGAATGCAACCTTGTAATACATGCCCTAAAATGTCGCTTTTTTTCAACATCCCTGGACTAATAATGCATATAAGCCGCTTTCTGTGGAAACTAACCTGAAGAAATTCATCTTGTCCGGACCGGAATAAACAAGTTTCCATGAAATGCCTTTGTCCGTTGACCGGTAAATGCCATCATTTCCACAGGCAAACAGATAACTTCCCGCTTCGGCAAATGCATAAACGGAGTTCAGCGAGGACGGTAAAGGATTTACAACAGGCGTCCATGTCAATCCTTTATCTGTAGATGTATAAACACTATTGGAACCGAATTGACCAAGTATTTCCTGACCCGGAAGGATTGCAATGAGCCCCATCGAGGTGGATTGTATATAGAAAGGATTATTTACGCTCATAAAAACTTTTGACCAGGAATCTCCTGCATTTTCGGAACGCCAGATGCCCTGCGAGCTGGTACAAATCAATACCCCATCGTTTTCGATGATATGATTGACAGAACCTTTTTCAAATACCTTTTTCCATGTTGTCCCATGGTCGGTTGTCTTATACATTCCGCTTTGGCATCCTGTCAGAAGGCTTCTTTCCAGCACATTGGGATCCTAAGCTTAGAATTCCACGTGGACAAGTTGTCGCG
>JADMIO010941499.1_pt1 | contig 10535 bp, 11 predicted proteins | sample 8958161 | NCBI WGS metagenome assembly JADMIO01 (sample SAMN16585339, study PRJNA669376) | soil metagenome | isolation source: Crop rotation soil | place: USA: Cullars Rotation, Alabama | collected 2011
CCGAACAGACCTGCTAATAAACCGCCTCCACCATTGATAACCGGTGCAGTGGCCTGGGGTTGCTGTACGGGCTGCGGCATGGGTTGCGGCGCGGGCTGAGGCGCCTGGGGAAACTGCGATTTCATTCCTCTGCCAATCAATGCCTGCACAATGGGATTCGGCTGTGAACCACCCGGTGCATCCGGGAACTGACTGTCATAGCGGTTCTTCATCATTCGGTAGCCGATGGCTGTCCCGATCTGTCCGAGACCGGTACCAATGTCCGTCGCCATCGGACCGTAAGTGAGCTGAGTTCGAGAGGTGTCCATCCTGCGGCGGAGTTTGGCTAGTTCTTCAGGCGTCATTGGTCTGTTCGGGAACATTGTGCTGCCTTTCTGTCTTCTCAGGCCGTCAGTTCAGTGTGGTTGCATCGCCGGTGAAGCCTTCGGCGCTGAGACCAGTATGAGCTTCGAGGGACTCGACGATGCGCTGGATGAACAGGTTGGCGCAGATGCTCAGGCCGCGCGGGTTGTCCATGTCAGCGAGGTCATCCGGGGTGATGTCGCCGAGCGACGCCGCAAGCAGCTTTCGAGACAGCGCAGCCAGTGCCAGCACATCTGCCGGGCCATCGACAGGAGCTTCCCAAAGCTGTCCGATCATCCGGTCGAGGTTGGCGTTTGGCTCACCACCTTTGCGGCGCAATTCCCGGACTTCCTCTGCGATCGAAGAACAGATCTGTGCGGGGCAGTGCTGCCTTGTGCCTTTGGCTGGACCGTCCATCAGCGTGCCCTGTCGATCCCGCCGCCCAGCATCAACGCTTTCACGACATTCATCTGTGATTGCGAGATACCTTTTGGTGCCTTGAATCTCGTCAGCGCTTCCACGACCTGGTCATAGTTCCGCGTCGTGAGACCAAGCGCCAAGCCAGCATTGCTGGCGTCTCTCGTTCCATGCCGAGCAGATTCCAAGCCCTTCTCGAGCGCGCGCACGACAGTCGATCGCAAGCCGCCAAGTATGCCGCCTGCCATGTAGCCTTCCCGCGGGCCAAAACTCTTACCGGCTTCTCCCGACAACTCGTTCGCGGCCTCGATACGGGCCGCCGTGGCGCTATTGCGGGTTACGAAGTTTGCCGTGTCGGCGAATGCACGCTCTGCATCGAGTACCTGGAGGATGCGGTCCGCCTTGTCCTTGCCAAACAGCGTCCCCAGCCGTGCCCGGTTCCAATCGCCTTCCCCTTTGATGATCCGCTGCAGTGCCACGCGGTCATTGACGTTTGTACCGACAATCCTGTCGATTTCGGCACGCGCTCCTTCGCGAAGCCGCATTGGAGCTGCCGACGGTCCGATGAACTCGCCCTTGGGCAATGCTCCTTCCTCCACTTCCCGGGAGATTTCCGCAGGTCGCGGTGCTGTGCGACCGCTGTCCAGCAATTGCTGACCGCGCTGAACCGCGTCCTTCTGGCTGGCCAACTCCTGGAATTGCGCATCGACCTTCTTGATCCCGGGAACGGCCGCCCTCAATTGATCATCGATTGCCTGCCTGGCTGTCATCAGCGCGTTGCGAGCGTTGGAGTCCGTGGCTGTCTCGAGCATCCCATCAACGGCCTTGCGCGTTTCGTGCAGAACAGCCGGATTCGTTTCCAACCGATCGGTGCCGGTGCGGTCCAGCATCTTTCGGATCTTCATAAGCCCGCGTTGGGCATCTCCTCGAAGGCTCACAGCTTCGCGGTCGAGATAGGTGGCGATCTGCGATGTATCGACTGGATCCGCGTTCTGCAGAACTTCCCTGTATTGCGGGGATAGAGCGGACTGCCGGCTGCCTATCGACGCCTGGATTTCGGATGGCACGGGAGCCGGGCCAAGCGTATCGTCCAGTGCGCGCAGAATGCGCTCGTTCGCGCCCGCCTCTCTCGCCCGAACCGCACCCTGAACGATGCCTCTCGCCTCGCCGGGCCTGGCGACGAGACCCGCAGCCATCTGCTGGAAGTTGGGCCCGACATCGGCAATCATTGCGCCTTCACCGAGTTCGGAAAGACGTTGTTTGACCGCCGCAGCGTCCAACCCATCAGCTTCCATCGCTCGGGCAAGCCGGCCGATCGCCTCGCGACTCATTCCAGCCAAGGATTCTATACCTGTTTTCGCAAGCCAGCCGCGGGCAGCGCGGTATCCTGCTCCCAGTGCCTGCCCGACAGCAGGTCCGGCTACGCCTGTGCCGGCACCCCACATCGCTCCGGACAACACTGACTTCGGATCACCGTCCGATCTTACCGCGTTGTCTGCAGCGCCAATCGTCGCGCCCGTCGTGCCACTGATCAGGCTGCGACCGAGAAGCGAGCCAGGGCCCGCTCCGAATGCGGCTGGCGCAGCCATCACCATTGGAATGGTTCCTATTACAGCGCCCCCAACTCGGCCGACCGTCGCATTCGCCGGATTGTTCTCACGAGCATTGGAGTTGCGGTCGTGGATCTTTTGAAGCGACTGCCCGTATGTCTCGTCACTCCGTAACCCTGAACGGATGCCTGCCGAAAGATGCTCCACACCGCTCTGGACATAAGGACCCACGATCGGAAGGCCGTCCAGAAACGCGCTGCTCGAAGCCAGCGAGCGTTCCGAATAGCTGTTGGGATCGGTCACTGCGTCGGTCGCTGTTCCGGACCGCAAGGCCTTCAGCGCGCCGGCCAGTTGACGTGCGGCATCGACATCGCCCGCCGCATCCGCGTTCCTGAGTGCGCGCTCTAGCTGGTCAGCGGAAGCCATCAGCGGTCGTACTTTCTGATCAGGTCATCGACACTCGGTTGTCCGGCACGCACCGGCATGGCCTGCCATGGTGCAAGGTCGCCAAAATTCGGGATGACTTCGGCAGGGTCGATGTTCCGTTGCCGGGTGATGTGCTGATAGAGCGGCAGTTCCTGCTTGAAGGCTTCGTCGTAGCCCTTCATGCGGCCATAGGCTTCCGTCATGATCGCATTGCGGGTTTCAGCAGTAAGCGCAGCACCGCCGTTCAATGAGTTGATCGCACCCTGCAGCCAGTCAGGGAGGCTGCCTGTGTTCTTCACCATGACCATTTCGCCCTCCCGGACAACCGAGGTCGGGTCCATGATCTTGCCGAGGCCATAGACGAGGTTCAGATCGGAGGCGCGGCTATTGCGACCCGCCGTCTCAACCATACTCTTGTAGATCGGAGCGGCTTGCGAATAGTTCTTGTAGGACGGCAGTCCCTGGATTTCCTTGCGAAGTGCTGACGTGTCGCCGAAGTCGGAGAGTTTCGGCCCCGTCGCCAATTCCTTCGTTTCTGACGTCTCAGGATTGAACAGCGTGTCGTCGTCCAGCTTTTCCCATTTGGTTGGCTCTGGCTTGTTCCCCTTATCGATACGCTGCTGCAACTCTTGCATCTGAAGCTGCTTCATCGGATCGATCGGCGCGTTGCGGTCCAACTCCTGCTTGAGGAACATGCCTACGAGCGAGCGCTGTTCGTCTGATAGGTCCGGGTTCTGAGCAGCCTGCATAAGCCGGTAAAGGCGACTGTCGGGCGGCGACACGGGCGGAGCGTATGTCCCTTGCTCTGCCTGTGCGACCTCCATTGGCGCGGCGGGCGCAGTCGTATCTTGCGTCGTGGTCGGCAATCCCTGTTCAATCGACGGAGCCTCCATCGATACGTTGCCGTGATTGTCGAATGCGGCGGCGTTCATGGTGAGGTGAGCCGAGCTGCCCGCTTGCGGAGGCTGAGACCCCATCCTCTGCGCAGTGGTGCGACCAAAGGCATCGACACCCGCGCCACCTTGGGGATCGGCATACCCTCCCATGCCCGACGACGGGTCGAGACTCGCCATCTGGACTGGATTTCCGCGCCTTGCGAGCGCGTCGAGCACAGCGGAGGACTGAGACGGTTGCTCAGAGCCGTTGTACGCGTTGCGCAGCCACTCGGGCGCGTTGGCTCCTGAACCACCTGCACCCCACACTGATGGGCTTCCGAATCCCAGATGCATCGAGCCGGGTCGCATGTACCCTTCGCCCGCGCCAAAGCCAGTTACGCCGGCTGCCCTGCCCCTGCGGACGATTTCCTCGAAGATTGGCCTGTCGGCGTCATTGGCCCAATCAAGGCGACGCCCGTCCTTCTGGAAATACACGTCCCCGGCGCCACCATGGTCATGACGATGCGAGCCGGTACGATGCGGTCCCTCCGCATCCTGTCCGCCCGAGAAGACCTCCATCGACACGCCCATCTCAGGCAGGAAACTCATCGCTTGGACGAGCTTGTCATTCAGGGGTTTGTTGCGGATGGCGCCCTCATTGGAATACCGCAGCCAGTCATCTCCAGTCGATTGAGGCGACAGTCCACCATGGTCCGGCTTCGAAACTCCTGCCGGCGGAGAGGCGAGCGCGGCCGCAACGGGACTTGGTTGAGATGAACCGCCGAGCAGATCAGGGACAATGCCACCCCATGCATCCGCCTGACGCTCCCTAAACGCAGTGGCATCACGATCGATGTCTGACCTCATCTTGCGGGCCAGGAGTGCTTGACCGATGGCAGAGAGACCCTCGCCGACGTTCTGTGCGGGCCGGGCCGCCAGCGCTGCGATAATGTCGCCGTGGCGGCGCCGACGCTCCTTCAGATCCTCCTGCGTTACCGCATCTGAACCCTTGCCACCGAAGGCGTAGGAAAGTGCCATACCATTACCTCACGCTGCCGTATGGAACGTGGCTTCGGTAGCCGCCGTCCGTACCAAATCGCTAAGCGTCAGGTTCTGTTCACGAGCCGCGCGGACCAGCCTACGCTTCTCCTCGCGCGAAACTCGAACCTGGATCATGGCAGGCATTGCCTTGGTGAAGCGCATTCGAACCTCCGACAAACTACGGGGATTCTAAACGCTCAGAGGTAAAATGACAAGTTCTGTAACGACAATAACACAATAATATCAATATGTTATCCGTACGTTTCCTGATGTGTCCAGGCGTATCCGCTGGTATCAGACGTGTCACCAACGTTCGACGTGAGGCGCCCAATATTTTTTCCTAGGTCGTCGTCGCTGTCTATCGCGACCTAGCAATATACCCGCTGTTTTAAGAGAGATTCGAAAGCGCGATGCGTATCTTTGACTGCCCGGTCTTCGTCAAAGCTGGGAATTCGGTCGGTGAGGAGATAGCCTACCTCGAAGACGCGCTGCATTTCTTGTACGACTGGCCCCACGACACAGCGCTTAGAGCATGTCGTCGAGCGTTCGAGGCAGACTATCCTCTCAACGCTGCGAGAGAAGCATTTGCTGGGTTTGCGAAGTCGGTTGGTATCCTCGACAAAACGGATAGACCTCCCGGATGGACCCTTCCAAGATCCGGTCACGGAGGCGACGCATCAAAGTAGCGTACGGTTAGCGGGCGACCGCATTGGCGCCTTCGCGCGAAGCGGCCTCTAGAGTGGTTTACCGCTAGTTCCGCCGGACGAAAATCGCGAGTGGACGTAACGGCGTAGTGCCACTCGGGTCTGTTGCGCGAGGCACATCACACCCGACGGCTCGTCGTACAAAAACTAAGCACTCTTCTGTGTTGAGCCTAATAGGCGTCGTTCTTCTTCGACAACATAATCGCGGATCACGGGGACATCGTCACGGCGAGACGAAATCAGGATCTGGAAGACAAAATTCGAACCGTGGAGGAAGCCAAGTTCAGCCACCGCCAGATAGAAATCCCACATACGGCAGAAGCGATCACCCATCATGGCGACAGCCTCGTTTCGGCTGGCCTCGTATCTGCGCCTCCAATCACGGATCGTCCAGTAATAGTGCATTCGCAGATTCTCGCAGTCGTTGCACCAGATGCCCGTACGCTCCATCGAGGCGAATACCTCTGACAGAGCCGGCACATATCCCCCGGGAAAGATGTATTTCCGGATGAATGGCGCCGTCGTACCGGGCGGCGACATTCGTCCGATTGCATGGACCAATGCGAAGCCGCCCTCCTTCAGCAAAGCGCGGATCGACCTAAAATAACTGTCGAAATGGGCGACGCCGACGTGCTCCATCATCCCGATCGAGACAACACGATCGAACTGTCCCCCTATCTCCCGATAATCGACCTCGCGAAAATCAATCTGATCTTCGACCCCCGCCTCGATCGCTCGAAGCCGCGAAGCCGCCAACTGTTCGGTCGAGATGTTGATGGCGGTGACCTTCACGCCGCAATGCTTGGCCAGATAAATTGCAAGCGCTCCCCAGCCGGAACCGATTTCCGCGACCTGCATGCCCGGCTCCAGCTTTAGCTTGGCGGCAATGTGACGGTGTTTGTCACTCTGGGCCTGATTCAGGCCGTTCTCCGGCGCGGTGTAATATGCACAGGAGTAGGTCATCGTCTCGTCTAGCCATAGCTCGTAAAACTTTGTCGGGATGTCGTAGTGATGCTTAACGTTGTCGGCGGCGAGGCCGATCCTGTTGTTCTGATGGCGTCGTCGCAAAGCACGCCAGATCTTTCGTAGCGCCTTCTGAAGTGGGTGCGCTGCCAGCCCGGTCCGGTTGACAGAAAAAAGTGACACTAGGTCAAATACCTCGCCACCATTCTCGATTACTAAGCGGCCATCCATATAGGCTTCGGCCGCTTTCAGCTCCGGATTAAAGAAAATCTCACGTTCGACTGCCTTGTCGGTCAGACGGATCGTCACGTCGGGTCCGTTTTGTCCGCTCCCAAAGGCTTGCCGGAAGCCGTCCGCAAACACGACAGTCAGGCGCCCATTCATTATAAAGCGGGAAAGCAGGTTCGGCAGCAGACGCATTCTGGCTCGCTCCCCGGTTTGCATATGAAGACTCCGACTAGGTGCATCCATAAGGCCAGTTCGTAGCGGACAGATGCGGGCAAGTGTGTGGCCCGTCGCGGGCTGTCAGACCCTTAAGCCGACTATGTCCGCCATCGGGCTTGCCCAAGCTACCCGGACATTGATTAGCTCTGGCCGCATGCTACCACAGTTGCGGGGTCCGTTCGCGAGCTCATTTTGCAGAAAGCGGGGGGCTTCGATGCCCAAAGCTAGCCCTGGAGCCGGGGGCTCGTGAACTGCGGCTTCGCGCCTCATGTCGGACGCCGAACGAAGTGCTGGCCTCGCTTGTTAACGGACATTCGCTTGGCGCTTCATTCCCGAGACGTCAGTCGGCCATCGACCAAGCCTCAATTAGATGCCGGGAGCCCTAAATGCGGTTTGCTTATGACCAGCGATGGCTTCGGCGCGAGACGCGCGCTGCCGCGCAACTAGTAGTGAGTGTGGTGATGTCCGCCCGGGTTGTCGGGCTCGTAATCGACAGCTGGACCACCAGTCCCAGCAAGCGTTACGGGCCGACCATGTGGTGTGTTGAGATAGGCCCGCCGCCAAGCTTCCACGCGGTCGCCGAGCGATCCGCCAGTCTCAGGCGACTTGGCGCCTACCAACTTCTCCAGAGCAGCAAGCACTGCCTGATAGTAGGTCTCATCGGTTTCCGGTTCTGCCGAGGTGTGGCGGAGAATTTCGGCACCGAGTGCCTCTGCCCATTCGACGTGGGTGTACATGCCACTTTGAATTAGCGCATTGGCAATGCCGAGCGCCTCTGCGTGCCACGGTTCAGCGAACACCGTTGAACCGGACTTGGGTTCGCGTGGTAGCAGTGCAGGCTCAGGCGGGCTCAAGATAGCACTCCCATAGGTCGAGATTGACTTGGTCCTTGCGACCCGGTGCCTCCGGCCACAGGTCGGCGGCGAGAAACGATACTGTGTAAAGAGGCTGAGCCGGTCCGTCGCCAGCCATGTTGGTGTCAGGAAGTATGTGGAAGCCGTGGAACGACTCGATGCGGCCTTCGCGGCCGCGCGCGAATTGGGGTAGGCGCGTGTGTCCGAGCGAACCGAACGACGTTGTCTTAACTTTGTCGCCCAGGGCGAACGCTGGGTCTGCGTCCGACTCGCGCTCGTAGCGGCTCATCACCTTTGTCAGCGGTGCGACCTTCTCTGGCGTCATGAGTGGCGGCAGGTTGGGAATGGCCTTCGCCGACTTACCGCTGGCGAGTTCCGCGACGGTGACCGCGCCGGCGTCGACCATAATCACAGCGTGGGCGAGCAGCCACTGGTCGTAGTAGCCGCGGCTCAGATATTCGCTGGGCTCGATACATTCCCGAACGTACCGGAAGAGGTCGATGCTGAACCTCGCTGGCTTCGTGTAGGATCGGGTAATGCCAAACAATCGTGCTTCCCATGGGGAGTGGAAAGGTTCAGGCGCTTCGTTGACATCGATCGGCCCGTAGCCCTGACGGCCACCGAAGTCATGAATGCCGTCCATCATCCTCTTCCGACGTGCCGGCCCAGATCGCGTTCTGTGCCGATCATGGAGTTACGGGTGACGAGGCCTGCGAGACGGGCGACATCCCAGTCTTCGGTACCGGTGGGCCGCTCCGGTAGCACGAGGTATCGTACCTCCGCGGTAGAGTCCCAGACGTGAACTTCTACGTCGGCGGGAATTGCGTCTCCGAACTCCGCGATGACACCGCGAGGGTCGCGAACGGCGCGAGCACGGTAGGCGGCCGTCTTGTACCAGTTGGGCGGTATGCCGAGGACAGCGTGCGGGTAGCAGGAGCAGAGTGTACAGACGATGAGGTTGTGTACCGTCGCCGTGTTCGGGACGACGCGGAGGTGACCGCCGGCCCAACCCTCGAAGCCCATTTCGGTGATCCCTGCGGTGCCATCAGCGAGTAGCCTGTCGCGGAAGGCCGCATCGGTCCAGGCGCGAGCGACAACTTCGGCACCACGCTTTGGACCGATCTGCTCGGTGTAGACCTCGATCCACGCATCGACGGTCTTAGGGTCGAGTAATCCCTTTTCGACCAACAGACTTTCAAGCGCCTTTACCCGCAATGCGGGCTCGGACGGAAGATGGCTGTGCAGGTCGCGGTGTATCGCGCCGATGCGCGCCGAAAGATCCTCAGGCACGGCAACCTCCGACTTGCGACGGGCAGATGCAGTATTCTGCCCAAACCCGCGTATGGTCAACAACAATGCTCGCTACCTGCTGAGTCCACCGCGGGTCACTCTTGGCTCGCCCCGTCGCCGCCCACGTGCGATTCCAAATCCTTCGGGCCGCCAAAATGAACGTGCGCGCTGAACGGAGGGCAGATTTTCGCTGCACGGCCAGCAGCGCATTTGGATCTTCACGTCAATTAGTTGCCGACCAGCGCAGTTTGCGGCGCTTATTCCAGAAGCTCGAGAGCTCTATTCCGGTCTCCAAAGTTAGCATATCCGATGATAAAATGAGCCAAGGCTAGTTCGTTTCGCCACGCTCCTCAGCCTGTTTCTAAGGTGCTTTCGGATCGTCGACCAAAAGGAGGCAATTATGAAAATGCAGGACGGAAAGCCTATTCGTTGCGTTCACGTTGTTCAGCCCGGTGAAAGTTACTCAAGTATCTCGATGCGCTATTTTGGCAATCACCAATTCTGGCCAATCATTTGGATCGCCAATGGTCGCGAGCCCAATCCCAAGCAGCTTAAAGCTGGAGCATCTCTAAATATCTTTTACTTCAGAGACATTACCATCTGGGAGCAACGTTTTTGCGTTGAACTATACGAACGCATTCACTGACCGGGTTCCCTTTTTGCGCCGGGCTATTGAGGATTGTGCTTGCAATTGCACAAACCGGCCATCAGATGCGCGTGTGGGCGCTCTCTGTTATTGAGGTGACTCAACCGGACATTTGGGCACCGAAAAGTGCTCCTTCAATGACCTCAAATTTTCCTACCGCGCACGATCTCTGAATTTCTGATCTGCCACTCCTGCCCTTCAGGCGATATAGCTCGGAACTTGCTTTCGTTCTCACCACCCCCATAGTAGCCGTCCATGGCCCTCAGCCAGGCGTCCATTATTGCAGCTTGGTCGGCGGTCGCGCTCCGCATTTTTTTGAAGAACTCATTCAGCATCGCGTTGTTCATTGAACTCCCAGTAGTCCCGGCAAACGCGAGTATCAGTGGATTATCGAAAAGCTGTCTTATGATCTTGAGGGTAGGTATGTCACGAGCCACGCTACAGGCTCCAAATATCAAAACGCTGGCACTTTGGTGATGCTGAAATTGCGAGGGAATTTTTCTAAGGTCTTTCCTCCCATCCTCCGCCATCAGCTTGACCTTATCGTCCACGAATTCGACATCCACAGTATCGCTAAACAGCGATACGTGTGAAAAATGACCGCTGAAATAAACCCAGTTCGGCCAGCCATTAAAGAAATCTGTCAACTCTGCTAGCGTTGGGGACGGTTTAATCAACGAATTCGCCAAAGTCATTCCAAGCTGCGCGCAACCTCGCTCCCAGATTCTGGCATCGGAGGCGGCGCCTAAATCCAAGGTAGAATATCTGACCACAATATCCTCCCATCTTTGTATGATGATTGTATCCCGGGTCGGTAACCTGAATATGCCGATCGATCAGTCCTGCGTTTCAGCGGTTGCGAAGCTAAGAGCGACACGGCCTCTTGCGCTATGAGCCAAGTAGCGACGCAGCGCTGGCTTTTGCGCGCGAGCGACAAATAGCTCACGCCAATCTCATTGAAGCTGCCGGTCTGCTTCCGGCCC
>JADMIO011664316.1_pt1 | contig 10535 bp, 12 predicted proteins | sample 8958161 | NCBI WGS metagenome assembly JADMIO01 (sample SAMN16585339, study PRJNA669376) | soil metagenome | isolation source: Crop rotation soil | place: USA: Cullars Rotation, Alabama | collected 2011
CGCGACAACTTGTCCACGTGGAATTCTAAGCTTAGGATCCCAATGTGCTGGAAAGATCGATACCGGGAGTGTCATCGGCGGCCAGGTGCGCCGGACGTAAGAAAGGCGCCTCGGCGCCATGGTCCCGGGCCACGCGGGCTATCTCTTCATCATCGGTGGAAACTATGACGCGACCCAACGACGAAGCCAGCGCCGCAGCGATGGTCCAGGCGATCAAAGGTTTCCCGGCGAGGGGCGTGATGTTCTTGCGCGGGATGGCCTTCGAGCCACCGCGCGCGGGAATGATCATCAACAGTTGGTTGTCGCGGCTCATCGTCTAGGCCCAGGGAAACACGCGATCCTTGTGCTGCTCAACTTCCTCCAATCGAATTGGAACATGGCCACGCTCGTGGGATAGATAAGCGGCTACCAGCACCGCGACGGCTAACCGCGCATCTTCACCTGAAGGCGGATTGTCACCTTTGATTAACGCGTCGAGAGTGGCGCGCGATGGCGCGATCACGTCCGGATCTTCGGTGGTAAATGTCGTCTTTACTTCGCTGGACGCATAGCGCGTCGTCGGCAGACTGCGATTTTCTTCGGTGCGTACGTACATGTGTCCGGTCCCGGCGAAATCCACGACTGTTTGCCCGTTACGGCCGGCATAAATGGTCATCACTCCGTGACCCTGATCGGCGCCGGCATCCAGGTAGAAGCGCTTGCCGCTCGCGGTCGTCAATCTGATCGAGCCGGCCCGATCTTCGAACTGCGGACCGCGCGGGTTGGGTACCCTTTCCTCCGAAAACCAGGCGGTTACTTCCACCGGTGGTTCATCAGTCAGGTAGCGAAACATCTCAAAGAAGTGCGATCCACCCATGGCCAGGCCGCAATTGCCGGCGATCATGGTAACGCTGGTTAGCCCGCCAAACTCGTCTGACTGAACCATGCGCTTCGGTTCCGAATATGCTTTCAGATAGCGTGCTGAAAGGTTGATCGCCAAAGCGGCATCGTGCTGCTTGCAAGTCTCCAACATCAGATCACATTCCGCGAGGGACACCGCCATTGGTTTCTCGGTGAGTATGAACCGGGCGCCGGCTGCGGCCGCCTGGCATGTATAAGCACAATGCGAAGGCGCGGTCGTGGCAACGACTACGACTTCAGGCTTCGTCTTTTGTAGCAGCGGCGCCGCCTCGAGCGCGAGCTGCTCGCCGGGCAACTTCCATTCATTGGCGGCCAGCTCCAGTGACTCAGAGCTCTGATCAGAGATGCCGACCAGGTCCAGGCCCAGGTCGCGAAACACCTGCAAGTATCTGCGCCCCATCCGCCCGGCGCCTATCAGGACAGTTTTCAATTCTTCAACTCTTTTCCGCGTATTGATTCGATCAGTTTCATGGTCTTTACCGCATCATCAAGATCGGCGGCCGGGTAAGCCGGCTTTCGCCGCTCCGTCACACAATCAATGAAATACCGAGCCTGCGCGTAGAATCCCGGCTTGTAAACTTGATCGACAGGGTCAACCGGCAGTTCGCATTCCTGCCCGTCAATTGTGAGCACACTACCGCGCTCAGTCGGGCAAAGCGTAACTTTGCAATCCTTGCCGTAGAGATTGACCGACCAGCGTCCCGGGCTCGTCCAATTTGATATGTAGTGCCCGGTGGCGCCGTTCTGAAACCGCAATAAGGCGTTGAATGAATCATGCTGGTTCTCGAACCAACGCGTCGCGGCGCTGGTGACCTCGGCTACCTCGCCACCGAAGTATCTCAGCAGATCGATGCAATGAATGCCATTGGCGAACAGAATGTTGTTGACCACCTCTTCCGGGTGGCCGAGCGTGCGGTATTTAGCGATGCTTTCCGGAGCCTCAACCACCATCGAAACCAGCGGTCCCTTTTCGACAATGGCTTCGCGCGCGCGCTGCATGACGCTGTAGAACCGGCGGTTCAAGGCGACCATGTTGGTGCAGTTTGCTTTGCGCGCGACAGTTGCGAGCCCTTCGGTTTCGGCCGCGGACAAGCCGGGTGGTTTTTCCAGCAACGTCGGAATGCCGCGGCCCAGACATTCGGACGCAACGGGCGCGACCTGCGAGACGCTGACGAGGATCAAAACCGCGTCTGGCTGCACGACATCCAGCATGCTTCGATAGTCGTTAAACTTCTGTTCGATACCGAACTTCTCAGCCAGCAGGTTAATCCGCGGGTGCCCTCGACTTGAGAGCGCCGCGACGTGTACATCCTCGAACGCCTGCAATACCTCAAGATGCTTTTCGGCGATATCGCCAGTTCCGATTAAGGCGACCTTCAATTTGCGCCTCCAACTTGAATAGGAGTCGCTAACCCGGTTGCCTGGGCGGCCATTAATCTCGCGATCCTGTCTTCGATTTCCCGAGCCAACATCTGGTGACCCGTTCGATCTATATGGATTCCGTCAACGGTCAGTTTGGCGGCGCCACCGGCCTGACGAATCATCTCGTCCAAATCGATCAGGTCAACGTTGTCGCCGCGCACACACTCTTTCAGGATTTGATTGTAGGTGATGACGTTTTGGATAAAGCCCGGCGATCGCAAATCCAAATCTTGGGGCGGGGTGACGATGTTAATGAAGATCAGCGATTTGATGTTGGCCGCACGCGCGCGCTCAACCACCTCCGTGACCTGGCGACGGAACTGCGCCGCGGGCACATAAACCCGCTTGCGAAACTGCACGATGCGCCGCCGGTGATCGTGCGCGAACCTGAGGATCGCGTCGCGCAAACTGATTGGCCGTAAACGGTCGACCATTTCCCGTTCGAGCCGCATAAACACGCGGGGCGCACAATCGACAATGCCGACATGAACAACCAACATCTCGGGCGATCGGTATTCAATCAAGTCCTGCCAGTCGTTGAGCACATATTCGATCGTCCGGCGTCGCATGCCCCGCTCGATGACGACCGGAGCATTAATCCCGAATTTTTCCCTGAGCGACCGATCAATTAACGAAGGATAGGTACACTCGTCCGGAATGTCGCCTTCACTCTGCGGCCGAGGCATCGCCAGGGAATCGGCGAGAATCAGGATCTTCATACGAGTGGATCGGTCGTCCATTCCAGGATCGGCTGGAGAATTCCTTTGCGCTGAATGCCCACGCGCGAGGCGGGCGTGCCGGTGTCCACCACGGTGAAGACGAGCGCCTCAACGCTGGCAAACGGTTCGTCCGGAGTCCCGGTCAGATAGACGCGCACGGTGTAGCGGCCGACATTCAGCCAGGTCCCGGGGAACTGGACTCTCGCGCGGTAACGTCCGGGCTCGCGCGACTCCAGCATCTCGGGCTTGGCATCGAAATCGGCGGAGGTAAAGGCGCAAGTGCCATCAACCGTGAAAACTGCGATGCCCAGCGAGCCATTGACGCAATGCCAGTTGACTTCGTAATCAAAGACAATTGAAAAGCTTTCCCCGTAACCGATTTCGCCCCGGATTTGATCTTCGCTATCCACGAGCGCCACGCGCAGGAGATTCATCTGCTGCCCCGGAGTTGGCTCATGAAAATACTCTGCGCGTTCCGCGAATCCGCTGGTCACGTATTTCTGAACCACGGCGGCGGTGGGGCCGGCCTCGATGATCCGGCCTTCTTCCAGCAAGATGCAGCGCGTGCACAACCGGCTGATGGCGCCCATGTTGTGACTGACAAACAGAACCGTGCGTCCATGCGTCGACACATGCTGCATCTTGTCCAGGCATTTCTGTTGGAAGGCAAAGTCACCTACCGCCAGCACTTCATCTACGACCAGGATCTCGGGTTCCAGATGCGCCGCGACCGAGAAGGCCAGTCGCACATACATGCCGCTCGAGTAACGCTTCACCGGGGTATCAAGAAATTTTTCGATGTCGGCAAAGGCGACGATCTCGTCGAACTTTCGCTGAATTTCGGTGCGGGCCATACCCAGAATCGATCCATTCAGAAAGATGTTCTCGCGGCCGGTGAGTTCCGGATGAAAACCGGTGCCGACTTCCAGCAGGCTGCCGACGCGACCGCGCAGGACTACGCGACCGGTGGTCGGTTCGGTAATGCGGGAAAGGACCTTCAGCAGGGTTGATTTTCCGGCGCCGTTGCGGCCGACAATTCCCAGCACGTCGCCCTGAGCCACGTCAAAAGTCACATCGCGTAACGCCCAGAGGTTCTGCGAATTGGCTCTGCCGTTTTGCCCGCGCCGGCGGCGAATCCCGTTGATTAGGGACTCACGAATCGTGGAATAGGCAGCCGACTGCATCCCCAGCCGGTATTGTTTGCCTAAATTCTCAACGGTAACGATCTGTTGCATTCTCTCTCGCAGACTAACGCTGTGCGTAAGGTTCCTGGTTGCCTAAGCAGCGGTGTTGAGCAGTGGGTAGTTAGCGTCACGTTCGGCAATCACGCTCACGGGCAACGGCCACTGAATTTCAAACGCCGGATCATTCCAGCGCACGCCGCCGGCAGATTCAGGGTGGTAATACTCAGAAATGTGATAGAGCAAGGTCGCTGCGTCGGTGAGCGTTTGATACCCATGCGCGAAGCCTTCCGGAATGTAAAGCATTCTGTGATTGTCCGCCGTCAGCTCCGCAGCCACCCATTGATGACGGGTGGGTGAGCCGGGCCGCAAATCAATCGCGACATCGTAAATAGCGCCGTGCGTGCATTGAATCAGCTTTGCTTCCTCGTGCGGGTGATTTTGAAAATGCATTCCCCGCAACGTTCCGCGCCGCGCATTAAACGAGACGTTGCACTGCTTCGGTGTGTAATTGAGGCCACGCTGCTCAAATTCACTCGCCTGCCAACTACAGGCAAAATAACCGCGCTCATCCTTAATAATCTCGAGGTCGATGATGAAAACGCCCGGCAAATGTGTTTCGCGAAATATCATGTGCAAATTCGTCGCCGGCTTTAGATAGTGTCGGCAAAGTATCGTTCCATCCGCCGGAACGAAAACATTGCGTAGATCAATACGAGCAGAGTGATCACCGTCGAGATGCCGAGCAACTTCCAGTCAAACGGTTCGCCGCCAAAGAGCGCTACCCGAAAGTTGTGTACGATGCCGGTCAGCGGATTAAGCGCCAAAAGCCATTGCCATTTTGTCGGAAGCATTTTGAGCGGGTAGATAATCGGCGAGACAAACATCCAAATCTGAATCAGGAAAGGAATCGCGTAACGAATGTCTCGATATCTGACGTTGAGGGCCGACAACCACGTGCCTACACCCAGCGCGAGCAGCGTGGCCATCAAAACCAACACCGGGATCATTGCTAATCCCCAACCGACCCCGACGCGATAGTAGGCCATCAGACCGATCTGGACGATGAAGGCCAGCGCCAGATCAACCAAACCCGCGGCCACGGCGGCGGCCGGAATCAACATGCGGGGAAAATAAATCTTGGTAATCAGGTTCGCGTTTCCGACCAGGCTATTTCCACTGTTCGTTACCGAATTGGCGAAGAAAGTCCAAATTAGTAACCCGCTGTAGGCGAAAGCCGCATAAGGTATTCCGCCTGACGGAATCCCCGCGAAACGCCCGAACAGCAGAGTGAAAATCAGCATTGTCAGCAGCGGCTGGAGAATTGCCCACGCGGCCCCTAAGACGGTCTGCTTGTATCGAACTTTGACGTCACGCCACGTCAGGAAGTAGAGGAGTTCGCGGTGCGACCAGAGTTCGCGCAGCCTGACGGGAACCCAGCGTTTACTGGGCTCAATTACGATTACCGAATCAAAGTGTCCTGTTTCGCTCTCCGTTTGGCCAGGAGTATTTGATTCGGCTTCGACTTCGGCTGTCTTAGGGAACGTTTGCGATGTCACTGCCAGATGAATTCGGTTTTGAGTCGATGAAGTCTATCAGCCTGTTACTTGCGCTGACAACCTGAGTCCCACCGGCGGCTCGGTTCAAGCGCGCCAGGTGTTGATTTGATCCGCGACGGCTTTCACGGCATCCGCTGGCAATTCAGGGAATATCGGCAGGCTCAAAATCTCGCGCGCCGCAGCTTCCGTGTGATGAAGTTCGCCGGCTGATCCGATTCGGCCAGCGTATGCCGGTTGCTGATGAACCGGTACCGGATAATGAATCGACGTGCCGATGCCTTTCGCCGACAGAAAAGCCCGCAGGGAGTCGCGCGCCGGAGTGCGCACCACGTATTGATGATAAGCGTGATTCGCTGCCTTAGATGTTTGCGGAAGACTGATGTGCGGATGGCCGGCGAGCGCGGCGGAATAAGACCTTGCGACATCTGCGCGGCGCCGGTTGTCGTTATCGAGATGACGTAGCTTGACGCGCAGAATAGCTGCCTGTAATTCATCCAGCCGGCTGTTAACGCCCGGAACCTGGCTGACGTAGCGCTGTTCCCAACCGTACTCGCGCAGACTTCGCACGCGGCTGGCGAGGCCTTCATCGTTGGTGACCACCGCGCCGCCGTCGCCGAGCGCGCCCAGATTTTTTGTAGGGTAGAAACTGAAGGCAGCGACATCGCCAAAGGTGCCAATCTTTCGGCCCATCCATTCAGCGCCGTGAGCCTGCGCACAATCTTCAATCACTCTGATTCCGTGGCGGGTCGCTAGCTGCATGATGTCAGTCACGCGAGCCGGGTGGCCGTAGATGTGAACCGGGATGATGGCTTTGATTGCTCCGCGATATTCGGCAATCGCCGCCTCTACCCTTTCCACATCGAGAGTGAAGGTTAACGGATCGATATCGACCAAGAGCGGCGCGGCGCCGGTCAACTCGATCGCTGCGACCGTCGCGACCGCCGTATGAGAAACAGTAAGTACCGTATCTCCCGGGCCGACGTCGCATACACGCAAAGCCAGGTAGAGAGCCGCGGTGCCGCTTCCCACGCCGACGGCGTGCCGCACGTTCAGATATTCCGCGAACTCGTTTTCAAAGGACGCTACTTCATCGCCCAGAATGTACCAGCCACTCTCAAGCGTGCGCCTGATAGCTTCATCGATCTCGACGCGATGAGCGAGATAATTCGCCAGCGGATTACTTTGCGGAATTGAGAGCGACACGTGGACTGTCTGTTTAGATGTATTTCTTTGAATGTTTCCGGAAGAAATCGAGTGTTAGCGCCAGGCCTTCCTGGAGGTGTACGCGCGGTCGCCATCCCAGGGTGTCAGCGATGCATTCGTAATCGGCATAATAGTCGCCAATATCAATGCGCTCGCGATTCGCCGGAAAAGATCGCGTCTCGTAACCACCCTCGCCGCCGTTCGTGGCAATCATCAAATCTGCCAATTCCTTAAGGCTAATCGCCCTTTCACCGCCAAGATTGAAGGCGCGCCCGTTGGCTTCGTCACTCAACGCGGCGGCCAGCAAGGCATCGACCGCGTCGTCAACGAAATTGAAATCGCGAAGCTGATGGCCATCCCACACTTCGAACTGCTTACCTTCGAGCAGTAGGCGAATCCAGAGACCGAGAAAAGTCTGGCGCGCATCCCGTATGCGCATCCGGGGGCCGTAGGTGTTGGTAAGCCTGAGCGCCGTCGCGCGAATGCCGTAGACGTTGTTGTAAAGAATGTGGTACCACTCGCCGGCCATCTTGTTGATGCCGTTAACATCGACCGGCCGCAGCAGGTGCTTTTCATTCACCGGCAGATAATCAGGCTTTCCATAAATCTGGCGGGTGCTGGCGAAGACCACTTTAATCGTCGGGCTGTACCGGCGGCAGGCTTCGAGGATTGAAAGTTGCGCCACGCAATTAATTTCCAGGTCAGTGTAGGGATCCTCCATCGAATCCATGTGACTGGTTTGTCCCGCCAGGTTAAATAAGTAGTCCTGATCGCGCACGAGGTAGGCCATGCTGTGGCGGTCGCGGACGTCGGTGATGTTCACGCGCACCCGGTCTTCAATGCCATCGATATTGAAGAGACTGCCGCCGTACTCAGGAATGAGACTATCGACTAAGGTGACGCTGGCGCCCGATTCAACTAAGCGGCGCGCGAGGTTGGAGCCGATAAAGCCCAGGCCTCCGGTAATCAGCACAGACTTGTTCACGAAAAGCGCCGTGTTTTCCATGGCTTAAGGTTCGAGGGCCAGCGACAAGGCGCAATAATGCAGTCTCCGCTGGCGGATGACAACCTGGATAGGACCAGCGCGGCCCGAGGCGGTTGACAGCCTTCCGGCTCGCTAACTACTGTACAGTCTGCCTCACAATGACAAATCGTATGAAACGACTTTTCATAACCGGTGGCGCGGGATTTATTGGCTCGGCCTTTATCAGAATAGTGCTGGCTGAATTGCCGGCCTGCGAAGTGATCAATTTCGACGCGTTAACTTACGCCGGCAATCTCGACAACCTGGAAGGGGTTGAGAGTGGCAATTATCGATTTATGCACGGCGATATTGCTGAGAAGCAGGCGGTGCTGTCGGCCCTGCCTGACTCGACCGACGCCATCATAAATTTCGCGGCTGAGTCTCACGTCGATCGCAGCATTGAGTCGGCTGACGAATTCATTCGCACGAACGTCCTCGGTACGCAGGTGTTGCTCGATTGCGCGCGTGCCCGGGGCGTGAAGCGGTTCGTTCAGGTATCCACCGACGAAGTCATGGGCAGTCTGAATGAAGACGACGCTGAGTTTTTTACCGAAGAGTCGCCGTTTCATCCGAACAGCCCGTACGCGGCGTCGAAAGCGGCCGCCGAACATTTAGTGCGGGCCGCGCAACACACGTTTGGCCTCGACACGGTGATTACGCGTTGCGGAAACAACTATGGGCCGCGGCAATTCCCGGAAAAATTTCTGCCGCTGATGATTGCGAACGCAATGAACGACGAGCCGATTCCGGTTTATGGGGATGGCGGCAACGTCCGTGATTGGATCTATGTCGACGATCACTGTCGCGCGATCCTGGTAGCGTTGACCGAGGCGAAAGCCGGCTCTACCTACAACATTGGCGCGCGGAATCAGCGCCGCAATCTCGACGTGGCGAAATCCGTCCTGAAGCAACTGGGTAAACCTGAATCGCTGCTGACCTTTGTCAAAGATCGGCCCGGCCACGATCGCCGTTACGCGATCGATCCTGCGCTCATCGAAAAAGAGTTGGCGTGGAAACCGCGCGAGACGTGGGAGAGCGGCCTGACGAAAACGATCGATTGGTATCAGACCAATACCGATTGGGTGGCGCGCACGCGCAGCGGCGCCTATCGCGATTACTATGCCCGGCAATACGGAAGCGAGGTCGGCGCGCATTGAAAGTGATCGTCACCGGCGCGGGCGGTTTGGTGGGACGGGCCGCGGTCGCTGCCTTTGCCGCGAAAGGCGCTTCAGTTACTGGGCTGACGCGGCAAGAGTTGGACATCAGCGACGAAGCCGCCGTCCGCAAGCAAATCGATCCTGCTGCACCTGACGTCGTGGTTAACTGCGCTGCCTGGACCGACGTCGATGGTTGCGAGTCCGATCCGCAACACGCGTTCAATGCCAACGCCCTCGGTCCTGAGCTCCTGGCTCTGGCCTGCCGCAGGTTAGGCGCGCTCCTGATCACCATCTCAACTGACTACGTCTTTGACGGAACTAAAGCAGGCTTCTACACGCAGCGAGATCAGCCGAATCCTCAGAGCGTCTATGCGAAGTCAAAACTGGAAGGCGAGCGCCGGCCGCAGGTCGCCTGGGCGCGGACGATGGTCGTTCGCTCAGGCTACATTTTCGGCGAGGGCGGTCGTAACTACCTGAGTAAATTCCTGGACTACGCGCGCGCCGGACAGACTTTAAAAGCGATTGACGATTGCTTCGGAACTCCCACCTATGCGCCGCACCTGGCCGAGCGTTTTTATCAACTCGCCAAGATCGATTTACCCGGGCTTTACCATGTGGTCAACAGCGGCGCAGGCGCCAGCTTTAAGGAATTCATCGAAAGCGGCGTAGAAATGGCCGGCCTGGATCCGGCGCTGGTGGAATCGATTTCCATGGACTCGCTGGCTAGGCCCGCCGCGCGACCGCGAAACTCACGTTTAAGTTGCCTGCTGTCGGAAGCAATTGGGCTTGAGGAAATGCGTCACTGGCGCGATGCCCTTCGAGAGTTCGTCGCGCCCGAGTCCCTGTTGACCCGTCAAACATCGAACCGCTAACGTTCCCGCTCCAAATCCCGAACTCCAGAACGCTACATAGAGCTTGTAATTCCCACCTCGCGGCGGATCGAAGAGCTGCAAATATCAGTCTGATAACAACAAATTAACGCACAGCAACAATACGATCAATTCAAAAGCAGAGACGCTTGCGGTGATGTTTTTATGCTGGTATAAGGCGCCGCAGTTTTCCCGTGTCGCCCATTGGTTGATGGTCACTTAATCTCAACTCAGACGTCAGCAAGGAGTGCAAAAATGAAATCTAAATACGAGCACCTGAGTAGTTACGGGCTTACTGTTCTCCTGGGCGTGTTCCTTCTTAACGCGTTGGCCGCCCGCGCTCAAACAAACACTTTCCCCACGCCAACGGGTAACGTCGGCATTGGCATAATCCCAACCGAGCCTTTGAACGTAGCGGTGGCTGGCGTCGATGAAGTCAGCGCCGACTTTCCAGCACAGTGGGATCCGAAGCTTGGAATTCACGTGACTTGAAGTCGCGGC
>JADMIO010007493.1_pt1 | contig 10534 bp, 6 predicted proteins | sample 8958161 | NCBI WGS metagenome assembly JADMIO01 (sample SAMN16585339, study PRJNA669376) | soil metagenome | isolation source: Crop rotation soil | place: USA: Cullars Rotation, Alabama | collected 2011
TACATCGCCTCCGGTGTGGGTAGCGGCTCGTTCGGCAACCACTTGCTGTTCAACGGCAAGACGCAGATCTATAACAACGCTGAAAACGGCATCAAAGCCGTCGCCGGTGTATGGCTGCTCGGTTCGAAGAATGCCGGTGCCTCCAACGTGGGCTACCTGCTCGGCTCCAAGGGCTTCAAGTTCGGTCGCATCACTGCCGGTGTGGCGCACGCGTTCCGCGATCAGGGTGGCAATTCGGAAACCTTCGTGCAACTCGGTTTCGACCGTCCCATCACTTCGAAGCTGTCGTTCGCGGCTGACTTCTACAGCGGACACGGCCCGCTCAGCGGCATCCAGCCCTCGCTGTACTACGCGGTGAACGACAAGGCCAGCTTCGGCGTGGGCTACTTCATCAACAGCGAACCCAGCGGCGCTCCGAACAACGACCAGTTGTACCTCTGCTTCGACTACAACTTCGGCGGCCCCAAGGCTGAAGCAGCGCCTGCCCCCGCCAAGCCGTAATTGACGTTTGCCATACCCGAACGCGAATCGCGTTTGTCGCCGGTGTTTGCGTTTATCGTCAATACCCACCGTAAACGGGACGCGTAAGAGCGTGAGTTGTAAAATAGGGACGGGCTGCGCAGCACGCCAGTGCAATGCGCGCCCGTCCTTGTTGTTTTTCAATTCAGGAGCCAAATCTCTATGCCCGCCCGCCGCGCCAAAAATACCGACGTCAAATCCCCTGCGAAATCCACCGCCAAGAAGGCCGCCAAGCCCAACGTTGCCGCCGACGAACAAACCCTCGAAAACGATCTCGATGCTGAAACGACATCGGATGCCGAAGCCGTACTTGGCGACGGCAACGAAGTCGAAAGCAGCCGCGAATTCGTGATTCGCGCCGCGCAGGATCGCCGCGTGAAATTCGTGCGGTTGTGGTTCACCGACATTCTCGGCATGTTGAAAAGCACAGCGATAGTCGCCGACGAACTGGAAGCCGCACTGGAAGAAGGTGTGACTTTCGACGGCAGCGCCATCGAAGGCTATGCGCGGCAGGATGAAAGCGACATGATCGCCGTGCCCGATCCGAATACATTCGCGGTTTCGCCGACGCCCCTCGCGGAGATGAATGCCAGCGGCGGCACCGTCGCGCGCATGTTCTGCGATATCTTCAATCCAGACGGCACGCCTTCGGACACCGACCCTCGCTTTATCCTCAAGCGCCAACTCCGTATCGCTGCCGGAATGGGCTATACCTTTTATGTCGGTCCCGAAGTGGAGTTTTTCTACTTCCGCCGGCCTGCCAACGGCGAAAAACAGCGTCCGGAGACCTTAGACGAAGGCGGTTATTTCGACCTGACGCCGGACGACATCGCCAGCCCGCTGCGCCGCAAAACTGCGCTGACGCTGGAGAAGATGGACATCGGCGTCGAATCGTCGCACCATGAGGCCTCGCCGAGCCAGCATGAAATCGACCTGCGCTACACCGACGCGCTGACGATGGCCGACAGCCTGATGACCTTCCGCCTCGTGGTGAAGGAAGTGGCGGTTGAAAGCGGCTACTACGCCACCTTCATGCCCAAGCCGCTCACCGACTGCAATGGCAGCGGCATGCACGTCAACATGAGCCTGTTTCGTGGCGGCAGCAACGCCTTTTTCGATGCCGACGATCCCGGCAATCTCAGCAAGGTCGCCTACCATTTCATCGCTGGTTTGCTGCGCCATGCGCGCGAACTGACGCTTTTCACCAACCAGTGGGTCAACTCGTATAAGCGTCTGGTGCCCGGCTTCGAGGCGCCCACCCGCGTGACCTGGGCTCTGCGCAACCGCGCCGACCTGATTCGCGTGCCGAGTCACAAACCTGGCCGCGAGTCGAGTCGCCGCGTCGAATATCGTTCGCCGGACGCCTGCTGCAATCCCTATCTGGTGTTCGCGCTGCTATTGGCCGCCGGTCTCGAAGGCGTCAAGAACGAATACGAATTGCCGCTGCCCGCCAACGAGATTTCCGAAGACCAGACCGAAGTGCTGCCCGCCAGCCTGAACGAAGCCATCGTCGCCGCCCAGGACAGCGAACTGGCCCAGCGCGTGCTCGGAGATACGCTCTTCGAGAAGTTCATCGACAACAAGCGCATCGAATGGGAGAAATACCGCACCCAGGTTCACCAATACGAACTGGATCGCTATCTCGGCATTCTGTAAAGCTTTCACCCCTGCCCAGAGAGGGCTCCCGCCCGCCCATCCCCTTAAACGGCAAGGAGAAGGGAGCGAGAATGCTACGCTCCAGAAGAAACGATGGTATTTTCTGGGCACTGCGCGGGTTCTCCCTTCCCCTTGCCGTTTTAAGGGGAAGGGCTGGGGATGGGGTGGTTTGAAGGAACGCCCGTGTTAAGCGGCGCGTTTTTCCGGGTAGACTTTCTCTGTTTACTCCACGACTATGTCCGGCTCTACGCTTGAAGCACAATCCGGGGCGTCGTCTGCCGAATCGCCGTGCGACGGCGTAACCGTTACCGCGACGGCGCCCTCGCGTGCCAAATGCTACCTCTCGATAGTCGTTCCGGCTTATAACGAAGAAAGCCGCCTGCCGCCGACGCTGGGCCACATCGCCGAATATTTAGCACTGCGCGATTTTTCCTACGAACTCATCGTGGTGGATGATGGCTCGCGCGACGGCACGCGCGATTTGGTGCGCGAGTTCGCCGCCACCCACGACTGGGTGCGTTTGGTGCACTACGACGCCGACGGCAAACCGGCCAATCGCGGCAAGGGCTTCGCGGTACGGCAGGGCGTTTTGCACGCAGTGGGGCGCGACGTGCTCTTTTCCGACGCCGACCTCTCGACGCCCATCGAAGAAATGGACAAGCTGCTCGGCCCGATTTCGCGCGGCGACTGCGATGTAGCGATAGCCTCGCGCGCTTTGCCCGAGTCGGTTTTAGCAGTGCATCAGCCGTGGTACCGCGAGATGATGGGGCGCACCTTCAACCGCTTCGTGCAGAAAATCGCCGTGCCCGGCATCATGGACACGCAGTGTGGCTTCAAGGCCTTTCGCGGCGAAGTGGCGCAGCGCGTCTTTCAATTGGCACGCGTCGACGGCTTCGGCTTCGATCCCGAAATCCTCTTTTTGGCGCAGAAATTCGGCTACCGTATCAACGAAATCCCGGTGCGCTGGGAGCACCGCGACGAAAGCCGCGTCAACCCGCTGCGTGCCCCAATCCAAATGATGCGCGAACTTTTCACCGTCCGCCTAAACGACGTGCGCGGTTGCTACGAAGAAAAACCGAACGCAGAATAGCGATGACGAACAAGTAATGGCGAACGCTCAGCAAAGGGGACGGCTTAGAAGGCGTCCCCTTTGCGGTTACGGTGGATCATAGAATTCGCGCCGGCGCTGGTTTGCGCCGGCTGTTTGAATTGCCAGATTAGAAGTTGGCCGTTGGAAAAGAGGCATTGCAGCTTCTTCCCATCGTTGGAAAATGCCAAATCCAACACCGATGCACTGTTAGGCTCTTGTTGGGTCTTAAGCGGTAAGAATTTATACGTTTTTACGTTGCCGCAATAGATGGTGCCTCCACCTTGTCCGGCGATAGCGAACCAATGGCCGTCGGGCGACAGGGCCAAATTGGTAAGAGGGCCTTCATTTTCAAAGACGATCTGGTATCGTCCACCGTCCTGCGCGTTCCAAAGGGCAACGCTGGTCTTGAGCGCGGTTGCCAATTGCCGGCCGTCAGGTGTAAAAACGATCGAAACGATCGGCGAGGTAATGTTAGACTGGTGCCACTTTTCGCTCCCCGACTTCCAGTCCCAGACGCTGAGTGCGCCGTAATTGTCGCTTCCCGCGACGAATGGTTGGCGCGGTGACAGGGTGGTTTTTGAAGGTGCCGGGGCATATCGTCTTTCACTACTTTCATTTCTTTCGAGCAATTGGAGCAGTTTGCTTTCGCGCGCATTCCAAATTTCCATGCGAGCTTCCGGCGAGGTCGTACTGGTTCCTGAAACGGCCAATAATTGACTGTCGGGCGACCACCCGGTAGTGGACAAATTTTGCAGTTCACCTCGGAGGCGCCCCAAACAGCGTCCCGTCGCCGTTTCCCACAGAAACACGCCGCGATGATCGAAGCCCGCCATCATTTTGCCGTCGGGTGAGAGCGACGGGGTCAAACCCCGCATCCCGCTTAATTGATACTTATCGATTTTGGGCGAGGACGGCGTGGCGGAAGTTCTTTCCGTCAGTACGGTTGGCGGCGAAAAGTTGACCTTGATTTGGCCGGTGCGGGTATCCCAAAGCGATAAAGGACCAGAGTTTTCGCGGCCCGCGACAAGGTTTCCATCTGCGGAGAAATTTGCCTTTATCAATGTTTCGCATTTGAGTAGACGCTTGAGAGGAGTGACGTCCCGCAACGGGTACTCTTTAGGCGCCATTACGAACTTTGCGGTAAACGCCGCCATGCTTTGGCGCTTGGCCTCTCGGACTCGTTCGTCGGCCATCATCCGCTCATATTCCGGGTCGCCGGGGCGGAGTATTTTGACTTCTCCGGAAAAATTGGGGTATTGGGGGTTTGATCCGGTTGCGTAATTCGTTCGGCTATTGCGATTCTTTGGCGTCGGTGCTGCGAGAAATACGAAAAAAATTATTCCGCAAATAACTGCCAAAAACGCACAGCCTCCCGCATCGGGTGAACTTTGCATCGGGGACGAGTTTTGAAGTGGCGTTGGTTGTGAGGGCGGAGACGGCAAATTATACACAGGTGTCGAGGGTGGCGTCCGGATTGTAGTCACCGGCGTCCACGGCTGAGGCGGCGGGGCAGGTGCAACCGGAAAGCGTTCACCGCAAAACTGGCAAAAAATCGCTTGGTCGGAATTATCTTGCTGGCAGGAAGGACAAAACATGGTCTTCTTTACAGAGAATGACGATATAACTTGAAAACGATGTTAACAAAGAGTGGATATTGCCACTGAATTTCGTCATTGGTATTATTCTCCCACCAAAGTTTCTGCCTCGCAGCGGGCTTTTGCTAAAATCTCCTGTGGACTTTACGAAATAGAATCATGTTTGAACCATTCGAGGGCGTGCCCGATTATCCAAAGCTGGAACAAGAAATCCTGACCTTCTGGGACGAGTTTCAAATCTTCAACCTGTTGCGCAAGCAGACCGAAAACGGCGAACGCTGGGACTTTCAAGACGGGCCGATTACCGCCAACAACCCGATGGGCGTGCACCACGCCTGGGGGCGCACTTACAAGGACATTTTCGACCGCTTTCACGCCATGCGCGGCAAGAACCTGCGCTGGCAAAACGGCTTCGACTGTCAGGGCCTCTGGGTCGAGGTCGAAGTGGAAAAGGCGCTCGGCTTCAAAGGTAAGCCGGACATCGAAGCCTTTGGGCTGGAAAAGTTTTCTCGCGCCTGCCGCGAGCGCGTGGAAAAGTACGCCGACGTCATCGCCGAGCAGTCGAAGCGCCTCGGCATGTGGATGGACTGGCCGCGCTCGTACTTCACCTTCGACGATTCCAACATCGAGCACATCTGGTTGTTCCTGAAGAAATGCCACGAAGAAGGTTGGCTGGCACAGGATTACCGCGTCATGCCGTGGTGCCCGCGCTGCGAAACCAGCCTGTCGCAGCACGAAAGCGCCGATTCGTACAAAGACATCACGCACCGCAGCGTGTATATCGCGCTACCGGTCTTATCGTCGAACGTTTCGATTGCAGAAGAATTGGGGGCAGGAGCCGAACTGCTTGCCACCGCTGTTGGGCTGGGCGTTAACCGCGCAGTCGATGCCGCGAAAGAGGCTGTCGGGTCCGCTTCTATTGGGCCGACTTCGCTTGGTTCGCGACAGTTGCTTATAACCATCGAAGCAGATGACAGCTTAACGATCGGCGATACCGGCGAGATCGTGAACGTAGTGCGCGCAGCTACGAAATTGGAAGAGAGTGAGATTTTCTGGACTTTATCGTTCGACTCGAACTTGAATAATGAAGTTTGCGTGTCGCTCTTTGCCTCCAATGACGCTCAGTCCGATGTCGAACGCCTTGCGAGGCGCATTGAGCATGGGAAATTCGCCGGCGACCGCTTCCTCGTCTGGACGACGACGCCGTGGACGCTGACGGCGAACGTCGCGTTGGCGCTGCATCCCGATTTGACCTACGTGCGCGCCAAGACCGGCGACAACGTGGTGATTCTCTCCAAGGGCACCGTCGCCAGCGCCTTGCGGCCCGGCTACGAAATTCTCGAAGAGTTTCCCGGCAGCGAACTGGTCGGACTCAGTTATTCCGGCCCGCTCGACGATATTCCGTTTCAGCAGGAGCTCACGGACACGGTCGGTCGACGGGTAGTGGCGTGGGACACGGTCGGCGAAACCGAAGGTACCGGTATCGTGCACATCGCGCCGGGTTGCGGCGCCGAAGACTTTGAACTGGGTAAACGCGAGCATCTCGGCCATATCGTGCCGACATCGCCGAGCGCTCACTTCCTACCCGGCGCCGGGCCGTTGGCCGGATTGCACGCCTTGGATGATGCGGAAAGTGTCTTCGAGAACCTCCGCGAGCGCGACCGCCTTTATCGCATCCAGCGTTACGAGCACTCGTATCCTCACTGCTGGCGCTGCGGTACCGAGTTGATCTTCTATTCGGTGAAAGAGTGGTTCATTCGCGCCGATGCCGGGCCGCGCCCCGCGCGTGGACGTCTGCGCAGCGCAGCGCAGCAGGTCGAATGGATTCCCGAATATGCCGGGAAGCGCATGGACGACTGGCTATTCAACATGGGCGACTGGTGCATCTCGCGCAAGCGCTTCTGGGGCCTGCCGCTGCCGATTTACATGGACGAGGACGGCAAGTGGGACGTCATCGCCTCGCGTGCCGAACTGCGCGAACGCGCCGTAGAACCGGAAAAGTTCGACGCACTCCCTGAACTGCACCGTCCGTGGATCGATAGCGTAACCATCTGGAACCGAGAGCGCACCAAAGTGATGACGCGCGTGCCCGAAGTCGGCGACGCGTGGCTGGATGCCGGTATCGTGCCGTTCGCCACGGTCGGCTACAACGGCACCGACGACATCCGCATGCCGGAATTGAAGATCGCGTCCAAAGACGAGTGGCAGCCGGTGGATTTCATCAGCGAAATGCGCGAGCAGGTGCGGTTGTGGTTCTTTTCGATGCTCTTCATGGGGGTCGCTCTCGAAGACCGCGCGCCGTATAAGCGCGCCATGGTTTACGAGACGATGCTCAATCAGGACGGCGAGAAGATCTCGAAAACCCTCAAAAACGGCGTGCCGTATGAGGAAGCGGTGACGACCGTCGGCGCCGACCCAATGCGCTGGACTTTCTGCGGTAACACGATCACCAAGGATATCCGTTTCGGTTACAGGCAAATTCACGAATCGCAGCGCCGCCTGATTACGCTGTGGAACGTTTATTCGTTCTTCGTTACCTACGCAAATTTGGATAAGCCGAATTTAGCGGGCGTCGGTCAGTCGTCGGTGGGCGGCAATCCGCTCGATGCCTGGATATTGGCACGTCTGCAAAAGCTTGTCGTGGAAGTGACGGCGGCACTGGAAAGCGTGCAGCCGTCCGAGGTGACACGCAGCGTCGAAAGTTTCGTGGATATCCTATCGAACTGGTACGTGCGCCGCTCGCGTCGCCGTTTCTGGAAGAGCGGCAGTGACGAGGACAAGCAAGCCGCCTATCGAACGCTGCATCACGTTTTGTTGACGCTGTGCCGCCTCATCGCGCCGGTGATTCCCTTCACCGCCGAAGCGATGTACCAGAATTTGAAGCGTCCTCTGGCGGACGCGGCCGTCAGTGTGCACTTGCTGCCATGGCCCACTATCGACGAAAAGCTGCGCAACGATTCGTTGCTTGGCGAAGTGGAAAGTGTTTTAAATGCCGTCTCGCTTGGGCATAAAGCACGCAAGGAATCCAAAGTCAAAGTGCGCCAACCGCTGCCTCGCGTGTTGATTCAGGCACCGCCCGCTTCTCGCGAAGCGCTGCAAACCTGGCGCGAAACGATTTTGGACGAACTGAACGTCAAAGCGCTGGAACTGTTGGACGATGCGGGCGATCTGGTTACTTACAAGCTGCGTGCGAACCTGCCGAAACTGGGGCCGCGTTATGGCAAGCAAATCGGCGCGATTCGCGGCGCTCTCGAAAACGCAGCACCGGACGAAGCCAAGCGCATCGGCGGCGCGGCGCGGCGCGGCGAAAGCGTGATGCTTCAACTCGGCGAAACCGAGATCGAACTGGCGCCGGACGACGTGTTGGTGCAGACGCAGCAGCAAAGCGGCTACAGCTTCGCCTCCGAAGGCGACTGGGCGGTGGCGATCGATACCACGCTCGATGAAAACCTGCGCGACGAGGGCTATGCCCGCGATTTCGTGCGGGCGGTGCAGGAAGCGCGCAAAAAAGCCGGTTTCGAGGTCAGCGACCATATCGCGATTCTGCTGGTCGAACCCGAGGAGCCGAGCCGCTTTCCGCGTATGCTCGAAAACTTCGGCGATTACGTGCAGGATGAAACATTGGCCGAAGAGTTGCGTTTAGTAGATGAGGATTATCCCGAACTCGGTGAAGTCGAGGTCGGTGATGAAACCATTCGCCTGCGAGTGGAGAAGTTGCAAAAGGAATCGTTGTAATGTCTGACTGTTCGTCTGAAGCCGCCCTGCCTCTGGAAAGTTTACCGGTGGAAGAAGCCCCGCTCCCCGTTGTCGCGGCGCCTTCCTCCGCCGGCGTCGGGGCGGCGGCTTCGGCCCGCGCGATGCGCTCCTTCGCCGTGATAGCCATGCTGACCATCTTGGCCGATCAGCTTTCCAAAGCCTGGATTCGCAGCACTGTGGCGCTCAATGGTGACTCCACCGTCGTCGTTCCCGGTTGGATTGACTTTTCTCATATTCTCAATCACGGCGCGGCGTGGGGCATGCTCTACGGCCAGCGTTGGTTTCTTATCGGCGTCACCGTCGTAGTGATGGTCATCGTTTCGCAGATGGCTCGTGAATTCGCGCCGCACAGTGTGCTGGCTCGTTACGGTCTCGGCCTGATTTTGGGTGGCGCGGTCGGCAACCTTATCGACCGCATCGTGGCGGGCGCCGTCACCGATTTCATCGACCTCGGCAGCCCTATCGAGTTCGTCCGCACCTTTCCGATTTTTAATCTTGCCGATAGCGCCCTGACCATCGGCGTTCTGCTCCTTATCTTCGATATTCTGTTGAATCGTCGTTTGAAGGTCGAATAACTCGTATTACTTCGTAGATGCCGCGCTACGCGGCGAATTCGCTAAAATCTCTGTCGTGCGTCCTGAATTAGCCGTCATTCCTCAAATTTCTCCGTCGCTGCTGTTGCCGCTGCTGGGAGTCGTTTTCGTCCTTACCCTGATTGGCGCCGCCACGCAATTACGCGGCGGTTGGGAGGCCGTTTCGGCGCCGCTTATTTTCGGCGGCGCGGCGGCGGGCCTTCTCTTCATGCTGTCGCGCACCTCGATAACGGTGCATTCTTACGGTTTTTTTCTGATCCTCGGCTTCGGCATTGCTACCTGGAATGCCTGCCTCGAAGCGAAACGGCGCGGCTACGACCCGAACATCATTCTCGACCTCATGCTGCCGCTGCTACTGGTGTCGGTGGCGTGTTGCCGCATCGTGTTCGTGCTGCTCAACCGCTCGCTGTTTCACTCGCCCGGCGAGGTTTTGCAGGTGTGGAAGGGTGGACTGTCGTTTCACGGCGTGTTCCCCGGTTCTCTCGCCGTCATTGGGTATTTCTCGCTAACGCGCAAAATTCGCTTCGGTGTGTTGGCCGATTTGTTGGCGCCTTCGGTGTTTCTCGGTTACTTTTTCGGGCGCCTCGGCTGCTTTTTCAACGGCTGCTGCTATGGATACGCCTGCGATTTGCCGTGGGCCGTTAGCTTTCCCAGCGAGGAGAACCGGCACATCTTCACACCGCCTTCGCATCCCACGCAGCTTTATTCGGCGATTCTGGGGTTGGTGCTGTTCTGGGTGATGCAGCGCGCCAAAGTCAATCCGAAGTTGACGCGTTTTCCCGGCCAACTTGCACTGCTGTTCATGGGGCTCTACGCGGTTGAACGCTTTTTCATCGAGCACTTTCGCGCCGGAGCGACGGCCCGCTATTTGTTCGGTTCGCCCTTCACCGAAGCGCAGTTCGTTTCGATCTTCGGGCTGATTGCCATTGCGCTGATCTGGCATTTCTTAGACCGGCGCGAAACGAAGATGCGACAGCGGCCCATCATTTCCCTTCCTAACGAAACCCCCGAAATCGAAGCGCCGGTTTAAAAACAGTTCGACATGATTCTATTTCCGCCGGTGGAAACCGCCGACGAAGACGGCTTTTTGTGCTGGGGCGGCGACCTCGAACCCGAAACCTTACAGTCTGCTTATACCGGCGGAATCTTTCCGTGGCCGGAGCCGAACTTGCCCCTCCTCTGGTTCGCGCCGCCACGTCGGACGCTGCTTTTCTTCGACGATTTTCACGTTTCGCGCAGCACCAAAAAACTCTTGCGCCAAAAGGCGTGGGAAGTTCGCTTCGACACCGATTTTCGCGGTGTCATGAAGAGCTGTACTCGCAAAC
>JADMIO010980288.1_pt1 | contig 10534 bp, 10 predicted proteins | sample 8958161 | NCBI WGS metagenome assembly JADMIO01 (sample SAMN16585339, study PRJNA669376) | soil metagenome | isolation source: Crop rotation soil | place: USA: Cullars Rotation, Alabama | collected 2011
TAATAAAAGCGTTAAGGCGGGAAAAATGGGCAGCATCGATCCGATTTCTTTAACCGGATTTAACGAGAAAAAAATAAAACTAACGACTATCCAGCAGACCAGCACCGATCCCTCGCCATCACGGCGAAGCGCCGCATAGGAGTGGCCCGCCCAGGTCTTAACGATTTGCGGTAAGAAGACCGCCCAGGGCAAGAATCCCAGCAATACGATAATCAGATAAAAATAGACCGGGCGATGCGGACCGACAAATTCGCTGATAAAAAGCAGAGCGGTATACGTCGGATGAATCACCGACACCGCTAGAAACCACGGCGCGATCAACACGATGGCTAAAATCAGCGCCGCTTTCCAAGGGCGCTTAACGACCGGGATGCGCCCGCCCTGGATTCCATACGCGGCAAAAAAGGATACGGCGGGAAGCAGGATCGCCACCGGGCCGCGAGTCATGACGCCGCCGGCCAGGCCGAGAGCCACCGCGTACGTCCAGCGTCTTGCGCGGGAAGCGTTTCGCTCGGTAAATAGCGCCGAGCCGGCGCAAATGACGAGGGTCATCCAAAACGTGAAGACCATATCCGCGCTCGCGCATTGCGTCATCACAAAAAATCCGGTCGACGTACCCAACAAAGCCGCCGCGATCAGTCCCAGTCGCGGACTTTTCCAATTTTCCCCCCATTTATAGGTAAGCCAAAGTGTTAACAGTCCAAAGAGGGCGCCATTCAAGCGCGCCGCAAAAGCCGTGGGACCTAAAAACTTCATGGCTAGGGCGGTCAACCAATTCGCGAAGGGCGGGTGATGCAGGTATTCGAGGGCGTTAAGATGTGGAACGATCCAATTATGCGACTGCAGCATTTCTCGGGCGATTTCGGCGAAGCGCGCTTCGGTTGGATCCCACAGTGCGCGACTGCCTAGCGGCAAGTAGTACAACGAGGCGCATGCCATTAATAAAAGAAGAATCGGGTTCAGGAGCCGCCCCACTTCAATTTGGTTTGAAGGACCTGATAAAAATTACGTTCAGGGTCCACAAGAAAGGGCGCGCGTTCGGTGGCTTGACGAATTTCGACGCGGTCTCCCGGAGCGAGCGGATGATTGACTTGGCCGTCCATGCTTAAAATCGCCGACGTTTGAGGGCGATCGATGCGCACGGTAATCACTTCAGAGGTCGGTACGATTAGGGGCCGTTGCGACAGGCTATGGGGGCAAATCGGGGAGATAATCAGGACGTCCACCGCAGGATGGACGATCGGGCCCGACGCCGCGAGGTTGTAGGCGGTGGATCCGGTGGTTGTGCTCACCAATAATCCATCGCCAATGTAATTGGCGAGCGGACGATTTTGGATAAACGCTTGCAGCATCAGAATGCGCCCCGTCGCTCCGGAACGAATGACGCACTCATTGAGCGCAAGGAAGGGGCCATAGGATTTCCCGTCGCCAAAGGCTTCCACGGTCACCATCGATCGGTATTCGACCCGGCCATGGCCCGCTAAAATCCGCGATAGGGTCCGATAGGTCGCGCCCACCTCCGTAGCCGCCAAAAATCCCAGACGCCCCACGTTTACACCCATGACCGGAACATTCCAACGTGACGCCGCTCGCGCCACGCGCAAAACCGTTCCATCGCCTCCCAAAGCGATCACAAAGTCGGCGGTCTTCATGTCGGGCGTTACTTTTTGCGCGCCGATCACCGAAAGCCGCTTCGCTTTTAACCAGCGCTGCAGATGCAGCCATTCTTCGCGAGCCCGCTCTTTTTCGACGTTATAAACGACCGCGATTTTTTTATAAAAAGGTGGAGTTTTGGACATGTTTGTGATTTTTTCGTCGTCGCCATAGGATACAAATTACGAGCGCGTAGTAAACACCGTAAATCCAGCCGGGCGGCGGGGGAACCGGGATGGCAGCCCAGGTCCAGCGGCTCATCTGTTGAATGACAAAAAGAGTGACTTGAAGGGCATAGTGGACGCCTTGGATCACCCATTCCGGTTGGCTTGCGGGCAGCACTAAACCCCAAAACCCAATCGCCAGACCCGCGATCATCAATCCGCCGGCCAAAGGGAATATCGTCCAATTCGCAATTAAGCCTACAAGTGAAATTTGTTGGAAATAGTAAACCAGGATCGGCCAGACGCCTAAATGGACGGCGATCGACAGCGACCCGGCGTTTAACATCCATCGCAGGGCTGGATTTTCGATCCCGTTCACTTTTAATAAGGGCAGGAACGCCAGTAAACTGGCGGTGGCCCCAAACGAGAGCTGAAAGCTGGCTCCGAATAAGGCCTCCGGTTGCCGCGCTAAAATCCACATCCACGCCAAACAAAAAGGAATGTAGGTGGGAACGTCTCGGCCCGTGGCGAGAACTATCAGCGTCACGATCGCCATCGCCGCCGCCCGTAAAACTGGCGGATCCCCTCCCACCGCGGACGTGTAAAAGAGGATCGGCAGAAAGCAAAGCCACACAGCACGACGGCGGGGAATGCGGAAAAGCCGCAAGCATCCGACTCCGAACGCAATGATCAAAGCCATGTTTTGCCCAGATACGACCAAGATGTGGTACACACCGGCGCGGATACATTGCGTTTTTAAATCCGCAGGCAGGATACCCCTCGTCCCCATGGTCATACACGAGAGAAGAGCGGCCTCTTTTACCGGAAGGCGATCGAACCAATAATTTTTAAAACGCCGATGCAGCTCCCACGCCCGCTGCTCCCAGCGGGCGTGCGTCTGTCCGTCTAAACGCTGCAACCCGGCGGAGGACCACACCTTTAACTGAGCATAGACGAGCGACCCGGCCCAGTAACGGCGTTCATCAAAGGGTCGGCTTCGAGTCGGTGAACGCGTTTCGGACAGCCAGCCTCTGACTCGGACCTCTTCCCCCGGCGCTAAGTCGGTGACGGGAAAATTCAGATTCACGAGAAGGCGCCCATGAAAGGCCTCAAGTGGGTGGGTTTTCCCCTCGATTACAAAGCGCGTCTGCCCCCAGCGCGTTTGTGGGAAGCTCATCACGCTCCCTTCAAATACCAAGGCGGGAGCACCGGCGAGCCTTGATACATCATAAAGCCCGGGGGCTGGGAACCAGCCGGCGGCGTGCAGCGCCAGCAAAATCGAAGTATAGAGAACAGCCGTTAAAATAACGCCGTATCGGCGAAAAGATGTGAGAACCATCTCTCGTTAGATCGCGCAGGGCTTTAAATATTCGATTTATTTCTTTTCGAGATGGGGTTCGAGTAAAGAACGCAGCGTCGCAGGGATTCGGGTGGGTCGCCAAAGGCGATTGACAACCGGGTGTTTGGAGGAGCCGGTCGCGATCAGCTGGCCAGTGTCTACCTGGTTAATTTCGTAACGAAAGGTCATATGCGCGCCGCCCAGCTCCGAGAGAAACGTTCGTACCCGGATTAGATCGTCATAGCGGCCGGGATGTAAATAGTCCACATGCGCGTCGGCGGCAGGGAGGAAAATACCGTCCTGCTCTTCGAGATCGCGATAGCGTTTGCCTAAGGACCGCAGAAATTCCGTGCGGCCTCTTTCGAAAAAAACGAGATAGTTGGCGTAGTAAATAACACCCATGCGGTCGGTTTCAGAATAGGCAATGCGGACTTCGAAGTCGTAGTACTGCACGCGGACAGTATATATCACTGGATCGCGCTGATTTTTTGCTTGGCGTAGACGGCGATAAATCTCAAAACTAGGCGCCCTTGCTCGACCCTTTCCCAGTCTGCTATACTTCTCACGTTATGAACCGCCAGCAAACCGTGAAGTCGTCTCAGACGCCCACGTCGATGTGCATGCGTGGGCTCGTGGCGCTTCTCGGACTGGCGAAATAAGACTCAGAACCAGACAAACCGTAAGCGCCCGACCTCAATAGAGGTTGGGTTTTTTATTAGGAAAAATGGAGTATGAGACAGAAAGCAAAAGGTAAAACAAAGATGGACTTAGCAAAATTAATCGAAATGATGTGCGGCATGATGTGCATGGCAGATCTTCTGGAAGCGGAGGGTCGATCAGTGTAGCTTGCCGCACTGACGATTTGAATAAGCCCCGCTCTCCGATGTTATGAAGAGCGGGGTTTTTTTTGCCCTCAGGCGAAGCGAACGCGCCCCAAGACGTTGTGGCGGGATTGGCAAAAATGAAGAAGAATAATCAAACTAAAGGAGACGTTAGATGAACACCCTTCAGACCAGTTGGAAAAGTTGGACCGCGATCGTCGTCGGATTTGTGGCAGTGACGTTAGGCGGATTTCGTAATACGGCCTGGAGCGAAGACGTCGCTCCGCCGGACAACGCCTTATCCTTGGAACAACGCGTTAATCTGTTGGAAAGAAAATTAGAAATCGCTGATGAAAATTCGTCTGGCGCCGCGAAAACGGCCGCCAAACCAGTTGCCGAGAAAGAAGGGTTTTCCTTGCGGTCCGCCGATGGGAACTTCATCTTGAAGTTTCGTGCCTTGGTCCAAGGGGATGGCCGTTTCTTCCTGGACGATCAACCTGGATCGGAAGTCGATCAATTTCTTCTTCGACGCGTTCGCCCTATCATAGAAGGAACCGTGTGGAAAGATTGCGATTTTAGAATTACACCGGACTTCGCCAATAATAGCTCCCCCTCGCTATACGATGCCTACCTCGACGTAAAAACCTTCCCCGTTAAGATCCGTCTCGGAAAGTTCAAACCGCCGGTAGGTCTGGAACGTTTACAATCCGGTGGCGACTTGTTGTTCGTGGAGCGAGGATTTCCCACCAGCTTAGTGCCCTCGCGCGATACGGGCGTTCAACTCTTTGGCGATCTTTTGGGCGGCCGGCTAAGCTGGGCCGCCTCGCTGACCAACGGAGTCACCGATGGAGGAACGGGTGAAACCGATGCGAATGATGGCAAAGAAGGCGCCGTCCGCCTATTTGCAACGCCCTTCAAAGAAGAAAACGGACTTTTTCAAAATTTGGGTTTGGGTATCGCCGGCACCTATGCCGGATCGCAACCGGCCCTTTCCAGCTACCGCACGCCGGGTCAGTTAGCCGCATTCGCGTATGGAGCGGGGATGTCGGAAGAGGGTGAACGGATTCGGATCGTCCCTCAAGCGTACTGGTATCGAGGATCGTTTGGAACGTTGGCGGAATATGTTCGCAGCTCCCAAGATGTCCGGCAAGCGGCCGTTCCGCAGCGCAACCGGTTACATCATGAAGCTTGGCAAATTAACGCCTCGTTTGTGCTCACGGGCGAAGACGCTTCATTTAAAAGCGTCAAACCCCGGAAGACCTTCGACCCCAAAAACGGGGATTGGGGCGCATGGGAAGTAGCAGGCCGTTACCAGCGATTGGATATCGATCCCCACACCTTCGATCTTGGCCTGGCCGCGGCCCACACCGCGATTCAACGGGCCACCGCTTGGTCCGCCGGCATCAACTGGTATTTGAATAATGCGATCAAGTTCGTCGTCGATTACGAGCAAACGGAGTTTGACAAGGGGGCCGGAACCGCGACCCGCGTTTTGGACCGCCCCACCGAGAAGCTCGTTTTCACACGCTGGCAAATCAGCTACTAACGTCAATCGTTAACGTAAAAGGAGATCCCCTATGTCATTGCATAACACACTAAAAAACGTGGCCGTTCTCGCCATCGCGCTGCACATCGGCGGAGGAAGCGCATTTGCAAAAGAGGTTACCTTGTTGAACGTCTCGTATGACCCGACGCGTGAACTCTATCAGGCGATTAATAGCGCCTTTTCGACAGATTGGAAGAAGAAAACAGGGGACACTGTAACTGTTAATCAATCCCATGGAGGTTCGGGTAAACAAGCCCGCGCCGTCATCGATGGGTTAGATGCCGATGTCGTCACGCTCGCGCTGGCCTCGGATATCGATGCGCTCGCGGAAAAAGGCAACTTGATTCCCAAATCCTGGGAGAAGCGGTTGCCTCGTAACAGCACGCCTTACACCTCGACGATCGTCTTCTTGGTTCGCAAAGGGAATCCAAAAGGCATTAAGGATTGGAACGACTTGGTGAAACCGGGCGTGCAAATCATCGTGCCGAACCCCAAAACCTCGGGCGGAGCGCGTTGGGCTTACCTCGCGGCTTGGGGCGCAACGCTCAAAGCCAGCAACGGCAATGAAGCAGCGGCGAAGAATTTTGTCAGCCAGCTTTATAAAAACGTGCCGGTGCTGGACTCTGGCGCGCGCGGAGCTACCACGACGTTCATTCAACGCGGAATCGGGGATGTCTTGCTCGCGTGGGAAAACGAGGCCATTCTGTCCGCGAAGGAATTGGGCAAAGGGTCTTTTGAGATCGTTTATCCTTCCGCAAGCATCTTGGCCGAACCACCGGTCGCCGTTGTCGACCGCGTCGCGACGAAACGCGGAACTCAGGCGGTCGCAGAAGCCTATTTGAAGTTTCTGTATACGCCGGGAGCCCAGGATATCGCGGCTCAGCACTATTATCGGCCGAGCGATCCGGCGGTGCTTCAAAAATACCACGCGCAATTTCCTCCCTTGCGCCTGTTTACGATCGATAAAGTATTCGGGGGCTGGCAGAAAGCGCATCAAACGCATTTTGCTGATGGCGGCGTCTTCGATCAGATCTATCAAAAGTAATGAATTTGATTTAATACGTCTCAGTGAAATTAAACTTAAAGCATCGTCACGTTTTGCCGGGGTTTGGGCTTTCGATGGGGTTCACCGTTCTCTATTTAAGCCTCATCGTTTTGATCCCGCTTTCGACGCTTTTTTTTAAATCCAGCACCTTGGGCTGGCCGCATTTCCTGGAAGCAGTCACCTCACCTCGCGTCGTGGCGGCCTATCGATTAAGCTTCGGAGCTTCCTTGATTGCGGCGGTGATCAATGCGGTGTTCGGATTGACTGCGGCGTGGGTCTTGGTTCGTTACTCCTTTCCAGGCAAACGCCTGGTCGATGCGTTGATCGACTTGCCGTTTGCTTTACCGACCGCGGTGGCGGGTATCGCGCTGACAGCGATTTATGCGCCGAACGGCTGGATCGGGCAGTTTTTGGCGAAAGTCGGCGTGAAAGGCGCGTACAGCCCGTTGGGCGTCTTGATCGCATTAACCTTTATCGGGTTGCCGTTCGTCGTACGCACCGTTCAACCTGTGCTTGAGGAAATGGATTCGGACATCGAGGAAGCGGCCGCAAGTTTGGGGGCGAATCGCTGGCAAACGTTCATTCGAGTGATTTTGCCCACCCTTTGGCCTGCCTGGCTCACCGGTTTTGCGCTCGCCTTCGCTCGCGCGATCGGCGAATACGGTTCGGTCGTTTTTATTTCAGGGAATATGCCTTTCAAAACCGAGATCATCCCCTTACTGATCATTACCAAGCTCGAACAATACGATTATGCCGGAGCGACAGCGATAGCGGTCGTCATGCTCATCGCCTCGTTCCTTTTATTATTGACGATCAATCTGCTGCAAGCCCGCAGCGCCAATCTCAGGAGTTCGCGCTAATGGCAAGCGTGGTTGGCCATTTAGGACCCGCCGCCGGCAATCCCCGGGTTCTTTCTGAACCGCGATGGGTGAGGGCGTTGTTAATCACGGTCACTCTCCTCTTTTTAGGGTTATTTCTGGTTGTGCCTTTGGTCGCGGTGTTTGCGGAGGGGCTGCGCAAAGGGTGGGATGTTTACGCCGCTTCGATTCAAGAACCGATGGCTCTGGCCGCGATCCGCCTGACGCTGCTGACCGCCGCGATCGCCGTTCCACTCAATGTGGTGTTCGGTCTCGCGGCGTCTTGGGCGATCACGAAATTTAATTTTAGCGGAAAGAATATCTTAATCACGTTGATCGATCTGCCGTTCGCGGTATCGCCCGTCATCTCCGGGTTGATCTTTGTGTTATTGTTTGGCGCACACGGCGTCATCGGCCCCTGGTTGATCGCTCACGATATTAAGATCATCTTTGCGGTTCCTGGGATTGTATTAGCAACGATCTTCGTGACCTTCCCTTTTGTGGCACGCGAAATGATCCCGGTCATGCAGTCGCTGGGCAACGACCAGGAAGAGGCAGCGTTGGTGTTAGGCGCGAGCGGCTGGCAGATTTTCTGGACGGTAACGCTGCCCTCGATAAAATGGGGGCTGCTCTACGGCGTCATTCTCTGCAACGCGCGCGCAATGGGAGAATTTGGCGCGGTGTCTGTAGTTTCGGGTCATATCCGTGGTGTCACCGATACCATGCCTTTGCATGTCGAAATCCTGTATAACGAATATAATTTCGCGGCCGCGTTTGCCGTGGCCTCCCTCTTGGCGTTTCTGTCGTTGATTACCTTGGCAGCTAAAAGCTATATCGAATATCGATTCCAAAAAGAAACCGAACCGATTCCGGAGATGGCCAACTGAGCTATGAGTATTGAAATTCGAAATTTAAAGAAGACGTTCGCCAATGGCTTCAAGGCCGTGGACAACGTCAGTTTTAAAATGGAAACCGGCTCTCTCGTGGCGATCCTGGGCCCCAGCGGATCCGGAAAAAGTACGCTACTGCGCATGATCGCGGGCTTGGAAGTTCCCGACACCGGGGAGATTTTGCTGACGGGACGAGAAGCAACGACGCTCTCTGCACGTCAGCGTAATGTGGGTTTCGTATTTCAACACTACGCGCTGTTTAAGCATATGACGGTTCGCGAGAACATCGCTTTCGGCTTGAAGATGCGCAAAGCCGCGAAAGACGAAATCCACGAACGCGTGAGCGAGCTTTTAAAGCTGGTTCAGCTGGAAAGTTTAGAAAAACGTTATCCCACGCAACTCTCGGGCGGCCAGCGGCAGCGGGTCGCGGTGGCGCGGGCATTGGCGCCGCATCCCCAGGTGTTGTTGCTGGATGAACCGTTTGGCGCGCTCGACGCCAAAGTGCGCGAAGAGCTTCAAGAATGGATTACCACCTTGCATGAACGCAGCCATGTAACGACTCTTTTCGTGACTCATGATCAACATGAAGCGTTGGCGATCGCCAACCATATCTTGGTGATGAACAACGGACAGATTGAACAGGAAGGAACACCGCTTGAGATCTTTGATAAGCCGGCGACCGAATTCGTCGCTCAATTCGTTGGAGAGAGCAACTATATCGAAGCCCCTCTGTGTGATCCCGAGTTGGTGTGTTGGGGGCCGTTCAAGTTCAGCGCGAGCGGCTACGTGATGGGGCAAACAGTCCGAATTTATTTCCGCCCCAATGACGTGTATGTCAGCTCCACGCCGGAAACATTACAGGTGAAAGCGCGGATCGGCAGGACGCACTTTCGTGGCCCGACGATAGAACTGGAGCTTGTTTTGGGGGACGACAAACGCATTATCGCCCACGTTCCGAAAGGGGTTTCCTTAGCCAGCGGTTTTGCGGAGGGACGTGAAGTGTATGTCGGCATTACCGCCTTCCACACTTTTCCGGCGAAAGGCTAAGCGGGATTAGCGGCTCGGGTTCAACCGCAGGGTCCAGAGCATTAGAAAAGCCGCTCCCACCACCCCGAGGATCAGGCCGCCAAAACTTAACAGGCAAACATTTGCCATCCACAGATTCATAATTCTCCTTGCTTTCACTTGTTTTATAGCCTAAATCTGTTACTGTACGGTTAAGCGGGCGTTAAATGGCCATTAAATTAGAACAAACCGAAAATTAGAGCCGAATTAAATGAATTGTCCCGTCTGTAATAATCCCAATCCGACCGGTGCCACCCATTGCGGAGTCTGCTCAGAAGTCTTCAATAAAAGTGCCGCGGATCGTTACATGCATGCTCAACGCCGGGCTAGCCGCCAAGAAAATCCGGACGCTTACACCGAGCGGGCTTCCACAGGCGATATCTTCGCGCCGATTCAAAAGGTATTTGAGTTTTTTGCAGCCCTGAATTGGAAGGCTCCGGTTCAACGGTTCGCGGCAGCCGTCCTCTCCTTCGTGACGCATCACGCTAAATCCATCGCAATGATCGGGCTCCTCGGCGCGAGCTGTTTTGGGCTCTCTTATCTCACTTCCCCCGGACAGCGATTAAAGCTCTTCGGCAGCCATCTGGAATATGATTTTTCAGTAAATAAAGCCGTAGCCTATCTAGTGGGTTATCACACCGAATTAAAAAGCTGGTCCGAACGCAGCGGACGCTTGGATACACCGCTTGAAACGCTTTCCGATGATGAAATGGGGAATGTCACGGCCAAGGCCTTTAAACTGGATCGCCGAACAAAAAAAGTCCGCGTCAGCCCTCGTGAGTGGATCCTCAATCGGAGCGGGCAGGTCAGCCAGAGCCTGCCGTTAAGCCATGCTTCGCTAAAACCTGGCGCCATTATTTTGGACGCACAAGGCAGCGTGGTGAATCGGATCAATACAGAAACCACGCGCATCGGCCGGTCATTGCCATTTATCGCGCCGCATTGGCCGGGGGGCTCGCAACGCACCGGGGCGAGGTGGAACGAACCTATCGAATGGACGGAAAATATGGGGGACTGGCAAATTTTTTGGAAGGGCAAATTGACGTGGCGCGTCGGCCACGTCGAGAATTGGGGCGACATCTCCTGCCTACGACTGACTTACGTCGCGGATGTCCAGCCGCACGTGGTTAGCGCACCGGGCTGGGCGAAAGGCG
>JADMIO011216456.1_pt1 | contig 10534 bp, 8 predicted proteins | sample 8958161 | NCBI WGS metagenome assembly JADMIO01 (sample SAMN16585339, study PRJNA669376) | soil metagenome | isolation source: Crop rotation soil | place: USA: Cullars Rotation, Alabama | collected 2011
AGATATCGAGTGGCAGACCCCGGGCGATCAGCAGTTCGGCCACCTTTGTATGACCGCCCTGTCAGGCGAGCAGGAAGACCGACTGTCCCTGCTCGTTCCGACTATACATCAGGGCTGAATCCTGATCCAGATAGCGGGTCACCGCCTCCAGATCGCCCTGAATGACTGCGTGTCGAAACTTCTGGGAATCCAGCATCCCCTCGGTTCTTGTCTCCTGCATCTCTTTCGTCCTCCTTCCCTCCGGCCGGTCCGGAGGGGCGGCCTCGATCCCGGTCAGAGCAACCCCGCCCAGCAGCATCGCCCTGGTAAGAAACTCTCTGCGTGTATCCAACCATCCGCCCTCCTTCCGGTCTATGCAGATCAGTATAACCGAAGAGCGCGAACTGAACTTCTCGAAAATCACTCTTTTCGCAGGTGGGGGGTTGGCAGGAAAAGCATTGTGTGGAAACCCACTAGAAGGAGAGGCGCGCGGAGGCATGCCGGAGGCGGTAGGCTTGGGGAGAGACGCCGCAGTGACGCCGGAATAGGGTGCTGAAGGAGCCCAGACTCTCGAACCCGACATCGAAACAGATCTCCGTGACCGAGCGGTCGGTCTTCCGGAGCAGATCCTGCGCTTTTTCCAGGCGCAGCCGGGTCAGATACTGATGAGGCGTGCTATGAAAAATCTGCTTGAAGGTGCGCAGGAAGTGGTTGGGCGAGAGGCAGGCGACACCGGCCCACTCCTGCAGGGTCAGGGGCCGGTCCAGGCTCGCTGCGGCGTAGTCCCGCGCGTAATGGATCCGGCGGTAGAGCTCTTCACGGGTCGCCGGTCGACAGGCGGAAATCTGATCCACCTCCTTTTGGACGTCGCGGTGGACCTGCAGAAGGCCTTCCAGCAGGCCGTGCAGTTGCTCTACAATCCATCCCGGCTCCTCTTTGCGGTCCATGAGAAGGAGGCGAAGACGGTTCATGCGGGGCCAGAGGATCGGATCATGCGGATAGAGTCTCTGATAGAATCGGGCGGTAGATCGTTCACGATGCCAGGGTTCATCAAGAAGACGATAGAAAGGAGTCGCCAGGCTGCGATAGACCTCTTCGGCAAAACCCGCTGCAAAGAAGATCAGCAGCGATTCCTCTTCGTCTTCGCGTTCGCGAGAGACGGAGTAGCGTTGCCCGCCATTTAGAAGAAGGTAGGATCCCTGTGTGACCGCAAAGCGCCCTCCATCCGCCTCATACAGTCCCTGCCCTGTAAACCAGCACTTGAGAGAGAGAGGCCCGTCTCCCTGCCAGAAGTATTCGTCGGTATCTCGCCGCCGACTATAGACAATCTTGGTGGCTTCGCTATGCGGTAAGATCGTCCTCATCTCACCGTAAGACGTTTCGACCCGGCTCAGGATCGGAGGCGTGGAATCGTCCTCAGTAGATGTACAACCCTCGGGGTAGACCGTGATCATCATGGCCGTTGCTTCTTTTCCCGCGCTGCCCCGCGGCTGCGCCTCTCACAGCCCCTCTACCCCGGCGTGGGAGGGGGGTGAATGAGTGTATGGGATTGAGTATTTCATTCCCTCTGTTTTGATAGGGAGGAGGCGAAAACTATTTTCTCTGTGCTATTATACCGGACAGCGTAAAATACCGTAAGCGCCTTTTACGGTATTTAGAGGAGTTTACCCGCCCGACCAGTAATTTTCGACAGGTGAACGAAAGGAGAGAACGATGACAGGATCCTCCCCACTGGCGGAGATCGAATTGCAAATCCGGCGGATAGAAGGCGCCCTGATTCTGGAAGGCGCTCAGCCGGGGCAGGCTGCGAAGACAGCCTCTCTTGTCGAACGGATGGAGCATCATAAGACGCCCGGTGTCAGCATAGCCGTCCTTCATAACGATCAGATCGAATGGGCGCGCGGTTATGGCGTCAAGGAGGCAGGAAAGCCGGAGACGGTCGCTCTCGAAACCCTCTTTCAGGCAGGCTCCATCAGCAAACCGGTTGCAGCCGTGGCGGCGATGCGGATGGTGGAGGCAGGAAGGCTGGATCTGGACGAAGATGTGAATCGGTATCTGACCTCCTGGCGGGTGCCTGCCAATGACGGCTGGCAGCCGAGAGTGACTCTTCGGCAGCTGCTCAGCCACACCGGTGGGCTGACGGTCCACGGTTTCCCCGGCTATGCGCAGGGACAGCCGATTCCCACGCCGGTTCAGGTCTTGAACGGGGAAGAACCAGCCAACACTTCCGCGGTTCGGGTCAATATCCTCCCCGGTGTGCAGCATCGCTACTCCGGCGGCGGCACCACCATCGTCCAGCAGATCCTGATGGATCTGCTCGGCAAACCCTTCCCGCAGATCGCGCAGGAACTGGTGCTGGATCCGATGGGAATGAAAGACAGCACCTATGAACAGCCGCTGCCGGAAAAATACCGAGATTCCGCCGCCACGGCGCATCCGAACAACGCCAGACCGCTGGAGGGTCGGTGGCACACCTATCCGGAGATGGCGGCAGCAGGACTCTGGACAACCGCTTCGGACCTGGCCCGCTTTGCCCTTGCGCTCCAGCGGGCGAAGGCAGGCAGACCCCACCCGATTCTGTCCGCAGAGACGGTCAGGGAGATGTTTACTCCCCAGGTGGATCCGTCCGTAGGGCTGGGTGTCTTTCTGGAGGGCGATGCTCCTGCGCGCCGGTTCGGTCATGGGGGCTGGGATGAAGGTTTTGTTGCGACGATGACCGCCTATCAGGATCAGGGTTTTGGAGCGGTCGTGATGCTCAACTCCAACCAGGGCCATCCTCTGATGGGCGAGATCCTGCGCGCGGTCGCAAAGGAGTACGCCTGGCCGGACTATCTGCCTGCGGAGCGTGTGCCTGCCCGCATCGATCCGCAGGTGTTGGAGGCTTATCGGGGAGCGTATGAACTGCAGCCCGATCTCCTCCTCACCGTTACCGCGCAGGAAGACACGCTGTTGCTGAATCTGCCCGGTCAGGAAGCGATCCCGCTCTACCCGAAGTCGTCCACAGAGTTTTTCGCCCGAGTCGTGGAGGCGGAGATAACCTTCGCCTGTGATACGGAGAACAGAGTCGAGACGCTGACCCTACGGCAGAGCGGCAGAGACCTCAAGGCGAGGAGACGTCCGTAAGCGCAGACCCACTATCCAGTAGACGCGATCCGGCAGGTGCGCCTGGTCGTTAGACCGCGTTGCGGTCTGATGAGCATTGAAAGGAGAATTCTCCGACATGGAGGATACGGCGAACCTGGATTTCCCCAAAACACTGGAAAGTATTCTGCAAGCAACGGCTGCATCCGGCTTTCCCATGGCCTCCGATGTGCAGACCGGGTCTCTGCTGAAAACCCTTGCGGCTTCCAAGCCTGCAGCCAGGTTTCTTGAACTCGGAACCGGCACAGGACTCTCCACCGCGTGGATATTGGCGGGAATGGATGCCGCTTCCACGCTGGTGACGGTGGACAGTAACGAGGTTGTTCAATCCATTGCAAAGCGCTTCCTGGGAGAAGACGCCCGAGCCACCTTCCAGTGCATGGACGGCGGCGCTTTCCTGGATAGCCTTGCCGGACAACAGTTCGATTTCCTCTTTGCCGACACCTGGCCGGGAAAGTACACGCATCTGGAACAGGCATTGAGCTTGCTCAAACCCGGAGCGTTCTACATCGTGGATGATATGCTGCCTCAGCCTAACTGGCCGCCGGAACACTTCCCCAAAGTTCCGTCGCTGATCCGCACGTTGGAAACCAGAACCGACTTGATACTGACAAAAATGAGCTGGTCTACGGGCTTGATTGTTGCTGTAAAAGCGGCCTGACCAGCGCTTGAAGCGCACCTTCAGGCGGCAAGAACAGCCTGTGCAATTTGGGAGGTACATGGATGAGGGTAGAAGTGACTGAAGAATCCGTTGCCGTGCTGCCGGAATATGGCTGTGTGCCGATCTCTTTCCAGGTTGAATCGCGTCTCCGTGTCGAACCGATCCGCAACGGTCTGGGCGGTCTGCTGCTCGTCGAAGAGCCGGTTGCCGCCCCTTACGTCAAAGACTACGATGCTATCGAGAACGAAGGGCCGTCCCACTGGTCGAAGCGCTGGGACATCTCCCCCTGGGGAGTTCTGTCTGCCTTTGAGAGGGGCGAGCGCATCGGTGGCGCTGTCGTGGCGTGGAAGACGGAAGGGATGGAGATGTTGGAGGGGCGTGAGGACCTGGCGGTTCTCTGGGACCTGCGCGTCCATCCCTCCTTTCGTGGCAGGGGCGTGGGCCATCGGTTATTTGCCCGCGCATTTGCCTGGGCGCGCGAGCGGCAGTGTCGCCGGTTTATTGTCGAAACCCAGAACATTAATGTGCCCGCCTGCCGATTCTACGCCCGACAGGGCTGCGAATTGGGAGCCATCGACCGTTATGCCTACGGCGAGGCGCTGGACGAGGTTCAACTGCTCTGGTACAGAAATGTATAGCGGTTCTGTGTTATACTGTTGACAGCGGCGTTGTCGGCCACGGACATAGCCGAGATTCAGCAGAACGTGGTTCAGATCAACGCACAGACGCAGGTCATAGAGCAAGCGGTAGAGGAAGTGATGACCTTACTTGGGCAATGAGCCTGTCTGTTCGTATGGGCAATTCGACTCCCGAATCTATCTACGGTGATCCTATGGCAAAGGCGCTGTTCCTCAGTCTCCCGCTGCACGGTCATACCAATCCATCGCTTCCCCTGGTTCGAGAGCTCGTCGAGCGCGGAGAAGAGATCGTCTACTTCTCCTCCGACGCCTTCTCCGCGAAAATCGAACAGACGGGAGCGCGGTATCGTCCCTATCAGAATGCGTTCTTGAGGGACATTCGAAATCTGCCCGAGCGTATGGAGGAACTCTCCTGGCTGCTGATGAGCACCACCTCGGAACTGCTTGGACACGAGCTGGATTCCTTTCGCGCGGAGCAGCCTGACTACCTCCTCCACGATTCGGTCGCCCCGTGGGGACAATGGGTCGCCGAACTCCTCGACGTGCCGGTGATTACCTCCATTACGACGTTTGCTTTCAATCGGCGTGTGCTGGCTTTTGGCATGGCGCATGGGGTGAGGCCCAAAAGCGCCAGGCTTCTGCTCTCTAAAGTCCGGCATGTGATCCGAGCGCTCCTTCTCCGACGGCAGTTGCGTCGCCAGTACGGGGTTCGAGGCCCCGAACTGATGGATCTGATGTCTGCCCGGTCAGACCTGAACGTCGTCTATACCTCACGCGCCTTCCAGCCGTGCGCCGAGACATTTGACGAAAGTTACCAGTTCATAGGTCCTTCGATTGCGCCTCGAACCGAGCCGGTCGACTTCCCCTGGGAACAGGTGCGGAATCCCGTGGTGGTGTATGTCTCACTGGGGACGCTCTTCAATACAGACACCGCATTTTACCGGAACTGTTTCGAGGCGTTTGGGGGCGAGGATTACCAGGTGATTCTGTCGATTGGAACGAATCTATCCGTGGAGAGTCTGGGTGCAGCGCCGCCAAACTTCATCGTGCAAACCGATGTGCCGCAACTGGAGGTGCTCCAGCGTGCGGCTGCGTTTGTGACGCACGGCGGCATGAACAGTGTCAGCGAAAGTCTCTCCTTTAGCGTGCCGGTCGTGGTCATCCCCCAGATGAGTGAGCAAGAGATCGTCGGACGGAGGGTAGAAGAGCTCGGAGCCGGTCTGTATCTATCGAAGAACGAGGTCACTGCGCAAAATCTGCGCAGGTCGGTCCGGCAGCTGCTCGCAAAGGACTCGTTTCGCCGGAAAGCTGCGCTGATAAACCGGTCTTTCCAGGCTGCGGGCGGGATTCCGCACGCCGCCGATGCCATCCAGGCGTTTACCCGGCAGCGATGCAGGCGAACCGTCTGAACAATGATGGGAATGATTTTGGGATGGGCGATGATTTTGAATGATCCCATCCCAATCCTCTCGATCATCGTCCCTCCTCTAATCCTAAAAATCGTACTTCAGACACTCTGCCTGCGTAACATGAGAAATCTACGATGCAATAAGGAGAGCGGAGGCGACGTCTCCATCCGATTGTGGGACATTACCGGTATCGGCAGTGGCTGCTGGTCAAAGAAGATATCAGCGGTGGAATGTGGTATGGTGTCGCTGTACCAGGAGAGGCGGACGACCCCCCGCTCCTGGAGGAATGGCACCATACCACACTCCTGGACTATCTTGAGATTGCCATCGGCTGGGGCGGTTTTCCAGGGCTGCAACGGTGTACCGGACATAACTGGCCGATTGCCGAACTTACAATCAGGATATAAAATGGGCTAACGTGCCGTTCGTTTGACCCCTGTCTGCTCCTTTTCGCGGTTTAACTCCATGATGTCCACACTCGTATCTGAATCCCCGATAAGATGTTTGCAGAAGTAGTCGGAGCGGAGCCAGAACCAGTAGTCGCTCATATCTCCATAGCCGTGACGCTGGCCTGGAAATGTGAAGAGGTCGAAGCGCTTGTTGGCCCGGATCAGGGCATTCGCCATACGGAGCGTATTGGCGGGATGGACGTTGTCGTCCATGTCCCCGGTCGCTAAAAGCAGATGGCCCTTGAGGTTTTTGGCAAGGTCGGTGTTCTTATCGATGCTGTATTCGAAGGTGATGTTGCCGTCCTTGTCTTTGACCTCTTTCACCCCATGATGCGATTCGCTCCACCAGCGGTTGTAGATGTTGTTCTCGTGGTTTCCGGAAGAGGAGACGGCGACCTTGAAGAAGTCGGGATAGACCAGCATTGCCGCTGTGGACATAAAGCCGCCGCCCGAATGCCCGTAGATGCCGACTCGGTCCACATCGATCCAGGGATACTTCAGGGCAAGGGCTTCGATCGCCCGCTTCTTGTCCGCCAGACCGTAGTCGCGCAGGTTGCCGTAGCCGAAGTTGTGATACCATTTGGAGCGCTGCGGATTGCCGCCCCGGTTCCCGACCTCGATCACGATAAAGCCGAACTGCGCCAGCGCCACATTGGGGTTGCGGGGAGAGAAGGTCTTGGACACCGATTCGGTCTGCGGGCCGGGGTAGACATACGCAATAATGGGATAGCGTCGATTGGGATCGAAATCGAAGGGCTTGTACATGACGCCGTACAGGTCGGTGACTCCATCGTCCGCCTTGACTTTGAACGCCTCCGGGTACTTGAATCCTGCCTCCAGCAGCGCGCTGACATCGGCGGTCTCCAGTTCCATCAGCATCCCTCCATTGGCGTCTCGCAGCTGAGAGAGGGGCGCCATGTCCACCCGGCTGCAGTTGTCTACGAAGTATCTGGCCCCGTCGTTCATGGCCGCGGCATGCATGGCGTCGCCGGGGCTGATCAGTTTCAGGCCCGTCCCATCGAAATGCACCCGGTAGAGGTGGGTGAAGTAGGGGTCCTGGTTCGGCTCACGGCCACAGGCATTGACATACAGGATCCGGTTTTTCTCATCGATGCCCTCGATGTCCTGGCAGACAAACTCCCCGGAAGTGATCTGATTCTTGAGTTTGCCGTTCTCATCGAAGAGATAGTAGTGTCCCCAGCCGTCGCGCTCGGACCAGAAGAGGATCTCCTTGCCGTTGTTGACAAGACGCAGCGGCTGGGTGTCGATATAGGTGTTGAGCCGCTCCTCGATCAGGGTTTTGACCTCGCCCGTCTCCGTGTTGGCGAGGCAGACATCCAGCTTATGGCGGTCCCGGCTGACCCGTGTAAAATAGAGCCTGTCCGACGTGTCGCTCAGCCACTTGCCGACGACCTTCTCCTTCTCCACGTCGAGGGCAAGCACCCGGTCGGTGGCGATCCCGATGTCCTGGTCTTTGAAGCGATCCGCCTTGACCTTCACCTTTGCCTTCGTGGCGATATCCAGGAGAAGGATCTCATTCTGAGGCTGGTTGGCTTCCCCCGGCATCCCATAACGGAAGGTCTCCAGGGTAGGGCGCGGTTCGGCCAGGGCGTTGATAACCCAGAGATCCGCGACTTTGCGTTCATCCTGACGGACGACGGCGATCTTTTTGGAGTCCTTCGACCAGACGATCCGGATGGAGGGAACGCGAAAGTCTTTCCGATCCTTCTCCTCCTGCTGAAAGGTCTTCTTGACATCGTCCTTCAGGTTCCCGGCATAGCTATAATGCTCTTCGCCATCGGTGGTGAGCTGCGTCTCTTTGATGCTCTTGTCGTCGGCCTTCTTCTGCGCCAGGGCGTAGTTTGCCGCATCCATCATATAGAGATTGTGGCCGCGCGCAAAGACGACCGTCTTCTCATCCGGGGAGAGACTGGCCCAGCGGGTTTTTTTGAGAGGCGCTTTGAAGTCCGGAAGCAGGGTCAGTTTCTCGGTCGCAAGATCGTATTCGAAGAAGAGGGTTTTGACCTTCGAGGCGGCCTCCGGGGTCTTTTCCGTCGTCTCCTTCTTCTCCTGCATATCCTCTTTTTTGGTCTTGTCTTCCCCGAGGTCTTTGACGCTCTTTACCTCATCATCCACACGTATGTCGGCATCTTTGGGATACTCGATCTCAAACTGGAGGGCCGTATCCTTCTTGATGAACTTGAGGGTGCGGATCGGGAGATGCTGGGCATCGTAGGGGAAGAGGGTGATCCTGGTGAGATCCGCGGCCATGCGGGCGTTATCGAACAGCGGCTTCCTGGTTTTGGCACGGGGATCCACCAGGCAGAATTTACGGCCCTGGTTCATGCTGTAGGAGTACCAGAACCGGTCGCTGAACTCCAGCCAGTGCGGCGTAACCGCCGAATCGTAGAGCAGTTTGCCGGCTTTGGCGGAAGACCACTTCGCCGCCAGGTCATAGTTGGCTTTCTTAATGGGAACCGGCTCCGTCGCCAGCGCCGTCTGTGCTGCTGCCAGGATGAGGATTAAGAAGCACCCCGGCCACCATAAACGCTTCAAATGAGTTCTCCTTATTTGTGTGGAGTGAAATCTTGCGAAGGAAAGCAAGATTTGGACTGCACCGAAGGTGCAACCTTGTAGAGTGTGGAGTGTGGATTTTCACTCTACACTCCACACTCTACATTTCAACCTGTATTCAGTCCGTCTCGCACTCGGACAGGATCCGGCGGTAGGCGACGCGGGCGTACTCGTAGGCCTGCCGGGCGTCCTCCATCTCTTCCGGGCGAATAAACCGCTGTTTTTGCGACCAGCACTGGTCGACGCCTTTCAGACACCACTCCGCGCTGCGCTTGCTGGCGCGGATCGGCTTTGCGCCGACGAGCACAAAGACGGGATTGGTGTGCGACGAGCCGAGGATCCGCATCGCGACCCAGCTGCTCTGTGTGATCGGCACATCGAAGGCGACCTCCTGGAGCTTACCGTCCGCGACAATCGCTCTCTGCGCGACAGAATAGCCGTTGACAATCACCTCGACCGGAACGCTGCGGGTCCCCTCGATTCGCGCACGCTCCAGATGCCAGAGCGGGTATTGGGTAAGCGGCCTGTTCTTGATCTGAGGATTCGGCGTCTCGTCCAGCAATGCGGCGACATTCGCCCGGACATGCACCTTGCCAGGCTCCGTAAGGCGAAGTTCGCTTCCCTTTTCGCCGACCGCCGTCTCATTGACTTTGAAGTCCATCAGATGGCTTTTGCCGTCGCTGACATAGTTGCGGCCCTGTCGGATGTTCTCGCACCAGGTATCGTAGTCCAGCCTGCCATCCAGTTTGACATAGGAACGTCCCACGCCGACCCGTTCGCCGGTGATACAGGGAAAATCCGTCTCGCCGCTGATCCGGGTGCGGAAACCGACATTCAGTGTCTGATACCACATATTGAGTTCCCACACGTAGCCTGTGTCCACCGTCGAGAGAAAGTCTACGGCAGGAACCAGGTTCCCATCCGGACCGGGGACGTTGTGCGTCACATCCACGATATACTCATCGGCGCCGATGCCGTCGTAGGGAGGTACCACATAGTTGGGCAGCTCCGTGCTGCGGGAGATGATTCCGTTGGCGGAGTGGGCGGGGCCGCAGACCGCACCCTGCTTTTTGGCCCATCTGAGGGTATTCAGGCAGAGGGTGGGCCAGTGGTCTTTGGAGGTCCCTCCGGGATACATCTGATCTTTGAGGCGCAGCAGGCACAGATGCCCGGACTGGTGTGAGCCAAATCCGGAGACCTCGATGTCATAGCGCAGCAGGTAGGGATACTGCGAGACCTTGTCGTCTTTGCCGGTGAAGAACTGTTTCTGGAAGTCGAAGCAGGGTCCCCAGGTGAGGTTGCAGCCCACCTTGAGGTCTTCACCCAGGCAGTGACGGATCATATCGGCGGCAAAGACGCCCTCGGTCGGGTTGGTGTAGTGGGCGCATCCGGCGGCATGGATATGGTGATCCCCCGACCACCAGCCGAACGCGGCAGGATCGATCCAGCGCTTGAGCTGTATGGTGACGGTCTGTGGCTTACCGGTCATGGTAAGCGTCCGGGTCTGGGTCAGATACTCCGGGCCGCGCGCCACTCCGAGGGTGTAGATTCCCTGCGGCAGGCGCAGCTTCTCGCCGTTGGCGCGGTAGATCTGGGGCTGGAAGGCAAAGTCCGGGGCCAGCCGTCGAGTCTGCGCCGGATAGATGCGCCCCTGCCTGTCACGGATGGTGAACATGGCGGTCG
>JADMIO011418105.1_pt1 | contig 10531 bp, 7 predicted proteins | sample 8958161 | NCBI WGS metagenome assembly JADMIO01 (sample SAMN16585339, study PRJNA669376) | soil metagenome | isolation source: Crop rotation soil | place: USA: Cullars Rotation, Alabama | collected 2011
TGCGGCTCCACCATCGGGACCGCCGATCCCAGCGGCGCGAAGACCAGCGTCGACACCGCGGTCTCGGCGTCCTTGAGCGCGCGTTGCTTCGTCGCGGGCGTGGTCACCGTCACCACGACGGCGACGTCGACGTCGACGATGTACCACTGGCGCAGAAGCTGGCGACCGGCGTCGAACGTGGCGTCGAGGCGGGCGCGCTCGGCGGGGGGCTCCTCTTCGCCGGCGTGTCCCCTCCGCGCCGGGGCCGCGCGCGCGAACTCGGGCGCCACGCGGGGATCGCCGAAGCCCTGCGCGACGAGGACGGCGCGTGCTCCTGCGGCGAGGTCCATCGCGGTCTGGCCGGGCGTGACCCGCTGCGCGCCGAGCACGAGCTTGCCGCCTTCGGGGCCGTAGGCGACGACGAGGATCTTGGGATAGCCGAGCTGCGCGGCGGGCTGCCAGCCGCGCGGCAGGTCGAAGGCCTCGATGCGGAAGGCGGCGTTGCGGAAGGTCCGGCCCGCGAGCGCGGTGCCTCCGCACAGGGAGCCGAGGGCGACGAGGGCGCAGGACAGCGCGAGGACGAAGGCCGCGACGCGAGCCGGCCGCGCCGCAGCACCCGCGTCGAGGGAAGTCGCACCGGGGGCGCGGCGCCTTCGCCGGACCGACGCGACGCTCGAGGTCGCGGCCGCGGCGGGGTCGGGGCGCGGGCCGGCGTCGCTGCGATGCATCGGGGACACGGGGCCGAGTCTAGAACGCTTTCGCTCGACGCCAGGCTCGAGGTCGCGCGGCGCGGGGCGGGGACTTCGATCGGCCGCGGGAGCGCGGCGGAGGCGGCGCAGGACTGATTGTCTGTTCAGTCAAATTATTTCTTGATCGACACCACGCTTTTCGCTTGCCGCGATTCCATTGAATGGAATATATCCGATGCCACCACAGCGACCGAATGGTCGGACGCGGGAGGCGCGAATGGCGGCAAGCGGGACGAAGCGCGGCGCAGGAGGAGCCCGGCGGGGCGAGGGAGATTCCCTCGTCAATTCGGGGCCTTCAGCTGGCGGCGCCCGGTCCGCGGGGCGTGGGCAGACGGCCCGGAGCAGCGCGGCCGGAGCGGGCAGCGGGCCGTCCGAGGCGGCGCTCGCTGCGGTCGAGGCGCGCTACCCGGAGGGCATCCAGGTGGCGGCGCTGCTCAAGGAGCTCGGGGCCCTGGGCCTCACGCTCTCGGAGGCGACCTTCCGCAAGTGGGTGCAGCAGGGGCTGCTGCCGCGCAGCGTGCGCGTCGGGCGGCCGGGCAAGCACCAGGGGTCACAGGGCTTCTATCCGGCGTCGGTGATGCGCCGGATCGTGGAGATACGGCGCCTGATGTCGTCGAGCCTGACCGTCGACGACATCGTCCAGACGCTGCGCTTCCGCGACGAGCTCGGGGCGATCGAGCGCGGGATCACGAGCCTGCTGTCGGGGCTCACCGCGCAGCTCGACGCGCCGCCTCGGCCGGGAATGCACCGCCTCGAGGGGGCCGAGCGGCGCTCGGCCGAGAAGCTCCTCGAGCAACTGCGACGAGAGGCCGGCGAGCTGGTTCGCCGGCTGGGGGAACTGGAGCGGCGTGTCGTGACGCCGCTCGAACGCGAGGCGAAGGCGCGGGCCTTCGGCACGGGCGCCACCGGCGGCGCTGACGAACTTCTGTAAGGAGACGAGCGATGGACAAGACGACGACGACGGAGCGGAGCGACGAGCAGACGACGGGCATGATGGCGGAGGCGCCGCGCACCTCGCGCAAGGTGCGGAGCAAGCGGCGTGACCGCGCGCGTTCGAAGACGATTGCGCCGAAGCGGCTCACGAAGGAGGAGATCCGTCAGGGCGCGATGCTGTTCGTGCCCACCGACGTGGAGCGGCCGCTCGAGCGCGTCGAGTGCAAGGGCATGCCGCGCCCGTGCCCCTTCGTGTCGTGCAAGCACCACCTCTACCTCGACGTGAACCAGGAGACGGGCAGCATCAAGCTCAACTTCCCGGACCTCGAGCCGTGGGAGCTCAAGGAGAGCTGCGCGCTCGACGTGGCGGACCGCGGCGGCATCACGCTCGAGGAGGTCGGCGAGATCATGAACCTCACGCGCGAGCGCATCCGGCAGGTCGAGGTGCGCGGCCTGCTCAAGCTCAAGATGGACGGCGACATCGACGGCAGCAGCGACTTCCACGAGAAGCAGCCGCCGGTCATGCGCCTCCCCGTCGTCCGCTACTAGCCATCCGGGAGATCGCTTCGCTTCCAGCCGGATCGGCGAACGAACACCCGTCCATTTCTGCTCCAATCCATCGCACTATTCCTCGTTCGTCGCGCGCGCCCCGGCCCGCTTCCGGGGCGCGCGTCGTCTCCTCCGCGCACCTTCCTCGTCGCGCGTGATGCTCGTCGGTGCCGCGGCGTTCGTTGACCTCGGAGCTTTGCATCGGATAGATCGGCGCCACCTTCCGCCTGGGAGGCTCGAGGTGCCTGTCATGGTCCGTATCCGTCGCGCGCTGGTGAGTGTTTCGGACAAGAGCGGGCTGCCCTCGCTCGCGAAGTCGCTGTCGGCGCTCGGGGTCGAGATCCTCTCGACGGGCGGGACGGCGAAGCTGCTGCGCGAGGCGGGCGTGCTGGTCATCGACGTGTCGGCGTACACGGGCGCGCCGGAGATCCTCGACGGGCGGGTCAAGACGCTGCACCCGCGCATCCACGGCGGGCTGCTCGGGCGGCCGACGGATTCACACCGCGCCGAGATGGCCAGGCACGACATCGGCGCGATCGATCTGGTGGTCGTGAACCTGTATCCGTTCCGCCAGACCGTGGCGAAGGCGGGCGTCGAGTTCGGCGACGCGATCGAGAACATCGACATCGGCGGGCCGTCGATGATCCGCAGCGCGGCCAAGAACCACGAGCGCGTCGCGGTGGTGGTGGATCCGTCCGACTACGCGGCGCTCGAGAAGGAACTCGCGGCGACGGGCGGGCAGGTCTCGGCCGACCTGCGCTTCCAGCTGGCGCGGAAGGCCTTCGCGCACACGGCGGCGTACGACGGGGCGATCGCCAACTGGCTCGGCGGGCTGCCGGAGTCGCCTGCGCCTGCGCCCGATGCGGTGGTGCAGCCGGGGCCTTTCCCGACGACGCTGTCGCTGCAGTGGACGGGCGGACAGACGCTGCGCTACGGCGAGAACCCGCACCAGAAGGCGGCGATCTATCGCGACGGGACGACGCCTGCCGGCCCGACGGTCGTCGGTGCGGACGTGCTGCAGGGCAAGGAGCTGTCGTTCAACAACCTCGTCGATCTCGACGCGGCGCTCGAGCTGGTCCTCGAGTTCGAGCGGCCGGCGGTCGCGATCATCAAGCACAACAACCCGTGCGGCACGGCGGAGACCGATGCGGGCGTGGCGGCGGCGTTCGAGCTGGCCAAGGCGTGCGACCCGGTGTCGGCGTTCGGCGGCGTCATCGCGGTGAACCGCGTGGTCGACGAGGCGGCGGCGGTGAAGATGGCGGAGCTGTTCCTCGAGTGCGTGATCGCGCCCGGCTTCACCGACGGGGCGCGCGCGGCGTTCGAGGGCAAGAAGAACCTGCGGCTGCTGGCGTTCGGCGAGCACCGGATGAAGGCGCGGGCGACCATGCCCTTCACGATCCGCACGCTGCCCGGCGGGCTGCTCGTTCAGACGCCCGACGACGCGCTCGTCGCGGCGAAGGACGCCAAGGTGGTCACGAAGCGCGCGCCGACGGACGAGGAGCTGCGCGCGCTCGACTTCGCCTGGCGCGTGGCGAAGCACGTCAAGTCGAACGCCATCGTGTACGCGCGGGCGATCGAGGGCGGCGCGGTCACCGTCGGGATCGGCGCGGGCCAGATGTCGCGCGTGGACTCGGCGCGGCTCGGCGTCGAGAAGGCGCGCTCGCCGGTGGCTGGGTGCGTGGCGGCCTCGGACGCGTTCTTCCCGTTCCGTGACGGGCTCGATCAGCTGGCGCAGGCGGGCGCGACGGCGGTGATCCAGCCGGGCGGGTCGGTGCGCGATCCCGAGGTGGTGGGCGCGGCGGACGAGCACGGGCTCGCGATGGTGTTCACGGGGATGCGGCACTTCCGGCACTAACGGTGTTCGTTGCAGGCGGGGGCAAGCCTCCGCCCTACGGAACCCGGGCCCCACACGTCCCGTCCGGGTTGACCTGCGGCCACCGCGGCCCGATAGGTGATGGCCATGAAAGTCCTTGTCGTCGGATCGGGTGGACGGGAGCACGCGCTGGCGTGGGGGCTGCGGCGCAGCCCGTCGGTGAAGCGGGTGGACTGCGCGCCGGGCAACGCGGGGATCGCGCGACATGCGCGGCTGCAGGCGGTCGCGTCCGACGACGTGGCGGGGATCGTCTCGCTGGCGCGGCGGGAGGGCTACGACCTGGTCGTGGTGGGGCCGGAGCGACCGCTGTCGCTCGGGCTCGCGGACGCGCTGTCGCAGGCCGGCGTCCGGGTATTCGGCTGCTCGCGGGCGGCCTCGGAGATCGAGGCGTCGAAGGCGTTCTCGAAGGACCTGATGCAGCGGCACCAGATCCCGACGGCGGAGCACGGCGCGTTCCGCGACGCGGGCGAGGCCACCCGGTTTGCCGAGCACCTGCTCGCCGAGGACGGGCGCGTGGTGCTCAAGGCGGACGGGCTGGCGGCGGGAAAGGGCGTGGTGATCTGCGAGGACGTGGCGACCATTCGCGAGGCCGCGCCGCAGCTGCTGGCCTCGACGCCGTCGGGGGTGCTGGTGGTGGAGGCGTTCCTCATGGGGCGCGAGGCGTCGTGCATGGCGCTGGTCGCGGGCACCGAGGTGGCGATGCTGCCGCCGTGCGAGGACCACAAGACGATCTTCGACGGGGATCGCGGGCCGATGACGGGCGGAATGGGCGCGGTGTGCCCGACGCCGGTGGTCGACGCGGCGCTGCTGGCGCGGGTGGAGGCGGAGATCGTGCGGCCCACGGCGCGCGCGATGCTCGACGAGGGGCGGGCCTTCTTCGGGCTGCTCTACGCGGGGATCATGGCGACGCGGTCGGGGCCCAAGGTGCTCGAGTTCAACGCGCGGTTCGGCGATCCCGAGACGCAGGCGCTGGTCGCGCGGGTGAAGGGCGATCTGGCGGAGTCGCTCGCGGGCATCGCAGAGGGGCGGGCGATCGCGCCGGCGTTCTGGTCGACGCCGTCGTGCGCGGTGGTCATGGCTGCGCGCGGCTACCCGGGCACGCCGGAGCGCGGCGCGGCGATCGAGGGGCTCGAGGCGGCCGAGGCCGAAGGCGCCGTGGTGTTCCACGCCGGCACGCGCTTCGTCGACGGGCGCTTCGTCGTCGACGGCGGCCGCGTGCTGGCCGTCACCGCGACCGGAGCGGACGCACGGGCGGCGCGCGAGCGGGCGTACGAGGCGGCGGCGAAGGTGCGCTTCGACGGCATGCAGGTGCGAGGCGACATCGGCGCGCGGCGCTGATTCCGTCGCTGGAGCGCGCCGCTCCGCGGTCCGGCGCCGCTCGTCGTAGACTGCCGGCTGATGCCACAGATTGCTCCGTTCCGCGGGCTGCTCTACACGCCGAAGGCCGGCGACCCCGCTCGCCTGCTCGCGCCTCCGTACGACGTGATCAACGACGCGCAGCGCGAGGGGCTGGAGCGGCTCGACGCACACAACAGCGTGCGGCTGATCCTGCCGCAGCCGCCGGCCGGGGGGCCGGACGACGCCAAGTACGACGCGGCCGCGGCCACGCTGCGCGGCTGGATCGACGACGGCACGCTCGCGCGCGACGAGGCGCCGGCCATCTACCGCTACCACCAGGTCTTCGACGCGTACGGGCACGCGGTCACGCGCAAGGGCTTCATCGCGCGGGTGAGGCTGCACCGCTTCGACGAGGGGATCATCCTGCCGCACGAGCGCACGCTCGCCGGGCCCAAGATCGATCGCCTCAAGCTCATGCGGGCGACGCGCGCGCACTTCTCGCAGATCTTCGGCCTCTACCCGGATCCGGATCGCACGGGCGACTCGTTCTTCGACGCGGTGGAGCGCACGGCGCCGGCAATCGACGCGACCACGCCCGACGGCGTGCGGCAGCGGCTGTGGCGGCTCACCGACGCGCAGGCGATCGCGGGGCTCGCGGGGTTCCTCGCGGCGCGCAAGGTCTACATCGCCGACGGGCACCATCGCTACGAGACGATGCTGGCGCTGCGCGAGGAGCTGCGCGGCGAGGCGGCGGCGACGTGCGCGCGCCCGGCGGACTCGGCGGTGGAGTTCGGCTGCATGTTCTTCTGCAACATGGACGACCCGGGGCTCGTCGTGTTCCCGACGCACCGCGTGCTCCACGGGATCGACGGGCTCGACGTGGGCGAGCTGCTCGCGCGGGCGGCGCGGTACTTCGTGATCAGCGACGGGCCCGAGGTGGTGCGCGGGGCGGCGAAGATCCGCGAGGCGCTGGCGGCCGAGTCGGCGCGCGGCGTGTCGTTCGCGGTGCTCTCGTCGGGCTCCACGCGCGCGACGATCCTGCGGCTGCGCGACGGCATCGAGCCGGACCTCGACGCGATCGCGGCGCTGCCGAAGGCGCAGGCGCTGCGCGCGCTCGACGTGACGGTGCTGCACGCGATCGTGCTCGAGACGCTGCTCGGCCTCGATCGCGGCGCGCAGGAGCGGCAGACGAACCTGCGCTACATCAAGGACTGGGACGCGGCGCTGGTCGAGCGCACCGCGCCCGGAGTGCAGGCCGTGTTCCTGATGAACCCCACGCGCGTGTCGCAGGTGAAGGCGGTCTCCGACGTGGGCGAGGTCATGCCGCAGAAGTCGACGTACTTCTTTCCCAAGATCGCCTCCGGTCTCGTGATGAACCCGATCGTGCCGTCGGAGACGGTGGAGTAGACACTTCGTGTGCTGACCGAGCCGCAGCTGACGCAAGACGAGTTCCTGCGCGGAGGCCTCCTGCTCTGGCAGCCCCGCGCGGGCTATCGCGTCAGCGTCGACTCGATCCTGCTCTCGCACTGGGTGGGACCGGGACCGCTCGGGCGGGTGATCGACCTGGGCGCGGGCTGCGGCGTGATTGGATTGGTCCTGGCGCGGCGCCACCCCGAGGCGCGGGTGACGCTCGCCGAGTTGCAGCCGGGCATGGCGGCGATCGCGCGGCGCAACGCGCGGGAGAACGGGCTCGACGATCGTGTCGACGTGGTGGAGGTCGATCTCGCCGACGAGAAGGCGGCGCGCGCGGCGATCAAGGGCAACCAGTTCGATCGCGTGGTCTCGAGCCCGCCCTTCTTCCCGATCGGATCGGGGCCGACCGTCAGCGACGAGAGCGAGGCCATCGCGCGGCACGAGCTGCGGTTGACGGTGCGGGCGCTGTCGCGGGCGGCGCGGCGGCTGCTCGTGCCGGGAGGCCGGGTGTCGATCGTGTATCCGTCGGAGCGGCTGGTCGATCTGCTGGGCGCGCTCGACGGGGAGGGGCTGCGGCCGGCGAAGATGCGGTTGATCGAGCCGCGCGCGGGGCAGCCGGCCAATCGGGTACTGGTGGAAGCAGTGAAGGGCGGACGCGGCGGGATCGTGATCGAGCGGCCGATGGTGGTGCGGGAGTCGGATGGTGGGTATTCGCGCGAGGCGCAGGAGGCGCTGGGGCAGATCGGGTAGTTGAAGCGATCAGCCGGGATTGGACGTGAACAGTCCGTTCAGGTACTCGATGATCAGCCGCTCGCGCAGCGCGGGTGACAGCGAGTTCAATATCCCGTTGATCGGCGCCATGCGGTCCGGGAGAGACGCGCCGCTGATGCCGACCATCTGCAATACACCGCCGATGGCCGCGGGGCCGATGGCGGAGAGGTCGACGCTGGAGAGCATCTGCTGCATCTGCATCGCGGCGGGTGCGTTCTCGAGGCCGCGAGCGATATCCACACATTCGCGCAGGTCGGCGAGGAGCTTCGGGGCGTGTGCGAGCGCCTTGGGATTGAGGGACAGGTGGATGTTCTCCCGGGAGGGGCCGAAGCCGAGCTGGGGCTGGATGAACCAGCCGCGCGTCTTCATCTCGTCGATGACGTCGAAGACGTTGATCTCGTCGGAGGTGAAGGCGACGAGGTTCATCTGCGGCTCGCCGAGCACGCGCAGTCCCGGGATGGCGCGGATACCGGCGACGATCGTGCGAGTGGCCTCGAGCATGCTGCGGGCGAGCTCGAGATAGCCGTCCTCGCCGACGAAGTTCAATACGGCCCAGCAGGCGGCGACGGGGCCGGCGCTCTTGGTGGACTGGACTGTCGAGTTGACCACGGTATATCCGGTCCAGCTCGCGCAGGCGTAGAACTGGTGTCTCCGCAGCTCCTTCGTCTTGTGCAGGATGACGCTCGCGCCCTTGGCGGCGAATGCGTACTTGTGGAAGTCCATGCTGATGGACGTGACGCCGGGCACCGACAGATCGAAGTCGGGGACGGGCTCTCCGAGGCGGCGGAACAGGGGGAGGAGGAAGCCGCCCATGCAGCCGTCGACGTGGAGCAGGAGGTTCTTCTCGAGCGCCAACTGGCCGAGCTCGCGGATGGGATCGACGACGCCGTGCGCGTAGGAGACGGCGCTCCCCACCAATAGAATGGTATTGGGTGTGATGGCGCGGCGGACGGCGTCGACGTCGGCCTTGAACGTCACGGGGTCGACGTCGACGATCACGCTCTTGACGTCGAGGTAGTGGCAGGCCTTGTGGAAGGCGGCGTGGGCGGTGGTGGGGAGGATGATCTCGGGCTCGGCGATGCCGCGCTCCTCGCGGGCGTAGTCGCGGGCCGTCTTGACGGCGAGGATGAGGCTCTCGGTGCCGCCGCCGGTGAATGCGCCGGCGGTGTTCTCGTCGCCGCCGAGGTGGGCGACTGCCATGGAGACGACCTCGTTCTCGAGGCGCATGGTGCTGGGGAACACGGTGGGATCGAGGGCGTTCTCGCCGAGATAGTCCATGTAGGCGTGGTGGATGACCTCCTCGGTCTCGGGGCCGGGGTCGTAGACATAGGCGAACGTGCGGCCGTCGCGCCAGGGCATGTCGGCATCGCGAAAGGCGGCGAGGCGGGAATAGACCTGCTCCTTGGGGAGACCCGTGGCGGGGATCTTCATGTGTGGCCTCGTCGAGGTGGGGTATGGATGATTTGCGCGAATCGCACGTATCGTGCACCGACGATGCGCTGGAGACGAGGGGGCCGCTGCGTCTGCAGAATGGGCACCTCGTGAGTCGGCGGCACGAACTGGATTGATTGCCAGGCCGGCGATGGAGCGGCGATTGTCGGGAGTGGCTGGGGCCGCGTGGTAGCGTGGTCGTCATGGCTCAGGGATTCGTCATCGAGCGGCCCCCTTCGCAGCCGATCCCCGTCGGAGACCCGTTTCGCGCGGGCGCGGGCACGAGGGACATCACTCCCGCGCTCGGGACCACGTTGTCGGGATATGGGTCCATTCGCTCCGAGGCGGCGACGCGCATGTGCGGCCGGCTGTTCGCGACGGCGCTGGTGCTCGACGACGGACAGGGCGGACGGGTGGCGCTGGTATCGGTGGACCTGCATGCGGGGACCCGGTATCTCGCCGAGCTGGCGGCCGCGCGGCTCTCGCGTTCGTGCGGGGTCGGCATCGATCGGCTGTATCTGGCGGCGACGCACACGCACTCGGGTCCCGGGCACGTCTACGGCAATACGCTCTATGACGGGATGACGGCGCGGGGGCGCGGCTTCGACGAGGAGGGCGCGGCGCGCATCGCCGAGGGCATCGCGCTCGCGGTGGAGGACGCCGTGTCTGCGCTGCGGCCGGCGCGGCTCGGCGTGGGCGCGGCGCTGTGCTGGGGATATTCGATGAATCGCAGCCTCGAGGCCTTCGGGTACGACGGGGCCTCGCCGGCGGCCCACGCGCGGCGCTTCGGGGCGATCCGTCCGCGCGGGCTGACGGAGGAGAACCTGGCGGTCGATCCGCGGGTGCAGGTGCTCTGGGCGGAGGCGATCGAAGGCTCGGGCATGGGCGGCGACGCCATTGGGGTGTTTGCCACGTTCGGCGCGCACGCGACGGCGATCGCGGCGCGGCAGGCGACGCTCTCGGCCGACGTCTTCGGGCGCGCTGTGCGGGACGCGCAGGATCGCCTGGTGCGAGCGGGGACGGCTCGATCCCGCGTGCCCATCGCGCTCGCGGCCGGCGCGATCGGCGACGTCGACCTCGACGTGCAGGGCCAGGGCGCGCACGCCCTCGTCGAGCAGCAGGGGGTGGAGCTGGCGGAGCGGATCGGGCGGGTGCTGGGCGAGGCGCTGGTGTCGGCGTGCGGTGATGCGCGCGAGCGGCTGACGAGCGCGGTGCGGCTGCGGGCGCTGCTCGCCGAGCCCAATCCGGCCGGGGCCTTCCTCGCCGACGGGCGGCGGCTGGCGGAGGACGCGGCCTACGGCGTGCCGGCGCTGGCGGGCTCGGAGATGGGGCGCAACTTCATGCTCGATCCGGGGCGGCTCTCGACGGCGCTGAGCCTGGAGGGCAGCCGCGGCCTGTACGATCCGAACGATCCGCAGGCGCCCAAGCTCATGGCGATGCGCGGGCTGGTGACGCGGATCACGGGGCGCGCTGCGCCGGTGCTGCCGCTGCGGCT
>JADMIO011791812.1_pt1 | contig 10531 bp, 5 predicted proteins | sample 8958161 | NCBI WGS metagenome assembly JADMIO01 (sample SAMN16585339, study PRJNA669376) | soil metagenome | isolation source: Crop rotation soil | place: USA: Cullars Rotation, Alabama | collected 2011
CGAGGACGGGCTCGAGCGCTGCGAGAAAGTGCTGCCGATGGCGAAGGAGCACGGCTCGGCGGTGATCGCGCTCACGATCGACGAGAAGGGCATGGCGAAAACCGCGGACGAGAAGGTGCGCATCGCCAAGCGCATTTTCACGATCTGCACGGAGGACTTCGGTCTGCGGCCGGAGGATCTCCTGTTCGACGTCTTGACGTTCACGATCTGCACGGGGAACGAGGACGATCGAAGGCTCGGCCTCGAAACGCTCGAAGGAATTCGCCGCGTGCGCGCGGAGCTGCCGGGCGTCGGATTGTTGCTCGGCCTCTCGAACATTTCGTTCGGTTTGAATCCGGCCGCACGTCACGTCTTGAACTCGGTGTACTTGCACCATGCGACGGAAGCCGGCTTGACGGCCGCGATTCTGCACTCGGCGCGAATCGAACCTCTGCATCGCATCGATGCACGAGCGCGCGAGGTCGCCGAGGATTTGATCTTCGATCGAAGGCGCGAGGGCTACGACCCGCTGCAAGAGTTCCTGAGGCTCTTCGAGGGCGTCGAGGCGAAGAAGAAAGCCGAGCGCGAGGTGCCCGCCGACGTGTTCGAGCGCTTGAAGTGGCGCATCGTCGAAGGCGAGAAGCCCGGATTGATCGAGGACCTCGAGCTCGCGCGGCAAACGAAAAAGCCGCTCGAGATCATCAACGTCGACTTGCTCGCCGGAATGGCGGTGGTCGGCGACTTGTTCGGCCGCGGCGAGATGCAGCTCCCGTTCGTGTTGCAGTCCGCCGAGACGATGAAGGCCGCCGTCGCGCACCTCGAGCCGTTCATGGAGCGGATCGAAGGCGAATCGCGCGGCAAGATCGTGCTCGCGACCGTGCGCGGCGACGTGCACGACATCGGGAAGAACCTGGTCGACATCATCCTCACGAACAACGGCTACACCGTTTACAACCTCGGCATCAAGCAGCCGATCCAACACATCCTCGAGGTCGCGCACGAAGCCAAGCCGCACGCGATCGGCATGAGCGGCCTGCTCGTGAAGAGCACCGTGATCATGAAGGAGAATCTGGAGGAGATGAATCGGCGCGGCGTGTCGATACCGGTGATCCTGGGCGGGGCCGCGTTGACGCGCAGTTATGTCGAGGACGACTGCCGGCGCATTTACGAGGGTCCGCTCTATTACGCCGAGGACGCGTTCGAAGGCCTCGCGGTGATGGGCCGAATCGTCGCCGGCGAAGCGAAGCCCGAAGCGCGAGCGAGCGGCAAGCGCGCGAAGACGGCCGCGACTCCAGAGCTCGCCGCCGAGTCCAACGGCCGCAAGCTCGCCAGCGAGGAGCCGAATCGCCCGGTCGCCCCGACGCAAGCCGATCGCGCCTCCGAGCGACTCGCACCATCGATCGCCGCCGAATCGACCTCGACGATCGCCGACCCCATCGAGAGAACCGCTGCAGCACGCAAGCACGACACCGCCCAGCACGTCGGCCACCTCGTCGGCGCCGTCGCCTCGTCCGCACCGAGCCGCACCGAGCGCCCCGCGCCGATGTCGAGCAGAGCCTGGAGCAAGAAGACCGAGCTCCCGCGCGACATCGCTTATCCCGAAGCCCCGTTCCTCGGCCCGCGGATCGTCGAGCAAATCAACCTGCAGAGCGTGATGCCTTATATCAATGAAACCACGCTCTTCCAGTTCCAGTGGGGTTATCGCCGCAAGGGCAAAGCGATCGCTCCCTACAAGAAGTTCGTCGCGGAGCACGTGAAGCCGATCTACCACGCGCTCGCCAAACAATGCGCTCAGGAAAAGATCCTGCAGCCGCGAGCCGCCTACGGCTATTGGCGCTGCATCCCCGAGGGCAACACGCTGGTGCTGCTCGACCCGAAGGACGAGAGCCGTGAAGTAGCCCGCTTCACGTTCCCGCGGCAAACCGACAAACAGCACCGCTGCATCACGGACTTCTTCCACGTGCACGACGGCAAACCCGACGTGGTCGCGTTGCAGGTGGTGACCGTAGGCCAACGCGCGAGCGACGTTTCACGCGAGTGGTTCGCCGCCGACCGCTACCAGGACTATTTGCACTTGCACGGCCTCTCGGTCGAGACCGCCGAAGGCCTCGCCGAATACATCCACCGCCAAATCCGCGGCGAGCTCGGCGTCGCCCGCGACGACGCGCGCGAGATGAAGGACCTCTTCAAGCAAGGCTACCGCGGCAGCCGCTTCAGCTTCGGCTATCCAGCGTGCCCCAACATGGAAGACCAAGCGATCCTGCTCGAATTGCTCGGCGCGAAGAAGATCGGCATCGAGATGAGCGAGGAATACCAGCTCTGGCCGGAGCAGTCGACGTCGGCGATCGTGTGCCACCACCCGAGCGCGAAGTACTTCACGATTTGAGTCAGGTGCAGCGCGTTCGTGGTCGGATCGCCGCGTACGGACCGAGGCCGCGCACGAAGCGCGTCGACAATGACATCGATGCCACGAGTGCACTCTGATCGCATACGATGGCGTCAGAGCTAAGAGTCCCTAATAGGATGATCTCTTGAAGACTTTCCAACAGATGAGCGACTCGGCAAGATAAAGGAAGTCCTCGTGAATATCTGCGCGACGCTCAAAGCGAACCCGAAGCCGTCTCTGCTGATGGAACCCCGAGCTCGTTCGGACATCGCCGACTTGCATTCGAAACCGGCGTAGCTCGGCCGCTCGGACGTGAGACGAGTCGACCGCTACTCGCTCCCAGCCGATCTGATTTGCTTGATGCAGTTGCTCCATGAGCACTCGATGGAGCTCCTGCCAGACTCCAGCCTCCTGCCAATCGCGAAGTCGTCGCCAGCACGTCATGCCGTACTCGAAGCCCAGTTCTTGCGGCAGCAACTTCCACGGCGTATCCGAGCAGAGCAAGAAGAGATCCCATTCAGAGCTGTGAGATAATCCACGCGCTTCCTGCCCGCGTGTCGTGTGCGACGCTTCGGAGGCGGCGGAATCAGCGGTGACACGATCTCCCAGAGTTTGTCGTCGACGGCTGAAATTGCCATGTCGAGCAGTGGGGATCTCAAAGGCTGACGGCAACACCGGCGGATCTCAGGCGATTGACTCCATCATCCTGTTAGAAACTCTAAGGCAACTTGATCGTTTGCTTGGTGGTTCCACCCGGTGCGATTACAACGTTGCCCTCAACGGTCTTCCCGCCTGGCCCGACTGCGTTCCATCTGAATGACCCGTTGGGTAGGCCGCTTAATCGCAGTATTCCATTGGCATCGGTCTTAAGACCATCGACCGGCGACGAGACTTGACCAGCAGAAATCCACATGGACACCCAATTGCTCATCTCCTCGGAATACAAGTCAATGGAGATTCCAGTGAGGGGATTCTCGTGAATATCGATGACCGTGATCTCGATGGCCCCTAGCCGCCGCACTTGAAAAGGAGTAGGTTCGTCTGCTCGCCCAGCATCAACGATTTGTTCAGTGGGCCAGTAGCCGGGATGTGCAAGCTTGATTCGAAATCTTCCTTTCGCCAATGCCCAACGCGCCACCCCGTTCTCATTGCTGGATGCTGCACCCACAATGAAACTACTTCGCCCATCTCGCGCAATTAACTCAAGTCCAGGAATCGCGGCATCCCTCTCCAGTGTCAATACTTGCAACACCTCATTGGGATTGAATACGAGATCGACAGGCGCACCCGTGGTACTCAGAGACACAGCTATGCTAGCCTGGACGGCGTCAGGATAACGTGAAAGATTAATCCAAGCATCGCTGAATTCCACACCGGTTAGTGTCACCTCACCATTCTGACCTGAGGACTGTTGCCAGAACCAACCCGTATTATCTTCTGGACGTGTCATGGTCAGTTTCACGCCGACCAGTGGGTTTTCGGCTGGATCAACAATTCGGAATGTCTTTGGTGTTCCGCGAAGATGAAACTCGAGGACATCAGGAAGGCTCGGCCCGACGTCGAAATCAGCAACTGAGATCACCGACTTTTCGGAAACAGCAGTGAGCACGATTCGTCCTTCGAGACGCATCGCATCCACTGTGCCCGTGGATGGGACCTGATAGTAGCGACTAACCTGGTCACCCTTGGGAGATAAGGACGTCATGAGCAACTGAAGATCCCCGGGAAGGTCTTGACCTACGCATGGCACAACATGAATTTGCATTCGGCGAGCATTGACGTGCACTCTAAGGAATTGGTCTTTGCCCGCCGACAAATAAACTGGAAACAGTTGATAGCTTTTATTGTCTGGAAAGTACACGCGAAGAGAATAGCTACCCGGATCCATCGCTTCGAACCGAAGTACGCCGTCACTCGAAAACGGCACTCTCGCCGTCGGGTGATTTGCCCATAACTCGCCGCTGAAATTGTGAAATTCAGCTGGGTTGTCGCCCATCAGCTTACACTCGATCATCTGCTTGGGAAACAGCGTGATCAATCCGCATTCTACCGTTTCACCCGACCTACCGGTGGCCACAATCGTTCGCTTTGCATAGCCGGGGGCAAGGACATCAAACAGGTTCGAACCAGGAGCCAGACCCACTACCAGAAACTCGCCCCTCCCATCAACTGCGCTAGGGCTGTTGTATTTCTCGAGTTGCCGCCCGTCCAAGGTTGTAAACAGCTGAATGCGAGCATCCTTGACTGGTTCGCCGCTGATGGCGTCGACGACCTTGCCGTGGCCTCGCAACGCATCAGGAAGCTCGAGAGCGACTTCGACTGCTTGGTCGACGTCGGCAACAATGTGGATTACTTCGCCTTTCGGGTAGTCCTTTGATGCAGCGAAGAGAAACACATCGCCTGGCGGCACTTCTGGAATCTCAAATCTTCCTGTAGGTTCGTTACGCACCCGGACCTCCCCGCCGTCCTCAGGGGCATTATGCCACCACCTCAACACGAACTCACTTACCGGCTGGGTCTCGTGCACGCATCGCCCCCTGACGAGAGCTGCACGTTCCAAATTCACCTGGATGCACTGGGACCGAGAGGCTTGGAGCTGAATAGCATCGAGCCGTTGGAACACATAACCAGGTGCGGATACATTCAAATAGACTGGGCCCGGAATCAAGCCGCGAAGTGTAGCATTACCATGTTCGTCCGTGTAGGCATCCACCTGATCCCACTGCCCGTCCGCCATCCATTGAGCATAGACATTTGCCTTGGACACGGGGCGTCCATTCTTGTCGAGAACGCACACAGGCAAATGATTACCTCGCTGCGCCCGAAAATCCACTCTTACAGTTTCACCTGCAATCGGTGGCTTGATAACAACACGAGGCCTTGTGAGCTCGCCGCCTTCAAGTTGAAACTCGAACGCTTCACATGGCAACGTAGGCAGTTGGGCGGGCCCCCAATTCCCGTCTTTGCGCACTCTGTACCGGCCTAGGCTTCTATACTCCGCACCATTGCGTAGGCAGGCTCGAACACTTGCGCGTTCGTCGGCAATAGATCCGGAATCGAGCGAGACGTAGCCGCCGACAGTGAATGAAGAGCGCAGCTCCAATTCGAACTCGGCTGGCGCAGTTCCCGCCCAAGCTTTTGACGTGAGTCCCTGATGATCGGCAAAAACCCAATTCAGGACCGGAAAGTTAGAAAGCTTGACTCGCCCATCGTTCCCGGTCGTCAAATCCCGGCGCAGCACGAACTTGCTCTCCAGCTCTCGCCCCGAGCCAAGTTTCGGGTCCTCTCGACCCAGATAGACAAGCTGCGTCACATGCGCGCCCGATACCGGGCGCCCCTCCATGTCGACAACACGAGCAGCAAGGTCGCCACTTGGTTCCAGGTTAATCGTGGCCGGCAGCAGTGCGGGAGCATTTGGGAAGTCCAGAATAATTGACTTGGCACTGAAACCAGGTCGGGTGCACCAGATTACCGACCCACACGTGTTGATCTCCGGTGCAAGCGCATTGATTTCGAAGCTCCCATCTTTGTCCACGGCTATGGTCTTTGTTGTGTCCCTGAGCACGCTCCAATCCAGGTCAGGCCAACTGTAGGTTGATTGGAGCCACGTGGGCAGCAATGGCGTCCACGTGACTTCGAATCCATCCGTTGCTCCATCTGCGCTTAATTTGGTCCGAGTTGGTAGCGCCGCACGATTCGACGGCGCGTTCGAATCAGAGTTCTCGCCGTCGATTGACGCAACGTCATTGGGATCAGTCGTGCGCGCAACATCAGATTTAGCCGAGGAGACAGTGAGTTGGCGTACATCCTGGTGAAGCTGTACCCACAGCCATACCGCACAAATAGCGGCCAACCCCGCCAGTACCGAGAGACGTACAGCAGTCTTTCCAGTCTGCATGCTCTTACGATCCGAAGAAAGTCATCGACGATGAAACGCGAGCTACGGAAAAGGCTTTGCTTGGGGAGGTGGTCGAACAGGGAGGTTCTGATTGTTCGGAAATGCAGGATCAGTAGTCGATGGCGGGTGTTGGGACCCCTGTCCGAACGCGAAGGTCGCCCTGCACACTGTGATGAAGAGCAGAATGCAATAGCCAGCGACAAGCACCCGAACACTACGCGAAAACATCAGCAATCCTTCCCGCCACGAGTCCAAAGTGTGAAGCGACTCTTTTGAGCGTGTGATAACTCTCACGAGTGGGCTGCCACCGACTCTCTCCTCGTAGACAAATGTGCGCTCTGACGAATTCCTCTACGGCAGGATGGCCATGCCGAAGAGAACGGTCTAGCGTCCGGGCTGACTCCAGGACGTCTTGGTCAAGTCCAAGTTGAATTCCGAAATAAAGCCTGCTCATCCACTGGCCGACACAGGCCTGATCTTTGGCACACACCCAGGAATAGCAACGATGCGCGGATGGCAAGTCGCCTATGATCCCATAAGCCGAGCCCAGGTTGCTGCGAGCGCTCAACTCGAGTCTCTCGGTCGTGGGACGACGCAAGATCTCCATCAGAAGTCGCATGCTCGCTCGGGGCGCTCCGTTCTGCGCCATGTACATCGCAGCAAATATTCGGGCGTCGTCCGTCGGTTCCAGCCGGCATGACAACGAGGCCAGTTCGGCGACGGTGGGACTTTCCTCGAGCGGATCTGTCGCGCACATCTCTAGCAGGTCAATCGTTGAGTCGGGCGACTGCGGCCCCTCTTGCCCTACATTCGCCACACGCTCTCTCAACTCGGGGATTGACAACCGTTCGTATTCCTGCTCAACGGTCTTGTAGCGGCACACCCACAATCGGCTCCTCGCCCCCTCCATCAACTTGATCAGGCACGCCTGCCTGAGCAACCACGCGATCTCGCACCTGTAGACCTGCACCAAGTGCCGCTCGAGATTTGACAGTTCCGCCGCGTGCTCGCTGATCGGCTCATCCCGCTCGAAGAGTCCCTTCAGAGTCTTCGGCCTCGGCACCTTGAGCAAGCACGACCCGGGCTGCGCGGCTGCTTCGCGCAAGAGGCCCTCGAACTCGGGGTCGAGGAGAATCGCTTCTGCCGCCATCGCCTACGAACCTCCCTTCCCCCCGTCGCCCTCGCGCGGCTCGATCGCCGCGCGGATCGCATCCAGCACGCGCTGCAACTGCCCCTTCACCTTCTCCGGCGGGCCGTTTCCCTCCGCGACGTAGCGGTGGATCGTCTTCTTCGCGACGACCGTGGCGAAGTAGGCGCGGCGCACGTCGGTCGGGAGGTCATTGAACGCGATGCAGGCTCGGCGCGCTAGGGCCGGCTCGATTCCGAGGGTCTCCGACACGAAGGCGTAGCGCGGGTCCCACGGTTCCGTGGCGGGTATGTCCGAGCGGTCCTCTTCCGCGTCCTCGTTGAGGAGATCCTCGATCGCGGCGTCGATCCGCTCCTCGAGCCAAGGGTCGAGCGCGGGCTCGCCGCTGTAACGCGGTGCCGCGTGGGCGATGCGCGCGACGGCGCGCAGCTGGAGCCGCCTCACGTCGATGAAACGCGCGTGATGTTCGATGCGCGCGATGCAGCGGGCGCGAATCTCGAGCGGGTCGCCGTCGGTGAGACGCGAGATCACTTCTCGCGCATTGCGACGTCCGAGGAGCGCGCGTCCGGGCCAATCGCGTGAGTCATCTGAACCGGCACGCCAGCGCCTCGAAATCGAGTCGGCGTCGCCGGAACCACTCTGCGCGCGTCCGTCCTTGGTCGCGTCCGAATAGTTGGGTCGCGATCGTTTCGCCGCGGGGTCGTCGCTGCCATCCGGACTCGATTTCGCCCGCGATTCGGCGCTTCCCGAAAAATCCGCATCGTCGTCGGACGGCTCGGCCGGCCGATCACCATCGCTTCGAGGCGGGTGCGCTCGCGCCATGAACTCTTCTCTCGAGAGCGGTCTGCGGGGGCGGACGACCGCGGAGACGCTCGGATTGTCATAACGCGCTGTCGAAGGGTCAAGTGGAGAGCGGCGACTCAATGCGAGAACCAGCCTCGCGAGCGGTGCGGTCGGGTTATGTCTCTTCTGTGAAGCAGTCGCGATCGCCCTCGACCCTGGCACGGCGATTTGGCGGACGCGATCGTGCGCGTTCTCGGGCGCCGGTCTTGGCGTTCTGCCTCGACATCCGTCAATGGCGCAGACCGAAGCGCGATAGCCAGCTCGTTCGGTCGCTGGGCGAGAGTTCGAGCTCGGTGCCGAGCAATCGCTCCACCACGAACTCCTTGGGGATGAAGCTCGTGTCCAGGACGACGGGAATGCCGGAGCGGATCCAGTTCGCCAATTGATTCGGAGCTTCGTCGGCCGTGATCGCGCACACGGGTGAACGATCGAGCGCGCGCGTGTCGTGTGCGTTGAGCCGAGAGCTCGCGTCGACTTCGGCGTGTGAGAGTCGCGAGCCGCGCAGCCACTCCAATGCTGGTCGTCGGCTCGCGTACTCGACCGCACGCGAGTACGGCACGATCCGGCGCTGTGTGCCTCTCAGCAACATCGGCTCGAGATACGCCGGCTCGAGCGCGGTCACGATCACTGCGTCAGGAGGCGTCTCGCGTGCGAGCGTTTCGGCGACGATTCGTCGATACGGCTTGGGGGCGGGGCGAGCTGGAAGCGCGATCGTGGCGATCGCGAGCAGAGGCAACCACCATCGCAGCGCGAGCGCGCGTTCTCGTCGACGAAGGTGACGACTCCCGCGCCGGCGGCGATGCACACCAGGGCCAGCGGGAAGAGGTGAAAGCGCAAGTCCTGGTAGAAGTAGAACAGGTGGAAGAGCGTGCCGGGAATCGCGCCGAGCAGGAAGAAGGTCATCAGCGCACTTGCATCGGAAGTGCGCACCATTGGTGCTTGGGCATGGCCCGCAGTTCGTGAAGCGAACTGTTCGCACTTGGTGCTCGATTCGATCGCGTGAGCGGAGGAATCGGGAGCGAGATTTCGCGTGCCGGTCATTTCGCGTTCTATCGATTCTTGCTCGCGCGACTTCAGCGAATGCGACCCGCAAGCGCTATCGCTCTGCTCCTTCCGCGCCAACAGCCGCCATCCGCCCACGATTCCGAAGCCGATCGCGATCAAAGCCCACGACGAAGTGAGCTTCATGAGGTTCGCACTGATGAACTCGGGCGACAGAACCTGGCTCATCTCCTCATGCAGCTCGGGCAGCCAAAAGTCATATCCGGTCCTACGCCACGATCCGAAGGTGGATCGGTTGTAGATCGCGCTCGCTACCAGTGCGGCGAGAACGGGTGTCGCGAACAAAGCGACGTCGCGCATCCAAACGATTCGCGACTGGCCATGTTCCCTCGATGCTTCATGAGCGTCGCGCGGGAGCGACGTCGAGCTCCGATCGTCGGCCGAGTTCGCGCCGTGCTCTGGCGTCTCGATGCGCTTCAACCGCTCTCGCAACAACAGCAATCCGAACGGCGCACACAGCGCCAGCATCTCGAGCCTCAGCGCAAACGCGGCTGCGCACAGGAAGCCGGCGAGCAACCAGCTCGCGCCGCGTCCATCGCCTCGTCTCAACCTTAGGTAGATCACGCACGCCCACAGCGCGAACGCCAACGCCGGCACGTCGGTCATGATCTTCATCGCGTCGCGGCGGAACTCGCCGTAGCACGCGAGCGCGAGCCCCGCCGCGACCGCGCCCCAGTCCCCCGCCAAGCGACCGCCGATCACGAACGCCGCGGCGACCGCACTCAACGTCAACCCGAAGACGACGACGATTCCGGCGCCGAGCTCGTTCGGCGCGACGACGTACGCGGGCGCGAGCAACGCTGAAAACCACGGCGGATAGCGCGGCGGGTACGCCACGCCTTCGATCTCGATGTCGTAGTGACCCAACGTCGCGAGTCGCTGCGCCCCCACCGCGTACTCGATGCTGTCGGGAATCACGGCGAGGTCGGACGCACTCCACGGCGATCGCCACAGCCTCATCGCTGCGACGAAGAGAACGATCACGAGCAATAGGGCGCGGAACCGGATCGAGTCGGCGACTGGGGCGGTCGGGATCGTCGATCTGTCGTCCATGCGCGGGCGGCGCCGACCGGCGCTCGACGGGTCAGAGTTGCTTGCGAATCGCGCGGGCACAAGCGCTGTCTCGACTCCGCTTCGGGCTGGATCGGCTTCACGCGTCTCCTCTCCGCCTCTTCTCGGTGCGCGCCCGCGAAATCGAGTAACGGGCACGGGAAAG
>JADMIO012727186.1_pt1 | contig 10531 bp, 9 predicted proteins | sample 8958161 | NCBI WGS metagenome assembly JADMIO01 (sample SAMN16585339, study PRJNA669376) | soil metagenome | isolation source: Crop rotation soil | place: USA: Cullars Rotation, Alabama | collected 2011
CTTTCCCCGGCGCTGACCTTGCCGTTGCGGACATCGTCGCGGACCGCGGCGCGGTCGCGCTGGTGCGGGTCGCCGTAGCCGCCGCCGCCGGCGGTCGACACGACCAGCCGGTCGCCGCGGTTCATCGTCGTCACGAGCTTCGACGGGATGACCTCGTCGGTGCCGTCGTTGCGATGCAGCACGGAGTGCGCCTTTGCGCCGGCTAGACCGTCGTGCGAACCGCCCGCCGGGTAGTAGTGCCGCTCGCCCCGATGGGTGAGGGTCACGCCGTCGACCAGCGTTTCGATGTCCTTGAGGATGCCCAGGCCCCCGCGCTGCCGTCCGGCGCCGCCCGAATCCTGGCAAAGAGACAGCCGGTGAACGCGGATCGGCGCTTCCATCTCCATCGCCTCGGCGGGCAGGTTCATGCAGTTCGTCGCATCGGTCTCGACGACGTCGACGCCATCGGATGCGCGGCCGGCCCCGGCGCCGCCGGCGATCAGCTCGCCGGTCACGAACGAGGCGCCCGAAGCCAGGCGACCGCCGAACGCCAGCACGAGCAGTTCGCCGCCCGAGTCGGCGGGAACGCGATCGGGCAGCGCATCCTTGAACGCGCCGAGGATGCAGCCGGTGACGCGCTTGATCGTCGCGGTGCGCGAACCCACGGGCGCCGGCTCGACCGGGTTGACCAGCGAGCCGACGGGAAGGTGCAGCGTCACCGGCCGGAAGCAGCCGCCATTGGTCGGGATCGTCGGATCGGTCAATGCCCGCACCGCGAAGTACGCGGCCGCGCGCGAGCCCGACGGCACGCAATTGAAGGGTCCCTTGAGTTGATCGCTGGTGCCGGTCAGGTCGATGTGGATGCTGCCGTCCCCGACCGTCACGGCCACCTCGATGCGCACCCGGCGCTCGAGCTCGATGCCGTCGTTGTCGAGCCAGTCGGCGTATCGGTAGACGCCTTTCGGCATCGCGCGCAGCGCCGCCCGCGTCATCGCCTCGGAACGGTCGAGCAGCTCCTCGAAGATCGCCGTCAGCATCTCCGGCCCCATGGCGTCGGCCAATTCGGCGATGCGCCGTGCGCCGATCTGGCAGCCGGCGATCTGCGCGTTCAGGTCGCCCATGAAGGTGTTCGGAATGCGCACGTTGAGCCGCAGCATCTTCACCAGCGTGTCGTTCATCGCGCCGGCCTCGCGCAGCTTCAGCGGCGGAATGCGGATGCCTTCCTGGAAGATCTCGGTGGCGTTGGTCGGAATCGAGCCGGGAGTCATTCCGCCGACGTCCTGGTGATGCGTCATCGTCGCCGACAGCGCGATCACGCGGCCGCGATGGAAGATCGGCGCGACGAGGCCGATGTCCGGCAGGTGCGTGCCGCCCAGGTAGGGATCGTTCATGATGTAGACGTCGCCCTCCTGCATGGTCGCCGCCGGAAACTCGCGCAGGAAGGTCTCGACGACCGGGATCAGCGTGGCGAGATGGATCGGCACCGCGCAAGCCTGCGCCAGCGCCTCGCCCTTCATCGTGAACAGGCTGGCCGACGCGTCGAGTCCTTCCTTGACGATCGGCGAGAACGAGCTGCGCAGCAGCGTCGACTCCATCTCGTTGGCGATGCCTTCGAGCTTGTGACGCACGACTTCGACGGTGATCATGTCCAGCTTGCCGGCGCGCGGCGCAGCGACGGCCAATGCTTCGATCTTGCCCATGGGCTACTTCTCCTCGCGTTCGAGAATCAGGTTGCCGGCGCCGTCGACGCTGCCGCGCCAGCCGGGTTCAACCAGGGTGGTGGTGTCCGATTGCTCGACCACCGCCGGACCCCGGAATGAGAACCCTGTGGCCATCGCCGCCCGATCGAGCACCTGCGCCGGGACGAACTCCGGCGCCGCACTGACCAGGATCTGCCGCATGCCTTTGCGCGGCTCGCCGGCACTCGACGTGTCGTCCTTCTTGTCGAGCGCATCGAGGCCGCCGGCCTGGTGCACGCTGCGCAGGTTGACGATGCGCGCCGGCGTGCGCGTGCTGTGGCCGTAAATGCGCGCATGCAGCTCGAGGAAATCGCCGCAGAGTCGCTCGAGCGGCGCCGCGCTTTCAAGCTGGAGCGGCACCTCGATCGTGTAGGCCTGCCCGATGTAGCAGACATCGGCGAAGTATTGGCGGGTGATCGCGGCGTCGCCGAGCGCTTCCTGGTCCATCAGCGCCGAGGCCTGCCGGTCGAGCGCGGCGAGCGCTTGCTGGATGACGTCGACGTCGACGTCGACAATCGGGCGACCGAAGGCGGCCGACACTTCATGCTCGACCGGCGCCATCAGCAGGCCTGCCGCAGAAAGCACGCCGGGGTAGCGAGGAACGACGATGCGCGTGATCGCGAGCTCCGATGCCAGCGCGGTGGCGTGGAGCGCGCCGCCGCCACCCAGCGGCAACAGCGCGAACTCGCGCGGATCGAGGCCCTGGCGGATCGACACCATCCGGATACCCTCGGCCATCTGCGCGTTCAGTACGCGATGGATGCCGAGCGCCGCTTCGTGCAGCGTCATGCCGAGCGGACCCGCGACATGCTCGAGGATCGCCTGCTTCGCGAGCCCGGCATCGAGCGTCAGCGTTCCGCCCGCGAAGTACGCGGGATCGATGTAGCCGAGCACGACCGAGGCGTCGGTGACCGTCGGCAACTTCCCGCCGCGGCCGTAGCAGGCGGGGCCAGGCTCGCTGCCAGCCGACTTGGGGCCGACGCGCAGGCCGCCGGCGGCGTCGAGCCAGGCGATGCTGCCGCCGCCGGAGCCGATCGAGTTGACGTCGACCATCGGCACGCGGATCGGATAGCCGTCGACGAGACCGTCGGCGCGCACCAGGGCCTTGCCCTTGCTGATCAGCGCGATGTCGCAGCTGGTGCCGCCGATGTCGACGGTGATGAGGTCGGTATCGCCCGCGGTGCCGCCGGCGATGCGCGCGCCGATGACGCCGGCGGCGGGGCCGGAGAGAAACAGCCGGACCGGGCGACGGCGCGCGATCGGGGACGCCATCAATCCGCCGCGCGACTGCATCACTTGCAGCGGCGAGGCGACGCCCGATCGGGTCAGGCCCTGCTCGAGCCGGCTGAGATAGCGGCCGATGACCGGCTTCACGTAGGCATCGAACGCGGTGACGACGGTCCGCTCGTACTCGCGAAACGCCGGATCGACCTCGTGCGAGACGGCAACGAAGAGGTCCGGATATTCGGCTTCGATGATCTCGCGCGCCCGCCGTTCGTGCGCGGGATTGACGAAGGAAAAGAGGAAGCAGATCGCAATCGCCTCGACACCCTGCTCGACCAGCGTCTTGGCTGCCGCGCGGACGCCCGCTTCGTCGATCGGGACGATCACGTTGCCGTGCGCGTCGATGCGCTCGTCCACCTCCAGCCGGCGTGCCCCGGGTGCCAGGAATTCCGGCGTCTCCTGCTTCAGCACCAGGTCGTACATCTGGTGGCGCATTTGGCGGCCGATTTCGAGCACGTCGCGAAAGCCGGTGGTGGTGATCAAGCCGATGGTCGCGCCGCGCCGCTCCAGCACGGCGTTGGTCGCGACGGTGGTGCCGTGCGCGAAGCGCTCGATGGCACTCGCCGGCACGCCCCAGTCGGCGACGATCTGCTCGATCGACTGCAGCACGGCGAGACTCTCGTCCTTGCGCGTCGTCGGCACCTTGAAGTAGCGCAGGCGCCCTGTTTCGTCCCTGCTGACCACGTCGGTGAACGTCCCGCCGATATCGACTGCCACGCTGAGCATCTGCTGCATTCCCGGAATCTCTGGTCACGGCGCGTATCGCATATCGATACGCTCATATCGTTTACCGATGGCGGAGAAAGTAGCATGACTTGTCCGGCGGCGCAATTCGGGTCGAGCCGGCCGACCCGTCCGCCAGCGGCCTCGCGCAGAGATCCACGCAGATCCGGAACGGGGTCAGAGGCTGACTTGCCGCATCCTGCCGGGGTCCTGCAGTCGAAACGTGGCGGAGCCGGCTGATGGGCTTACTTGACCGCGGCCGTGACCACGACTTCGATCTTCCAGCCGGGTCGCGCGAGGCTGGCCTGCACGGTCGCGCGCGGCGGCAGGTTCGAGCGCGGGACCCAGGCGTCCCAAGCCTCGTTCATGCCGTCGAAGTCCGCCATGTCGGCGAGGAAGATCTGCGCCAAGAGGATCATCGACTTGTCGCTGCCGGCGGCGGCCAGCAATCGGTCCACCGACGCGAGCACCTCGCGGGTCTGCGCGCCGATGCCCTGCGACGGGTCGTCAGCCACCTGGCCGGCGAGGTAGACGGTTCCGTTGTGCACGGCAGCTTCGCTGAGACGCGAGCCAGGTTCAAGGCGTACGACGTTCGACATCAGAGTTCTCCTGGGTAGAGGGCCAGCAAGGAAGCGGGTGGCGTGAGGATGACTGTCTGGGCCAGTCGCGTCTAGGCCCTCGAGCCACGGTCTCGGCAGGTTCGATCTGGCGCTCGATCGGCGGCACCGGCGAGCCGGCCGGCCCTACGACTTGAATGCCTGGATGTGTCTCGCGAAGCCGGAGATGAACTCGCGCGCGACCGGCGAGAGCGCGCGATGCGACGGATGGAGTGCCGCGATCTGAAACGAGATCGCAGGCTCGAACGGGCGGGCGACCACGCCTCGGGTCGAATACTCCGCAGCGGTGAACGGGTCGCACACGGAAAGGCCTGCGCCGGCAGCGACCAGGGCGCAGGCGATCTCAGAAAGCGGTGTCTCCACCCTGAGGACCCGCGTCACGCCGTGCTGCGCGAACACGTCGTCGATCCGGTGGCGTGACGGCGTGGTCGGGCCGAGCGTCACGAACGGCTGCCCGGCGAAATCCCGCGGCCGAAGCACTCGCCGACGGGCGAGGCGGTGCCCGTCGGGCATCACGGCGACGTAGCGGACCGCGGGCATCATCTCGGAACGGGCTGCGGCATGCTCGATCGGCGCCGCGGCGAAACCGAGATCGCACTGGTCGCTCACCACCCAATCGAGCACGCTGCTCGAGATGAGGCCGAAGAGAGCGAAATCGACGTGGGGGCGCTCGGCCAGGAACGCCCCTGAGAAGCGCGGCAGAAAGCCGTTGCAGAGCGCGGGCATCGCGGCGACGCGCAGCACCCCGGCCCGGCGCGTGCGCAGCTCCCTTGCCGCTTGAGCGATCCGTTCCATTCCCACGAACGATCGTTCGACTTCGCCGTACAGCGAGACCGCCTCGTTGGTCGGCACCAGCCGGGTGCCGCGACGCTCGAAGAGCGTGAGCTCGAGCGCTTCCTGCAGCTCGCGGACGAGCCGGCTCACGGCGGGCTGCGTGACGTGCATCATTTTTGCGGCGCGCACGGTGCTGGTCGTCAGCATGAGCGCGCGAAATGCCTCGACCTGGCGGGAATTCAGGTGTCGCACGACGGGCCGTCGATATAAGGATTGCGAATAGCTTACGGGAATAAGCGAATTTGACGACTAGGCCGCACGGAGTGACCATCGACGCCGAACCGCCCCCGGCGGCTTGTCAATCCGGAGGACCTCAGTGAACGCATCGATCCGATTCAAGACCCTTCTCGCCGTCCTGGCGCTCGCCGGCCCGCTCGGGGCGACGGCCCAGCAGAAGACGTTCTACGTCGCCGGCTACGGCGGCTCGTTCGAACAGACGATGCGCAAGGAAATCATTCCTGCGTTCGAAAAGCAGCACAACGTCAAGGTCGAGTACGTCGCCGGCAATTCGACCGATACGCTCGCCAAGCTGCAGGCGCAGAAGGGCAACCAGCAGATCGACGTGATCATCGTCGACGACGGGCCGATGTTCCAGGCCATCAGGCTGGGCTTCTGCGCGCCGATCCAGGGCCTGCCGGCGGCCGACATCTACGACAGCGCGAAGTACAAGGGCGACAAGGCGGTCGGCATCGGGCTCGTCGGCACGGGCATCATGTACAACACCAAGTACTTCAAGGAAAAGGGCTGGGCGGCGCCGACGTCGTGGAATGACCTGAAGGACCCGAAGTACAAGAAGCTGCTCGTCATCCCGCCGATCAACAACTCGTACGGGCTCTACACGCTGGTGATGTTCGCGCGCATGAACGGCGGCGGCGAGAAGAACATCGAGCCCGGCTTCAAGGTGATGAAGGAGCAGATCAACCCGAACGTGCTCGCCTACGAGCCGTCGCCGGGCAAGATGACCGAGCTCTTCCAGAGCGGCCAGGCGGCGATCGCGGTGTGGGGAACGGGCCGCGTCCACTCGTTCGCGATCACCGGCTTTCCGGTCGACTTCGTCTACCCGAAGGAAGGCGCGGTCACGCTGCTGGCGTCGGCCTGCCCGGTCGCCAAGGCCGACGCCTCGCCGCTGGCGCAGGATTTCGTCAAGGCCATGATCGAGCCGCATTTCCAGCAGGTGCTGGCGCTCGAGTACGGCTACGGCCCGGTCAACAAGAAGGCCAAGGTCGACAACGAGAAGCTCAAGATCGCCCCCATCGGCGATCGCGCCGCCAAGCTCGTCAACGTCGACTGGGACACCATCAACGACAAGCGCGACGACTGGACCAAGCGCTGGAATCGCGAAGTCGAGCGCTGATGCCTGCCCTGCCCGCCGGGGGCGCAGCGCCGCCGGGCGCGACGGCTTTCCTCGCGCTCGACAAGCTCACCAAGCGCTTCGGCGACCAGGTCGCGGTCGACGGCTTGTCGCTGTCGGTGGCGCAGGGCGAGTTCATCTCGCTGCTCGGCCCGTCGGGCTGCGGCAAGACGACGACGCTGCAGATGATCGCCGGCTTCGTCGAGGCCAGCTCGGGCGCGGTCGTCCTCGAGGGCCGCGACCTGCTGGCGATCCGTCCGAGCGAGCGCGGCTCGGCGTCGTCTTCCAGAGCTACGCCTTGTTTCCGCACCTCACCGCGGCCGAGAACGTCGCCTTCGGCCTGGAGATGCGCAAGGTGCCGGCGGGCGAGCGCGCCACGCGGGTGAATGAAGCGCTCCAGCTCGTCGGCCTGGCGCGCTTCGCCGATCGCTACCCGCGCCGGATGTCGGGCGGCCAGCAGCAGCGCGTGGCGCTGGCCCGGGCGCTGGTGATCCGGCCGCGCATCCTGCTCCTCGACGAGCCGCTCTCCAACCTCGACGCCAAGCTGCGCGAGGAGATGCAGATCGAGCTGCGCCAGATCCAGCGCAGCGTCGGCACCACGACCATCCTCGTGACCCATGACCAGGCCGAGGCGATGGCATTGTCGGACCGCGTCGTCGTCATGAATGCCGGGCGCGTCGAGCAGATCGGCCGGCCGCACGAGGCCTACGAGAAGCCGGCCAGCGCCTTCGTCGCCAGCTTCCTCGGCAAGACCAACCGCATCCCGCGCGAAGCCCTCGGCCGCGGCCTCTGCTACGGCAACGAGCCGGTCGTGACGGTGCGCCCGGAAAAGATCACCTTCGGCCGCGATGGCGTCGAGCGCCTGGCCGGCAGGATCGCGACCCGCATCTTCCAGGGCAATCACTGGCTCTACCAGGTGGAGACGGCCGCCGGCCTCGTCACCGTGATCCGCCAGAACTCCGGCGAGCCCGCCCCCGAGGAAGGCGAGAGCGTGAGCCTCACCTGGGATCCGCGCCATGGCGTCTGACGCCCGCAGCACCTTCGCGCCCTATGCGATGACCGCGCCGGCGGTCGCGCTCTTCGCGGCGATCGTCGTCGTGCCGCTGGCGATGACGGTGCTGCTGTCGTTCCACACCTTCAGCAGCACGGCGGGCATCGAGCCCGTGTTCGTGGCCAAGAACTGGCGCGAGCTGTTCTCCGACCCCTACTTCGGCGAGATGTTCTTGCGCACGCTGCGCATCTCGCTGTGGGTGACCTTCATCTGTGCGGTCCTGGGCGGGGCGGAGGCCTACATCCTCAATCGCATGTCGGCGCGCTGGAAAGGGATCTTCCTGCTCGTGATCCTCGGCCCGCTCCTGATCTCGGTGGTCGCCCGCACCCTCGGCTGGGCGCTGCTCTTCGGCGGCGAGACGGGCGTCGTCAACAAGGTGCTGATGGCGCTCGGCGCGATCGAGACGCCGGTCGCCTTCATGTTCACCGAGACCGGCGTCGTCGTCGCGCTGTCGCACGTGCTCATGCCGTTCATGGTGCTCTCGGTCTGGGCCGCGCTGCAGCGGCTCGACCCGCAGATCGAGAACGCGGCGCGCTCGCTCGGCGCCTCGCAGGCGACCTTGCTGCGCCGCGTCGTGCTGCCGCAGGTGATGCCCGGCGTGCTCTCGGGCGGCATCGTCGTCTTCGCCCTCGCCGCGAGCGCGTTCGCGACGCCGGCGATCATCGGCGGGCGCCGCCTCAAGGTGGCGTCGACGCTCGCCTACGACGAGTTCCTCAACACCCTCAACTGGCCGCTCGGCGCCGCCGTGGCCGTGCTGCTGCTGGTGGCGCTGGCGCTGATCATCGTCGTCAGCAACCGGCTGGTCGAGCGGCGCTACCGGGTCGTCTTCGAATGAACCGCAACGGGCCGCTCGCGCTCGTCTTCCACGGGCTCTTCCTCGTCTTCATGCTGGCGCCGATCGCGATCGTCTGCCTGGTCGCGTTCACGCCGGAAGGCTACCTGTCGATCCCGACCACCGAGTGGTCGCTCCGCTGGTTCCGGGCAATCGGCCGCTATCCCGAGTTCATCTCGGCGTTCTGGAACAGCCTCGCCCTCGCCGCGGTCTCGTCGACGATCGCCGTCGCCATTTCCGTGCCGGCGGCGCTGGCCATCGCCCGCTACCGCTTCCGCGGCCGCGAGACGCTGACGGCGTTCTTCCTCTCGCCGCTGATGATTCCGCACGTGGTCCTCGGCATCGCCTTCCTGCGCTTCTTCACCCAGATCGGCGTCGGCGGGACGTTCCTCGGCCTCGTGCTCGCCCACATCGTCATCGTGTTCCCGTTCGCGCTCCGGCTGGTGCTCGCCTCCGCCGTCGGCATGGATCGCGCCCTCGAGCACGCCGCGATCTCGCTCGGCGCGAGCGGCGCCAGCGTCTTCCGGCGCGTGACGCTGCCGCTCGTCCTGCCCGGCGTCGCCAGCGGCTGGATGCTCGCCTTCATCCAGAGCTTCGACGAGGTGACGATGACGGTGTTCATCGCCGCGCCCGGCATGAGCACGCTGCCGGTGCGCATGTTCCTCTACATCCAGGACAACATCGATCCGCTCGTGACCTCGGTGTCGGCGGTGGTGATCGCCATCACCGTCGTCTTCATGGTCGCGATGGACCGGCTCTACGGGCTCGAGAAGCTCCTCTCGGGACGCGGGAAGGAGTGATGAAGCAGGCCAACGAGTACGACGTGGCGGTGATCGGCGGCGGCCTGGTCGGCTCGGCGATCGCCTGGGGCCTGGCGAGGCAGGGGCAGCGGGTGGCGGTGCTCGACGAGGGCGATGTCGCCTACCGCGCCTCGCGCGGCAACTTCGCGCTGGTCTGGGTCCAGAACAAGGGTATCGGCATGCCGCAGTACGGCGCCTGGACGCTCCAGTCAGCGAACGCCTGGCAAGGGCTGGCCGACGCACTGCGCGCGCAGACCGGCATCGACGTCGTCTTCCAGCGGCCGGGCGGCTTTCACTTCGCGCTGTCGGAGCGCGAACTCGAGGTGCGCGTCGAGCAGATGAAGCGGCTGCACGCGCAGCCCGGCATGCCGTACTACGAGATGGAGATCCTCGACGCCGGCGCGGTGAAGCGGCTGGTCCCGGAAGCCGGGCCCGAGGTCGTCGGCGCGAGCTACACCCGGCTCGACGGCCACGTCAACTCGCTCAAGCTCTTTCGTGCCCTCAACGCCGGCATGCAGCAGCTCGGTGTCGCCTACCTCGGCAGCCACCTCGTCGAGCGGATCGTCCCGGGCGCCGGCGAGTTCCGCCTTGCTAGCGCCGGCGGCGAAGTCCGCGCCGCCAAGGTGGTGCTCGCCGCGGGCATCGGCAACGCCCGCCTCGGCCCGATGGTTGGCCTCGACGTGCCGGTGCGGCCGCAGCGCGGCCAGATCATCGTCACCGAGAAGACGGCGCCGTTTCTCGCCTACCCGGTCTCGACCGTGCGCCAGACCGACGAAGGCGGCGTCATGCTCGGCGATTCGCAGGAAGAGGCGGGCCTCGACGCCAGCGTCGGCCACTCGGTGATCGCCGTGCTCGCCGATCGCGCCGCGCGCATGTTCCCGCGCCTGGCCTCGCTCAACATCGTGCGCACGTGGGCGGCGCTGCGGGTCATGACGCAGGACGGCTTTCCGATCTACGACCAGTCGAGCGAATGCCCCGGCGCGTTCGTCTTCACCTGCCACAGCGGCGTCACGCTCGCCGCCAACCACGCGCTCGCGCTTCCCGATCGGATCATCGAGGGGAAGCTGCCGGCCGAGACATTCCAGGCGTTCAGCTCACGGAGGTTCCATGTTCAAAAGGCTGCCTGAGGCGCCCGGCGCGACCGTGCGCCTCACCGTCGACGGCCGAGCGATCGAAGCGCGCGGCGGCGACAGCGTCGCCGCCGCCCTCCTCGCTGCCGGCATCGACGTCTGCCGCACGACGCCGGTCTCGGGCGCGCCGCGTGCGCCCTACTGCATGATGGGCGTCTGCTTCGATTGCCTCGTCACCGTCGACGGGAAAG
>JADMIO011565057.1_pt1 | contig 10530 bp, 9 predicted proteins | sample 8958161 | NCBI WGS metagenome assembly JADMIO01 (sample SAMN16585339, study PRJNA669376) | soil metagenome | isolation source: Crop rotation soil | place: USA: Cullars Rotation, Alabama | collected 2011
CGACAACTTGTCCACGTGGAATTCTAAGCTTAGGATCCCAATGTGCTGGAAAGGACAGGACGACGGCCGGCCCGATCGCGAACCACGCGTTGCCGACCGACACGAGCACCTGGCGGCCGTAGTTGTGGTGACGGAAGAGCGTGTCGATGCGCGAGAGCGCGAGACCTGCCGCGACGGCGAGTGGTGCCCACGCCGGATCCATGAGGAAGAGCATCGGCACGAACAGCATCTGCGTGGGGATCGTGTAGCCGGCGCCGACATCGAACTCGACGCGCGACACGGCGGCGAAGGCCAGGATCAGCGCCACCGCCGTGGTCGCCGACGGCGGCTCGGCGTCGAACACGACCGGAAGCAACGCCGCGATCGCAAGGAACAACAACGCCGATGCGGCCTCGACGAACGCCTCGCGGCGCTCTGCCGGGTTGCGCCGGCGCTCGTTGCCCGCGACGACCAAGAGCTCTGCCGCGCCTGTGAGGTGCGGCTTGCTGGCCCCGCGCAGGCGCGAAAGCGTTGCCGGCTTGTGGTCTTTCACACAGTCACCCCCGAGCAGTATCGGCGGCACCCGATGCTACCCGGAGCCCCTAGACGGATGTTCTACCAACCCGCGCGAGGTCTACGCCGATGCAGGACCCGCGCCGACACCCGACAGGCGACACCCAACGGAAAAAGGATCTCCTCTTGCTTTCACGTCGCTTGAAACTTCGCATCGGCTCGACCGCAGCGATCGCTCTCGCCGCACTGTCGTTCTCCGCCGTCTCCGCGAACGCCGGCGTCCTCGTCAGCTCGGTGCCGGATTGCGACGGGCAACCGCTGTCCACCCCCTTCACGCCGTGGCTCGACTTCGCGAGCTACACGCCGGTCGCAAGCGGCGACTTCGAGTCCTCGGCCGCTGGCTGGTCGCTCTCGGGTGGCGCCGCCGTCGCCGATGGCAGCGAGTCCTTCAACGTGTCCGGTGGCGGCGCGTCGTCGCTGTCGATCCCGGGCGGCGGCTCGGCGACGAGCCCCACGATGTGCGTCGGGATCGAGCATCCGACGCTCCGCTTCTTCGCCAAGCGCAACACCGGCGGCCTCCTGGGCCTCTCGACGATGCGCGCCGACGTGCTCTTCGAGAACAGCCTCGGGCTCGTGTCGAGCCTGCCGATCGGCGTCGTCAGCCCGACGTCCTCCTGGCAGCCCACGCTGCCGATGACGGTCCTCGCGAGCCTCCTGCCGCTCCTGCCGGGCGACCGCACGCCGGTGCAGTTCCGCTTCACGCCGCTGCTTGGCGGCAACTGGTCGGTCGACGACGTCTTCGTCGACCCCTACCAGCGCAAGTAGGCACCTCGCGCTGCGGGCCGGCCGCCCTACGGGGCCGGCCCGTCAGCTGCGTGCGCGACGCGTGCGCAGCCGCTCCTCTTGCTTCTCGACGACGTGCACGATGAGCTTGAGGATCTGGTCGACGCCGGTCGCCTTCGCCTGACCGTACGTGAAGGCCTCGCGCCAGTCGGCGATGTGCGCCTCCTTCGCCATGACGTTGAAGAACGATCGCGGCATCTGGACGCGCACCCGCGCGTCCTCGGCGATCCCCTTCGTCACCTGCATCTCCCGGTCCTTGCCGAAGAGCTCGACGCGGTACATCTGCACGTCGCCGCGGCCGCGCAGCTCGACGCCGAAGACGAGCTTCAGCGGCGCGAGCGCCGGCACCTCCTCGATGAACCGCTCGACGGCGATCTCGATGAGGGTCTTCGCGTCTTCGGCCGAGGTCACGACGCGCAACCCTATTTGATCGACCGCGCGATCAGATCTTGTTGCGCTGCAAGAGCTTCTTGCCGATGACCATCTTCTGGATCTCCGACGTGCCCTCGCCGATGAGCAGCAGCGGCGCGTCGCGATAGAGGCGCTCGATCTCGTACTCCTTGGAGTAGCCGTAGCCGCCGTGGATGCGGAAGGACTCCTCGACGCAGAAGCGGCCCGTCTCGGACGCGAAGAGCTTGGCCATGCCGGCCTCGAGCTCCGAGCTCTCCCCCGCGTCCTTCAACCGCGCGGCCTTGCGGGTCAGCAGGCGCGCGGCCTCGATCTGCGTCGCCATGTCGGCGAGCTTGAACTGGATCGCCTGGTGCTGGGCGATCGGCTTGCCGAACGCCTTGCGCTCCTGCGAGTAGCGCAGCGCGAGCTCGAGCGCACGCTGGGCGATGCCGACGCCGCGCGCGGCGACGTTCGCGCGTCCGACCTCGAGCGCGTCCATCATCTGCACGAAGCCCTTGTTGAGGCCGGCTTCCTCGCCGCCGAGGATGTTCTCGGCCGGGCAGCGGTAGCCGTCGAAGACGAGCTCGGTCGATTCGACACCCTTGTAGCCCATCTTCTTCAGCGGCGGCGGGACGTTGAAGCCCGCCCACTGGCCGGTGTTCTCGGAGACGTCCGGCTCCTTCTCGGCGACGAAGCACGTCATGCCCTTGTAGCGCGGGTCGGCGTCGGGATCGGTCTTGACGAGGACGAAGACGAGGCCCGAGCGCAGGCCGTTCGTGACCCACATCTTCTGGCCGTTGATCTCGTACGTGCCGTCGTCCTGCTTGCGAGCGGTCGCCTTCAGGGCCTGGACGTCGGAGCCCATCTCCGGCTCCGACAGGCTGAAGGCGGCGCGCAGCTCGCCGGTCGCCATCTGCGGCAGCCACTTCTGGCGCTGCTCCTCGCTGCCGAACTTCATGAGCAGGTAGGAGCCGATGAAGTGCGTGTTGATGATCCCTGAGATCGAGATCCAGCCGCGCGAGAGCTCTTCGACGATCATGACGTAGGTCGTCAGGTCGAGCCCCATGCCGCCGTACTCCTCGGGGATCGTCACGCCGAACAGCCCGAGCTCCTTCATCTGGTCGACGATGTCTTGCGGGAACTCGTCCTCGTGATCGAAGTGCTCGGCGTTGGGCAGGATCTGCTCGTCGGCGAACTGCCGGATCATCGCGATGATGTCCTTCTGCTCGTCGGTGTATTCGGTGTAAGTGGGAGCGATGGCCATGGCGGCAGACTACCGCCGTCTTCGTGCGCGCGGGAGGCATGCGAGACTGCGCGCCGCTGATGGAGAACTTCGCGACACGCGTGGTCGACTCGGCGCCACCGGGGCGGCTCGCGCTCGTCGAGCTCGCAGGCGACGAATCGCGGCGCGAATGGTCCTTCGGCGAGGTCGCGGAGGCCGCCCGGACATTGGCCGCGCACCTGGCGGCGCGCGGCGTACGGCGCGGGGACGTCGTGCTCACGCTCGTCGGCAACACGCCCGACTGGGTCGTCGCGATGGTCGCCTGCTTTCGCCAGGGCTTCGTCGTGCTGCCGTGCAACGAGCAGCTGCGCGCGAAGGACCTGCGCCTGCGCCTCGACGTCTGCGCGCCGGCGCTCGTCGTCAGCCACGAGCGCAACGCCGCCGTGCTGTCGGAGGCCGGCTGGGCCGGGCCGACGATCCTCGTGCCGCGCGCCTTCGCCGCGCTGCCCGCACCGCCACCCGCGCAGCTGTCGCCCCTTGACCCGTGCCTCGTCACCTTCACGAGCGGGACCGCCGGCGAGCCCAAGGCCGTCGTGCACGGCCAGCGCTACCTCGCCGGCCAAGCGCTCCAAGCCGAGCACTGGCTCGCGCCACAGCCCGGCGACCTCGTCTGGTGCACGGCCGCCAGCGGCTGGAGCAAGTCGGCGCGCAACGTCTTCGTCGCGCCATGGATCCGCGGCGCCGCGGCACTCCTGCACGACGCTCGCTTCGACCCGGCTCAGCGCCTCGAGCTGCTGCGCCGCGAGCAGGTCAACGTCCTGTGCATGGCGCCGACGGAGTACCGCGTCATCGCCAAGCGCGCGACGCTTGGCCCCGTGCCGTCGGTGCGCGGGCTCGTCGCCGCCGGCGAGGCGCTCAACCCCGAGGTGCTGCGCGCGTGGGAGGCGGCGACCGGCCTCCAGATCCGCGACGGCTACGGGCAGACCGAAACCGGACAGCTCACCGGCATGCCCCCGGGCGAGGAGATCCGGCCGGGCTCGATGGGCCGGGCGCTGCCGGGCGTGGGGCTGTCGATCGAGGACGGCGAGCTCGTCGCCGACCCGGCGACGATCCCGACGTTCTTCTTGCATTACGAGGGGTTCGAGGCGCCGAGCGGCCCGTGGCGCACGGGCGACCGCGTGACGCAAGACGACGACGGCTTCCTCTTCTTCGAGGGTCGCACCGACGACGTCATCATCTCCGCGGGCTACCGCATCGGCCCGTTCGAGGTCGAGTCCGCGCTCGTCGCCCACGAAGCGGTCGCCGAGGCGGCCGTCGTCGCCGCGCCCGACGACGAGCGCGGCTCCGTCGTCCGTGCCGTCGTCGTCCTGCGCGACGGCTTCGCGCCCTCGCCGGACCTCGCCCGCGCGTTGCAGGACCACGTGAAGGCGCAGACCGCGCCGTACAAGTACCCCCGCATCGTGGACTTCGCCGCCGAGCTGCCGAAGACCGCGAGCGGCAAGGTCCGCCGCGCGCTGCTGCGCAGTTCGCTGGACCCGTGATACCAGCGCGGTATCATCCGGCCATGGCCATGACACTCCGCCTGACCGATGACGAAACCGACGCCTTGCGGAGCAGGGCCGAGCAAGAAGGCCGCTCGATGCAGGACATCGCGCGGGCCGCGATCAGCGAGTACTTGTCGCGGCGGCCCGACCGGCTCCGGGGCGCGATCGACCGCGTGCGGACCGAGGACGCCGAGCTGCTCGAACGACTGGGCCGGTGATCGATCCGGAGTCGATCGATTACCTGACCGTCGACGACCTGCTTGAGATCGCCGCCGGCGTGTTGCCGGATGTCGCCCTTCGCGATCGCGGTCTGCTCGCGTCCGCGGCAACCCGACCGCAGACGACGGTCTTCGGCGAGGACGCCTATCCGACCTTCGCCGAGAAGGCAGCTGCGCTCATGCACTCGATCGCTCGCAACCATGCGCTCGTCGACGGCAACAAGCGACTCGCCTGGGCCGCCACCAGGGTCTTCTGCCTGCTGAACGGCCGCGACCTCGTCTTCTCGGTGGATGACGCCGAAGAAATGGTGCTCGGCGTTGCAACCGGCGTCCTTGACGTGCCGGTGCTCGCCGAGATGATCGGCGAGCACCTGCGCTAAGCGGTCAGCTGGGCAGCGCGACGACCGCGTCGACCTCGACCTGCGCGCCCTTCGGCAGCGCCGCCACGCCGATCGCGACGCGCGCCGGCGGATCGGCCTGGAAGAACTCGGCATAGACGTCGTTGACCGCCGCGAACGCGCCCATGTCCGTGAGGTAGACCGTCATGCGCACGGCGTCCGCTAGCGACGCGCCGGCGGCGGCACATACGGACGCGAGGTTGCGTAGGCACTGGCCCACCTGCTCGCCCGGCGTATCGCCGACGAGGTCGCCGGTTTCGGGATCCAGCGGGATCTGCCCGGAGCAGAACAGCAGGCCTCCGGCCACGACCGCGTGGCTGTAGGGACCGATGGCAGCGGGGGCGCCGAGGGCTGTCACAGGCTCACGATGTTGGGACACGTTCGGCGGCTCTCTTCGCTCGGGGGACCGGGTTGCGGGACGGTATCGCGGTGCTACCGTGAGAGCAGATGCGCCTAACGGCACCGTTGGCTCTGCTCGTTGCCGCAGGCCTCCTCCTGATTCTCGCACCGACGGCCGGCGCCGCCATCGCCTACGCGCCGTGCGTCGCCGGCTCGGCGCTGCAATGCGGCTCGCTCGAGGTCCCGCTGGATCGCAGCGGGGCGATGCCGGGCAGCGTGCGACTCGTCGCGGCCCGCCGCGTCGCACCGTCGAATCCGACGAACACGGCGGTGCTCGGGCTCGCCGGAGGTCCCGGCCAGGCCGCGCTGCCGCTCATCAACGACTTCCACGAGCTCCTCGCCCCCGCCCTTGGCACGCGCGATCTGCTCATGTTCGACCAGCGCGGGACGGGAGCGTCGAGCCCGCTGAGCTGTTCGCTGAACGGCAACTCGCTGACCGCCGCGGGCCAGCGCTGCGCGAGCCAGATCGGCCCCCGGCGCGGCTTCTACACGACGGCAGCGAGCGTCGAGGACATCGAGGCGTTGCGCGCCAACAGCGGCTACGACAAGCTCGTCATCTACGGCGTCTCCTACGGCACGAAGGTCGCGCTCGACTACGCCGCGCGCCATCCCGACCACGTCGCCGGGCTCATCCTCGACTCCGTCGTGCTGCCGCCCGGCCCCGACCCGCTGCAGCGTTCGACGTTCAAGGCGATGCGCCGCGTGCTCACCGAGCTCTGCGCCCACGGCGCATGCAGCGGCATCTCCGCCAACCCCGCCGGCGACCTCGCCGGCCGCGTGCGCAGCCTGTCCCGCAGGCCTCTGCGCGGCCTGCTCACGAGCGCTCGCGGCGCGCACCAGCGCGTCGAGATCGTCCGCTCGGACCTCTTCGACGTCATGCTCACGGGCGACCTCAACCCGACGCTGCGCGCCGAGCTGCCGGGCGCGCTGACGTCCGCGCGCAAGGGCGACTCGGCACCGCTCATCCGGCTCGTGGCGCGCTCGGCGGGGATCATCAGCTTCGCGAAGCAGCAGGCGTCGGACAGCGAGTTCTCCGACGCGGTGTTCGCCGCGACGCTCTGCGAGGAGGCGGCCTTCCCCTGGAGCCGCGCGTCGAACGTCTCCGGCCGCGCGCAGCAGATCAACACCGCCGCGCGTGCCCTGGGCGAAGGCGCGTTCAGCCCGTTCGACAGCGCGACGGCGCTCACGAGCGAGATGGTGTCGCTGTGCCTCGGCTGGCCCAACGCGGCGCCGCCCCCGACGCCGGCGGGGCCGCTTCCGAACGTGCCGACGCTCGTCATCGACGGCGCGACCGACGTCCGCACGCCGCTTGAGGACGCGAACGCCGTCAAGGCGCTGATCCCCGCCGCGCAGGTGCTCCCGATCCCCTACACCGGGCACTCGACGCTCGCGAGCGACCTGTCCGACGAGCAGTGCGCCGCGCGTGCAGTCCGCCAGTTCTTCATCGGCGAGACGGTCACCCCGTGCGCCCCGAGCGAGAACCCGTTCGCCCCCACGCCCGTCGCGCCGACGAAGTTCAGCCGGCTGAAGCCGACCGGCCGCGGCGGCAAGATCGGGCGCTCGATCACGGCGGCGCTCATCACCGCACAGGACATGCGCCGCCAGGTCATCGGCGACCTGCTCGAGGCCGGGCGGTTGCCCGCGCGCGCGGGCGGGCTGCGCGGCGGGCGGATCATCGTGCGCAACGAGATCCTCACGCTCTTCAACGTCGTGTACGTGCCCGGCGTCCAGGTTTCCGGCACCGTGCCGCTCAGCGGCAGCGGCCGCCAGCGCCTGACGCTCACCGGCTCGAAGGCCGCGAAAGGCAAGCTCACGGTCACGCCGGACACGATCACCGGGCGCATCGGCGGGCGCAGGATCAGCCTCGTCGCGAGCGCCGCGTCCGCCGCCGACGCGCAGCTCGACGCCGACTACCGGCAGCTCGTGCGCCATTTCCGCTTGCGCAACGCCCGCTGACACGCCGTCCGCGCGCTACCTTCGGGCGCATGCCCAACGCGCTCGCCGGCGAGACGTCGCCGTACCTCCTGCAGCACCGCGACAACCCCGTCGACTGGCTGCCGTGGGGAGAGGAGGCGCTCGCCCGGGCATCCGAGCTCGACCGCCCGCTGCTCGTCTCGATCGGCTACTCGGCCTGCCACTGGTGTCATGTCATGGAGCGCGAGTGCTTCGAGGACCCGGCGATCGCCGCGCTCATGAACGCGAGCTTCGTCTGCGTGAAGGTCGATCGCGAGGAGCGGCCGGACGTCGATGCGATCTACATGGAGGCCGCCCAGGCGATGACCGGCGCGGGCGGCTGGCCGCTGCACGTCTTCCTCACGCCCGAGCTGGTCCCGTTCTACGCCGGCACGTACTTCCCGCCCGTGGAGGGCCGCGGCATGCCCTCCTGGCCCCAGGTGCTCGCCGGCGTCGCGCAGGCGTGGGAGCAGCAGCGCGACGACATCCGCGCGCAGAGCGAGGCGATGGTCGCGCGGCTGTCGGGCGGCGCGCGGCTCACGACCTCGGCACAGGCGCCGGGGGAGGACGTCCTCGTGGCCGCCGTCGAGCGCCTGCGCGTCACGTTCGACGCGGTCCAGGGCGGCTGGGGCGGCGCGCCGAAGTTCCCCTCGTCCTCGGCGATCGAGTTCCTCCTGCGCCGCGGCGAGCCCGCGATGGCGCTGCAGACGCTGCGCTCGTTGGCGTCGGGCGGCATCAACGACCAGGTCGGCGGCGGCTTCGCCCGCTACTCGACCGACGCCAGCTGGACAGTCCCGCACTTCGAGAAGATGCTCTACGACAACGCCCTGCTCGCTCGCGCGTACCTCCACGGCTGGCAGGTGTCGGGCGATCCGATCTTGCGCCGCACCGCGGAGGAGACGCTCGACTGGGTCCTGCGGGAGATGACCGGGCCCGAGGGCGGCTTCTACTCCGCGCTGGATGCCGACTCCGAGGGGGTCGAGGGGAAGTTCTACGTGTGGAGCCTCGACGAGCTGCACGAGGTGCTCGGCGACGACGCGGAGCAGGCGCTGCCGTGGTTCGGCGCGAGCGTGCACGGCAACTTCGAGGGCAAGAACATCCTCGAGTCGCGGGGTGCGGAGCCGCCGCCCGAGGTTCGCGAGCGGATCCGTGCCGCGCTGCTGGCAGCGCGCGAGGCCCGCGTCCGGCCCGGCCTCGACGACAAGCGCCTGACGTCCTGGAACGCGCTCACGATCAGCGCGCTGGCCGACGCCGGCGCGGCGCTGCAGCGCGACGACTACCTCGACGCGGCCCGCCGCGCGGCGGCGTTCGTGTTGGACGAGCTGCGCGACGCCGACGGCCGCCTCCTGCGCACCTACAACGCCGGGCAGGCGAAGCTCAACGCCTACCTCGAGGACCACGCGTTCCTGCTCGAGGCACTCCTCACGCTCTACGAGGCGACGTTCGAAGCGCGCTGGTTCACGGCGGCCCGGGCGACCGCCGACGCGATCCTCGAGCGCTTCGCCGACCCCGACCAGGGCGGCTTCTTTCAGACCTCACACGACCACGAGCGGCTCGTCATGCGGCGCAAGGAGCTCGAGGACAACCCGATCCCGTCGGGAGCGTCGAGCGCCGCGTTCGGGCTGCTGCGGCTCGCCGCGCTCACGGGCGAGGCCGGCTACGAGGAGCACGCCGCCGGCGTCCTGCGCCGCGCGGGCGATCTCATGGCGCGCTTCCCGCTGGCGTTCGGGCACCTGCTCCAGGCGCTCGACTTCCAGCTCGCGAGCACGCGCGAGGTCGCGCTCGTCGGCCCGGACACGACCGCCCTGGCCCGCGTCGTGCGCGGCGCGTTTCGCCCGCATCTCGTCGTCGCCGGCGGCGATGGTGCCGACGCGGGCGGCGTGCCGCTGCTCGCAGGGCGCCGGCCGCTGGATGGCCGCGCGACCGCCTATGTCTGCGAGCGCTTCGCCTGCCGGGCGCCCGTCTGCGAGCCCGCTGCGCTCGAGGCGCTGCTCACGGCATCCCCCTGATGCGCTAGAACCCCCGGCGCATGGGATCCCTCTTCGCCGTCGCCGCGGGCCGCCGCGCCAAGTGGGTCGTCGCGCTCGTCTGGCTGCTCGCGGTCCTGGCCTCGCTCGCCGTGAACCTGCCCGGCAAGTTCACCGATGCGGAGAAGAACGAGTCGACCTCGTTCTTGCCGGGCGACGCCGAGTCGACGAAGACGCTCGCCGTCGTCAAGAAGCTCGAAGGCGGCGAGCTGGCGCCGATGGTCGTCGTCTACCATCGCGACGGCGGGCTCACGGCCGCCGACAAGAAGGTCATCGCGCGCGATCGCAAGGTCCTCAACGGCAAGGTCCTCAAGCGCAAGATCCGAGCGACCTCGCAATTCGGCAAGCCGGTCTACTCCGAGGACGGCGAGGCGGCGCTCGTCGTCGCCCAGATCACGAGCGACGGCGAGGACGACACGATCATCGACCCCGTCGAGGCCGTCCGCGACCGGCTCGCGATCCACGGCGGCGGGCTCGAGTCGAAGGTCACGGGCGGCGCCGGCTACTCGGCGGACGCGATCAAGGTCTTCGAAGGCATCAACGGGACGCTGCTGCTCGCGGCGTTCTCGCTCGTGCTGCTGCTGCTCATCCTCATCTACCGCAGCCCGATCTTCTGGATCATCCCGATCACGGCCGTCGTCTGCGCCGAGATCGCGACGGGCGGGATCGGCTACTGGCTCACGACGCTCGGCGTGACCGTCAACGGGCAGTCGTCGTCGATCCTGTCGGTCCTCGTCCTTGGCGCCGGCACGGACTACGCGCTGCTGCTCGTGGCCCGCTATCGCGAGGAGCTGCGCCGCCACACCGACCGGCACGAAGCGATGGCGCTCGCGCTGCGCACGGCGGGGCCGGCGATCTTCGCCTCCGGCCTGACGGTCATCGCCGCGCTGCTGTGCCTGACGCTCGCCGAGGTCAACGGCACCTCCGGGCTCGGGCCGATCGGCGCGCTGGGCATCGCCGTGGCGATGCTCGCGATGCTGACGCTCCCGCTTTCCAGCACAGTGGGATCCGAAGCTTGGAATTCACGTGACTTGAAGTCGCGGC
>JADMIO011298148.1_pt1 | contig 10528 bp, 8 predicted proteins | sample 8958161 | NCBI WGS metagenome assembly JADMIO01 (sample SAMN16585339, study PRJNA669376) | soil metagenome | isolation source: Crop rotation soil | place: USA: Cullars Rotation, Alabama | collected 2011
CCGCCGGCGGCATCACGGCGTTCAACGAGATCCTCGACGCTTTCCCCCAATGCGACGCCATTTTCTTTGGCTCCGACCTCCTCGCGGTCGGCGGGATCATTGCGGCGCGCGACCGGGATATTGCGCTTCCCGAGCAACTGGCGATTGCGGGCTACGGCGATCTCGACTTTGCGGTACATATGAAGCCCGGCCTGACGACGATCCAGGTATCTGACTACGATACGGGCCGCCTCGCCGGTCTTGCGCTGCGGGCGCGACTCGAGGGCGGCGACGTGGGCGATCCCGTCATACAAGTTCCCATGCAGCTGGTCGTGCGCGAGAGCACGCCGGCAAAATGAGCCGAAAGAATTGGCGCTGCGGCGCTGATCGGGTCTCTGCTTTTGGGCCGCGATGCGCTATGGGTCGACCACTCAATCTCTAGCCGAGGACGAAATGACTACCGAGGGGAAACGCGTGTCTGACAAGAAGCTCCGGTCGCGCGCCTGGTTCGACAATCCGGACAATGCCGATATGACGGCGCTCTATCTCGAGCGCTATCTCAATTTCGGCCTGAGCCGCGAAGAGCTGATGTCGGGCAAGCCGATCATCGGCATTGCGCAGACGGGCTCCGACCTCAGCCCCTGCAACCGGCACCACATCGAACTGGCCAAGCGCACGCGCGATGGTATTCGCGACGCCGGCGGCATCGTTCTCGAATTCCCGGTTCACCCGATCCAGGAGACGGGCAAGCGTCCGACCGCGGGTCTCGACCGCAACCTCGCTTATCTGAGCCTCGTCGAAGTTCTCTATGGCTACCCGCTCGATGGCGTGGTGCTCACCATCGGCTGCGACAAGACCACGCCGGCGATGCTGATGGGCGCGGCCACGGTCAACATCCCCGCGATCGCGCTCAGCGTCGGCCCGATGCTCAATGGCTGGTTCCGCGGCGAGCGGACGGGATCGGGCACGATCGTGTGGAAGGCTCGTCAACTCTACGCCACGGGCGAGATCAATTACGAGCAGATGATCGACATCGTCGCCTCGTCCGCACCCTCGACCGGCTATTGCAACACAATGGGCACGGCGACGACGATGAACTCGCTCGCCGAAGCGCTGGGCATGCAGCTGCCGGGTTCGGCAGCGATCCCCGCACCCTACCGCGACCGTCAGGAAATGAGCTACCGAACCGGCCTTCGCATCGTTGAAATGGTGCACGAGGATCTGAAGCCCTCCGACATCCTGACCAAGGACAATTTCCACAACGCCATCGTCGTGAACTCGGCTATCGGCGGATCGACCAATGCGCCGATCCACATCAATGCCATCGCGCGCCATATCGGCGTCGAGCTGAGCCTCAAGGAATGGGAGACCGTCGGCCACAAGGTGCCGCTCTTGGTCAATCTCCAGCCGGCCGGCGAATATCTGGGCGAGGATTACTACCACGCGGGTGGCGTGCCGGCGGTGGTCAACGAGCTGATGAAGGAAGGGCTGATCAAAGAGAACGCCCCGACCGTCAACGGCAAGTCCATCGGCGAGAATTGCAAGTCGACCACGGTCCAGGACGTCAAGGTCATCCGCACCGTCGCCCAGCCACTCAAGAAGGATGCGGGCTTCCTCGTCCTCGCGGGCAATCTGTTCGACAGCGCCATCATGAAGACCTCGGTGATCTCGCCGGAGTTCTTCGAGCGCTACCTCAACAACCCGGCTCATCCGGGGATGTTCGAGGGCAAGGCTGTCGTGTTCGATGGTCCTGAGGATTATCACCACCGCATCGACGATCCGTCGCTCGAGATCGACGAGCACACGCTGCTGTTCATGCGTGGCGCCGGACCGATCGGCTATCCGGGCGCGGCTGAGGTCGTGAACATGCGGCCGCCCAATTATCTGATCTCGAAGGGCATCACCGCACTCGCCTGCATCGGCGATGGTCGCCAGTCGGGAACGTCGGGGTCGCCCTCGATCCTCAATGCCTCTCCGGAAGCGGCGGCAGGCGGCAACCTCGCGATCCTTCGCACGGGCGACCGTGTGCGCATCGACCTCAACAAGGGCGAGGCCGACATCCTGATCTCGGCCGATGAAATCAAGAAGCGCCGCGACGACCTCGCCTCGATGGGCGGCTACAAATATCCGGCCCACCAGACGCCGTGGCAGGAGATCCAGCGCAACCTCGTCGACCAGCTCGGCGACGGCGCGGTACTCAAGCCGGCTGTGAAGTATCAGCGCATCGCGCAGAACAACGGACTGCCGCGCGACAACCACTAAGCGTCTGATCGACATTGCATTTTAGGGCTCGCCATCGGCGGGCCCTTTGCATTTGGGGCGAATGCCCTGTGCACAGGTTAAGACTGATTAACCGTGAGGGACGCCGCTCAGCATGTGATCGGAGACCTCCGGAACGACTCACAGAATAAGGGGATTGTCAGAAGGAATTCCTCGGGGAGACCTCTTCATGCGCCATCATCTTTTGTGCGACCGCTGCTCCAAGCGGTTGATCGAGAACTTCTGGGATATGGTCGACGAAGAGATATTCCCGACCTTCACTGGCTTCCATCTCACCTGCGATTGCGGGGCGCGGGTCGAGGTGACCCCGATACGCCGGCCGCGCTGGGTGAAGCTTCCAGATGCGCTGGCGCAACTCGGGCGCTATGCCTGAGGGGCGCCGATTGCGCCCAGTCCGGCTTTCGCGTATTCCCGCGACAGGCTTGGAGACGCGGCGATGCCCGACATTCTCGACTATTGCAAAGGGCGCAAGCTCGAGACGTTCAAGTCCGGCGCTGTGCTGGTCAAGGAAGGCGGCGACGATCGCAAGCTGTTCGTTCTGACCGAAGGCCAGGTCGAGGTGCTGCGCAAGGACACGCAGGTCAGCTTCGTCGACGAACCCGGCTCGCTGTTCGGCGAAATGAGCGTGCTCCTCGACATGCCCTATTCGGCGACGGTCAAGGCGCTGTCGACGGTCAAAGCTTACGTGATCGACAATCCGCTCGAGTTCCTCAGCAGCCAGCCGGAGATTGCTGTGACGCTGGCATCGTTGCTGGCACGTCGGCTCTACTACACCACGTCCTATCTGGTGGACCTGCAGCAACAGGCGGCGGGACGCCGTCAGGACCTCGACATCGTCGACGAGATCCTTTCGCAGCTCACGCAGTCGCCCGACGAGGCGAAGACGAAAAAGAAGAAGTAGCGCTCAGGCCAAGCCGAGCGCCCTCAGCACCACATAGATCATCGCGACATAGGTCAGCTGGTGCAGCAGCTGGTCGAGGCCGTGCAACGCCCAATAGCGCTGCGGGCGGTTGTCGGGATGGACGCCGTGCGAATAGATGATCTTGGAATAGTCGAGCGCGTAGTGGATCACGAACTCCGCCGCGAACAGCGCCAGGGCCAGTGCGAAGGGCGTTCCCATCACCACGAGCACGAGCAGCGACATCCCCGCATGCACGCCAGCATGCGCGTAGCCACCCGGATGGAAAATGTTGCCCTTGCCGGCCAGCATCCAGCCCGGCTGCAGCACATAATCCGCGAGGTAGTGCTTGATCTCGAGCCCGATCAGCAGCCCGAAGAATACTCCCATTCCACCAGCCTCTCCGGCCCCCCAGCCGAAGCCGGTTCACCCTCACGACGAACCGCGCGACCACCCTTCGAGGCGCGAACATGGCAAGAAGACTCACCGACTGCAAGCGCCGAAGATTCGTCGCAATGCGATCTAGAATGATATCGTTCAGCGGCCGTTCATGGGGACGGTGCGAAGCGGTAGGCTCAGATGTAGCCCCGCGTGTGAGGGATCGACTGTAATGCGCAATCTTGCAGGTCTTTTGACGGCTGTGTTGGTCGCTGCGGCGCCGGGCATGTCGCTCGCGGACGCGGCGGGCAGTGCGCTTGGGGTCGATCCAGCAGCAACCGCGCTCAACAATGAGACGCGTACTCTGGTCGTGGGCTCGGATGTCTTCATCGGAGACCTGATCCAGACCGGCCCCAAGGGCCAGGTACAGATCATGTTCGCCGACACGACCGAACTGGTCGTCGGCCCGTCCTCGGCGCTGATGATCGAAGATTATCTCATCCGCGAGGATGGTGGTGCCGGCAAGCTCGCCATCGACATGCTTTCGGGCGCCTTCCGCTTCGCGACCGGCGATGCCGCAAAGGACCGCTACGTCATCGGTACCCCGACGGGCACGATCGGCGTGCGTGGTACTGAGTTCGACGTCCGCGTGGCGCGCCCCGACGAACCCAATGCTGGCGCGACATGGATACTCCTCTATGACGGTGCGATTCAGTTCTGCAACGTCGCCAATGTCTGTCAGATCATCGAGTCCTTCTGTGACGTCGGTCACATGAATGACGATGAAGCGGTGGTCATTGGCGACTCGCGTCAGACAAAGGGTGAGTTGCGCCAGCAGCTGCAGCACGACTTCATCTATGCGATGAGCCAGAATTCGCTGCTGCGGGAATTCTGGTTCAGGCAGGCCCGCGACTGCCTCAATAAGAAGCCCGACGCTCCGGTGGAAGACGAGAAGAATCCGACCCCACCGCAGCCGGTCGTTCCGACCCCGCCGCCTCCACCCAAGGGCAATGGACGCTAGCTAGAACGGCGCTCGCCAAATTGCGGGGTCTCGGTTAAACCGGCTTATGCTCGCGCGAAGGCTGTTGCCGACATTGCTGGGCCTGCTGCTGGTCGCCGTGCTGGTCCTCGCACGGCTCGGTGACCCGGCGCCGGTCAGCGCTATCCGCGACATGGGTTTCGACTTTTACCAGCATCTCCAGCCGCGCGCCGGTGACGACAGCCCGGTGCGCGTTGTCGATATCGACGATGCCTCGCTGGCGCGTCTTGGACAGTGGCCGTGGCCGCGCACCATGCTGGCAACGCTGACGTCGCGACTAACGGAACTGGGCGCTGCGTCCGTCGGCTATGACGTGCTGTTTCCCGAGGCCGACCGGCTCGGCGCGGAGAATGATGCGGCGTTCGCCGCGGCCCTGTCCGCCGGCAATGTCGCACTGGGATATTCGGTATCGCCGAGCGCTCCGCGGATGACGCTCAAGCCCAAAGCGAGTTTCGCGATCTCGGGCAGCGATCCGGCGCCTTCCCTGCCGCCGATCACCGGCGCTGTGGCACCACTGCCGCTGCTCTCCGATGCTGCCGCTGGGCTCGGTGGATTGAGTCTCAGCGCGGAGGATTCAGCGGGTACCGTGCGGCGCGTGCCCATGCTGTGGAGCGACGGCGAGACGCTGTTCCCCGGCCTCTCACTCGAGGCGCTGCGTCTCGCACTCGGCGTGAAGACGCTGGTGGCCCTAGGGGACACAACGGACGCCGGTACGCTTGAGAGCATCCGTGTCGGCCAGTTCAGCGTGTCGACCACCGCCAATGGCGAGGTGGTCCTCTACGACAAGCCGCACAATCCGGCGCATGTGATTTCCGCCTGGACGCTGCTCGACGATGGCTATGCGTCACTGCGCGAACAGCTGGCGGGACGCATCGTGCTGGTCGGCACCTCGGCGAGTGGCCTGCTCGACCTCCACGGCACACCGTTGTCGCCGAGCCGTCCTGGCGTCTCGATCCATGCCGCGGTGATCGACCAGATCGTCTCCGGTCAGTTCCTCAGCCGCGCCGACTGGGTGCTCGGGCTCGAGATCCTTGTCTTTATCATTGCGGGCGTCGCGCTGGTCTTCGTCGTGCTGAGCCTCGGTCCACTTGCAGGGCTCGCCGTGGCACTGACACTGATCGTGTCGCTGATCGCCGCATCCTACGCCGCCTTCGCCACCCGAGGCTGGCTGATCGACGCGACCTTCCCCACGGCCGCGGCACTGCTGGTCTATGGCGCGATGGTCTATTTCCAATTCTCGCTGGCCGAGCGTAATCGACAGCAATTGCGACGCGCCTTCGGCTATTACGTTGCGCCGGAACTGCTCACTCGCATCGAAGCGAGCGCCGATCAGTTGAAGCTTGGCGGCGAGGCGCGCGAGATCACCGTGATGTTCACCGACATGCGAGGCTTCACGGCCTTCACCGAGTCGCACGCACCAGCCGAAACGCTGAGCATGCTCAACACGCTGTTTGGCGCGCTGGGCAAGGAGATCGTCGATCGGCAGGGGACGATCGACAAGTTCATCGGCGATGCGATCATGGCGTTCTGGAACGCGCCGGTCGATGTTGCGGACCATCCGCGGCGCGCCTGCGAGGCGGCGCTCGCCATGCGTGCGCGGCTCGACGCGCTCAACACCAGCGGCTTCCCGGGTATCGCGGTGGGTATCGGGCTCAGTACCGGCGACGCGCTGGTGGGCAATATGGGTCTCGAGAGTCGCTTCGACTACTCGGCGATCGGCGACACGGTGAACGTCGCCTCGCGCGTCGAGACCGAGAGCAAGATTATCGGCTTCGATATCGTTGCATCGGACGCAACGAGACAGGCCGTGCCCGATCTCGCCTGGCTCGAAGCGGGCAGCGTCAAGGTGCGCGGGAAGTCTGCGAGGCTGCAGATCCATCTGCTGGTGGGAGATGCGGAGCGCGCCGTGCATCCCGACTTTGTCGCGCTGCGCGAGGCTCATCGAAGCTGGCTCGCGGGGCAGAGCACGCTGGATGCTGTCGTTGCTCTGGCGGCCAAAATGGGGCCGAGACTAGGACGCTTCTACGAGCTCGTGCCCGGGCGCCCGGAAGATTTCGTGTCGCCGGAATAGGCGTCGCGCATCTCATCGATTTCACTGAGCACGCGGTGGAATTCGCTCCAGTCGTCATGCTCCGCGATCGGGGCCCACAGCGCTTCCATCTCGTCGATCAGCATGGTGCGCGGCGTTGTTCGCGCGAAGTAGGGATGGTCGAGATTGACCGTGCGAGCGGGTGCGTACTCGGCGAACGCCCAGCGGATCGGATTAAAGCTTTCGGCCCGGTAGGCGTCAGCGATCGGGCTCTCATTGGCTCTCGTCTCGCTCAGCATGCCGCCGCGCCAGTCGAACCAGAACTGCTCGTAGGGGATCTGGGTCTCGTTGAGGAAGGCGAAGATGGTGACGACCAGCTCGGCATCGATGTCGGCGCCGCGCGACAGAAGACCAAGGCGACGCAGCACGGCCGCCCACATAGCCGTGCGGAACGCGGGCCAGAAGCCGTTGAGTGCAGCTTCCAATCCGGCATGGTCGCCGATGGGCAGGAGGCATTCGGCAAGGCGCGTCAGGTTCCACACCAGCGCTTCGGGCTGTCGCGAGAAGGCGTAGAGGCCGCTGCTGTCGAAATAGGCCGCCGTGAACGCGGGATCGTAGGTCGGCACGAACCGCCATGGACCGTAGTCGAAGCTCTCGCCAGTGATGTTGATGTTGTCGCTGTTGAGCACACCATGGACGAAGCCTCCCGCGATGATGTCTGCGCCGGTCGTCGCGACGCGTTGCGCTGTCTCGCGAAGCAAGGTCTCGGCCGGCGCGTTGCCGCCATCGGTGCCGAAATAGGTGCGCAGCGAATAGTCGAGCAGCCGCTTCATGTTGTCGGTGTCGTGGAGATAGGCGAGCCGCTGGAAGGTGCCGATGCGGATGTGGCTATGGCTCAGCCGCACGAGGACGCTAGCCCGTGTCGGCGAGGGTTCATCGTGGCGCTCCAGCTCTTCGCCGGTCTCGATCAGGCTCAGGGACTTGCTGGTGTCGACGCCGAGGGCCTCGAGCATCGATGTCGCGAGCACCTCGCGCACACCGCCTTTCAGCGTCAGCCGCCCATCGGCCGTACGCGACCAGGGCGTGCGGCCCGAGCCTTTGGTGCCAAGGTCGAGCAGTCTGCCACTGTTGTCTTCCAATTGCGCGAAGAGGAAGCCGCGACCGTCGCCCAGATCGGGATTGTAGGTCTGGAACTGATGGCCGTGGTAGCGGAGCGCGAGCGGCTGTTCGAACGATCCTGGAAGCGGTGTGAAGCGCCCGAAATGCTCGATCCATTGAGCGTCGGTCAGTTGATCGAGCCCGACCGTCGTCGCGGCGCGCTGGTTGCGATAACGCAGGATATGCTCGGGGAACTTCGCCGCCTCGACCTTGTCGAAGAAGGCGTCACCTAGGGTGGCGTGAGAAGTTGATGGTTTCATCACGCCTCAGCGCCGGAATGCGCCCACCAGTTCCACATGGTTCGACCATGCGAACTGGTCTACCGGCGTCAGCTTCTCCAGCCGATATCCGCCGGCGATCAGGATTGCTGCGTCACGCGCGAAGGTCTTGGGCTCGCACGACACGGCGACCACCACCGGCACTTTCGATTTCGCCAGTTGCCGCGCCTGCGCTTCGGCGCCAGCACGTGGCGGGTCGAACACCACGGCGTCGAAGTCTTTCAGCTCGACCGGCACCATCGCTTCGCGCATCAGATCGCGCATCTTCGCCGTCACAGGCTTCAGTCCGGACGTGAATCGTAGCGCCTTCTCCAGCGCAGCGATCGCCGCGCGGTCGCTGTCGGCGGCGAAGACTTTCGCTTTCTCGGCCAGCCGGAAGGTGAACGGGCCCATGCCGCAGAACAGATCCGCGACGGATTTTGCCTTGCCTACGCCCTCGACCACCAGTGCGCCGAGCACGTCCTCGGCCATCGCGGTGGCCTGGAGGAAACTGCCGATGGGGATCTCGACGCTGGCCCTGCCCATGCGGACCGTAGCTGGGCGGGCTTGCAGGACCATCTCGCCATTGATCGACATGCGGGCCACTTCGGCGCGTTGCGCCAGGATCGTCAGTTTCTCCGGCTTGATCTTGCGCTCGCTACGGATCGCAACATCGAGGCCAGTATCGGTCGCCGTGAACGCCACGTCGCAATCGCCGATGGTCGCAGCGATCGGTCGGGTCAATGCGGGGGCGCGCTCCTGCAGGGACGGCACGAGGATCGGGCAGGCGGTGATGTCGATGAGGTCGTGGCTGCGCGCGGCCATGTAGCCGACAGACGTGCCGCGGGCGTGGAGGGTCGCGCGCCGCCTACCATCGCCATGCGCGGGGATCGTGGGCTCAAGCATCGCTTCCACCTTGTGGTAGCGCAACGCATCCTCGACGAGCCCGCGCTTGAGGGCGTCGTAGGATGCGGGTCCGAGGTCCTGGAGCGTGCAGCCGCCGCAAATGCCGAAATAGGGGCAGAACGGGTCGGCGCGGTCTTGCGGTTCAGCGAGCATCCGGCCTTGTAGCGTATTCCAGCAGACTTGCCAGCGACACGAAGGGGATGCCTGCGTGCTCGCTGAGGCCGGTGGCACAGGTCGACACCGTCGACACACCGACCGTGCAGTTGGCTGGAATGTCGTTCTTTACGAAGCGCGTCGCCCATTTGTTGAGCTCGGGCGCGAACAGGCCTTTGTCGCCAGCAAAGCCGCAGCAAGTCACCGTCTCGAGCGGGGCCACTTTCTCCGCGCAGAATGCCGCGACGCCCATGATCGCCGCCTGTTCCTTCATGCGTTGAGCCGAGCAATTGTGATGCACAGCTACTGCGGGGATGCGGCGAACCACCGCCAGTTTCGGCAGCACTTCCGCCATCAGGAACTCGGCGCTATCCGCGGTGGTCACCTCGCCATGATGCTCTTTGAGATGCTTGGCGCAGGTCGAGGCGTCGGTGAGAACACGCGCGCCGAACGGCACCAGCTTTTCGGTCAGCCTGTTGCCGACTTCCTGCGATTGATCGGGGAAGCCTTTGCTGAGAAACGGCTGGCCGCAGCACTGCCCGTCGAGACCTTCGGGCACGATCACCTCGAAGCCGGCACGTTCCAGCAGCGCGATCATCGCCTGCGGAGCGGGCAACAGATCGTATTCGGTCGGGTTGGCGCCGAACATGCGCGTCGGGCAGGCGGGGAAGTAGACCACGCGGTTCGCGCTCTGCGTCGCGATCGGCACAGGAAAGCCCGTGCTCTTCGGATCGTCGCGCAGCGGGCGGCCCGTCTGTGGCGCGGCTGTACCGGGTCCGGGCCGCAACGCGCGGCTCACCCGCGGGGTCCGCGCCACCTTGCGCATCACCCCGGCAATCGCATCTGTTGCACCATCGCCGATAATCCGGCGGCTCAGCGCCTGCGTCGCAACGCCGGCCCTGAGCCCGCCCTCGATTGTGCGTGTCTGCCGCGCTGCAGCTTCGGCAATGCGGCGATTTCCGTCGGTCTGGCGGCGTGCGCGCTCCCCGATCACCATGGTGCCGGTCTCGATGCCCACAGGGCAGCGTCCAGCGCACACATTGCCGGCGGCGCAGGTGTAAAGCCCGGCATAACCGAAGCTCTCTTCCATCTCGCGAAGCTTGTCCTCGTCCTCGCCGCTGCGCTTCAGTCGCGCCATCTCGCGCGTCGTCGCGATGCGTTGGCGGGGCGACATGGTGAGCTGATGGCTCGGGCAGGCGGGCTCACAGAAGCCGCATTCGATGCAGAGGTCGATCACCTCATTGGCTAAAGGCATCAGCTTCAGATTCTGGATGTGAAGCGTGGGGTCCGGATTGATCAGCACGCCCGGGTTGAGCAGCGCCTCCGGATCGAACAGCGGCTTGATGCGCTGCATGATGCGATAGGCGGTCGAGCCCCATTCGCGCTCCACGAAGGGCGCAATGGCACGGCCCGTGCCGTGCTCGGCCTTGAGGCTGCCGCCATAGCGCACC
>JADMIO011201795.1_pt1 | contig 10527 bp, 10 predicted proteins | sample 8958161 | NCBI WGS metagenome assembly JADMIO01 (sample SAMN16585339, study PRJNA669376) | soil metagenome | isolation source: Crop rotation soil | place: USA: Cullars Rotation, Alabama | collected 2011
CGACAACTTGTCCACGTGGAATTCTAAGCTTAGGATCCCAATGTGCTGGAAAGATCACCCCTTGCTGCCCGCCAAAGCCGCCGCCACCGCGCCGGCCGCCACCGCCACCACCGCCGAAACCGCCACCACCACCTCCGCCAAAACCTCCATTACCCCCACCCCCATTACCGCCTCCGCCGCCACCACCGTTTTGGGCCATGGCAGGCAGGGCCATCACGGCTCCGATAAATCCTGCCACCATCATCAATTTTGTCCGTGAGAGCTTCATACCTGCTCCTTATAAAAATTTACCACCAGTTATCGATTTGGGATCCCAGCGCCCACACGACGCCGGGAGCTGGTCACCGTGGGTGTGGCCCCCGTCCGCCGCGATCGGGGCGATCGCCGCGATGCGCGAGAATTTCCTCAAACTTCTTTAACTGCTCCGGATCCAGAATCTGCTTCATCCGATCCCGTGCTTCCTGCACTTTCTTTTTACGTTCCTCATTGAGTTCGTCGCGCTTGTCCGCGAAATCCTTCAGCGCTTTTTCATAGTCCGCCTTGTGTTCCGGCGGAATCAACGCTGCGATGGCTTCGTCGCGTTCCTTCTGGAGGGAGCGCACCGCATCGGTTGGGGCCTGAGTGCCAAACCGTGACACGTTGGACCAGATATCCTTCATCTGTTCGCGCTGCGTCGGCGTCAAATGCAGCTCGAAAAAAGGATCATGATGTCCCGACGGCGGCGGATTAAGCCGCGTCAGACCTACGCCCATCAGCGTTCCGGCACCAATGGCCAAAACGAACGCGGAAACAATGACGACTGTCACCTTTTTCATTGCCCGTCACTCGCAGAAAGACCATCCACGACATAGTCCGCCAATACCACTTCCGGATAAAGCGTGCCGCTCGCCGCGGCCGTCGGATTCTTTGCCACTGATTCCCAGCTTTCCTGCGTGCCTTGATCGGAAACAATCATGCCGGATTGTTCCGTCCACAAGGCAACTGCCAGGAACAAACTCGCGGCCACCGCAAGCAGCGAATATGCGGTGCGCAACAACCCCATATCGCGCTGCGCCTTGGCCTTCGCCCCGACGCGCCCCACAAAACCCATCGAAAGCTGCGGCACAGACGCCCCTGCCAGCCGGCGAGAAAGATTCTGGATCCCCGTCAACTCCCGCTGACAATCCGCACAATCCAGCAAATGCTGATCGATCTCGTGGCGCTCCTGGGCGCTCACTTCACCGTCAAAATACGGCCCGATTCGATCATGAACTTTACACGATGCCATGGAAGTCTCCCGTTTCACGGCAAATAGTCGCCCAGCAGTTCCCGCATCTGCGCCCGTGCGCGATGCAACCGCGATTCCACCGTGCCTCGTGGCACACCAATTGTCGCGGCAATTTCGTCATAGGACATCTGCTCAAATTCGCGTAACACTAACACTTCCCGATGTTCCGGAGACAAACGCTCCAGCATCATCATCACGTCCTGACTTTGACCGGCCTGTTCCGGCCCGGCAACGGTTGACGCTGGCGTTTCCAACTCGGTTCTCTCCAGGCTCGCCATCCATCGCGTGCGTCGCGACCGTCTTAACGCCGCCGCCTGCCGCACCAGAATCTGACCCAGCCACGTTCGAACACTCGAGCGCCCTTCAAAACGCGCCAAAGCCCGAAACGCGCCGAGAAACGTCTCCTGAACCACGTCTTCGGCATCGCTCGGATTGTTTACCAACCCGCACGCCAGACGGAAGAGTCCCGCGCCATGCCGTTCCACCAGCTTCTGGAACGCCGGGCCATCCCCTTCGGCTGCTTTCTTCAGCAAGGCGAAGTCATCGGCAGCGGCAGCCGCTTTCTGAAAGCTGGCGTGGGCGATATTCGGTTCTTCAGCCACTTGGTTGCGCCTTGATTGACGTTTCTTCCATTTACAATCGCGAATGGTAACGAAGATTACCTATTGGGAACATGAAGATGAAATGTTCTCAAATAGGAATTATTGGAAGCGGGGGATTTCGATATTCTGGTTATCGGAACCCGCCCCGCCAGCAAATAAAATCATATTCGCGATAAAGCCACCCGGGGCCCGCCAATATCCAATCACTAAGTTTCTGCAGGAACATACTTCTAACGTTGGAGACTCGCGTTTTGTTGCCGGGATTGAAGAAGCAGTCCGAGGATTCGGTTGCCGGGAAAACAGAAGGTTGGTAGACTGCTTGGCTCGAATCAGAACGGACCAGAAGACGGGAGCACAACTATGTCGTTGGATGGCAGCTTAAAAGGCAAGAGCACGTTGGAGCGGCATCGCAATGTGTTGAAGCGCGGTGAACGCATTGATTTATTGCAAGATGCCGAAAAATGGGCTGAAGAGAAGAGCTCCGTATTTGGTTTGGTGAAAGTGGCACATCGGAAGGTTGCAGGCGCCAAGAAGGCCGCCAAAACTGCCGAAACCGCCGAAGCCGGCGCCACCGCCGCAGCTCCCGCCGCCGGGGCCGCACCGGCCGCCAAAGCTGCTGCTGCGCCGGCAGCAAAGGCCAAGAAGTAATCACCGCCCTCGAAGGCCCTGCAAACTTTTTGCAAATACCATTCCGACCCGGCTTCCCAGTCGGGTTTCTTTTTGCCCATGGCATGCAAGGTTAAAAATTTCTCCGGCGACGGCGCGTGCACAAAGCGCCGGCGGAAATCAACAGGAGCAGACTCGCCGGTTCGGGGACATCTTGAGATTGGAAGAACCCAGGAGCGATATAGTTGTAATCGTACCAGCCACGCATGTTCGGGTTGGCGGACGTGTCGGTGATTTCCATGCGCAGTGCATCAAACATGAAACCGGCAGTCTGGCTGGGAATGCCGATCGTCAACAGATCTTCCATTCCCGCGGAGTTGAGAAAAGACGTCGGAAATTCGAAAGCAGCCCATTGATAAAAAGCAGCGTCACCGCTGCGAGACTGCGGTGTATTGGCCCCGGCAAAATTATTGAAACTCCAGACCAAGGCGTGTCCATTGAGCGTGAGCGTCATACTCGCTTGCAGTGTGGCGGCGCCAACGGAGATAACAACGTACTGCCCCTGGGCAAGCTGATCGTCGGTTACCGTGAAATGAATTTCCCACGGAGAGCCGTGATAATTCGCCGGCCCTATCCCGGTGCCGCCGTGAGCGGCGTCGCGCACATAGGCCGGAGCGACGTTGCTGTAGTTGTCGGTTGTTCCGTTCGCGGAATCATAAAGACCGGGGTTGAAGGTGCGCCAGTCGGTGGCGATCCATTTATTGGGATCATTGGTAGCGGTTGTGATGCCAACGGCCGTGCCGTAATAAACGACCTTGCCATCATTGCCCAAATCATGTTCTTCCTTCCAGAAATCGTAAGCGCCTTGGTATTGGCGTTGATCGTTGCCGGCAGCATTGTGGCCGTTTAGAAATTCATGCGCGGAGCGGTCGGGAGTGCCGATGGTCCAGATTGGCGGTGCGCTACCAAAGTTCTCGGGGACGAAAGCAACGTTGAGAACGGGGTTTGTGCCAGGCAGGATGGCGACGTTGTCAATGCGTGTTTCGCCCCATTGCCCGAGCTGATAAATCGTGGCGCGATAAGTGCCGGGAACGACCTGAGTCATGGAACCCGCACCGGATTGATTCAGTTGGGCCCAGTATTGATACCCTTGGTGAGATTCCTGCATGTTCACTTTGTTGTCGGAGAGAACAATTGTGTTGTTGATCGCGCTGTTGCTCCAGCCAGCGGAACTCGAAGCGTTCACTTGGACATCGCCGCGGACGCCGGCGGCGCGGCTGACATAGCCAGCGGCGGCGAGCGCGGCATCGGTTTCATAGAGAGTTGCATAGTTTGGAATGGCAGTGATGGCGTCCTGGAGAAGTTGCGCCCCGGTTTTGCCCGCGGTGGGAGCAATATGAAACGCATAAGGCCCGAAAAGTTTGGTCATGTTGCCGGTCATGGAGTAACCGTAACCAGGAAACTGAGAATTCTTGAAATCAATGCCGTAGTGGTCGGAAAGGAACTCCAGGTTGACGATTCCGGGATCCGTGAAGGTAAGATTCTGCTTGGTGGGGCCGCCGGTGAAGGTTTCGAGAGAAGGCATGACGGCCGTGACGGAGTAATTGGGGCCAAAGAGGGTTTGCCCACGGGTGAATTGGGAATACGCAGACGTGTCATATTTAGTGAAGAAGTTGGTGCCGTTGTCGCCGGCCAGGCTGCTGCCGGTAAGATCGTACGTGACATCCTGAACCGTGCGTCCAGCTTGGCCGGTGAGTGTGGCGAAAGTGGGGTCGGCGCTGGGGAACGGCGCCTGCACCCCAATCATATTGTTAGGCCCGGTATTCTGCTGATAGGTAGTGTTGAACAGGGCCGGGTCGGCGCGAAAGAGGAATTGGCCTTGTCCGACGGAACTGGCGGGATCAGAAGCCGAATGAGTTAGCGCCTCATAAACGTGGATAGTGGGGTCATTATCAAAAAGGAGATAGTGAAAGGAGTAGCCAATAGGATTGGCCGCGCCGTTGGCGGCGGTGGTCGTCCAGACATCCATGTAGGTATTATTGGCGTCAGTGGAGACGTTGAAGGTTTGCGGGCCCGAACCGAAGGGGGTACCGGAGAATTGCTGGTCAAGCGTTCCCTTGCCGGAAGAGACGTACAATAGTTCCGGTCCAATGTTAGCGCCGACACCCGGCTTGATCGAATTGATATTTTGTTTGCTTGGGTTAAAAACAACCGTAAGCTCGCCGTTGGTAATGGTCCAGTTGGTGGAACTGTTTTGGACCAATGTCACCGCGGCCCGAGCGGGCCCCGCGGCCATAAGAACCGCACTCATAATGACATACGTACGATGACCCCGCTGACGATGGTGCCTCATTTCTCTCTCCTTCTCTCGGCGACGCCCTCGCGTCACCTGGCCACGACTTCCGCCACTTCATTGCGGACTAGCGAGATGTTGCCGAACATGTGGACAGTGTTTCAGGATTTGAATCTGTAGAAGTGGATTTCACACTTTCTACACACATCGCAACATTTGTTTGAGTCTACCGCCCGGGCCCAAGGATGCAAGAAATAAAGCCCGGGAATTCTTCATTCCATGGCGCTTGATGGCCAACCAAACCAGCAAATAAAGAGCACGTACCGCCTTAGGCGTCAAGGGCTCCGCCGGCGCATCATCAGGCCAACCGGTGCCAGTATCAGCAATCCAAGAGTGGCCGGCTCGGGTACTGGAGTGTCAAAGGCGTTGTACTGATAGCCCCACCAGACACCGCCGTAGAGGGTGACGATTTTGTTGGTGCTGTCATAATCCGCCAAAACCACTTGAAATTGCACGTCGGCAACGGGGTTGTGATCCGGCGGTTCGGGCAAGGAATCATCTTCTATTTTGAACGGAGTATCCAGGAACCAGCCGCCGCCGCCGTCAAGTTTGCCCGCGGCGCCGCCGGGGGCATTGCCAAGCTTGTCATAAAACGGCGAGTTGGGGTTGAACGGATTATCCAGACGGGTTTGAAAATTGCCGGGGGTATATGCACCGTAAATGTCGTAGTAGGCATAGAGCCCCTGGACCCAGTGGAGATCATTAAAGACGTGAGCGCCTGGGGCGGCGTTGGCGGGATTGTAGGTCAGGTTCATGACCGCGCCGCCGACATCGTGGACATTGTTGTTGCCTACAAGCGGGGGATCCGGGGTGGTCCAGAATTGGCCGTTGGACGTGTAAAGGTTAACGGGTTCCTTCACGACCCAGGCGAAGTAGTCATTAATGGCGAGTCCGGCTTCCACTTTCTGTTGCTCGGCCTGGGAAGCCCAAACATGGGACCATCCGGCGTGGGTGGCTTCGAAATTATCCAGGCCGGTGTTGATCCAGGGGCATTGGCCGATGGTGCTGACTGGAATGGAGGGACTGGGATTGAGGTTGGCCTGGTTCCAATCATCAATGCCAAAAATGGGATAGACGTACGTGGGTGAAGTGCCAGCGGCGGAGACAATGGGAACAAACGCTAAGGTGAGGAGAGCGGCGAATGAACCTTTGGTGGAACGGCGTAGCATGAAAAGCTCCTTCTCAAAGTCACGCGGCGAACGGTTCGAAACTGCGGGTGAATAGCGGTTTCGACATTCGAGCCGAATGGGCCAAGCGCGTGAACAACCACGCGGATGGGCCGGAAAAACTGGATGATTTGAAAAGGAAATCCGCGTCAGAACGACGCGGTTACAACCCAGAGGACGGGGATCTTCCTTCTGGTCTCCGTCGTGGCTCTCTCTGCCTCAACGGAAGGTGGTGAACTGAGCCACCGTTTAGAAGTATGCCATTGCCGGAAGAAAATGCAAGAAAAAACCGGGAAGTCAAGCAGAATCTTAGCAATTGCCGGCGTTTTTTGCGTTTTCGCGGGGCTCAGCCGTTATTTGGCCGCGGGCGGGCCGGCCATGGGAAGAATCCAGCGGACGAGGTTTTCACCGCCCTGACGGTTTTGCACTTTGACGCCGGAGATGGTGGGCAGATCAATATATTCGTTGTAGACCCAGGGGTCGGCGATGGCGTAGACGAAGCCTTTGCCGACTTTGGCGGTGGCCATGACGATATCTTTGTTGCCCGGGCTGCCGGCGGTTTCACCTTGTTCCTTGTCGACGACGAAGAGGGGCTGGGCGGGGTCTTTGAGGGCCATGGTACAGATTTCTTTCATGTAGATCAGTTCGATACCCTTAAAGATTGGGTGATCGGGGAACTGGGCTTTCTTGAAGGCGCCATGTTCGCGGTCTTTGTCGGTGGCGCTGGGGACGGCATTGCGCTGGTCGCTGTTGAAGGTGATGCCAAAACGATTGGCGAGAATGTTGTAGTGCTCAAATTCGCAACGGGTATTGTCATTGGCGAACAACATGAGGACGCCGCCGTCTTTGACCCAGCCTTCCACGGCATCAGCATCGGCCGCGGAGATGTAGTTGGGATTAGGGACGACTTTGGAGGGGGTGGGGTTGCAGATCAGGTAGATGGAGGTTTTGTTGAGGTCATCGCGGGTGGGGGCTTTTTCGAGTTTGGCGGTGGTGGCGCCGAAGGCGTGCCAGACATCGCCGAAACGGGAGAAGCCGGAGGTAGCGGTGTCGTCCCAGACGTAGTGGAATTGTTTGCCTTGTTTGACTTCGTGGTTGAAGTAGTGGTCTTCGGTGACGACTTTGTCTTTGCCGAGCTGCTGGTCTTCAGGGGAGACGATGGAGACGGGAGCGGGCGTGGGCATGGAAGGAACGGGGCGGGCAGGGGTGCCGGCGACGGGGGCGTTTTGAGCGAAGGCGGCGGTAGAAAGAGTGGCCACGAAGAGGGCAGCGGTGACGGACTTGGCCTGGAGCATTTTGGGATCCTTTCTGATTTTCCGATCTGTTTGAAGACAAGGGTTTTAGAGAAACGTTGGGAGGTGATCTCTAATGCGTAAGCTACCGGGAAGCGGAGGAGGGGGCAAACACCCCCAGAAGTTTGCGTTAAATCGAGAAAAAGCCCGCCATTTTTGAGCTTTACCCCTCCTTTCCCCCCCGATTTTTGAAAATTCCATGGGTCTGGAGGGGGGGAATGGCGCAATGGGTTGCGCTTCGAGGGGGATTGGAAGGCGGGGAAGGGGGTGAAGCGCAATGGATTGCGCGATAGCGAAGATAGAATTTTTTTGGAGCGGCGGCCGAATGTTTGGACACGGGGCGATTGCGGACGAGAAAAGCGCCTTAATAGAAGAAACCGTGGCAAAATGAGAAGCGGGAGATGGGGTCACGGAGGGCTCCTTTCCTGAACGCCGCAGAATGATGCGGCACTTGTTAGGGTAGCATAGGGAGGGCGGGAAGTCAAGGATTAGTTTGGGGATTTTTAGGTGAATGGCTGGGTTTTTGGGCCAGGGCGGCGGGGAGAAGGGCTGCATTTCTTTAAAGGGAACCCCTGCCAGAAGGCGGGGCGGCGGGAGGGGGGAGCGGGGAGGATGGGTGCGTTGGTTCAATTAGAAAAAAACAAGTGGGTGACCTTTGACGAGGATATTTTTTTGCGTAATATGCGGGTGAACGCGGATTAAAGGAGAGTCGTCATGGAGAAACTGATCGCGGCGTATGAGGCGGAGAAGCAGCGGTTGCGGTTTAGTGCGAATGCGCCGCCGCTGGCGAAGGAGAAGGGGCCGATCAGCATTGCGATGATCACGGCGATCGTGGAAGAATTGCAGGCGCAGGCCAATGAAATTAAGGAATTGAAGGCGAAGCTGGGAGGCGGGTGACGGGAGAGGGGGTTGGATTTAATGGAAGTGTCGTTGATACAACGGTTTATGAGGAATCCGCTTGATTGGCGGAGGGGTGGGAGGGACGATAATACCTTGAGAACTTGTCTCTATTTGGGGGTACTTGTCAATTTTTTTTGACTTCCTTCTAAATTGATGTATGTTATAGGCGGAGATCCCGAGAGAGAGTTTAGTGGTTGTTTCGCTGTAGTTGCGCGCGTGTTACGCGTTTTACGCAGCGAGAGGGCTGTTGACTTTCTTTTGGGAGAGAGCGATGAGGCTTAGAGAGACCCTGCGGGTTTCGTTTGTTTCCTTGACTAGCTTGGTGATGATGGGTGCCGGGGTAATCGGCATGTCTTGCGGACATGCACGAGCGGGGATGTTTTTAGATCTTAATACGTTGACGCCTGGGAATACCGGGTCGTTCACCGGAACATTGGGGGACGCCAATGTGACGGGGCTGATTGCCGTCCCGAGCATTTTATTTCAATTCAACATTGTTGACGCTGCCGGGACATTTTATGGCGGATCGACGATCAACAATTCGTCGGCGCAATACAGCTACAGCACGGTTTATACGCCGACGATTGAACGGACGGACCGCGTGGGGTACACGATGTTTGGGCCGGGAATTCCGGCGGCGATCGTGATCGCGTTTGACCGGCCGGTGACGAATCCGATTTTTCATGTGGCCAATCTGGATGACATGCGCTACGACTTCAACAATACGCCGGGACTGGCGTCGCTTTTGTTGCTGTCGGGCAATGGGAACCCAAGCGATAACGATGGACTCTTCGTCACCGGGAAAATTATTGACGGGCGGCCGTCGACACTGTTTCCGGTGGATCCGAACACGCCGCCGCCGCTGACGGGGGACCGTTCGGCCTATGGCTCGGTACAGTTGATTGGGACCATGTCGAACCTGGTGATCGTGGTGGATGATCCGAATTCAGTGGGAGATTCGGGGTCGTTTACCTTGTCGGTGGACCAGGTGGGACAGCCTCCCTCGCCGGAGCCAGCGACGCTAGGGTTGTTGGGGGTTGGGATGGTGGGGTTGATGAAGCGTCGGAAACGAGCCTGAGAATTGTCTCAAGCATTTGAGACCACGCGTTTGAATACACTTCCGCTGTCGTTAGCAAACGACGGCGGCTAGAATCCTCTCCACATCGTTTCATCCTTAACGATATGGAGTTGCGCATGTCGGAAGACCCCACGGAACAGGCACAGGAAGATATTCACCACCACGCGGCGCATGGCGAACATGGTGGTCACGGGCCGCGATGGATTACTGCCGCGGCATTGACGGCGGCGCTGCTTGCGGCGCTGGCCGCGGTGGCGGGCGGGCAGGGAAGCGGGCATTTGACGGAGTCAACACACAGCCGAATTGAGTGGAGCGACAAGTGGGGGCAGTATCAGTCCAAGTCGATCAAGAATTATGTGCTGGAATCGCAAGTGGAAGTGATGAAGGCGATGAAAGCGGAATTGCCTGCGGGGGTAGAGGAAAAAATAAAGGCGAATGAGGAGGAAAAAAAGGAGATAAGTGCCGAGGCAAATGGGCTGGGGAAACTTTCCGATGCGCATCTGGCGACGCATGAGACGTTTGAGCATGCGACGATGATGTTTCATATTTCGATCGCGGTGGTGGCGATTGCGGTAGTCGCAAAGCGGAAGGAGTTCTGGATGATGTCGATGGTGGGGGGAGCGGTGGGGTTGTACTTTTTTGTGGCGGCACTTTCGCATGCGCCGGTGGAAAAGGGGGAAGGTGGGGAGAAGGCGGGGGGTGGAGTGGCGGAGGTGAAGAATGCGGAGGGAAAGAGTTAGAAGGCCGGGAGGATCGCGACGATGCAAGCGCTTTCGGGCGTGAATGCGGAAATAACGCGGCGCTTTATTCGGACACCGACCGCTTGCTGACGCGCGCGGTGCCTTCAAATGCGATGCGTTCGGGGTGGGTGTAGACGTTCATGCGGGCTTCGCGGAGGAAGCCGATGAGGGTTTGGTGGTTTTCCTGGGCGAACTGGGCAGCGAGGCTGGAGGGAGCGGAGACGGCGGCGATGATGGGGATGCCGGCGGCGAGGGCTTTTTGCATGATTTCGAAGGAAGAGCGGCCGCTGACAAGGAGGACGTGATTTTGCAGGGGGAAGAGGCGGTTGAGGAGGGCGCTGCCAAGGACTTTATCGACGGCGTTGTGGCGGCCGATGTCTTCATGGAGAACCAGGAGCGTGCCATCGTTACGGAAGAGGGCAGCGGCGTGGAGGCCGCCGGTTTGATTGAAGATGCTTTGGGCCTGGCGCATTTGGGCGGGCATGCGGGAAAGGGTGGCGGCGGAAAGGATGGGGCCGGCGGG
>JADMIO010849105.1_pt1 | contig 10526 bp, 17 predicted proteins | sample 8958161 | NCBI WGS metagenome assembly JADMIO01 (sample SAMN16585339, study PRJNA669376) | soil metagenome | isolation source: Crop rotation soil | place: USA: Cullars Rotation, Alabama | collected 2011
CTTTCCCCGCCGCGTTGTCGGCACCTAACAAATCGCTGAACCGGACGTTACCCTGCCGGCTCCGCCGGCAAGACGGGTAACGCCGGTTAGCTTTGTCGTTGGGCGGCAAAGAGACTGAGTTCTGATAATTGGGGATTTCTATGAAGAGAACGATAAGCGCATTCCTTTTTGTTCTAGGCGTTCTTCAGCTCGGAACGGAGGTTGTCTTAGTTGCAGCAGAAGCCGGTTCCGATTCGATTATGAGTAGCTCTACACAGAAATGTGACGAAGCGAACACGAGCAAAGAATGTCAAGCGCAGAGGTTAGAGAAAGCCGACAAGGAATTGAATGCAACATATACACAGCTTCTATCGGTGGCCCGCGGACTTCTATCGGAATCCTCACCCACGCAAAAAGAAAAAGGACGTCGATCAGAACAGGCTTTGCGGAAGGCTCAGCGTGCGTGGATGAAATACAGGGATTCGAATTGTGAGTCTTGGTCCGAAACCCAATATCCTGGTACCAGCGCAGGGTTAGCTTGGCAGGGTTGCATGATCGAAATGACGATATCTCGCGAAAAAGAACTCAAAGAATTTCTTAATGAGTTCTGAAGTACCGGGCTTCTGCCGCCCATCAATTCGTTGCAGCCGACGTTTGCCGCCGCTGCGCGGCGTCAAACGCGGCTGAACTCAACCGTTAGGCCGCTAGCAATGATATGAATCCCAAAAATCTTTCATCAGGTCAGGTCGCCTACGCAATCCTAGCGTGTGCACATTCCATGTTAGGAGCGTTGTGCCCACGCAATTACCTCTTCGCGGTGGGAATAATGAGCATCCTTTTAACGGCACTGGGCTGCACTCTCGTCTACCTTGCACACGTTAATGAAGACGGTCGCGAACATCAGCCGGTAGTGCTCCTAGGCTTAGTCGCTTTCGCTGCGGCAATTCCTTTTCTCCGGCTGCTCGCGGTACTACCTGCAGGAATCCGAATGTAGCGTCCGAAGAGCGGCTTTGCTACGAGTTAAGGGCACATTTATGCCGAGGGTGCTTTCTTCAGATATTCCGTCCGCCTTAATGCATCGTTAACGCGCCTAACGATAAGCTCAGCGTTGGTGGAAGCGGGCGGCCTAACAATGCGCTGCAGCGGACGTTTGCCGCCAAAGGTTGCGGCGCAGCTTTGTAGGTTGGCGTTGCGGCAAACGCCGCTGAGCTAAGTCGTTAGGCGGAACAATTTGGAACTTTCATTTCTTCAAAAAATAAAGAGTCGGCTTGCATATCGACGATTTCAACAGGAGCAGGACCGCTTAAATGGTCGCCGCGCTGGCCCCTCCTTTCTTTTTGTGTATTTACCAATAATAGTCGGCGTCATCGGATTTATTTTTCTTTGGTATCAATACACTCATCTGAATGTTTCAACGTATGGTGTTGTTCAACGAAGTTGGATCGAAGACGATACTCCCATTTTAAATCGATTTCGGTCTTCCGCATTCTTCCATGTCGATTGGAGATATAAAGCGGTTCTCGAAATTACGTACGTCGTTAATGGCTCGAAATTCCGGTCTAAATACCACGGCCATTCTTTCTGGAGTAAATCAGAAGCAATCCAATTTTTGAACCAACATCCTGAGGGCAGTGCCATGCAAGTCTATTATGACCCTGACAATCCTAACGAATTCACATTCGGACGAAGCCTGTGGTCCAAGTGGCTTCTTTTGTTTGTGTTGGTAGCGTTCTCGTTATTTTCCCGCGCGCTATTCTTCCGGTAGAGTTCCGCCTAACAATGCGTTGGAGCCGACGTGATTTAGCAACAGGTAAAGACTGTACTTAAGACATGAATCGTCACGCGGCTCAACTATATCGTTATACGGATTCCCATGGTTAATTTAGGAAAGAAAATTTTCTCCGAACGGAATGCCATATTTATGGTGGGCATTTTCTTTTTGCTTTGCTCTACGCTAGCTCTGCCAATAGGTTGTGCTGTAGGCATTTCTACGCGCCCCGTTAATTTAAAGGACCGCATTTTGTACCCATTCATTATATGGTCTCCGTTACTAATGCTTGTCACATCCATCGGGGTTTTAAGATTTCGATCATGGGGAAGAATAACGGCGGTGATCGTTTCAACATTGATCGTTTTGTGGACTCTTATGAACTTGGTTAGCGATTTTTCAGACAGCCTGAAGGCAGGCCATCTCAACCATTTAGTCGCGTTTTCCTCTCTCTTGATGTTGCCTTTTGTCTTTATTGGTTATTACCTCAATAAGATTGAAGTGAAAGAACAATTTCAGAAGAAGGATAGTCCGTATAACAAATCGCTGAAGCCGACAAACCCCGCGCAAGGTGATAGGTGAATTTGAAAGAAATGTCGGCGTTGCGGGGTTTGCGGCTTAGGTGGTTTTCAGAATCTAATGAAACACCAATGATACGCTTTGCGGCGATGTCGAAGGGGGCATTGGTGAATGGGCGAATGTTATCGACGTTTGAGACTCGGAGAGCGAGAGGAAATAAGTCGCGGATTGGCGCAAGGGAAAAGCCTGCGGGCCATTGCCCGGGATCTGAAGCGCCACGTCAGCACCATAAGTAGGGATGTGGGGGCAGGAGAATCGGTGGCTTTATCGGGCGACGCTAGCTCAGCGGTGGGCCCAACGTATGGCGAGAAGCCGCCGGCGACGGAAATGCAAACTGGCGAAGAACATCGCGCTTCGTCGGTATGTGTTTAGGAAACTTAAGCTGCGGTGGTCTCCTGAGCAGATTGTGAACAGTTTGCCAAAGGCTTATCCTGAAGACATGACGATGAGAGTATCTCCAGAGACGATCTACAGTTACCTGTACGTGTTACCGAGAGGAGAGTTGAAGAAACGGCTTCTTTCCATGCTGCGACAGGGCCGTCAAAGACGGCATCGCAAAGGGCATACCGGCCGAATGACGCGGCAGGTCCTTAAAGACATGCTCAGCATCGAAGAGCGTCCAAGGCATGTCGAGAATCGAGAGGTTCCAGGGCATTGGGAGGGCGATGTGCTCTTGGGAAAAAACCGCCAAACGATGTTGGGTAGCTTGGTAGAGCGGAAAACCCACTTGACGCTGTTGGTCCCATTGAAAGACAAGAAAGCCGAGACAGTGAGATTGGCCTTCGAGAAGGAATTGACCAAACTTCCACATCGACTGAGGAAGTCACTGACCTACGATCAAGGGACTGAGATGGCAGAGCATCGAAGGTTTTTCAGCCGGATGAAGATGAAAGTATTTTTTGCTCATCCCGCTTCGCCTTGGGAACGAGGAACAAACGAGAACACGAATGGTCTTGTTCGTCAGTTTTTCCCGAAAGGAACTGAGTTCAACAGTATTCACTGGCGATCAATCAAATACGTCGAGCGTCTTCTAAATGAACGGCCACGAAAAACACTGGGATTCCAGACGCCTTACGAAGTCTATCAGCGAGTGTTGCGTTAAATCTTTGGAGCCACATTAGCTCTATACGTTAGACCGACTCGCAATTAATTAAGGATTTTTAAATGAAAAAGATATTTGTCCTATCCGTCGGCATCCATTTCGTGGTCCTGCCGGTAGGAGCAGAGGCGAATTGTATGACGGTGCTTAGACCAGCGAAATTCAAAGTGATTTCGTGCAGAGAACAACACCAGGCAAACCAGCCGGGTAGCGGAGTGGTCTTGACCACGCTCATCTTAGAAGATCCAGTTGGGATTCAAAACGTAGACGGGAAGACTGTTTCCATTTACTATCCAACCGTTCAGGCACAGGGGTGCAAAAGCTTTCCAAAGAACAAAGTAATACAGGAGCAGATATCAGGCACGTGCTGCGAGGAACCGGCATGCCAGTCCGACTTTACTTATGTTGTTACTTTAAAGAAGTAGTCGGGCTAACAAGGCGCTGCACGCGATGCGAGAGCAACAAAATGGATTTTTGTTATCCGAAGAAGGAAGCCATCGCGCGCGTGAGCTTCGTCGTTAGCCCGCGAAGGTGATTTCGATGAGAATATTCGAATATAGGCGTCACTCCGTGCATCGTCCCCATCCGGAAAAGGTTCGAGGGACATTGGTCGATCTGGTACTCGAAATTCCTCGTTTACTTCATCATGGCGTCATTCCCCCGGAACATATTGTGAATGCTGTACTCGAAACAGGAGGCGGCGACGCAGGAATGAGTCCCGGCGTTAGTTGGACTTCATTTGCACTAACGTCGGAGGAATACGTGACCCTAACGGAGGAATTGCTAACCGTCCCCACGGCACGCCCCCGCGAGGAGAGGAAGCGTTGGTATCCAGAAAAGTTGATCATCGACACTTCATTCTCCTGGTGTAAAAACTTCAATCAGTGGCTGCAGGCGGTAGAGGGCAAATATGGATGCAGGGAAAAACCGTTCCACCCTTAGGTCGCGGACTAACAAATCATTGCGGCGGACGTTTGCCGTGGCTCACTTCGTTTCGAAAACGTCACTCGCAAGCTTTGGCAAAGCCGCTGAACTCAAACGTTAGGCGGCTATTTCGTGCGAAAGGGTTTTAAAAACCATGGTTAAGCTCGTCTCCCTCGGAACAATTATCGTTTCTGCCCTCATCTTGTTGCTCGATCTTATCGGCTACGTTAATTCTGAAGCGGGCCAGCTTATTTTGTACGTAATCGTAGTGGGTGCCGTTATTGTCGCGATTTCAGCTCACATTTATGGCTGGGTGAAAGATAAATGAGGTCCGCCTCCTAACAAAGCGCTGCAGCCGACGTTGATCTTCCCCCGCTTTTCCGGACACTGAAAACTAACTAAGAAAAGCTAATTGTTTGAGAAATTCGTCGGAGGCGGTGCAATTGGAAGATGCAGATGATTTGGGAGAAAGATAAATCGGATCTATTTCCGTCGGAAACGGCGCTAGGTCCCATTGCTGAGCGTTAGGTAGAACGTCATGGGATCTCAGTCAAAGAAATCGTGTGATACGAAAGTGGAGTGCAAAATAGGTGTCCGGAAAAGCGGGGGGGGGTCACGTTTGCCGGGTTCGCTTCGATTCAAAATCATCGATTACTGCGGTTGGCAAACGCCGCTGAGCTTAAACGTTCGACCGAGTACGGAAATCTTATATGAGCCCAAAGTCAGACGGCCTTGTTCCGGAGCTGATCCTCAATCGCTTTTGTGGTCGAGAGGTTTATCCCATTTGCAAAGCAACTTGGAATCTCTATTCCGACGACAGATTGGGTATGGCCAATCTCTTCCTGTCGATTGAAGCGGAACGGGGAACGGTGCTCCATGATGACACAAGAGTTCTCTGTGCTTCACCATGGTGGGAGGTGAACATTGTTGAGCGCGAGCTAACCCGCTCGGCGCTCATTCCAGGATCGACGTTCCGTGTTCCCTCCGACGATGACACACGAGGCGGGTATCTCACCACCTTTTACTACTGCCGGCATGAAAGCAGCGACAGTAACGTGGTTCAGATTCTGGATGTCGATGGTGAACGCCTGAGCATTTCTATAACGGGAAAAACGCGCGATGTTAATTTTTACGACGGATCTAAGCCCCCTACTGTTTTGTCGGCGGAAGGTTGGTTTCTCCGGGATCCAGACGCAAGAAGATCAATTTAGGAGTCAGGGGACGTATCCGGATCGGTCGAACGGGATGCGGCACCGTACGCACCTCGTCACAGGTGCTTCGCTTAAACAGAAACTGGTTGGCTGCGCCGGTGAGCTTCTACGTTGGGCCGCTCGGCGACGGGAGTGTTTGTTATGAATCCGGAAAGAGATGTAATTAATAGAACGGTTGTCGTTGATCAATTTGGAGTAGCAGCAATAAATATCAGTATTTGTTTCTTTATGCCTTCGGCTTCCGGTCGTTTGTTCTTCGACTAATCGTGGGATGTTTATCTCTGTCTTTAATTGCCTCAGGTCTTTTTCTCAGCTCGTTCTTATTCGTTTGGCCGATTCTTATTGCGACAATGTCCGCTTGCGCGTTGTCGTATTTAAATGGGTCAAAACGGGCGTGAATTTGGCGGCCCAATAATGCGCTGCAGAGACGTTTGCCGCTCAGGCGGTTGGGCTCTCTAAAGGTTGTTGTTGCGGCAAACGCCGCTGAGCTTAAACGTTAGCCCGCTTCGATCTTAGAGGATAAAACAGATGAAAGGATGCTAATGGGATCTCTTCTGATTTTCACAGTTTTAAGCCAGGCCGACGTTATTCGACCTGACGTCATACGGGCCATTGAGTATCTACGGCGGGTTGCCTGTACTCAAAATCAGGGGCCGGTCCGGCAGCTTACCCTTGTCCATTAGCCGCCATCGAGGATACCATGAACCTGGTTGGACAATTGGTTTCGTTGTGTTCATTATTATCTGCCTCGGGTGGAATCACTTGAGAAGTGGCTCTCGCAGTGGTCTGTTCACGTATTTGTCTGTTTCGCATCGTCACATTGCTCGATTGGACGAGGCAGAGATCACAGCTGTCGTGCAGAACCACGGGCCGACGAATGCCATCGTTAACACATCCATTTTGGGAAACAGCATCTTGTCTGTTGAGGTATTGAATTCCCGTGGCGAGCTATTGCCCCCAATTCCGCCATCTATTCCGCCGCCTGATTTGAAAAGTTATGAGCGTATTCTCCTTCCTGGCGAGTCGCTGAAGTTCAGCTATCACCTTTTTTATCAGGTCAAAACACCTTCTGGACGTTACACAGTTCGGATGCGAGACTTGCCTTCCAACCAAATTGTTTTGACGATACATTAAGAGACATCATGGCCAACAATTCGTTGCAACCGACGTTTGCCGCTATCGGCGGTTGGCGGACTCTCAAGATTGTTATTGCGGCAAACGCAGCTGAACTCAAACGCGCCGGCTTGATCGAACATTTCGTGCCGGAGGACACGGAGAAAATTGTTCAAGCTCATTTCGACATGGCAAAATCTTCGGGACTGGTTCTAATGTCGTTTCCCACGCCAAAGTCGTGTATTGGACCTTTCGCCGCTTCCTCGAAAAGACAGGAAAATTCCCTCCTCTGTTTGAAAGGCCCATTAGCCCCCCTGAAATTATGCCTGTCTTAAGGCGCTTTGGTACGCCACTTGAAACGTACAAGATCTGGAAAACGATCCTAACACAGCTTATTACCCTTACATGAAAAGCATAGTGCAACCCGGTATGTCGGCCCAACAAATCGCTGAAGCCGCAGCGCTTAATCCAAAAGGATGCCTAGGATCAAGAGCCTTTGTTTGTGCCGGCCATCCAGGGATGAAGCTCACGTTTGATGGCATCCCGGATATCAGCTAAGACCACGGCCAACGGAGGCTGCGTGGCTTGCTCTTCGATTTCATAGGTCCATAGGCTTCTGGAAAACGGGAGGGTGCGTAACGCCGCGGCAGCGCACCAGAGGTTGGACGTTAAGGGATGGGAAACGTATTTCGACACAACATCCGGCAGCGCCAATCGCCGAAGAGAATCAAAATCAATTCCCTCTTTCGCGCGGGTCTCACTGGGACGAAATCGTCCGGCGCATTTCAATGCCCATCCGGCCGCGGCCGTGCGAGGCGTGCACCAGAGAGTGGGCGTTAGCCACGTATCTGGTGGCGTATCCGTCGGAGAGAGGATCTTTTTTCCTTCAACGAAATGGACGATGCCTCTGGCCTCCATCTCGTTTGGCCAATCAGACTCCCATAACGGAAGGACCAGGCGACACACCGCGGCAAGATAACGGCGCCGCGCCTCCGTGCCTGTCGCCCAAATCGCCTGCGACCACGCCAGCATGATGTCCCAAGCCTTCTTGTCCGCCAGGTCGGGCGGAAAGTCGGGCAATTTTTTCGTTAACAGGTCCTCATGGGGCGCCGTTTTTAAGGAGGACGAGGTGTCGGGATGGACACGAAACATCTTGTTGCGCTGTATGTCTTCAATAACGCCGGCGAGATAACGATGCGGGGACTTGTCATAGACATCACAAAGCGCCTCCAGGATATGGCCTCTCCCCTCTTTTAGCCCACGCACGATATTCGCGGCATCAAAAGCATCCGGTGACACAAAATTTTCAACACAGAATCCCTCTTGAATGATGGGCAACAGATGCGAAAGAGCTTTCTTTGGGTTGAGAAGGGCGAGAGTTTTTAACGCCGTTATCCGGTTGGGATTGTCACGCTTAAAGGCTTTTTCGACGACGGCGTATGTCTTTGAGTCGTCAGAGGCTTGCGCCAGCGCCTGCAACGCGGCGTCTCTCACCTCCGCCTGATAGTCCGTAACAAAGGATTGCACCACCTTTACCCAGTTCTCTGTGCGAGAGCCCTTTCCAACAATAAAAATCTTGGCCAGTTCGGAACGAACGCGCGCGACCTGTTCCGCAAAAAGCGCCCTTTTTATCAGATCCAAAAAGTCTTCCTTTAACTTCGGGCGCAATCGAACCAACGCCACGGACGCCGCGAGGCGAACCAATTCATTGCGATCCGCGAGACATCCCAAAAGGGTGGCGGTGACACGTCCTGGCGGCACAGAGGAAAAGCCAAGCGCCGCGGCGGCGCGGTAACGGAGAGTTTCGTTCTGCGAACTTTCTTGTCCCTTCGGTATGGACGTCCGCAGAATGTCGGTGAGTTTATCAACGGCGGCATCCCCAAACATCTCGATACCGAAAACCAGCGTATCGTCCAATGTCGAATCGGCCAGTTCCTTCACCCAAAGATCAACGTTGGCTGGCACAGGACTGGCAATAAATACAGTTCCAGAGACATAGTTGGATTGAACCTTTGTAAGAAAACGTTTTTCTTTTTTCTTCATGGCACTTTGGTGGACGTGTTTCCTTTCATCGCCTCAGCGTGACAAAGAAAGTCCAATGATTCAATCGTGCGATCTTCGGCGCCCCTCAGAGAAGAGGGGGCAAATCGCTACATGCGACATCGTTTCCCATTCTCCTAAACTTCCAAAACCATTTGTCCGGTCAAAGAGAGGAATGTAATGTCGGGGGAAAGAGCCTCGCTCGCCGTCGCGTGTAAGGAAAGAAGAATTTAATGTGATTAAAAATCTCTCTGGAAAACTCTTGCTCTCTTTTATTGCGCTAGGGTTATCCTGCTGCGCTCGTATATTCCCTCCTCCTCGTATCGCGCTCCTTCCGTTTGACAATGAAACGAACGACATTAACGCGCCGAACCAGGTCCGAGTCTGTCTCTATGAGGAGATGAATAAGAAGAATTACAATCTGGTCAATCTGGACGGTATCGATTCTTTCTTGGGAGGAAAGGGAATCGTTGAGGGTGGAAGCTTCCGGCTCTTCCACTTGACGAATTGCAGAAAGGAATCAAGTCGAATTATTATCTTTTTGGGATGTTGGAAGATTATGGGTTTGCGAGCGTCGTTATCTGGACGCGGTCAAAAGTATGGCTGTCCGCCATCGTTAAAGTCAGGATGCTCGCAGGAAATTGTGTTTGAAGGGCGTGAAGGAGCAAGCGTCAATCACATTGGCGTTGAGGCGGCATGAGATGAAGCAAGATGCAATTCCGATTTTGTACGGGAAACCCGTATTTTCGAGTGATGAATGGAAAGCGCTAAAGGGAAAGCCCAACAAAGCGCTTCACGCGACGCGCGTGCAAAAATGAATTTGTATTGGCCGAACGAAAGGAATCGTCGCACGCGTGATCTTGGTCGTTAGCCCGCCTAGGAGATCTATGAAAATGTGGTCATTGGGAGGCAGCGAGCGTGAAAGAGTGGCCGTCGAAGTCACATCAAAGCCCACAAACGATGGCGGTTATAACTGGGTAAAAGCTCATGTCTCTGTCTTTGTCGGAGGTTTTTCGGGGAACATCGAGGCGAATTTTCTCACAAGCGATTTCGTGAGATTCAGAGATGGTCTGCGTATTCTTCATAACGATCTAAAGGGAAATGCGGTATTCGAAACGTTGGAGGGACAATTGAACCTTAAGCTCAGCGTCGACAAGTTGGGCCACGTAACAGTTGACGGTGAAGCGGTGGATATAGCGGGCGTCGGCAATAAGCTGATATTCCAAATGAATTTCGATCAATCATATTTGAGTCAAACTCTTCAAGAACTGGATGCTGTGATCGCTGGTTTTCTCGAGCGGACGGACTAACATGCGCCGCAGCCGGCGGCGCCGTTCTCGGGCCTAACAAATCGGACTAAACGCGGCTTAGCTCACATCGTTGGGCGGTGAGGGGGAAGTATATGACCAAGGTTGTTTTTGTTGTCCCGGAAGATGGATCTGAGGTGGTAGGTCCGAAACTTAATTGGTTGCGTGGTTTGGTCATGGATCAGGGGGATGATTTCTGGTCCAGCGGAAGTGGCCAGGGTTGGCTGAAACATTCCTCTGGAGCACAACTGCTCCTCGCGTTTAACTCAGCACATGGTTTCTATCTTGAATATATCGAGCCAGATAGAGACTATTGGATCTCGTTATCTGGAAGCAATCCGAAGCGAAAGATCGTCCTCTGGATTGGGGGAAACCCAATCATTGTCGCTGGGCGGTTTTTCGTCTCACGGCAGTCGGCGTGGAAGGCTGTTAAGGAATTATGCGCCACAGGCTTTCCAGCACAGTGGGATCCGAAGCTTGGAATTCACGTGACTTGAAGTCGCGGC
>JADMIO011000876.1_pt1 | contig 10526 bp, 8 predicted proteins | sample 8958161 | NCBI WGS metagenome assembly JADMIO01 (sample SAMN16585339, study PRJNA669376) | soil metagenome | isolation source: Crop rotation soil | place: USA: Cullars Rotation, Alabama | collected 2011
GTAAGCGCACTTGTTGCCCGGAACGGCAGTGATTCCGGTAGTGGAACCGCCGGCGAGTTCCGGCGGCGGCGGGGCGTCGCAGAAGCTCACGAAGGTCGCGTCGGTGTAGGCCAGGCTGGCATAGACGTTGAACCGGTCGCTCGGACGCAGGGTCAGGTCGGCCTCGAAGCCGCGGCTGCGCGCCTTGTCGGCATTGGCCAGATAACCGCGGATGGTGCCCGACTGGCCGTTGCTGACGCTTGCCTGGAAGTCCTTGATCTCGGTCCAGAAGCCCGTGATGTTGAACGTCGCCTTGCGATCCCAGAACTGGGTCTTCAGGCCGATCTCGAAGTGATCGACCTTCTCGGGCTTGATCGTGAACGCCGAATCGAGGGCCACGCCGTTCGAATCCGCCGGCACGCCGTTCAGGTTGATGCCGGCCGTCTTGAACGAGCGCGCATAGGTCGCGTAGGCGTTGACGTCGTCGCTGACCTTGTAGGCCAGGTTGATGTCGTAAGACAGGTTCCAGGCGCTGACCTTTGGCGCATAGTACTGCGAAGCCTGTACGCCGCGCTGGGCCGCGGTCCACAGATCGGTGTAGTACGGCGAGCCCGGAACTGACGATACGACCTGGCGCGTGCCGTCCGAGGCCGTGCCGGTGACGACCGAGTTGTAGAGCCCGTTCTTCTTGTCGTAGTTGACGCGAATGCCGGGCGAGATGGTCAGCCGGTCGGTCACTTCCCAGTTCAACTTGGCATAGGCCGCGACGCTGGTGTTATCGAGCCGGATGTCGTTGATCGCGACCACGTTGTTCATGACGGCAGGAACACAAGCCAGCACCGCTGCGGTGAGGGGATTGGGCAGCGGGTTCGGGCAGATCCCGCCAGTGGGAGGCGACAGCAGCCAGCGACTGGCAGCGGGACCGGTAGCCTGGACGCCGCTGGTACGGATCTGCTGGTAGAAGCCGAATACGCCAGCGACGAAATCGAAGCCGTTGCCCTTGTGGTTGAAGCGGAATTCCTGGGTATATTGGTTCTGCTTCGTCGGGTTCTCGACCTTGGTGTAGACCGGGTAGATAGTGTAGTCGCGATCGTTGGCCGGACCCCAATCCCAATAGCGCCAGGCGGTGATCGAGGTCAGCGTGTTGCTGGCATCGATGTCCCAGACGCCCCGCAGCGACAGGCCACCGTGCTCGTTGCGGGCGGCGAGGCGGGCATCGGTGTCGGTGGTGCGATCATAGGGGCTGGCGTTCGCCGGGAGCACGCCCGGATACTGATCCTGCTGCGCGGCGACGAGCGCCGGATACTGGCGAAGGGCGTCGCGCTGGGTCCTGCCATAGAGACCGAACGAATAGGAGCAGCAGTTCGGATCCTGGACGTTGATGTCGCCGGTCAGGGTCAGGGCCAGGCTATCGCTGGGCTTGAACAGCAGCGCGCCGCGCAGGCCGAAATTGTCCTGCGACTGGATCCACTGGTTGGTGGTGGTGTTGAACACCGTGCCGCGGCGCTGGGTGGCCGTGGCGCTGATCCGGGCGGCCAGGGTGTCGCTGATCGGGCCCGAGATCGAGGCCTTGCCCTGCTTGAAGCCGTAGTTGCCGAAGGACACTTCGGCCTTGGCTTCCAGATCGAAGCTGGGGGCGCGGGTGGTGATGTTGATCGCGCCGGCCGTGGTGTTCTTGCCGTAGAGCGTGCCCTGCGGACCGCGCAGCGTCACGATCGATTCGACGTCGACGAAGTCCAGCGTCGCCGAGGCGATGCGGTTGTAATAGACGTCGTCGATGTAGATGCCGACGCCCTGCTCGAACCCGTCGTTGGTCAGGCCGAACGGCGCGCCGATGCCGCGGATGTTGATGAAGGTGTTGCGCGGGTTCTGCGAATAGAACTGCACGGTGGGCTGCAGCTGGGTCAGCCGCTGGATGTTGTAGGTGCCTTGGGCATCGATCGTCTCGCCCGAGACGACCGAGATCGCGACCGGAACTTCCTGGACGTTTTCCGTGCGGCGGCGCGCGGTGACGGTGATTTCGCCGGTATCGGCCGAGCTATCGGCGGCAGGAGCGTCGGCGGCGGCATCGGCCGCATAGGCTGGCAGGGCGAAGAGCGAGACGCCGGCGGCGCCCGCCAGCAGGAGCGATCTGGAGATCATCGGTAATCCTTTGAGCTAGGGTCACAGATGCCTCCGGCGGTCCGGTTGGCGGCAGTGAACTTGAGTGTGTTGACGAACGGTTGAGGGAAACTTGGGTGATCGGTCTCGGATCAGTTCGGCTTGAGCCGCTTCTTCTCCGTCACGTCGATCTGGACGACGCGGCCTTCGTGGACCGTGAGGGACACGTTGCCGAACTTGAGGCCGGTCAGGGCCTCGCGGACGCTGGAAATGCTCTCCTCGAGGAGACGCAGGGCGTCCGGATTGGGGTGGTCAGAGTGCTGAACCATGGTCAGGCTCCATTGCTTGGGAAAGTGGTCGAGCGGCGGGGGGCCACCCGAATGGTCTGGCCGAGCGGCGGCGGGACGGCGGCGGCATCCAGGTCGAGTTCGATGACCTGGTCTCGATCGGTGCTCAAGGTGCCTTCGACCCGCCAGACGCCGCCCTTGCGGAAGACGTTGTCGACGAGCACGGCCTCGCCCCGTTCGTCACCGCCATCCGCGACGATCTCGAGGTCGTGCGGCCGCACGTGGATGCCGCCGGCCAGCGTGTTGTTCTCGCCCACGAAGCTCGCCACGAAGGGCGTCGCCGGGCGCATGTAGACTTCTTCCGGCGTGCCGACCTGCTCGATCCTGCCGTGGTCCATGACGACGACACGGTCGGCGAGCTCCAGGGCTTCCTCCTGGTCGTGGGTCACGAAGATCGAGGTCAGGCCCATCTGCTTGTGCAGGTCGCGCAGCCAGCGGCGCAGATCCTTGCGGACCTTGGCGTCGAGCGCGCCGAAGGGTTCGTCGAGCAGCAGCAGCTTGGGCTCGATCGCGAGGGCGCGGGCCAGCGCGACGCGCTGCCGCTGGCCGCCGGAGAGCTGCGCCGGCAGCCGATCGCCCAGGCCGTCGAGCTGGACCAGGCGGAGCAGTTCCTCGGCACGCGCCTGGATCACCGCCTTGGCCGGCCGGTCGCGGCGCCCCCGCACCTTGAGGCCGAAGGCGACGTTCTCGGCCACCGACATGTGGCGGAACAGCGCGTAGTGCTGGAAGACGAAGCCGACCCCGCGCTGGGCGACAGGTTGCTCGGACACGTCGTGGTCCTGGATCAGCACTTGGCCGGAATCCTGAAACTCCAGGCCGGCGATGATCCGCAGCAGGGTCGTCTTGCCCGAGCCCGAGGGCCCGAGCAGGGCGATGAACTCGCCCGGCGCGATGTGCAGGTCGACGCCGTGCAGCGCCGCGTAATCGCCGAAGCGCTTGGTTATGCCGTTGAGACGGATCAATGTTTTGCCCCCGGATGAAGATCGTAGCGCCATTCCAGCACGCTCTTGGCGACCAGGGTCACCAGGGCGAGGAGCGCCAGCAGCGAGGCCACGGCGAAAGCTCCGACGAAATCGTATTCGTTGTAGAGGATCTCGACATGCAGCGGCATGGTGTTGGTCAGGCCGCGGATATGGCCCGAGACCACCGAGACCGCGCCGAACTCGCCCATGGCGCGGGCGTTGCACAATAGCACGCCGTACAGGAGCCCCCAGCGAATGTTCGGCAGGGTGACGTGCCAGAAGGTCTGCCAGCCGTTGGCGCCCAGCGAAAGCGCGGCTTCCTCGTCGTCCTTGCCCTGCTCCATCATCAGCGGGATCAGCTCGCGCGCGACGAAGGGGAAGGTGATGAACACCGTTGCGAGCACGATGCCCGGCACGGCGAAGATGATCTTCACGTCGTGCGCCTGCAGCCATTCGCCGAAGTAGCCGTGCGCCCCGAACAGCAGCACGAAGATCAGGCCCGAGACCACCGGCGAGACCGAGAACGGCAGGTCGATCAGGGTGATCAGCAGGCTCTTGCCCGGGAAGCGGAACTTGGTGATCGCCCAGGAGGCGGCAACGCCGAAGACCATGTTCAGCGGCACCGAGATCGCGGCGATGATCAGCGTCAGCCTGATCGCTGCCAGCGCGTCGGGGTTCTTGATCGCATCGAGGAACAGGCCGAGCCCCTGTTCCAGCGCCTCGCTGAACACCGCGATCAGCGGCAGCAGGACGAAGAAACCGAGGAACAGCAGCGCACCGGCGATCAGCAGGGTCTGGGCCAGCCGGCTCTCGCCCGTGGCGCGCGCGGCGTTGCGGCGCAGCTTGAGGCGGTGGCGCAGCGAGAGCTTGGTCGGCGCTTCGGCGGCCAGAGCGGGCTCGACCGGGAGGGAGACGGCGGCGCTCATGCCCCGGCCCTCTTGCGCTGGGCGGCCTGGATCCAGTTGATCAGCAGCAGCACGGCGAAGGAGGCCAGCATCATCACCGTCGCGATCGCGGTGGCGCCGGCGTAGTTGTACTGTTCCAGCTGGGTGACGATCAGCAGCGGGGCGATCTCGGTCTTGCCGGGCATGTTGCCCGAGATGAAGATCACCGAGCCGTATTCGCCCACGCCGCGCGCGAAGGCCAGGGCAAAGCCGGTCAACAGGGCGGGGAAGATCGCCGGGAAGATGACGCGGTTGAAGGTCTGCCAGCGGTTGGCGCCGAGCGTGGCGGCGGCCTCTTCCACGTCCTTGCCGAGATCGGCGAGGACCGGCTCGACCGAGCGGACGACGAAGGGCAGGCCGATAAAGACCAGCGCGATGGTGATGCCCAGCGAGGTGAAGGCGACCTTGATCCCCAGTGGATCGAGGAACCGGCCGATCCAGCCCGACGGCGCATAGAGCGCGGTCAGTGCGATGCCGGCGACCGCGGTCGGCAGGGCGAAGGGCAGGTCGACCAGGGCCGAGACCACCCGCTTGCCGGCGAAATCGTAGCGCACCAGCACCCAGGCGACGAGCAGGCCGAACACGGCGTTGACCAGGCCTGCCGCGGCGGCGGTGCCGAAGCTGAGCTCATAGGCGGCCATCGCACGCGGACTAAAGCCGACGGCGACGAAATCGTGCCAGCCCATGCCGGCGCTCTTGAGGAAGATGGTCCCCAGCGGAATCAGCACGATCAGCGTCAGCCAGGCCAGCGTGATCCCGAAGGTCAGGCCGAAGCCCGGCAGAACCGAGGGCTGGCGCCAGGATCGGGCGCGGCGCGTCGGCACGCCTGAAGGTTGATGGGTCATCTGCAGTAGCCTGCTCAATGGAGTGGATGCGAGGTCGTCAGTTCTTCGTCGTGACCTGGTCGAACACGCCGCCGTCGTCGAAGAAGGTTTTCTGGGCCTTGCCCCAGCCGCCGAAATCCTTGTCGATGGTCACGAGTTGGAGACTAGGGAACTGACCGGCGTACTTCGCCGCGACCGCGGCATCGCGCGGGCGGTAGAAGTTCTTGGCGATCAGCTCCTGCGCCTGGGGCGTGTAGAGGAAGTCGAGGTAGGCCTTGGCCACCGCTTCCGTGCCGTGCTTCTTGGCGTTCTCGGTGACGACGGCCACCGGCGGTTCGGCCAGGATCGAGATCGAGGGATAGACGATCGAGAACTTGCCCTTGCCCAGGCTGGCTTCGGCGAGGTGCGCCTCGTTCTCCCACGACAGCAGGACGTCGCCGATGCCGCGCTCGACGAAGGTCGTGGTCGAGCCGCGGGCGCCGCTGTCGAGCACGGGGACCTGGGCGAACAGCTTGGTCACATAGGCGCGGGCCGCATCGTCGCTGCCGCCGCCGGCCTTCTTGCCGTAGGCCCAGGCCGCGAGGAAGTTCCACCGCGCGCCGCCCGAGGTCTTGGGGTTCGGAGTGATCACTTGGACGCCCGGCTTCACCAGGTCGCCCCAGTCCTTGATCCCCTTGGGATTGCCCGTGCGGACGAGGAAGACGATCGTCGAGGTATAGGGCGAGGAATTGTCCGGCAGCGCCTTCTGCCAGTCGGCCGGGAGGAGCTTCCCCTTCGCCGCAATAGAATCGATGTCGTAGGCCAGGCCCAGCGTCGCGACGTCGGCTTCGAGCCCGTCGATGATCGCGCGGCTCTGCTTGCCCGAGCCGCCATGGCTCATCTTGAAGGTGACCGCCTTGCCGGTCTGGTCCTGCCAGAGCTTGGCGAAGGCCGGATTGATCTGCTGATAGAGTTCACGAGTGGGATCGTAGGAGACGTTGGTCAATTCGACCGAATCGCCGCTGCTACCACCGCCCGAACATGCTCCGAGCGTCGCGGCGAAGCCGGCCGCCGTGACGGCAGCCAGGAAAATCCGGCGCTTGATCATTCGTTGTCTCCCTCGTGGTGTCCAACGCTGTATACTCAATTAAACTAGTAGACATTCAAATTCATCTTTGCCGCCCTAAAGCCTGACTATCCACCGAAACGGATAGCGAGCCGGGTAGGCAGGTTTTCCGTCCTACAGGCGAAGCCCCCGCCCATGCGCGAGACGGTCGGCTTCGCCTGAGGAGGCAACGCCGCTTCGCCCATCGGGGTCTACGGCATCGTTGCGAGAAGAGAGAAGTTGCCCGAGCAGGATTTGCCCGAAGGCCCAGTCGCCAAGCTTGGACTCGGCGTTGATGTGCCCGGCTTCGCCTGCGTCGGCGAAGGCACTGCCCCAGGTGCGGGCGAGCTGGCGGGCGGTGTGGATGCCCATATAAGGGTCGTTGCGACTGGCCACGAGGATCGAGCGGAACGGCAGGGCCTCCGTCGGCGTGGGCGAGAACTGGCTCAGCCGCTCGTCGAGCGGAAAGAAATCCACCTCGGGCGGGGCGACCAACAGCGCGCCGATCACCGGATGGTCCGGCGCCGGCTGCTCGTAGCGCGCCCACCAGGCCACCGCGAGGCAGCCCAGGCTGTGCGCGACCAGCACGACCGGGCGATTCGCCCGGTGGATCGCGAGGTTGAGCTGGTTGACCCAGGTGTTGCGATGCGGGCGATCCCACATGCCGAGCTCGACCCGGCGGCAATCGGCGCGGTCCTGCTCCCAGCGGGTCTGCCAGTGATCGGGCCCGCTGTTCGCCAGCCCGGGCACGGTCAGGATCAGCGGTTCGCCGGTCGGGCTGCCTTGCAGGGTGGTGGACATCGGGCGGCTCCTGCGGACGCGGCGACTCGCCATTGTCCGGATGGAGTCGAAGATATGTCCACTAATTAGATAGACAATGGGTGGGCGACGAAGCGTTGGGCATTTTCGGCGAGGTGAGGGATAGACGGCCCCACCGCCTGGCCAATCAGCAGCAGCGCCGGCCCCTCGCCCAGCGCGGCCTTGGCCGCCAGGCCGAGCAGATCGAGCCGGGTGGTCATAATCCGCTGCTCGGGCAGGCTGGCGTTCTCGACCAGCGCCACGGGCGTTTCCCCCGGCAGGCCGGCGCCGATCAGCCGGGCCGAGACCTCGCCTGCCGCGGCCTTGCCCATGTATACTGCCAGGGTCGCTTCGGGATCGGCGAGCTTGGCCCAGTCGAGGTCCAGGTCTTCTCCGGCGCGGGCGTGGGCGGTGACGAAGGTCAGCTTGCGAGCGAGGCCGCGCAGGGTTAGCGAAGCGCCGAGCCCGGCGGCGGCCGCGCTGGCGGCGGTGATGCCGGGGCAGATCGCGGTCCGCACCCCCGCGGCGCGGCAGGAGCTCAGTTCCTCGGTCGCGCGGCCGAAGATCGAGGGGTCGCCGCCCTTGAGGCGCACAACGCGCTCGCCCGCCAGCGCGGCCTCGACGATCAAGGCATCGATGGTCTTCTGATCCTTCGAGTGCCGGCCCGAGCGCTTGCCGACGTGGACCAGCCGCGCGCCGGGCGCGGCGAAATCGAGCACGCCCGCGCCGACCAGCGCGTCGTAGAATACCACGGTCGCCTGGCCGATCAGCCGCTCGGCCTTGCGGGTCAGCAGCTCGGGATCGCCGGGGCCGGCGCCGACAAGCCACACGCTGCCGGCGGGGAAATCGCTATCAGGCACCGACGGTTTCGGCATGGCTGGCCTCCTGGGTTGCGCCGATCAGGCGTTGGATCGCGGGGCGGCACGAGCCGCAATTGGTTCCGGCCGAGAGCGCCCGGCCGACTTCCTCGACCGTGGTCAGCCGCTGCGATCCGATGGCCTCGACAATGGTCTTGGTCCCGACGTCGAAGCAGACGCAGACGATCGGGCCGCGGTCGGGCGCGGGCGTGGCGGGACGGCCGGCGAGCAGTTCGATCGAGCTGGCCAGGCTGGCGGCATTGAGCTGGCCGATCAGCCAGTCGCGGTTCGGCAGGCGGCCGGAGCGGGTAACATAGAGTACGGCATCGACGCGGCCGTGGTTGAGCACGCCCACCCTGAGCCCGCCGCGCGCCGCGTCGAGGATCTCGACCCGCTCGCCTTTCGGCAGGACCGCCTTGGCGAGGACCGCGGTGTCGCCGTCGCCCGCCACCTCGACCAGCCAGCCGCCCGCAACGCGGACCTTGGTAGCATAGGCGGCGGGGATCGCGTCGGGCACCTCGCGCGCGATCAGGAAGCCCCGCCATTCGGGGACCAGCTTCTCGATCCGCGCCGGGGTGTTCTTGAAGCCGGGCTGGCCCGAGACCGGATCCACCAGCGGCCGCGGCAGCAGCCCGGTGCGCCCGCCGGTCGACTGGCGATCGGTCCAGTGGATCGGGGTGAAGACCTCGCCGCGGCGCTGGCCTTCGCTGAGCTCGGCGCGAAACACGCTATCGCCCTGCGGGGTCGAGACCTGAACCAGATCGCCCTGCCCGATCTCGGCCGCCGCGGCGTCGGCCGGGTGGATCTCGACCAGCGGTTCGCGGCGGTGCTGCGAAAGGCGGGGGGACAGCCCGGTGCGCGTCATCGTGTGCCACTGGTCGCGGTAGCGCCCGGTGTTGAGCGTGAGCGGCCAGCGCGGCAGCGGCGCCTCGCGCTCCTGCTGCGCGACCGGAACCAGCCGCGCCCGGCCGTCGGGAGTGGAGAAGCGGTTCTCGGCAAAGGCCAGCCCGCCCCAGCGGAACGGTTCGAGCGCTTCGTAGGCCGGATTGGAGATCGCGGCATGGTGGCCTATGTCGAACAGCCGCTTGCCGCCGTTGCGATAGGCCGAGAGGCGGGCATGCTCGCGGTAGATGTCGGCCGGGCAGTCATAGGCGAACTCGCCCGCCCAGCCCATCGCCTGAGCGACCTGAGCGATGATCCACCAGTCGGGCTTGACCTCGTCCGGGCACGGGAACAGCGCGCGCTGGCGGCTGATCGTGCGGTCCGAATTGGTGACCGTACCGTCCTTCTCGCCCCAGCCGGCCGCGGGCAGCTTCACCTGGGCGAAGCGGCCGGTGTCGGTATCGGCGATGCAGTCCGAGACGACGACGAAGGGGCAGGTGTCGAGCGCCTCGCGCACCAGGCCGGCGTCGGGCAGCGAGACCGCGGGATTGGTCGCCATGATCCACAGCGCCTTGATCCGCCCTTCGCGCACCTGGCGGAACAGGTCGACCGCCTTGAGCCCCGGCTTGGTCGCCATGCGCGGGGCGGCCCAGAAGCGGCGGACGGTCGCGACGTTCTCGTCGGCAAAATCCATATGCGCGGCGAGCGTGGTGGCGAGGCCCCCGACCTCGCGCCCGCCCATCGCATTGGGCTGGCCGGTGATCGAGAACGGCGCCGCGCCGGGCTTGCCGATGCGGCCCGTGGCGAGGTGAACGTTGAGGATCGCATTGACCTGATCGGTGCCGCGCACCGCCTGGTTGATCCCCTGGCTGAACAGCGTGACCGTTCGCGGGGTGGCGGCGAACAGCTCGTAGAAGGCGAGCAGATCAGCGGCGGGCAGGCCGCAGGCCGCGGCGGTGGACCACAAGTCGGTGCCCTGGACCAAGCCGTCCCAGAAGCCCTCGGGCGCGGTCACCCGGTTGGCCAGGAAGTTTTCGTCGAGCGCGCCCTCGGCGGCGCAGTGGGCGAGGAGGCCGTTCATCAGCGCGACGTCGCTGCCCGGGCGCAAGGCCAAGTGGAGGTCGGCCGCCTCGCAGGTCTCGGTGCGGCGCGGGTCGATCACCACCAGCTTGGTGCCGCGGGCCTCCCGCGCCGCCATGATCCGCTGATAAACGATCGGGTGGCACCAGGCGGTGTTGGAGCCGACCAGCACGATCAGGTCGGCCTGATCGAGATCGTCGTAGGTCGCGGGCACGACATCCTCGCCGAAGGCGCGGATGTGGCCGGCGACCGCGCTCGACATGCACAGCCGCGAATTGGTGTCGATGTTGCCGCTGCCGATGAAGCCCTTCATCAGCTTGTTGGCGACATAGTAGTCCTCGGTCAGCAATTGCCCCGAAACGTAGAAGGCGACGCTGTCGGGGCCGTGATCGCGGATCGCCTCGGAGAACTTCTTGGCGACCTGGCCGATCGCCTTGTCCCACGAGACGCGCTTGCCGGCGATCTCGGGATGGAGCAGCCGCCCTTCGAGGCCGACCGTCTCGCCCAGGTGCGTGCCCTTCGAGCAGAGCTTGCCGGCATTGGCGGGATGCGCCTTGTCCCCGGCGATCTGGACCTCGCGGTCGCCCCCGATCGTCGCGCTGACCCCGCAGCCGACACCGCAATAGGCGCAGGTGGTGCGGATGGTTTTCATGCGCCAGATCCTCCCCC
>JADMIO011602977.1_pt1 | contig 10526 bp, 10 predicted proteins | sample 8958161 | NCBI WGS metagenome assembly JADMIO01 (sample SAMN16585339, study PRJNA669376) | soil metagenome | isolation source: Crop rotation soil | place: USA: Cullars Rotation, Alabama | collected 2011
CCACGCGCTTGTCGATCGCCGGCGTTTCCTCCCGCGTCGCGCTCCGCGTGACCGAGCGCAGCGGCCACCGCGCGACGCTCGAGCAGCGTCTGCCGTTCCTGGCGATCGGCACCGAGATCGCCGACGACGAAGGCCGCACCGGCCGGATCGCGCGCGTCGCGGTCACGCTCGAGGGAGGCGTGCCGAAGATCGTGCTCGAGCTCGCCTACGATGCCGTTCCGCTGCGCGCCTCGGTGCCGCCGAGCCCGAGTGTTCGCCCGCGCCGCGACGAGACCATGAGCTTCGAGCGGCCGACGGTGCCGGAGCCGCTGCGCGTTCCACGGCGTATCGATGCCGATGCGGGCGCCGAAGCGCGGCCTGGAATGGGCAGCCGCCCGCTCGCGCTCGCGTTCCCGCTCGAGAAGAAGAAGGCCCTCGGCCTCCGCGCGCCGCGCGAGATCGAGCACCCGCCCGAGCCGCCACGCATGTCGTGGCTCGCACGCTTGTTCGGCTGAATCGCGGACCCGGCGGTTCGTGCGATCAGATACAGTCCCGCCGCGCGTCGCCCCTGCGACGGCCAGGAAGGGACCGACATGGGAAACAAGTGTGAGCACATCGAGCTGAGCACGGACGATCCGGACAAGGCCGTCGCTTTCTATTCGAAGATCTTCGGTTGGAAGATCGAAGCGACGCCGATGCCCGGGGGCGAGGGCGTCTATCACATGTTCCGCAACGAGAACGGTGGTGGCGGCATCGGTGGCAAGATGAACCCCGCGCAGCCGACCGCGTGGATGCCGTACATCACGGTGAAGTCGATCAAGGCGACGCAGGAAGAGGCGAAGGCGCTCGGCGGCAACCCGATCCCGGGCTTCGAGTACATGGCGCTCGGTGAGGGCAACGGCGCGATCGGCGGGTTCATCGACCCGACGGGTGCGGCGATCGGCCTCTGGGAGATGGGCGCCAACGCGATCGCGGCGCAGAAGGCCGCGGAGGCCGCGAAGAAGGCCGCTGCCAAGCCCGCGGCGAAGCCGGCCGCGAAGAAGGCCGCCAAGCCGGCGGCCAAGAAGGCTGCGAAGAAGGCGGCCAAGCCTGCGAAGAAGCCGGCGAAGAAGGCCGCGAAGAAGAAGCGCTGATCCTCGCGCCGCTCACGCGTCGCGCGTCGTCCGATTCTCGGAATTGTGTCGGCTCGGCTGCGCCGAGCCCTCCGGCCGATTCTCGGCGCGCGCGACGCGTAGGCGCTACCCTTCCGTCATGCCCTCGATCAAGTGGGTGCGGCCTGCCGGACGCCCGAAGATCTTCTCCGTCTACAAGAAGATCACGTCCCTCGGGCGCGCCACCGCGAACGACGTCGCCATCGACGATCGCTCGATGGCGGAGCACCACGCGCAGATCGTGTTCGACGGCAAGGCGTTCAACCTGAACGAGGTCGACCTCGAGGCCGACATCCAGGTGAACCAGAAGAAGAAGCGGCGCGTGCGGCTCGAGCACGGCGACCGCATCGACCTCGGCAAGGTGGAGCTGCACTTCTCCCTGTTCGACGAGGCCGATCGCGACGAGGACGAGGAAGGCGCGTCCACCGGCGTCAGCGACGAGCGGAGCGTCGCGGCGGGCATGCGCCAGCTCCACGAGCTCTCGCAGCGCCTGATGCAGGCGCGCGACATGAACGAGAAGCTCTCGCTGCTCATGGACGCGGTGATCGCGGCCACGCACGCGGCGAAGGGGTTCCTCGTGCTGCTCGAGGCGGGCGAGACGCGCGTCGCCGTGGCGCGCAACCTCGGCGGCAAGAACGTCGAGGGCGCGCAGCTCTCGGACTCCATCATCGCGCGCGTGATCGAGACGCGGCAGCCACTGATCGTGAGCGATGCGCTCAGCGACACGCACTTCGGCCGCAGCGAGAGCGTGATGAACCTGCAGCTCGCGAGCGTGATGTGCGCGCCGCTGCTCGCCGAGGGGCAGCTCCTCGGGCTCATCTATCTCGGCAACGACTCGGTCCGTGGCTTGTTCGGCGAGGCGGCGCTCGAGATCCTCACGGTGTTCGCGGCGCAGGCGTCGCTCTTGCTCCAGAACGCGCAGCTGCTCGACCAGCTCCGGAACGACAAGGGCGAGCTCGAGAAGCAGCTCCACGAGAAGCGCTTCGGCGACATCGTCGGCACGAATCCCTCGCTGGTGGAGGTGTTCCGCAAGGTCGAGAAGGTCGCGGGCACGGACATCAGCGTGCTCATCACGGGCGAGACGGGCACCGGCAAGGAGCTCATCGCGCGGGAGGTGCACCGCCGATCGCCGCGCAAGGACGGGCCGTTCGTGGTCGTGAACTGCGGCGCGATCCCCGAGAACCTGATGGAGAGCGAGCTGTTCGGGCACGTGCGCGGCGCGTTCACGGGCGCGGTCGCGACGCGCGCCGGCAAGTTCCAGGCGGCGCACCAGGGCACGCTCTTCCTCGACGAGATCGGCGAGCTCCCGCTCGGCTTGCAGGTGAAGCTCTTGCGCGCGCTGCAAGAGCGGACGGTCACGAAGGTCGGCGACACGAAGCCCGAGCGCGTGGACATCCGCGTCGTCGCCGCGACGAACCGCGACCTCGAAGCGGAGATCAAGAAGGGCGCGTTCCGCGAGGACCTCTTCTACCGCCTCAACGTGGTGAACCTGCACCTGCCGCCCTTGCGCGAGCGCGGCGACGACACGGTGCTGCTCGCGAAGTTCCTGCTCGCGAAGTACGCCGAGGAGCTCAACCCGAAGGTGAAGGGCTTCACGCCGAACGCGCTCATCGCGATCCGCAAGTACGAGTGGCCCGGCAACGTGCGTCAGCTCGAGAACCGCCTGAAGAAGGCGATCGTGCTCTGCGACAAGACGCTGATCGGTCCGGAGGACCTCGATCTGTTCGCCGAGGCGCTCGCGCCGATCATGACGCTCACGCAGGCGCGCGAGGACTTCCAGCGGCGTTACATCCTCGAGGTGCTCGAGCGGAACAACGGCAACCGCACGAAGACGGCGCGCGACCTCGGCGTCGATCCGCGGACGATCTTCCGCTACCTCGAGAAGGAAGACGACGCGCCTCCGCCGGGCGGGCAGGGGACCGGCTCCGGCGCGGGGGAGCCCGTCGAATAGGGATGGGCAGGCAGCACACGACACGGATGTCGTGGATCGAGCGCCAGAGAGAGGTGCGAGGGTCGAGATCCGGCCGGGATCCGGGCCGTCTCGCGGGTGGCACCTGGGTTGCTCTTCGAGGGCTGCTCCTCTCCTTGGCGATTGTGGTGACCTTGTCGTCCTGTCTGATCACGCAGCCGACCCACTTCGACGAGCCCCCGAACTCGCCGCCGGTGCTCTCTGATCTCGAGCCCGCGCCGATGTACCCGCTGAACGACCTGATCCGACTGATCACGACCAGTACGACTCCCAGCGAGGCGGGAGTGGTTCCGCTGACGAGCATCGATCTCGGCGTGAGTGTCTACGATCCGGATGTCGATCAGACGCTGCAGTGGCGCGCGTACATCGACAACAATCTGTTCCGCGGCGATGACTTGGGGCCGTCAACTACCGTGACGGGCCGCGACCGTCGAACACTCACCTTCCCAGTGAGCACTGCTCCGCTGTTCGATCTCGCGACGACCGGTGGCTGTCATCGCATCGATCTCTTCGTGTCCGGTGGTTTCTCGGGCTCTCCGACCGGACACACGCCGCGCGAAGCTGGAGACATCGCGTCCGTGACCTGGTGGGTCGCTTCGCGGGCAGACAACACGAGCCCCGTCGACATGACGCGTTGCCCACGTCCGCAGGTGACGACGCCATGAAGCGGGGCGTATCGACGTGGTTGACCCTCGCATTGGCCCTCGGTGGCTGCTCGCTCATCATCGACGATCCGTCCCTACATGTCGCAAACCGATGCGCCGCCGACGTGGATTGCTCTGGCGGAGCGCACTGCGACATGTCGAACGCGATGTGCGTGCAGGAGCCCACGCTCTCCTACGACCTCTGGCTCGAGGTGGCCCCACCCAACGATCCTACTGGCCAGCCGATCACGCCCGTCGCTCTCGGCCCGTACACCATGTTTGCGGGCCCGATTCCGCTTCCCGTTCCGCGTCAGATCACGGCACGCGGTACGGTTCGACGCGACGGCGTTCCGGTGAGCGCTCAGATCACGTTCACTCCGGCAGCCAACTCGCCGACGGGCACGCGGTCCGTCACCACGCTCACGATGCCGGCTGCAGGCTACGACTTTCAGGCGTCGCTACCCTCTCGAGGCGCGTACGACGTGCTCGTCGAGCCGGTCGGCGAGTTCCGCGCGACGGTTCCGCCGTTTCGTGCGTCCGGCATGATGGGGCTGACTGTCGGCGTCGCCGATCAGGCGATCCAGATCGTGCTGCCGACGAACGAAACGCACGTCGCGGGCACGCTGGTCGACTCGGAGGGCCATGGGATCGGCGAGTACGAGGTTCTCGCGGTCGATCGTGCGAGCGGCGTACTCGTCTCGTCCATCGCGACCGTGACGCCGGAGGGGACGCTCGCAGGCGCGTTCTCGATCGCGCTCGCGACTAGCACACCGTTCGACTTGGTGATCCGTCCGACGCCGACGCGGCAGATGGCAGGCCTCGTTCCCACGTACCACGTGCGTCCCGAGGTTCTCCTCCCGGACTCCGAGGGCCACGTCGCGATCCTCGTGCCGAGCACGGTGCCGGCCGTCCACTGGACCGGCACGGTCGAGTATCCGGAGACGCGCGGCATGCGACCCGTGGCCAACGCGGTCATCCAGCTCCACTCGGACGACGTCGCAGACTCGACCACCGGTGTGATCGGATCGCTCGATTCGACGCTCGTCACGGACTCCGAGGGTCGCTATGCCGGTGACGTGCTGCCGGGCACCTACACGGTCACGGTCACGCCGTCGACCGACGACGAGCTCGGAGTGCTACGCGAGCAACGCACGTTCGATGGCTCGCTCGTCGGACACGTTCTGCGGTTGCCCCTTCGCACGGTGCTCGGCGGCACGGTGCAGTCGCCGGACGGCGACCTCGTGCGCGATGCGCACATCCGAGCGACGCCGACGGGTGGGTCGCTCGCGGGTCTCGTGAACCCGGAGATCGCGCGGCTCGCCCGGCCGTCGACTGCGCTCTCGGGAGCGATGGGCGATTTCCGTCTCGATCTCGACGTCGGCGTCTACGACCTCGTCGTCGAGCCGCCCGAGGGTAGCGGCTTCGCTTGGACCGTCGTGCTCGACTACGGCATCGGGGGTTCCACCGCGACGCTCGCCGACGTGATGCAGGTCGAGGCACCCGTGGTCGTGGAGAGCGAGCTCGTATGGGCCGACGGCGGCGAGCTGGCGAACGCCGAGGTCCGTGCGTTCGCGATCACGCCGGACCGACGGGCCGTGATGGTCGGCCGGACTACCGCGGACGCGCACGGCCACGCGCGCATGCTCGTGCCGGCTTCGCTCGAGAGCCACGACCCGACGATGTCCTTCCGGTTCCGGTGACCCGCTGATCGCTGGCCCGTCCCGTGCACTACGGGCGGGCATGCAGACGACGAACACGGCTCCGGACGCTCTCGGTCAGTTCGATGCGCTCGGCACGCTCTCGCAGGACACCGGCGCGGTGGACGCGTGGGGCAAGCACATTCCCTCGATTTCCGGCCCGATCGGGCGCTGGTGGATCCAGAAGGGCCGCCCCGTGGTGACCGACGTGGCCTCGGCGCGCGACGTCAGCGCGCTGTCGGAGCTCGCGTTCGCGTTCGAGACCTGGGCTCCGCGGCTCGCCTGACGCTCTCAGCCGCCGGCTAGCGCGGTCGCCAGCAGCGTCTCGAGCGCATCAGTTTCGAGGCCGAGGCGGGCGATCGGCAGAGCCAGGTCGTCCGGGATCGGTGCGCTCGCGCGCACGACGCCCTCGCGGAAGGGGAACGCGAGCGTCAGCGCGTGCAGGCCGAGCCGGCGTAGGCCGACGGGGTCGCGGAGGCGCTTGTTCGCCTTGTTGTCGCCCCACGTCGTGTCGCCGAGCAGCGGGTGGCCGAGGTGGCGGAAGTGGCGCCGGATCTGGTGCAGGCGCCCCGTGCGCGGCGTCGCGAGCACCAGCGTGCCGCTCTCGATCACGGCCAGGCGCACGAAATCGGTGACGGCGTCGATCGGCTCGCCGCCCTCGCTGCGCGGTACCGGGTGGTCGATGGTGCCGCGCTCGTCCTTCAGGGCGCCGCGGACGAGCACCAGGTACTGCTTGGTCGCCTGTCCGTTCGCGAACGGCACGCTCAGCTCGCCGGCGAGCTGCTCGTCGAGCGCGAAGAGCAGACACCCGCTCGTTCCACGATCGAGGCGGTGGACGGGCCAGACCCACTGCTTCAGCTGTGCGCGCAGACGCGTCATCGCGACGTCGTCGCCACCGTCCCACCCACGATGCACCGAGAGCCCGGACGGCTTGTCGACGACGACGAGCAGACCGGGCTCTTGGTGGAGGATCGGGAGCGGTGGGTGGCGGGAGGGCACCTCGCCCTCACCCTAGCTCAGCGGCAGGTCAGGACGTGGAGCATCGCGTTGCTGCCGCCGACGACCACGCGGTCGCCCGTCGCATTCACGCGCACCCCGAGCGCCGTCTCGATCGTCAGGTGCGCGACCTCGTGGCCGTCCACCGTCGAGAGCACGCGGACGAGACCGTTCGCGTCCACCGTGAGGACGAAGTCGCCGCTCGGCGTCAGATCCACGCTGCGGAAGTCCGCGTCGCTCGTCGTGATGCGCGTCGCCGTCGCGCCGCTCACCGAGAAGAGCGCGCGGTTCGTCGCCACCACCACGGTCGCGCCCTCGCGCGCCGCCGCGACCTCGATCACCTCGGCGTCCGTGCCGAGGCTCGGCCGCGCCAGGACGACGTTCGGGTCGCCCGCGCCGCGGATCTCGAGCGTCGCCTGCGTGCCGTCCGTGCCACCGACCACGAGCGTGCCGTCCGCCGCGTAGGCGAGGTCGGTCACGAGCGACATCGTGTCCTCGATGTTCGCGTTGAACGTGCCGTCGAGCGACTGGATCACGAGCGGCGTCACGTCCGGCGCGCTCGGGCCGCCCTGCGCATGCGCGAGTCGCTGCGTCGCGCGGTCGAACGCGACCGATGCGATCGGCACGTCGGGCATCGTGCCGCCGACCACGCCGCCCGAGCCGTCCGGACCGAGCTCCTGCACGAGGCCGCGGATGTCGCCCGCGATCGCCATCTCGTCCGTGAACGCGAGGTCCGTGATCGGCGCGCCACCGAGCTCGGGGCCGTACGTGAGGACGCCCGGGTCGGCGACGCCGACGAGGGTGTTCTCCATGGTCCAGAACTTCAGCGTCCCGTCCTCGCCCGCGGCGGCCACGATGCCGCCCGGCGAGATGCCGAACGTGAGCAGTGCGCCGTGGTTCGTCTGGTCGTTGTTGTTCACGGCGCCCAGCTCGACGAGCGCGCCGGCACCCGTGAAGCAGCCGTCGAGGCCGGCCGGCGGGAGCGCGATCGGCGCGAGACCGCTCGGCGTGATCACCGCGTGGAGCTCGCGCTCGGGCGCGTCGGGCGTGTACGCCGTCGAGCAGCCGAAGACGAGCGAGGAGAGCACCGAGAGGAGCACCGTGATTCGCGTCTGCATGAGGACCATCGTGCCGGGGATCGTCCCATCCGAACAATCGAATGCAGGGATATCACCCATCAGCGCTACGAATGGCGCGTCAGCTCCCGGCCGCGGGCGGCGAACGCGTCCAGGAGCAGGCGCGCGGCGGCGGTCACGTGCAGATCGGCCCTGCGAACCAGGCAGATCCGGTCGTCGAAGCCCGGTAGCTCCTTGGCCACCACGCGCACCGTGTTCTCCGGGGTGTGGTAGCGGGCGACGCGGAGCGGGAGGATCCCGAGGCCCGCGCGGTCGAGCACGAGGCTCTTCACGAGCTCGAGGCTCACGCAGGGCACGGTCCGCTTCGGGATGATGCCCGTCTGGTCGAGCGTGCCCAGGATGAACTGCGTCTGGCGCAGCGCCGGCACGTGCACGAGCGCGTGCTCTTCGATCAGCGTGCGCGGCTGCTTCTTGCCGCGGAGCAGCGCCTCGTGCGCGACGATCGCCACGCGATCGACGAAGAGCGGCGTGACGATGCTCTCCGGGTGCTGCTCCGGGTTCACCACGACGCCGAAGTCGATCTTGCGCTCGATCACCGAGCGCTCCACGTCGCGCGAGTTGGCGTTCGAGAGCACGAGATCGATGGCGGGGTGCTCGGCGAAGAAGTGCGCGAAGAGCGGCGGCAGGAAGTACGCGCCGAGCGACTCGTGGCAGCCGATCGTGAAGCGCCCGCGCGGCTCGTCCTCGAGGCCGCCGATCTCGCGCCGCGCTTCGATCGCGGTGCGCTCGAGCGTCCGCGCGTGCTTGAGCAGCGCGTGCCCGGTCGCCGTCAGCGTGACGCCGCGGCTCGTGCGCGAGAGCAGCGTCGTCTCGAGCTCCTGCTCGAGCTTGTGGATCGCGGCGGTCACGGCCGGCTGGCTCAGCCCGAGCACGCGCGCGGCGGCCGTGACCGCGCCGTGCTCCGCGACGGCCGCGAACACGCGGATCGGCGCGGGGACGAGCACGTCGGGTGGATGGGCGGCGCGAGGCTTCGTCACGCGTCGTCGAGGCTCGATGCTTCCGCGGCGCGTGTCAACGAAGGCTCGTCCTCGTCGAGCGCATAGGTCGTCTCGCCGTCGTCGTCGACCTCGGCGCGCACGCGATGGGCGAGCGGCGCGAGCGCCCGCGCGAGGGCGTCGTCGCCGCCGATCACGCCGGTCGCACCGCACGTCCCCGCCCCCGCGGCGGTCCGGGCGACCTCGCGCGGGAGCGCGCTCTCCGCAACCGGCCCGGCCACCGATCCGGGTGCGATGCAGCGCGTCGCGATCTCGCACGGGACACCCGTCGGACAGTCCGCGCCCACGCGACACGAGCCGTACGCGAGCGCGAGATCGACGCGGCCGCCGCGGCCGCCGAAGACGTGCCGCGTCCCGACGCATAGGCCGGCCTCGGCGCACTCGAACGCGATTGGCGGCGAGCGCGACGACGCGCGGCAGTCGCTCGGCGTCGTGCAGAGCGAGGGTGCGCAATGGGGGCCGGCGTGGCTCGTCGAAGCGATCGCGCCCGGCGGGCACGCGTCCGTCGGCGGGAACACCACGTCGGCGCGCGCGTTGCTCGTGAGACCGAGCACGAGCGCGACCGTCGGGAGGGCCACTCTCACCGCCCTTCGAGCTCCTCGATCGTCTTGGGCCAGTTCTCCTTCAGCAGGCGCGAGAGCGAGCGGTCCGCGAGGAGCTTGCCGTCCGTCTGGCAGCGCGGGCAGTAGTTCGCCTCGTTCTCGGCGTACACGATCCGCTGCACCTTCGTGCCGCACACCGGGCACGGCTCGCCGAACTTGCCGTGCACCGCCATCTCGGGGCGGAACGCGGTGACCTTCCCCTTGCCGGGAAAGCCCTCGCCCGTCTCGGCGCGCAGGCGCGCGGTCCACTCGTCGAGCACCGTGAGCGTGGCCGCGTGGAGGCGCGCGATGGCCGCGTCGTCGAGCTTGTCCGTCCGCGTGACGGGCGACATCTTCGCGCGGTGCAGGATCTCGTCGGAGTAGGCGTTGCCGATGCCCGCGAAGAGCCGCGGGTCGGTGAGCGCGCGCTTGAGCGTGTGCCGCTCGCGACGCAGCGCCTCGGAGAACGCCGCGAGCGTCGAGCCCATCGGCTCGAGACCGCCGCGCGAGAACGCCGCGAGCGATGCGCGGCCGCGTGCGAGGTGCAGGCTCGCCCGCTTCTTCGTGCTCGCCTCGGTGAGCAACAGCGTCCCGTTCGGGAAGTCGATCGCGAGCAGCCCGACCTTGCCCGGCACCTTCGCGCCGGGCGCGTCGGCCCACTGGAAGCGCCCGGCGACCATGAGGTGGATCACCGCGAACAGATCGTCCTCGAGCACGAAGATCAGGCGCTTGCCGAGCCGCTCGATGCGCAGGACCTTCTTGCCGACCACGTCGGCCGGTCGCGGCTCGACCGAGCGGAGCACGAACGGGCTCGCGAGGCGGATGGCCTGGATGGGCTGCCCCACGATGCGCCGCTCGAGCGCCTCGATGTAGACGGTGAGGTCCGGTAGCTCCGGCATGCGGGCTACCTCGTCGTCACTGGACGCGCCGGTAGTAGACGTCGCCGTTCGGCCCGCCGCGGTGGTCGATCCACACCGCGTGGAACGCCGCCGTATCCGCCCACACGTGCGGATCCTGCGAGTCGCTCGCGCCCGCCGCCGAGCTGTCGAGGCGATAGTCCTGCGGCTGGAAGTTCACGCCCTGATCCAGCGAGTAGTTCGCGAACACGTCCGTGTTGCCGCTCCGCGCGTCCGACCACACGGCGGCGACCATGGAGCCGCTCGCCGCGAGATCGAAGTCGTGGCTCGCCGAGGCGCCCGGCGTCGTGCCCGTGTCGAGGCGGATCGGCGCCGCGAACGTCGCACCCGAGTCGGCGCTCCGCACCACGTAGGGGTCGGGCTGGCCGAAGCGGTAGTCGATCCATCCGACGAGCACCACGCCCGCCGCCGGCGACACGACGACCGGCTCGATGGAGTCGTGGTGCAGCGGGTCCTGATCC
>JADMIO010634760.1_pt1 | contig 10525 bp, 12 predicted proteins | sample 8958161 | NCBI WGS metagenome assembly JADMIO01 (sample SAMN16585339, study PRJNA669376) | soil metagenome | isolation source: Crop rotation soil | place: USA: Cullars Rotation, Alabama | collected 2011
GAGCCTGGCCAGCATGGCGGGCAGCACGGTTTCATCATGCTGGAGGTCGGCATCCATCACCGCCACATAGGGGGCGCTCGAGGACAGGATGCCCTCTATGCAGGCGCCCGCCAGGCCCCTGCGGCCGATCCGGCGGAGACAGCGGACGCGGGCATCCCGGGCGGCAATGGCCTTGGCGGCGGCCGCCGTCCCGTCTGGCGAGTCATCGTCGACAAAGATGGCCTCCCAGCCGATGCCGGCCAGCGCCCCGTCCAGACGGCGCACCAGTTCGGCCACATTGTCCCGCTCCTTGAAGGTGGGCAGGACAATGGAAAGCTCGAGGGGAAGCGGCGAGGCTGAGGCGAAATCGGCCATGAATGCCCTGATTTGGGGACGTTCCGGAGGTAGCGGCAGGCTTGGCGCCGGGTCAAGCAGGGCGGGAACCCGAAGGCCCAGCCATACTTATTAACAAATTGTTTTTACAGGATTTTCTCTCAATTTTTGCAGTACTGACGAAACCCGTCGGGATCTTTGCCGTTATAAAAGCATGGAGCGCGCCACAAACATTGAGATGAACCCCGATTCCGGGCCGATTTCCACGGCCTCCCAAGGGCGCGTGCTCGTCGTCGAAGATGAAATGATCGTGGCCATGCTGGTCGAGGACATGATGAGCGATCTCGGCTTCGAGATCGCCGGCGTGGCCGGACGGCTCAACGACGCGTTCCGGCATCTCGAAAAGATGGATTTCGATGTGGCGGTGCTCGACGTTTCGCTGAATGGCGAGCAGGTCTTTCCGTTCGCGCGCGCGCTTGAAGAGCGCCACATTCCCTTCGTCTTCGCCACAGCCTATGGCGCGCGCGGAATACCGTCGGAATTCGCAAAGCATCCTGTGGTGCAGAAGCCGTTCCGCGCCGAGGATCTCGCGCAGGCGATCGAAAAAATTTCCTGACGCTTCTGTCGCGCAGTGCGTCGGCAGTATCAGCAGAATGCACGAGGCCGTCGCTGGGGAACAGATTCCACAGCGACGGCCTCGTGCAAGCGATACAAGGTTTCTTAAATCACCCGCCCGTGGTCACGCGAATGAGAAATAGACGACGACACCCGCGAGGATCGCAAGCGTCAGGCTGAATCCCAGCACATAGCGGACATGGCCGAGGGTGATGCCCTGACGCGCGTCCTGGGGATTCATTACGGGGTGGCTGTCATGTGTGTCAGTGAAATGAGCCATTCTTGCCTCCTTCGTCACTCATGATTTCCGCTGCCGGATTTTCCGGCTTCGCGGTCGTTGTCGTTTCTTTTCTTCTCGAGTTCTAGTCGCGTCTCCGTCACCTGCCTGAGCGGACTATACTCGTCTTCGCTGCCGGTTTCAGCCTTTGCGCGCAAATCGCGCTCCCAGGCCTCAAGAATTTCCAGGCGCTCCTCGTCCGTGAACCGGCGATCCCGGTTAACGTCGGCGGGCATACGATAAAAACGCGCAGGGTTGATTTTGATATCCTCGATCAACTTCTTCTTAGCCATGCCCTTCGCCTTTCGGCCGCGCGCGCTGGGTCAGAGTCGACCCATGAGCGCGAGCACGAGCACGATGACAAGCACCAGTCCGAGCGTTCCGCTGGGGAAATAGCCCCACTCGCGGCTGTAGGGCCAAGCAGGCCAGGCGCCGAGAAGCAGAACCAAAAGCAAAATGACGAGGATCAATCCCATGGCAAGCATCCTTTTGACTATTGTTCCAGCAACACATGAAACGGCGTCCGGGTTCCCATTTCGCAACTGCAGAAGATTGTTCCCGCATGCAGGAACATAGGAACCGCCCGGCAGCGCAGTCGTTGCACTCCCGGACCCAACGCGGGAGCGAACAATGATCCGGACGTTAGTTTTGAGTGGCGCAGCAGCGCTTGCACTGAGCGGCTTTGCAACAACCGCAATGGCGGGTGAATCCACGCCTGCCGAAATAATCGCGACCAACCAGCTGAACGATCAACAGCTCGCGATGGCCAGAGGCATGATCTCGGAAAACACGACGATCGGCGCCAGCGGCAAGACGAATCTCGAGGAGCGCACGCTGTCCTCGTCACCGACGATGATCACGACAGCCGCACGGACGTCGGACACCGCAACACCCAACGACACGCAGCCGATGGTGATGTCGGACGCACCAGTACAGTAACGCTGATACGAATGCGCTGAGCTTTCATCCGAGCAGCGCAATGGACAAACGACCCAATCAAGGCGCTTCCTGATAAACCTCAGGGCCAAGCGTCTGAGCTGAGTGGGATGAAAAGACCGGCCCGCCGCAAGGCGAGCCGGTCTTTTAGTTTGCGACGAACCGGCTCGCCGCGAAGAAGGCTGCGCCGCAGGACAGCGAAGTGACGAAGCTGCCCCAGGCGATGTCGATCATAGCGAGATGCAGCGGCCAGACTTTCAATGTCGCCATGTTTGTCATGTCATAAGACATGTAGACGAAGAAGCCGAAGGCCGCGCCATATTTGAGCGCGGCGAGCAGACCGCCATCTCTCAGCGCCGGCGTGACGGCGAAGACCAGCATGCCCACCGGATAGAGCAAATAGAAAATGGTGGCCGGGAGATAATTCGTCTTCTCGGCCAGAAGCGGGCCGATGCCGGGATTGAAAATCGCCTTGCCCGCGTAGGACAGCCAGGCTCCGTCGAGAAGCGCCAACACCACAAGACCGGCGAGATAGGCCACGATACTGCTCATCTGCACGTCCCCTCTTTTGGCGCTTCTACGTCGCCCACAGCCGGCCGGATCACCGATGATCCGACGAAGCGCGGCCGCCGTATGCCCTTCATCACTCCAAGATGGGCATGGCATGGCGAAGATTGCGATTGTCGGTACGGGCATTTCCGGCCTGGGTGCGGCCTATCTGCTCAACCCTCACCATGAAATCACGGTTTACGAAAAGGCGGATCGCATCGGTGGCCATTCGCGCACGCTGACCGTCGATTATCAGGGCAAGAAGATACCCGTCGACACCGGCTTCATCGTCTTCAATCCGAACAATTATCCGCATCTGAGCGCGATGTTTCGCCATCTCGGCGTGAAGGTGCACAAGTCCGACATGACCTTTTCCGCCACGATCGACGATGGCTGGCTGGAATGGGGCGCGAAGAATCTCGATTCGGTCTTCGGCCAAAGGCGCAATCTCCTCAGGCCGAGGTTCAGCAAGATGGTGCGTGACGTTCTGCACTTCAATGCGAATGCGCTGGAGACGGTCGAACGCCATCCGCATCTGACGCTCGATGGCCTGATGACGCGGATGGAATTGGGTGACTGGTTCCGGCGTTATTATCTTTTGCCGATGAGCGGCGCGATCTGGAGCTGCCCGCCCTGCGAGATGATGACGTTCCCGGCGGCGACGCTGGTGCGCTTCTTCGCCAACCACCAGCTGTTGTCGGCAAGCGGCCAGCCGCAATGGTACACGGTGACGGGCGGCGCGCAGGAATATGTGAAGACGCTCACGAAAAGTTTTGCGCCGCGCATCCGGACATCCTGTGCGGCAGCGCAGGTGACGCGCCGGAACGGCAAGGTCCAGGTCCGCAGCGCGCAGGGCGACTGGCAGGAATTCGACCAGATCGTGCTGGCCGGTCATGCCAACGAGATGCTCACACTGCTCGGCGATGCATCCGCAGAAGAACGCAATCTGCTTTCCTGTTTCCGGTACCAGAAGAACCGCGCCATCCTGCATCGCGACGAAAGCGTGATGCCGCGGCGCAAACGCTGCTGGGCGAGCTGGGTCTACAGTTCGGACGGCGCATCGAACGATCCGGCCATCTCGGTCACCTACTGGATGAACCGGCTGCAGGGCATCGACGATGCATACCCGCTCTTCGTTACGCTCAACCCGCTGCGCCCCATCGATCCGGCCCGCACCTTCGACGAGCATGTCTTCGACCACCCCGTCTTCGACCATGCGGCCGTCGCCGCCCAGAGGCAGATCGCGGGACTGCAGGGTGTGCGCGGTACCTGGTTCTGCGGCGCCCATCTGCGCCATGGCTTCCATGAGGACGGCCTGTCGAGCGCCGTCGCCGTCGCCGAAAAAATGGGCATCCGCGCGCCCTGGACTGTCCAGCTGCCGGACAGCCATCCCGCGCCGGTGCGACGGCCGCAACGCACGCCTTTCGGCAATGCACCAAAAGCCGCCCTGGCCGCGGGGAACGGGTAAACAGCGGCCACGTTATGCGTTATCGTTTGGGCAGATATTGCGTACGGGGAACGGGACATGAAGCTAATTCCCGATTCATTTATTGAACGGCGCTGGCGCGAAGCACTTTCGCGCCTCGAATACGGGACGTTGGATTTCGACACGCCTTCGGGCGAGCGCATCACGGCCAAGGGACCCAAGCCCGGCCCGCATGCGCGCTTTTCGATTCACGAATGGGAAGTGCTGCGCCGGCTAATCGCGCGCGGCGATATCGGCCTTGGCGAGGATTATATCGCCGGCGCGTGGGACACCGACGATGTCGAAGAGCTCATTTCGCTCTTCCTGCTCAATCTCGACCATTTCGAGACCTTCGCGCATGGCGATTTTCTCCACCGGCTCGGCTTTGTGATTCATAATGCGCTGGTGCGGCGGAATTCCGTGGCGGGCTCAAGCCGCAACATCAAAGACCATTACGATGTCGGCAACGACTTCTATCAACTCTGGCTCGACAAGAGCATGACCTATTCCTCGGCGCTTTACGGCGGCGAGGATGCGACGCTGGAAAAAGCGCAAGCCAACAAATACGACCGGATCCTGGGAAAATTCGTTTCCCCGCGCGCCTCGGTGCTGGAGATCGGTTGCGGCTGGGGCGGCTTCGCAGAACGGGCCATGCAGAACAACCATGAGGTGACGGGCCTGACCGTCTCGCCGGCACAGCATGCCTTTGCCACGAACCGTCTGGGCGCGAAGGCGGAGATCAAGCTGCAGGATTATCGCCACGCCAAAGGCAAGTACGACATGATCGTCTCGATCGAGATGTTCGAAGCGGTCGGCGAGCATTACTGGCCGCAATATTTCCATGCCGTCGCCGAGCGCCTGCGCAACGGCGGGCGGGCGGTGATTCAGACCATCGCGATCCAGGACGAATTGTTCGCGGGCTATCGCACGCGCAGCGACTTCATCCGGCATTATGTTTTCCCCGGCGGCATGCTGCCCTCGGTACAGCGTTTCCGCGAGGAAGCCGAAAAGGCCGGGCTCAAATTCGCCAGCATCTATTCCTTCGGCAAGGATTATGCGCGCACGCTGCGCGAATGGTCCGAGCGCATGCAGGAAAGAAGCTCCGACATCGTGGCGCTCGGCCATGACCAGCCCTTTCTGCGCAACTGGCAATTCTATCTCGGCATCTGCGCGGCGACCTTTGCGGTCGAGCGGACCGATGTGGTGCAGATCGAACTTGCGCATGCGTGAGGGCCTGCGCGCGGGACTGTTCGCGCTGGCGCTTTCTTGCCTACCCGTGGTGGCGCAGGCAGCGGTCAAACCCTCCGAGATTTCGCCCATCATCAAGGCGGAAGCGGCTTATGGCGAAGGCACGCTGTTCTGGCTTTTCATTCCCGCCTATGACGCGGCGCTCTGGACCGACGCGCGCAGCTGGTCGATGGCGGAGCCTTTTGCGCTGTCCCTGCAGTACCGCATGGACTTTTCGGCCGACATGATCGTCTCGCGCACAATGAACGAAGTCCGCCATGTCGCGCCCGGGATACCGGAAGCCAAACTGCAACGCTGGCGCACCATGCTGGCGCCGCTTTTCCCGGACGTGAAGGCCGGCGACACGATCACGGCCTTCTATCAGCCGGGCAAGCCGACGCGCTTTTTCCTCAACGGCAGGCTTCTCGGCGAAGCCAAGGACCCGGGCTTTTCCGAGCCCTTCTTTTCCATCTGGCTGTCGCCGGGGACTTCGGAAAAAAGGCTGAGGCGCAAGCTCTTACGCCTCAAGTCCTGAAACGGTCTTTTCCTTGGCGGCCGGGAAGAGCAGACTTGGGGAAAATCTGGCAAAAAAAACGGGGCGGGAAACATGGATAGCGTTGCCGACTACATCATCGTGGGCGCCGGCTCGGCGGGCTGTGTACTGGCAAACCGGCTGAGCGCCGATGGACGCAACAAGGTTCTTCTGCTCGAGGCCGGCGGTGACGACCGGCCGCACAGAAATCTCTTCCAGCTTTATTCCAACGTCATGATCCATGTGCCGGTCGGCTTCACGCGCACGCTGAAAGACCCGAAGGTCAACTGGCTCTATGAGACAGAACCCGATCCGGGCACCGGCAACCGCAAACATATCTGGCCGCGGGGCAAGGTGCTGGGCGGATCCTCGTCGATCAACGGGCTTTTGTATGTGCGCGGACAACATGCCGACTACGATCTCTGGCGCCAGCTCGGCTGCGAAGGCTGGTCGTGGAGCGATGTGCTCCCCTATTTCCGCCGGAGCCAGCACCAGGAACGCGGCGCGAGCGATCTCCATGCCGAAGGCGGCCCGCTGAATGTTTCCGATCCGCGCGACAGCCATGTCGTGTCGGAAGCCGTGCTTGAAGCCTTCGACCAGGCCGGCATTCCGCACAAGGAAGACCTGAATGGCGAGAACCAGGAAGGCGCAAGCTGGTACCAGCTGACGGTGCGCAATGGCCTGCGCTGCTCGGCGGCGGTTGCCTATCTCCATCCCGCGATGCGCCGGCCCAATCTGCGCGTGGAGACGAAGGCGCTGGCCGCGCGCGTGCTGTTCGAGGGCAAGCGCGCCATCGGCGTCGAATACACAAAGGATGGCCGGACATTCCGGGCGCGGGCCAATGCCGAAGTGATCCTCTCCGGCGGGGCGATCAATTCACCGCAGCTGCTGGAATTGTCGGGCATCGGTTCGGGCGCGGTGCTGCAGAAGCAGGGCATCGCCGTCGTAAAGGAGCTTGCCGGCGTCGGCGAGAATCTCCAGGACCATTTCCGCCTCACCGTGCAGTTCCGCCTCAAGCCGCATGTCGTGTCGGTCAATGAGCTGACGCGCGGCTGGCGCTTTGCGCGCGAGATCGCACGCTATGCAACGGTGCGGCGCGGGCTGCTGACCCTGTCGTCGGCGCATATCGCGGCCTTCTGCAAATCGCGGCCGGAGCTCGAGCATCCCGACATTCAGTTTCATGTCATGCCGGGGACGATGGATCCGAAAGCCATCTACCGCATGCAGCTCGAGAGAAAGCCGGGCCTGACGCTTTCGCCCTGCCAGCTGCGCCCGGAATCGCGCGGCTGGGTGCATGTCCGGTCGGCCGATCACCGGACGCATCCGTCGATCTTCGCCAATTATCTCGACCATCAGATCGACCGCGACGCCGCCGTCGCCGGCATCCGGATCGCGCGCAATGTGGCAAGCCAGAAGCCGCTACAGCCCTTCATCGAGCACGAGCTTTACCCCGGCAGCGAGGCCCAGAGCGATGAGGCGCTGCTTGCCTATGCGCGCGACAATGGCGCCACCATCTATCACCCGGTCGGCACCTGCCAGATGGGGCATGGCGCGATGAGCGTCGTGGATCCGCAACTGCGCGTTCATGGCGTGGACGGTCTGCGCGTGGTCGATGCCTCGGTCATGCCGCGGCTTGTCTCGGGCAACACCAACGCGCCGACCATCATGATCGCGGAAAAAGCATCGGACATGATCCTTACCCGCATGCGTCAAGCAGCGTAGTGCCATATATCTGACATGTGGAATATTCGGGGACGGTATTAACGCATTCCGTAGAAAATGGCTTTCCTCTAACCTATCCTGCCTGTAGTTGAATATTTCCGAAACTTAGTTTCGTCTGGATTTGGCACGGCTCAGCCAGAGGGAAAAGCAATCTGATGGTTGATAAGCTCGCATCTGTTCGCCAGGTTCAATCGGCGCTCGGCCCTTCACATCGCGGCCCGGTCGTCATTTCCTTCGTGAATGCACCCTACCTGCAGTTGCTCGACATATGGCTGCGGCAGTCGACACGTTACCTACCCGGGAAACCGATCATTTTCTGCATGGACCTGCAGGCTTTTGAGTATTGCCGCAAGCGCGATGACGTGATCGCCATTTCTGTCTCGCAAGACGAAAGGTCCGACGCAACAGACGGGCGCGCCCGCAACCAGTTCTGGGTAGCGCGCATGGAGATTTTCCAGGGCCTGATCGGCGCGAAAATCGATTTCATTCACAGCGACCTCGACGCGTTCTGGCTGGCGCATCCGGAGAATTTGTTCGACGTGGGAAGCGCCGATCTCGCATTCTCGCGCGAATACGGCATTCCAAAAGTAAGCGTCGACCGCTGGGGATTCGCATTGTGTTGCGGCTTGTTCCTGGCGCGCGCCACGGAGGCAACGGCAAAATTCTTCGAGAAGTGGGCGGATGAAACTTCCCGCATGCAGCATGACCAGATTGCGCTTGGATTTCTTCTCGTTCGCCTTGGCGCCGAATGGAAGGAAGATGGCGGGACACGCGCGCGCGTGACCGTCGGAGACGACACGGTCGAGATTCTTGCATTCAAGGACAGCGAAATTTGCCGCGAGCATCCCATCGGCGTTCCCGCAACGACGAAAGTGGCGCACTCGTATTTTGAGCGGCCATTTTTCGTAAGCTTCCTCGATCTTTTCGATCTTGCTCTGACGAAGAACGGCGATCTTCGGACCGATCCCTCCGATCCGTCTTTTGTGGCCGACAAGCGGCACCGCCTCAAGGACCGGGAAGCCGTTGTCCTCGGCGTGCTGAACTGGGCTTGCCAGATCAAGCCTGAGCATGCGCCCTTTCAAAACCATATCGGCGCCCTGCTTACGAAGGCCGGCGCTTATGACGAGGCCGAGAAAGCGCTTTCTTTTGCCTGCCGCGCCGAACCGGACAGATTTTCCTATCGCAACGATCTTGCCAAACTCTATATGGCGAAAGGCGACACCGGATCGGCGATACGCGAACTCAAGCGCGCAGCTGCCTCACCTGGGGCGACCAGCGGCGTCTTCAAGAATCTGGCGAAATATTCCCTTTCGCGTGGAAGACCCTTCACCGCGGCGGGGGCGGTGCTTGGCGGCGTCAATGCCATCGGATTGAAGACGATCTTCGGACGCCTTGCGTTGCGCGTTCAGCGACGCGTCTAACACGCAGGTTTGCAATTGCTTTCCATTAGACACGGCGGGGTGCGAGCGCCTTGTCCTCGATGCGGATTCGCCAGGTGAGCAGCGCCGCATTGAGAATCGAGAATATGAGCGCCACGCGCCATTGACCGAAGACGAGCGGCAGGCTCGCGATCTCGCCTGCAACCGCCAGATAATTGGGATGCCGCACAAAGCGGTACGGACCCTTCACCACCAGCGGCGCGTCCAGCGTGATAATGCGCGTCGTCCAATAGGAGCCAAGTGTGGCGATTACCCAGAGCCTCAGAGCGAAGAAGCAAAAGAACAGAAGGAGGAAAACTCCGTTCAGGCTGACGGGCTCCGGCATAAGGATCAACATGGACAGTAGCCAGCTGCCATGGACGAGGATGAAGAGGGGATAATGCGCCCGGCCCGATTCCGTGGCGCCACGCGCTCGCAGAGCGCGCTCATTGCGACGTGCATGGAAAAGCTCTGCGATGCGCGAGAGCGCCACGAAGAGCAGAAGGCCGTAGGCTGCGATCATGCTTTGAGCGACAGAAAGGATGCGCTGAACCCCGGTCCCAATGCGGTGAGCAGCGTGCGTCCCTTCCGCCACTCCATGCTGTCCAGCACGAAATGCACCGTGGCTGCGCTCATATTGCCGTAATCGCGCAGCGCGTCGCGTGAGTGCCCGAGCCCGCCGGGCGCAAGCTCAAGCGCGGATTCAAGCGCATCGAGAACCTTGGCACCGCCCGGATGGCAGGCGAAGCGATCGAAATCGGACAGCGCAAGATCGCTTCGTTTCAGGAATGCATCGAACACATTGCGGAAATCCCTTTCCACCAGTTCCGGGATGCTCTGTGCAAAGCGCGCCTTGAGTCCATCTTCCTCGATATCCCAGCCCATGATGTCGAGACTGTGCGGCCAGGTATGTTCGCCTGCCGCCTCGATGGCCGGCCCGTTTCCGCGCGTCGATAGGATCGCGCCCGCCGCACCGTCGCCGAACAGGGCCGTCGCCACGATATTGCTCTTGGAAAAATCATTCTTGCGAAAAGACAGCGCACAGAGCTCGACAACCAGAAAAAGGATATTCGCGCCGGGCATGGCCGTCGCGAGATTGGCCGCCCGTGCGAGCCCCGTGACGCCACCGGCGCAACCGAGGCCAAAGATCGGCAGCCGGGCGACGTCCCGCCGGAAGCCTATCCGTTCCATCAGGAGCGCATCGAGACTGGGTGTTGCAATGCCCGTGGTCGAGACCGAGACAATGGCGTCGATGGAAGCCGGCTCCAGACCGGTCTCGTCCAGCAGGTCCCGGGTCACGCGTTCGAAGAGCGCCAGAGCGGACTCCAGATAGATGCCGTTGCGCTCTGCCCAGCCATGATCCTCCTCGTACCAGGCGAGCGGAACGGAGGAATAGCGCGTGACGATTCCCGTATTGGCGAAAACGGGCAGGAGCCGGTCGATATGCTGGCTCCCTCCGAAGAGGCGGGGGG
>JADMIO011374104.1_pt1 | contig 10525 bp, 7 predicted proteins | sample 8958161 | NCBI WGS metagenome assembly JADMIO01 (sample SAMN16585339, study PRJNA669376) | soil metagenome | isolation source: Crop rotation soil | place: USA: Cullars Rotation, Alabama | collected 2011
GGCGAGCGCCGCCCCGCGCCGCGCCAGGTCCGCCGCCGTCGGCGTGGCGCCGCCCGCCCCGGGCGTTGCGCCCGGTTCGGCCGAACCGCCCTCTGCCGGCGCGGCGGCCGGGCGCGGCGGCTCCGCCTGGGCCTGCTGACGACCGCCGTTGCGGTCCAGCCGGAAGACCGGCCCGCCGTTGTAGGTGAAGTAGACCTTCTTCTGCGTGTTCGAGATCAGGATGCGGTGGGAGAGGAAGAAGTCCGCGCCCAGCAGCATGTCGCCCTGCCCGTCGCCCAGGGCGATGTCGGCGATCCGCAGCTGGGTGTTCTTGATCTCCTCGTCGCCGATCTTGAAGCTCGCGAACGGCGCAAGATAGGTCTCCAGCCCGCCGCCGTAGGCGCCATAGGCGACCCCGCCCGAGGTGACGGCGGCGTTGTTGATCTGCACGCCCGCGTTCGCCGCCTGGCGCCGGTTGAGGAACGACACCGAGGAGCCGGAATCGATCTTCACCCGGATCGTCTGGCCGTTCACCTGCGCCTTGATCAGCACCGACTGCACGTAGCGGCCCTGGTCTTCGATGTTCACCCGCGACAGCGCCTGGCCGGCGGACCAATAGGCGAGGTTCACGTCGGCGCCGCAGTCCTTGGCCTTGAAGAACCGCATCACCCCGTTGGCGAAGTCGTACTCGACGTCGAACGGGCCCATGATGTTCTGGCCGATCACGCCCGAGACGTCCCCTCCGCCGACGCGCCCGCCGACCAGGAACTGGATGTTCTTGAAGCCCGCGCCCGCGAAGCCGAACTCATCGGCCCGCACAGCCTCCGCCGCGCGCTCGTTGCCGCCAAGGCCCCGCACCGACATCCCGAAAGGGGCCACCGACTTCTTGAGCCCGAAACGATCGGCTGCGTCGGTCGACATCACGCTGAAGAAGGCGCCCGTGTCGATCATGAACCGGGTCTCGTGCCCATTCACCGCGGCCGGCACGGTGGGCCTCAAACCCTCCATCGTCACCGGAACCTCGAGGATCTTCAGCATCTGGCAGCTCGCGGCCGACGCTGGCCCCGCCGCCACGGCCAGGCTGACGGTCGCCGCCCCGGCGGCCCAAATCGATTTCACGGTCATCGTCACCACGCCGCCCCACATGGACGCCCACACGGCGGCCAGCGCAGCACGCAGTCGCGATGGTTGCAAGCTTGGCTTGAACGCCGCGGGACGCGATCCGTCGTCGCGGCGGCGGGCGCTAGAGCTTCTGCGCCACCCACCAGTAGGCGGCGAACGCGATCGCCGCGGGCGCGCCATAGGCCCCGGCGTTCATCCACATCGAGGCGTGTCCGGGCAGCAGGCTGGTCAACCCCGCCCCGCTCGCCACCACGAAGGCGATCGCCGCGGCGAACCCGCCCATCGCTAGGATTTCGCGCGGGATCGCGATCGCGACCCCCTCCGCGCGTCGGCTCGTTGCCTGCGCCATGCCCTACTCCCCTTGCGGCGCGCCCGGCCAAGACCGGTCCCCGCGCGCCTCCCAAAGTTAAGCTTGCCTTAATCTATTGACGCCGCAAGAGGCGGATCGCCCCACCTCAGTCGTCGCGATCAGGCGCCGCACCGCTGCGCCATCCAGCCGCCGGCGGCGGCGATCGCCTTGCGCGCGGCGGAGAGCTGGCCGCCGAACACGTGCCAGACGTGGATCATCTCCGGCCAGATCTCGAGCCGTACCTCCACCCGCGCGTGGCCGGCGCGTTCGGCCAGCAGCAGGCTGTCGCCCAGCAACGCCTCCTCCGAGCCCACGTGGATCAGCATCGGCGGCAGGCCGGCGAAGTCGCCGTTCACCGGCGAGGCCAGCGGATCCTTCGGGTCCGCGTCGCCCAGGTACTCCCTGGCCATGCCGTTCAGGCCTTCCAGCGTGATCATCGGGTCGTCGCCGACCTTGGTCTGGTAGGTCGAGTGGCTCTGCGTCAGGTCGGCCCAGGGGCTGATCACGAAGAGGCCCGCCGGCAGCGGCAGGCCGTCCGCCTTCAGCTTCAGCGCCGTCGCCACGGTCAGCCCGCCGCCCGCTGAGTCCCCGGCGATGATCGTCGCCTCCGGCTCGGCGCCGTGATCCAGCATCCAGCGCCAGACGGCGACGGCGTCTTCCACGGCCGCGGGGAACTTGTGCTCCGGCCCCAGCCGGTAGTCCGCCGAGATCGCCGTCGCGCGCGCCGCCTCCGCGAGCCGGGCCACCAGCGGCCTGTGGCTGCGTGGGCTCCCCAGCAGGTAGCCGCCGCCGTGCAAGTAGAGGATCTGGCGGCCCTCGACGGCGCCGCCGGGCGCGACGCGCTCGCACTTCACCCCGTTCGCAGTCAGCGGCTCGTGCTGGCAGCCGGGCGGCAGCGAGCCCAGGTCGCCGAACCCATCCATGCCGGCGCGCCGCTCGGCCAGCGTCGGCTGCGGCCCGTCCGCCGGCGGCCGCCGCGAGGCGAGCAGCGCGCGCACGCCTGCGATCTCGGGATCCTTCCAGCTCGACATTCCCTGACCCTCGTCGCTTTTCTGGGGATAGGAGCCCGGCGGAGCGCGGCTGTCGAGGCTCACGCCACGGCGCCACATTGCGCTCGGACGCGGCGCGATTCATATCGGCCTTCAGAATCGCCTAGTTTCGAGCCGCATGTCCCCGCCTCCCGCCAAGTCCGCGGCCACCCAGGCCAACCTGTTCGACGACGCCCTGAACCCGGCGCCGGCGGCGCCGCTGGCCGAGAGCCACGAGCCGCGCCCCTCGTCGGCGAAAGGCGGCTATTCGGCCAAGGACATCGAGGTGCTGGAGGGCCTGGAGCCGGTCCGCAAGCGCCCGGGCATGTACATCGGCGGCACCGACGAGCGCTCGCTGCATCACCTGTTCGCCGAGGTGCTGGACAACGCCATGGACGAGGCCGTCGCCGGCCACGCCAAGGTGATCTCGGTCAAGCTGGCCGCCGACGGGACGCTCACCGTCATCGACGACGGCCGCGGCATCCCGGTCGACCCCCACCCGAAGCACCCCGGAAAGTCGGCGCTGGAGGTCATCATGACCGTCCTGCACTCCGGGGGGAAATTCAGCGGCAAGGCCTATGAGACCTCCGGCGGCCTGCACGGCGTCGGCGTCTCCGTCGTCAACGCGCTCTCCGAACGGGTCGAGGTCACCGCCTGGAAGGACGGCTTCGAGTGGCGCCAGGCCTTCACCCGCGGCAAGCCCATAGGGCCGATCGAGAAGCTGGGCCCCACCCGCAAGCACGGCACCGCGATCAGCTTCACGCCCGACCCGGTGATCTTCGGCGAGAACGTCGCCTTCAAGCCGGCGCGCCTCTACCGCATGGCCCGCTCCAAGGCCTACCTGTTCGGCGGTGTCGAGATCCGCTGGTCCTGCGACCCGGCCCGCATCCACGACCAGACGCCGGCCGACGCTGTCTTCCGCTTCCCCAACGGCCTGGCGGACTTCCTGGGCGAGCGGATCAAGGACATCGAGACCGTCACGCCGCAGCCCTTCGCCGGCCGCTACGAGCGCCAGGGCGAGCCCGGCAAGGTCGAGTGGGCCATCGCCTGGACGCCGGCCGGCTTCGGCGACGCCGACGGCTTCCTGCAGTCTTACTGCAACACCGTGCCCACGCCCGAGGGCGGCACGCACGAGGCCGGCCTTCGCGCGGCTTTGACCCGCGGCCTGAAGGCCTACGCCGAGCTCACCGGCGAGAAGCGCGGCGCGATCCTCACCGCCGACGACGTCATCGCCCAGGCCGGCGCGCTGGTCAGCGTGTTCATCCGCGACCCCGAGTTCCAGGGCCAGACCAAGGAGAAGCTCTCCTCGTCGGAGGCCCAGCGGCTGGTCGAGAACGCCATCCGCGACCCCTTCGACCACTGGCTGACCGCCCAGCCGAAGGCCGCCAGCGCGCTGCTCGAGTTCGTCGTCGAACGCGCCGAGGAGCGCCTGAAGCGTCGCCGCGACAAGGAGGTCGCCCGCGCCAGCGCCACCCGCAAGCTGCGCCTACCCGGCAAGCTCGCCGACTGCTCGGCCGGGGCCATCGATGGCGCCGAGATCTTCCTCGTCGAGGGCGACTCGGCCGGCGGCTCGGCCAAGCAGGCCCGCGACCGCAAGACCCAGGCGATCCTGCCCCTGCGCGGCAAGATCCTGAACGTCGCCTCCGCCAGCCTCGACAAGCTGGGCCAGAACAAGGAGCTGACCGACCTCCTGCTGGCGCTGGGCGTCCAGGGCGGCAGCAAGTTCAAGGAAGAGGACCTGCGCTACGAGCGCGTGGTGATCATGACCGACGCCGACGTCGACGGCGCCCATATCGCCAGCCTGCTCATCACCTTCTTCTACCGCACGATGCCGGACCTGATCCGCGGCGGCCGGCTCTACCTGGCGCTGCCGCCGCTCTATCGCCTGAGCCACGGCGGCAAGTCGATGTACGCCCGCGACGACGCCCACCGCGACGAGCTCCTGGCCACCGAGTTCAAGGGCAAGAAGCCGGACATCAGCCGCTTCAAGGGCCTGGGCGAGATGATGCCCGCGCAGCTGAAGGAGACCACCATGGATCCTTCCAAGCGAACGCTGGCCCGGGTCACCCTGCCCCGCGCCGAAGAGTCGGTGGAATCCCTCGTCGAGGCCCTGATGGGCCGCAAGCCCGAGCTGCGCTTCCAGTTCATTCAAGAGAACGCCGAATTCGCCCAGGCCGACCTGGACGTCTGAGGCTTCCACCCTGCAATCTCCGCGAAAGAACCGGTGGGCAGGCTTGCCCGCAGACCAAAGAACGCTCGGGGGAAACGTGAGGCTGACATCGATCCTGGCCGCGCTAGCGGCCGCCTGCGCTATCGCCGCGCCGCTCGCCGCCCACGCGCAGACCGCATCGCCGGTCGCCGGCGAGCAGGTGTTCATGACCCGCTGCAAGGGCTGCCACGACCCCAACATCGACCGCGCGCCGTCGAAGGCGACGCTGGCCACCTACCCGGCCGCCCAGATCGTCGACGCCCTGACCAACGGCGTCATGAAGCCGATGGCCGCGGGCCTCTCCGACGACGACAAGGCCGCCGTCGCCGCCTACCTCACCGGCGCGCCGGCCGCGCCGCAGGCGCAAGCCGCACCGCGCCCGCCGCCCGGCCGCGGCGCGCCGGCGGCGCCCGTCGGCGTCGACGTGAAGTGCGCGACCAATCCGCCGATCAAGGCCACCGGCTCCGACTGGACCAGCGTGGGCCTGGAGACCGGCCACCGCTTCCAGGCCCGGCCCGGCCTCACCGTCGCCGACGTGCCGAAGCTGAAGGTGAAGTGGGCCTTCGCCATGTCCGGCGGCTCGATGCCAACGGTCATCGGCGACTGGCTGTTCATCGCCAACCGCACCGGCAAGTTCTATGCGCTGGACGCCAACACCGGCTGCGTGCGCTGGGTGATCGAGAACGCCACCGCCCGCACGACCCCGCAGATCGTCCAGTCGTCCGTCTCCCCCAGCGGCTGGCTGACGGTCATCGGCGCGCGCAACCGCACCGCCCACGCCATCGACGCGCAGACCGGCAAGGAGCTTTGGGTGTCCGTCGAGCTCGACCACAACCCCGTGGCCGGCATCACGGGTTCGCCCCTGATCGTCGGCGACAAGGTCTTCGTGCCCACCACGTCCGGAGAAGAAGGCGCCGGGCGCCAGGCCAACTACGCCTGCTGCACCTTCCGAGGGTCGCTGAACGCGCTCGACCTGAAGACCGGCAAGGTCCTCTGGCAGACCTTCGTCATCACCGAGCCGCTGCATCCCATCCGCAAGAACTCGGCCGGGACCCAGCTGCAGGGCCCCGCCGGCGCGGCGATCTGGTCGGCGCCGACCTATGACGCCAAGCGCAACCTGGTCTACGTCGCCACCGGCGACAGCTACACCGAGGCCGACACCAAGGGCGCCGACGCCATCGTCGCCATCGACGCCACGACCGGCAAGATCCGCTGGTCGAACCAGGTCACCGAGGCCGACAACTTCCTCGTCGGCTGCAACGCGCCCACCAAGCCGGTCAACTGCCCGACGCCCGACGGGCCGGACTGGGACTTCGGCGCCTCGCCGATCCTGTTCCACCTGAAGTCGGGCAAGGACATCGTCCTCTCCGGCCAGAAGTCCGGCGTCGTCTACGGCATGGACCCCGACAAAGGCACGACCCTGTGGTCCACCCGCGTCGGCTCCGGCTCCTCGCTGGGCGGCATCGAGTGGGGCATGGCCGCCGACGGGCAGCGCCTCTACGTCGCCAACGCCGATACCGTCAACGTGCTGGAGGAGAACCTGAAGGTGCTGGGCCGCACCAACCTCGGCGCGCCCATCGGCCCGGCCAAGCCCGGCCTTTCCGCGCTCGACCCGGCCACCGGCAAGGTGATCTGGAGCGTGCCCGCCCCGCACGCGCCCTGCCACTACGCCGGCGATCGCTCCCGCGACCGCGGCGGCGGCGCCTGCAGCCGCGCCCAGTCCCAGGCGCCCTCGGCCATGCCCGGCGTGGTCTTCTCCGGCACCATGGACGGCTGGTTCCGCGCCTACGACGCGGCCACCGGCAAGGTGATCTGGGCGGACAGCACGACCGACCGCACCTACGACACCGTCAACCAGGTCAAGGCCCAGCCGGGCGGCTCGATGGATGGCCTCGGCGCCGCCATCGCCGGCGGCCGCGTGTTCGTGATGAGCGGTTTCAACGGCGCGGCCAACACCGGCGGCAACGGGACCAACGTCCTCCTGGCCTACACGGTCGACGGGAGATAGGGCTACGCTCCGGCCGCTCCCGCCCTCGCAGGAGCGCGAGGAGCCGCCGGTGGCCAAACCCGCCCGCCCGAAGACACTCGTCACCCGCTGCGCCATCGCCGGCGGGGGGCCGGCGGGCGTCATGCTGGGCTACCTGCTGGCCCGCGCCGGCGTCGACGTGGTGGTGCTGGAGAAGCACGCCGACTTCTTCCGCGACTTCCGGGGCGACACCGTCCATCCGTCCACGCTGGAAGTGATGGCCGAGCTCGGCCTGCTCGAGCGGTTCCTGAAGCGCCCGCACCAGGAGATGCGCACCGTCGGCGGCCAGGTGGACGGGCGCATCTACCAGATCGCCGACTTCACGCGCCTGCCCGTGCGCTGCCCCTACATCGCCTTCATGCCGCAGTGGGACTTCCTGGACTTCCTCGCCCAGGAGGGCCGCAAGCTGCCGGCCTTCCGCCTGCTCATGGAGACCGAGGCCGAGGGGCTGATCGAGCGCGACGGCCGCATCGCCGGTCTGACGGCCCGCACGCCCAAGGGCCCGCTGGAGATCGCCGCCGACCTCGTCGTCGGCGCCGACGGCCGCGATTCCGTCATCCGCCGGGAGGCAGGCCTCGAGACCCGCGACCTTGCCGTGCCCATCGACGCGCTGTGGATCGCGGTCTCGCGGCGGCCGGACGATCCGGCGGCGGCCCTCGGTCGCATCGCCCATGGCCGCCTGCTGGTCACCATCGACCGCGGCGACTACTGGCAGTGCGCTTTCCTGATCCGCAAGGGCGCCCTCACCGCCATCCGCGAAAAGGGCCTGCCGGCCCTACGCGACGAGATCGCCATCGCCGCGCCCTTCCTGAAGGACCGCCTCTCCGAGATCCGCCGTTGGGACCAGGTGAAGCTGCTGACCGTGCGCCTGGAGCGCCTCGTCCGCTGGAGCCGCCCCGGCCTCATCTGCATCGGCGACGCCGCGCACGCCATGTCGCCGGTCGCCGGCGTCGGCATCAACCTCGCCGTCCAGGACGCCGTCGCCGCCGCCAACCGCCTGGCCGGACCGCTGCGCCAGGGCGCGCCCACGCCGGCCCAACTCGACGACGTCCAGCGCCGCCGCGAATGGCCCACGAAGGTGATCCAGGGCTTCCAGGCCTTCGCCCACGACAAGGTGCTGTCGCGCCTGCTGGGCGTCGACCGGCCGGTCGACCCCTGGCCGCTGAAGCTCCTCGACGCGATCCCGCCGCTGCGCGCCCTGCCGGCCCGCTTCGTGGGCCTGGGCCCGCGGCCCGAGCACATCTCGCCCGGGCTCGCGCGCCTTTTCGAAACAGCGCCCTAGGCCGGTTTCCTGAACTTCAGCACGTACTGGTCGGTCTTCAGCTTCAGGTCGAACACGGGCTTGGAGTGGTCGTCGCTGGTCCGGTGCAGGACGTCGCTCTCGCCCTCCAGCTTGAACCCGGCCGCCGTCACCTCCTTCACCACCGTCGACTTCTCGATCCGATGCAGGTCGGCGACCTTCGAGGCACCCGCGCCGGCGGCCGTGTCGTGGTCGTTGATGATGTAGAGCCCGCCCGGCTTCAGCGAGTCGTAGACGTGCTTGTTGAACGCCGCCATGTCGACCACGCCGTACTTGGCCACATGCAGGTCGTGGTAGTTCAGCGTCGTCCAGAAGACGTCCACCTTCTCCGGCAGCTTGAAGTCGCCGAACGGCGAGACGTCGACGCTGGCGTTGGCGTGGCCCTCGATCGCCTTCTTGTCGGCGTCGACGTTGCCCTGGCCCCAGCGGCTGGTTTCCAGCGCATAGACCTTGCCCTTCTCGCCCACCACGCCCAGCAGCATGCGGGTGTAGTAGCCCCCGCCGGGCAGGAACTCGGCCACGTGCTGGCCCGGCTTCACGCCGGAAAACGCCAGCACCTCGCCGGGCTTGCGCAGTTCGTCCAGCGCCCGTTCGTCGGCCGGCCGGCTCGTGTCGGCCACCGCCTTCATGTCATAGGCCGGCACCGTCAGCGCCGCGCCCGCCATCAGCGGCGCAGCCAGGCCTGCCGCAACCGCGGCGGCCGTCATGCGAAGTCTCATCGCGTGTGCTCCCTTGCGCCCCCAGAGGCGCCATGGGGCCACGCTTCCGCCCGGCCCGGGCCGGCGTCAACGCCGCCGCCGCGACGGATGCGACGACCGGCGCCGGCGATGAGACGGGCCGCGTCAGTTCGTCAGCACCCGTCCGGGATGGGCGAACACCTCGAAGCCGTCCGCCCGCGTCACCGCCACCAAGGTCAGGCCCGCCGCATCCGCCTGCCGGACCGCCAGCGCCGTCGGCGCCGAGACCGCGCACACCACCGGCGCGCCCAGCACCGCGGCCTTCTGCACCATCTCCACCGACACGCGGCTGGTCAGCAGCAGCACCTGGCCGCGCACCTCCGCCCGCGCCGCCGCCCCGACCAGCTTGTCCAGCGCGTTGTGCCGGCCCACGTCCTCGCGCACGACCAGCGCCGCGTCGGGGCTCCAGAGCGCGGCGGCATGCACCGCCCGCGTCGCCTGCCCGATCGCCTGCGCCCGCTCCAGCGCCGCCATCGCCGCCGTCAGCGTCGCGGCCGCCACCCGCACGCCGTCGTCGCCGGCCAGCCGCCGCGCCGGCCGCACCGCCTCGGCCAGGCTTTCGACCCCGCACAGGCCGCAGCCGGTTGGCCCGACCATGCGCCGCCGGCGCTCGGCGAGCTGCGCGCCGCGCCCATGCGCCAGCCACATCCGCACTTCGCAGCCGTCCTCGCCCTCGGCCACCTCCAGCCCGGCGATCTCGTCCGGCCGCTCGACGATCCCCTCGGTCAGGCTGAAGCCGAGCCCGAAGTCCTCCAGGTCGGCGGGCGTGGCCATCATCACCGCCGTGGTCGAGCCGTCGTGGACCAGCGCCACTGGCGTCTCTTCGGCCAGCGCGCGCTCGCTCTGGCTCGGCCCGTCGGCCGCGCGCCAGCGCAGCCCTGGCCAGATCACCGTCGTCGCAGGCATCATGGGCGGAACCTTTCCCATTGCGTCGGGCATAGATACGCCATGACCGACAGTTCCAAGCATCCTCGGATCGCGCCCTACAAAGGCCCCGCCGGCGGCTACGGCTCGGCGAAGTCGGTCGCCGAGATCCTGCTGCGCGAAGGCGTGCCCGTCGAAGGGACCGAGCTGATCTTCAAGCAGAACAAGGCGTCGGGCTTCATGTGCGTCAGCTGCGCATGGGGCAAGCCCGGCCAGCCGCACCCGATCGAGGCCTGCGAGAACGGCATCAAGGCCACCGCCTGGGAGACCACCCACAAGAAGGTCGATCCGGCCTTCTTCGAGAAGCACACGCTGGCCGAGCTGGAGACCTGGCCCGACCACCGGCTGGAGGAAGCCGGCCGGCTCGTGGAGCCCATGCGCTGGGACGCGCAGAGCGACAGATACGCCCCCGTCTCCTGGGAGGAGGCCTTCGCCGCGATCGGGCAGGAGCTGAAGGCGCTCTCGGCCACCCCGGACGCCGCGGTCTTCTACACCAGCGGCCGCGCCAGCCTCGAGGCGAGCTACATGTACCAGCTGCTGGCCCGGCTCTACGGCACCAACAACCTGCCCGACAGCTCCAACATGTGCCACGAGAGCACGTCGGTGGCGCTGCCGCAGTCGATCGGAGTCTCGGTCGGCACGATCACCTTGCAGGACTTCGAGACCACCGACCTCATCGTCTACGTCGCGCATAATCCGGGCACGTCGTCCCCGCGCATCCTGCACCAGTTGCAGGCGGCGGTGCGGCGCGGCGCGAAGATCGTCGGGATCAATCCGCTGCGCGAGCGGGGCCTGGCTTTCCAGCACATTGGGATCCTAAGCTTAGAATTCCACGTGGACAAGTTGTCGCG
>JADMIO011837361.1_pt1 | contig 10524 bp, 4 predicted proteins | sample 8958161 | NCBI WGS metagenome assembly JADMIO01 (sample SAMN16585339, study PRJNA669376) | soil metagenome | isolation source: Crop rotation soil | place: USA: Cullars Rotation, Alabama | collected 2011
CTTTCCCCGCGCTGCGGGAGTCAGCGCTGCGCGCCGCGGGAGTCGGCGAGGCCGCAGTGGAAACGGCGCCTCGCGCCGTGGCCGCGGCGTCGCGCCCGTCGCGCGCCAATGCGTCGCCTTGCCGAAGCTGCCCGGACTTGTTAGTCCTACCCGACTTTTCCACGCCCCCGACGGCGGTCGGCGGCGATGCGCCCCGCTCCGGGACCGGGGCGGGCACTCGGTCGGGAGACCCGAAGCACTTCCATGACGACCTCGATGCATTCGAAAGATCCGTGGCAGGAGATGCTCAAGCGGTTCAACGAGGCGGCGCGCCGCCTCGACCTCGACGAGGGCGTCTGGAAGATCCTGAGCGAGCCCGACCTCGAGCTCAAGGTCTCGATCCCGGTCGTCATGGACCACGGAAAGCTCGAGGTCTTCACCGGCTACCGCGTCCAGCACAGTCGCGCGATGGGCCCGTGCAAGGGCGGCATCCGCTACGACATGGGCGTCACGCTGAGCGAGGTGAAGGCCCTCGCCGCGTGGATGACCTGGAAGTGCGCCGTCGTGAACCTGCCGTTCGGCGGCGCGAAGGGAGGCGTGATCTGCGACCCGAGCCGCCTCTCGCACCGCGAGAAGGAGGTCCTGACGCGCCGCTACACCGCCGCGATCAGCGACATCATCGGCCCCGACCGCGACGTCCCCGCGCCCGACGTCGGCACGAATGAACAGATCATGGCGTGGGTGATGGACACCTACTCCATGCACCACAAGGAGACGGCGGCGGCCGTCGTGACGGGCAAGCCGCTGCTGCTCGGCGGATCGCGCGGGCGCGCCGATGCGACCGGCCGCGGCATCTTCGACATCCTGCAGCACGCGGCGCACCGCTACCACCTCGACCTGCGCAACTCGCGCGTGATCATCCAGGGCTTCGGAAACGTCGGCAGCACCGCCGCGCGCTACTTCCACGAGGCCGGCATCAAGGTCGTCGGCCTCTCGGACGTCCGCGGCGCGATCTACAACAAGGACGGCATCGACATCGCGAAGCTGCGCGAGTACGTCGCGAAGAACCGCTTCGTGACCGGCTTCGCCGGCGCCGAGGCGATCGACGCGAAGGAGCTCCTCGTCCAGCCGTGCGACGTGCTCGTGCCGGCCGCGATCGAGAACCAGATCACCGAGCAGAACGCCGAGCGCATCCAGGCGAAGCTCATCATCGAGGGCGCCAACGGCCCGACGACCGACGAGGCCGACCGCATCCTCGAGAAGAAGGGCGTGCACATCGTCCCCGACATCCTCGCCAACGCGGGCGGCGTGACGGTCAGCTACTTCGAGTGGGTCCAGGACCGCGCCGGCTTCTTCTGGCCGGAGTCCGAAGTCAACCAGCGTCTCGACGAGGTGATGCATCGCGCCTTCATCGAAGTGGCCGACATGGCCGAGAAGAACCAGGTGTCGCTGCGGATCGGGGCGTACATGCTCGCGATCGATCGCGTGGCGCAAGTCCACAAGCTGCGAGGGATCTACGCCTAGTCGGTCGTCCCGGCCGTACGAAGTGTCCGTGCCATGAGCCAGGCCCGCATCCGCAACATCGCGATCATCGCGCACGTCGATCACGGCAAGACCACGCTCGTCGATCGGCTGCTCCAGGCCGCCGGTGCGTTCAAGGTCCACAAGGGCGGCCCGACCGAGCGCCTGATGGACACCAACGACCAGGAGCGCGAGCGCGGGATCACGATCCTCGCGAAGAACACCGCCATCCAGTGGGGCGGGACGAAGATCAACATCATCGACACGCCCGGCCACTCGGACTTCGGCGGCGAGGTCGAGCGCGTGCTCTCGATGGCCGACGGCTGCCTGCTGCTGGTCGACGCGGCCGAAGGCCCGATGCCGCAGACGCGCTTCGTGCTGAAGAAGGCGATGGAGCGCGGCCTGAAGCCGGTCGTCGTGATCAACAAGATCGACCGCCCCGACCAGCGCTGCCGGCAGGTGCTCGACGAGGTCTTCGACCTCTTCTGCGAGCTGACGCACGACGACGAGCTCCTGGACTTCCCGACGATCTGGGCATCGGGCCGCGAGGGCTTCGCGCGCCGCGAGCCCGACGACGGCAACACCGACATGACGCCGCTCTTCCAGGCGATCCTGGAGCGGATCCCCGCGCCGGCCGAGCGGGACGACGAGCCGCTGCAGTTCCAGGTCTCCCTGATCGACCACAGCGAGTTCGTGGGCCGGATCGGCATCGGCCGCGTCTTCGCCGGCACGCTCTCGCTGAACCAGCCGATCGCGATCGTCAAGCGCGACGGCCGGACCATCAAGTCGCGCATCCAGGAGCTCTTCACCTTCGAGAGCATGGAGCGCGTGCGCACCGACCGCGTGCGCTGCGGCGACATCGCCGCGGTGGTCGCCACCGACCACGATCTCGAGATCTCCGACACGATCTGCGACCCCGACAACGTCCGCGCGCTCCCCGCCATCGCGGTGGAGGAGCCGACGATGTCGATGATCCTCTACGTCAACGACTCGCCCTTCGCCGGCCGCGAGGGCACGTTCGTGACGTCGCGCCATCTCGGCGAGCGGCTCGAGCGCGAGCTGCGCAGCAACGTCGCCCTCCGCGTCGAACGGACCGAGACGTCCGACGCGTGGAAGATCAGCGGCCGCGGCGTGCTCCATCTGGGCGTCTTCCTCGAGACGATGCGCCGCGAGGGCTACGAGTTCGCCGTCGGCAAGCCGCGCGTGATCACGCATGAGGTGAACGGCGAAAAGCACGAGCCGATCGAGATGCTGATCGTCGACGTGCGCACGCCCTACGTGGGGCGCGTGATCGAGCTGGTCGGCACGCGTCGCGGCGAGGTCCAGAAGATGGAGGCGACCGGCGACACGACGCACGTCGAGATCGAGATCCCGGCGCGCGGCCTCGTCGGACTTCGCACGAAGCTCCTGACGGCGACGACCGGCGAGGCCGTGATGCACCACACCTTCGTCGGTTACAAGCCGTGGAAGGGCCCGATCGGCGAGCGCCAGGGCGGCGTCCAGATCGCCGTCGAGGGCGGCAAGGTCGGCACGTACGCGCTCGACGCGCTGCAGGACCGCGGCCTCTTCTTCGTCGGCGCGGGCGACGAGGTCTACGTCGGCCAGATCGTCGGCGAGCACTGCCGCGGCATCGACATCACCGTCAATCCCACGAAGACGAAGAAGCTCTCGAACATGCGCGCGTCGGGCTCCGATCGGAAGCTCGTCGTCGCGCCGCCGAAGATCCTCTCGCTCGAAGAGTGCCTCGAGTACATCGAGGACGACGAGCTCGTCGAGGTCACGCCGAAGTCTCTGCGCATGAGAAAGATCCTGCTCGACGAGAAGGACCGCAAACGGGCTCGCTTCGCGGCGGAGGCGGCGGAGGAGAGCGACCGGGCGCTCAAGGAGCAGCGCGGGTCCTAGGAGCGTCGCGCGGCAGCTGCCGGCGGACGTCGCCTGGACGCTCGCGCCGCGCCGTGGTCCGAGAGGCTCGCGCCGCGATCGGGCCGCCGTCGAAGACCCCATTCATCTGGGAAGGGGGCGACGGCGGCCTCTCAGCACGGCGCCAACTCGAGAGCGGCTGACCTCAGCTGAGACAGTGGTTGATGGCGCCGCGCAGACGCTCGCGACGCGACCTCTCGGCCCACGTCGATTGAGCACCGTTCGAGTGCGACGTCCGTCGGGAGCTACCGAGCGACGTTCCCGGACGCGAGTGATGGGACGCGGTGACGTTCCTCCGGCGGCCCCGCGCTCAGCTTGCGAGAGATGAGACGCGATGCGCGCGATGACGGGTTGCGGGTGGTGCGTTCAGCTCGAGGTCGCTGCAACGATCGGGATGTCGACCTGCGGCGGCGGTCCGAGTTCGAGGGACGTCAGCGGTGAAGGAGGGTCACGACGAGGTCCGTCGATTCGCCGGGGCGAACTTCGGTGTCGACGGTCTTCGAGAAGAAGCCGCCGGCGCTGAACGAGAGGTGGTAGCGGCCGGGTGGGGGTGAGGGCGTCACGAAGCAGCCGTCCGCGAACGTGTGGTCGGGCGAGTAGCTGGCGGAGTTCGCTTCGACCCGCGCGAAGCTGATCGGCAGGTTCTGGCCTCCGAGGTTCGAGAGGACGAGCGAGGCGGAGATGCCGTTGCCTTCCGGGTCGACGACGCGGACTTGGATGCGGCCGGTCGGGTGCACGTCGAGGGACACCTCGGAGCGAACGGGCTCGGCGAGCGTCACGTCGAGCGACTGCTCCTCGAAGAAGCCGCCGGTGCCGTAGACGCCGGCGCCGGGACGGACGAGGAGTCGATACGTTCCGAGCGGCACGTCGGTCAGCGAGAACGTGCCGTCTTCGGAGTCGAAGTTGCGCTCGATCGCGTCGGCTTCGCCGGTCGACGGGACGGCACGAAGCCAGGCGCGAGTTACCTTGGCGCCTGTTGCGTCGTGGAGATGGAGGGCGATCGAGGCGCGCGGGCGGCGTGGCTCGAGCTCGATTACGAAGCGACGGTCAACGTCGCCCTTGTCGAGGTGGAACGGCGGCGACGACGATTCCACGTCGGACCGGTCGTGGACCCAGAGTTGGTAGCGGCCGGAATCACGGCCGAGGAATTCGAAGTCGCCGTTTGCGTCGGTTCGCCCCCCGAGGTCGCTCGTGTCGCCTTCCAGCGACGTTCCCTGGATCGTCAACGCCGCCTGCGAGACTGGCGCGCCGCGAAGGGTGACGTGGAGTCGGACGAGGGCGAGCGGATCGACGATCTCGACGTCGTGTGCCGGCGCGGTGATCGGAGTCGCAGTCACGAACCGGTCGTTCGTGACGACCGGATGGACCGCCGCCGTGCCGCGACCGGCGACGGCGACGAGCCAGCCACCCGGCTTCAGTCCCGTGAGCCGGAACGCGCCTTCGTCATCGCAGGTCGCATGGCGTTCGATCTCGAAAACGGGCGCCCGCTCGTCCGATGAGCGCACGACGCTGATCATCTCCCCCGTCATCACGGTCGTGCCGGCGGCGGGGGGCGCCGGAGGAGGATCCGGTTCGCGCGGCGCGGGCCACGCCGTCACGATGGCGGCCGGTTCCGGATCTCCGGACGCGCCGAACACGCGTCCTTCGATCGTCGCTCCTTGTCGCATCACGATGTCGGCGAGCGCCGTGTCGGCGCCGGGCGTGCACTCGGCGAGGACGCTCGTCGGCGTGAGATCCTGCAGCGGCGCCGGCGGCGGCTGCTCGACGCCGTCCTTGACGGTCTGGGCGGCCCATGCGCGGAGCGACGTCCTGCCGACGGAGGCCGACTCGAGGCGGTAGCGGCCGAAGGAATCCGTCGTGGCGTCCTGCCGTTCGGCGCCTCCGGAGTCCGCATCCCACGCGACGGTGACGCCCCCGAGCGCGTTGCCGCGCTCGTCGACCACGCGGCCGTGCACGTGAGCGGACGGGCGCGTCTTCAACTCGACGTGGAAGGAGAAGGGCGGCGCGTGGGCGGCGCCGGTCGCGTCGAGCACGTCGACGTACTGCTCCACGTCCACGTAGTCCGGATCCTCGGCGCAGACCTTGAGCCCGCGCCAGTGCATCGCGCGCCCCTCCTTCGCGCTCAGCGCCGAGAGCGCGTCACGGCACTCGAGCGGCAGCGCGATCGAGAATCGTCCGTCGGCGAACTCATCGTGCGCGTCGAGTCTTGCGGAATAGGAGGGAGGGTCGTCGTCGCTCCACGGGCTGACGACCAGCGTCGCGCGGATCGATCCGGTCCACGGAATCGCGGGATCGAGGCCGTGTAGCACGCCTTCGAGACGCCAGCCGGGCGCGGCGTCCGACTCCGCCGCGGAAGACGTCGCCGCGGTGGAAGCCGCGACGGCGGGCGGCAGCTCCTTTCGCCGTGCGGTGGCGTCGGCCATGGCGGGAGGGGGCGGCGCGAGGGCCGGCGTCTCGTTCGGCATCGAGGTCGAGGCGATTCGAAGTCGTTCCGGCGCTCGAAGACTCCACGAAACGACCGCGACTCCCGCGGCGAGCGCGACGAGCAGGGCCGCGGCGACCTTCGTGGAAGCGATTTTCACGAGGAGACCTCCCAGGAGCGCGGACGAGGTGCCGGCGACTGCGAGCGCCGGCGGGCGCGACCATTGAATCAGGACGGCCATCCAGCTCGCGCGCGAGCCGCGGTGCTCGGCATCGAGCCGCGCGCGCAACTCGTCGAGGCCGCGCTTGATCCGGCTCCGGACCGTGGCGTCCGGAACGTTTTCCCGCCGCGCGATCTCGGAGGGCTCGAGTCCGTCGAGGTAGCGACGGAGGAGCGTGGTGCGTTGCGGTTCGGGCAGCGCGTCGACCAGCGCGAGCACCCGGCGCAGCAGGTCGAAGCGCTCCGCGACGGCCGCGGGATCGTCGCGATCGGACGTGAGCACGGATCCGGGGCGGCTCGCGACGATCTGCTCGCGCGCGTCGCGACGAAGCTCGGCGCGACGGTGTTCGCGCGCCACGTTCTTCAGGAGACCCGAGAGCCACGATCGCAGCGAGAACTCCGAGCGCGCGGGCTTCACGAGCGCACGGAGCCACGTCTCCTGCACGACGTCCTCGGCGTCGGCGGCACCGGCGACGAGGTCGCGCGCGAGGCGCTTCAGGTGCGCGCCCTCGACCAACACCGACTCGGGATCGAACGTCGCCATCGTCACGTCCTCGCGACGAAGCATGGCCGCCGAACGCGGGGGCGTTGCGAGGAAGGCCGGCCATTCTGCGCGGCGAAGCACGAAACCGGCAGGCGGCGGGAACGGCAGGCGGCGAGGACCGCGCGCCGGCGAACCACGAGGGGTGGTCGGCCGCGCGGCTCAGCCCCTCGCGCGATCCTGCTCGAGCTGCTCCCAGCGTGCGTAGAGCGCGGTGATCTGTCGCGTCAGTTCGTTGCGCCGCGTGTGCAGGGGAGTGAGGTCGCGAGGGGAGCGGTAGAGCTCCGGGTCGGCGAATTGGGCGTCGAGGGCGGCGGCTTCGGACTCGAGGGCGGCGAGTTGCTCCGGGATCGCGTCGTATTCCTTCTGTTCCTTGAAGGAGAGCTTGCGGCGCGCGGGCTTGGCGGCGGCGTCGGTCGATTTCGTGGTGGTGGGCGTCGGCTTCTCGGGCTTCCACGCGGACGCGGACTTCGCGGGAGGTGTCGCGGCGGCTTCCTTGGCGGCGGCGGCGCGTTCGGCGGCGATGCGGGCGAGGAGGGTCGAGAGGTCGCCCTCGTGCACTCGTGCGTGGCCTTCGCCGTCGAGATGCAGGATGTGGGTCGCGACGCGGTCGAGGAACCAGCGGTCGTGGCTGACGATCAGCGCGGAGCCGGCGAAGGCGCAGAGCGCCTCTTCGAGGGTCCGCAGCGTCTCGAGGTCGAGGTCGTTCGTCGGCTCGTCGAGGACGATCACGTTGCCGCCCTGGATCAGGAGCTTCGCGAGGAGGACGCGATTGCGCTCGCCGCCGGAGAGGTCGGCGACCTTGGTCCACTTGCGCGGGCCGGGGAAGAGGAAGCGGTCGAGGAAGCTCTCGACGCGCTGCGACTGGCCGCCGACCTTCACGTGCTCCTGGTCGGCGCGTGCGACCTCGTCCACGACGCTGTTCGTCGGATCGAGGCCGCGGCGCTGCTGGTCGATCGCGGCGAACTTGACGGTGTCGCCGACGGCGCGCGACGGCGGCTCGGGCGCGCGCGGACCCTGGGCCGTTTCGGCGGCGGTTGCGGAGGTGGATCGGGCGGCGGCGTCCGGCGCGAGCTCGCCGGTGCAGAGCGCGAGGAAGGTCGACTTGCCGGCGCCGTTCGGGCCGACGATGCCGAGGCGCATGCCGGCGCGGAGCTCGAAGTCGATCGGGGGCACGACGACGCGGTCGCCGTACGACTTCGTGATCTGGTGCAGCACGAGGACCTTCGTGCCGAGGCGCGGACCGGGCGGCAGCTGGAAGGAGACGGTGCCGAGCGGCGCGTCGCCGACGTCCGCGACGAGCGCCTCGTAACGCGCCATGCGCGAGCGCGACTTCTTGAGCCGCGCCGGCGGGCCCTTGCGCGCCCACGCCGTCTCGCGCCGCAGCAGCATCTTGCGCTCGTGCGCCGCGTTGCCCGCGGCGTGTTCGAGCTGCGCCTTCTTCACGAGGTACTGCGAGTAGCCGCCGTCGTACTCGGTCAGGCGGCCGTGCTCCAGCTCGACGATGCGGTCGACGATGCGATCGAGGAAGTAGCGGTCGTGGGTGACGAGCAGCAACGGGACCTTCGACTCGAGGAGCCGATCCTCGAGCCAGTCGGTCACGAGCGCGTCGAGATGGTTCGTCGGCTCGTCCAGCAGCAGGAGGTCGGGCGCGCCGATCAGCAGGCGCGCGAGCGCGACGCGCCGCCGCTCGCCGCCGGAGAGCGTCCCGCAGATCGCCTCGACGTCGCGCAGTCCGAGCGAGTGGACCATCTCCTCGACGCGGTGCTCGACGTCGTGACCGCCGAGCGTCTCGAGCTCCTGTTCGAAGCGCGCCTGCTTCGCGAGGATCGACTCGAGCTTGTCCGCGTCGGCGGCGACGTCGTCGCTCTCGAGCAGCCGATGGACCTTCTCGAGCTCCGCCAGCACCCGTTCGCGTCCTTCGAGCCCGAGTCGGACCGCGTCGCGCGCCGACAGCGACAGGTCGAGCTTCGGCTCCTGCTCGAGCCAGCCGAGCTTCAGGTCGCGCCGCGCGATGCGTTCGCCGTGATCGGGCGCCTCGACGCCGGCGAGGATCCGCAACATCGTGGTCTTGCCCGACCCGTTGCGACCGAGCAGCCCGACGCGCTCGCCCTCGTGGATCGCGAAGTCCACGTCGTGGAGCACCGGCCGGAAGTCGTAGCTCTTCCCGACGTCCTTCAGCGCGAGGAGCGACATGGATCTCGAAGCGCGGCGGGCGGCGGCGAGGTCACTTGGGAGAGCTCGCCGGCGGCCGGCAGAAGTCCATCGCGACCAGCGCGTAGCTCGACGCGAGGACCGGGAACTCCTCCATCCAGCGGGCGGACTTGTTGTTGGTCCAGAAGCCCTCGTTCATCGAGGTCGAGACGAGCTTGCGCAGCAGTTCCTCGCGCCAGTCGTGCTCGACGCCGTCGGGCGTCTTGAGCGTCTTCACGCCGGCCGCATCGAGCGCCTTCGCCATCGTGAACCAGTAGTAGAAGAGGCCCTGGTACTGCGCGCCGGGACTCTCCTTCGGGTCGAAGCCGGGGTTCACGTCGACCGACCAGTTCCTCTCGATCCAGCGCAGCGCCGACTGCACGCGCGGGTCGTCCATCTTCAGTCCCGCGAAGAGGTAGCACTTGAGCAGCGCGTACGTCATCGAGCCGTAGCTGCGCGACGTGAACGTACCGTCGCCGTTGTCGATGAGGCCGGCCTTGCTCTCGCCCGGCGCGTAGCCGGAGCCGCCGTCGGTGCCGGAGCGCACCCTCTGTCCGTCCTCGCGCTCGACGAGCGTCGGATTGAACTCGGGATTGTTCTGGCAGCGCTGCAGGAAGATCAGCGCGCGCTGCATCGCCTCGTCGCTCGCGGGCACGCCGGCGTGGTGCATCGCGTCCATGCCGAACTGCGTGTTGGAGAGGTCGGGGCGCAGCTCGTTGCCGTCGTAGCCGATGCCGCCGTAGCCCCAGTCCTTGTCCTTGTCGTAGCCCTGCTTCTCGTCGAGCTGGACGATCTTCAGGAAGTCGGTCGCGCGCGCGATCGCGTCCTTGTCCTTCTCGCGGCCGGCGTCGGTCAGCGCCATGACGGCGGCGGAGGTCGTGTAGACCGCGACCGCGCCGGAGTAGATCGCGCCGTTCTTCTTCTGCAGCGAGACGAGGTAGTCGAGGCCGGCGTCGATCCACGCGGGCCGCGGCTCGCCGAGCCGCTTCTGCGTCCGCACCGCGGCGTCGAGCGCGAGCGCGGTGATGCCGGGGTCGTCGTGCCCCATGAAGCCGAAGCGGCCGTCCTTCTGCTGCTTCGCGAGGTACTGCAGGCCGGCGCCGGCGGCCTCGCGGTAGCTCTTGTCGAGGTCGCTGCCGACCGTGCGCGGCGTGCCGGCCGGAGGCGCGACCTTGGGCGGACCGCCGCCGCCCTGCTTCAGGTTCTGCGCGCAGATCGTGAGCGCGCGCGCGCCGGCGGCGAGGTTGTGGGGGCTCGCCTCCTCGAAGCCGCCGGGCGCCTGCATCGACGCGAGGACGGTCGAGCGCACGACCTCGGCCCACGGCTTCGGCCCGCCCGCGGTCGTCTGGAGCTCGAGCGTCGGGAAGCGCTTCGCCACGTCCTCGAGCAGCGCGGGCAGCGCCTCGAGCTGGCGGTCGAAGCTCTTCGGGTCGAGGTTGCGCCCGCTCACGAGCGGAGAGAGGAAGCCGGCGACATTCGTGGCGGCCTGCGCGGCGTCGGCGCCCGCCGTCACCGTGATGGTCCACAGGTGGTCGGCCGGGACCTTGTCGGCGGGGAGATGCGCCGGCGGCGAGTCCAGGAATCCCTCGAGCCGCTGGACGGCGGCCTTCGCCGCGTCGCTCTTCGCGAGCCGCAGCGCCGCGACGGACCAGCGCGCGAGGCCGACCGCCGCGTCGTTGTCGGCGACGCCGGCGGGACGGCCGTCGTTCCCGATCTGGCTCGGGGAAAG
>JADMIO010957559.1_pt1 | contig 10522 bp, 12 predicted proteins | sample 8958161 | NCBI WGS metagenome assembly JADMIO01 (sample SAMN16585339, study PRJNA669376) | soil metagenome | isolation source: Crop rotation soil | place: USA: Cullars Rotation, Alabama | collected 2011
CGACCTCCCGCCGCCATGCCGCGCCGTCGGCGCCCAGCCCGGCGACCGTCTCGTCCAGCGACCGGTGGAGCACGCCCGCTCGACCGCCGTCGAGCGGGTGGACGAGGGCGAGCTCGGCGTGGACGAGCTCGAGGCCGTGCCGCTCGAGGCCGGCGGCGGCGAAGAAGGGCGACACCGCCGCGAGCGGGTGGATCGCGGAGCAGACGTCGTGGTGGAAGCCCGGGAGCGTCAGCTCGGCCGTCTGGGTGCCGCCGCCGACGGTGCCGGTGGCCTCGAGCACGAGCACCGAGCGACCGGCCTCGGCGACCGTGATGGCCGCGGCGAGCCCGTTCGGTCCGGCCCCGACGACCACGACATCCGGCACGACCTCAGCCTAGGTTGCTCGTGATGGCAGTCACGATCGACGAGGTCCTGGTGGGCGACGAGCCGGGGACGTGGGCCGCCGCCGGCTACACCGTCGACGACGACGGCAGCTGCCGCATCGGGCACGTGCGCGTGCGGCTGGTCGGTCGGAGCGGCGGCAAGCGCATCCTCGGCTGGTCGCTGCGGGGCGCCCCGCCGGCCCGGCTCGCCGACGGGAGCCTCGACGGCATCCCGACCACCGCCTCGGAGGCGCCCCCGGCGGAGCCGGCCGCCCACGCCAACGGCTCGCTGGCGATCGACCACCTCGTGCTCCTCACCCCCGACCTCCGCCGCACGACGGAGGCGCTCGCGTCCATCGGGCTGGCACCGCGCGGCGAGCGCGACACCGACACCTACGGGGCGCCGATGCGGCAGTCCTTCTTCCGGATGGGCGAGGTGATCCTCGAGCTCATCGGGCAGGTCGACCACGCCGGGGAGGGCGCCCCCGGGTTCTTCGGCATCGCCGTCACGGTGGCCGACCTCGACGCCACGGTGGGACGGCTCGGCGAGCACCTCGGCGACGTGAAGGACGCGGTGCAGCCCGGGCGGCGGATCGTCACCCTGCGCCACAAGGACCTGGGCATGAGCGTGGCGACGGCGTTCATGTCGCCGGAGCCGGCACCGGGCTGAGCCCGCGAGCAGAGCGCTACAGGAGGGCGTCGATGGGCGCCGGGCGCAGGAGCCGGCTGGTCGCCGCGGCCACCTCCGCGCCGCAGCGACGGCAGGTCATCGCGAGCACGTCGCCGTGGGCGGTGGGCACGCTGTGGAGCGAGCGGAGGCCGCGGAGCTCGCGGCGACCGCAGGACGGGCAGTCGCAGAGGGTCATGGGACAAGTGTGCCGACCTGCGAGTAGAAGCAAAAGCGATGATCTCTTGCGCTCTCCATCAGCATCCCTGATACTGGGGTCGTGGAGCTCGAGGTCCGGCACCTGCAGGCGCTGGTGGCGGTGGCGGAGGCCGGCACGTTCGGCAAGGCGGCCGAGGCCCTCGGCTACACGCAGTCGGCCGTCAGCCAGCAGATCGCGGCCCTCGAGCGAACGGCCGGCACGCCGATGTTCGAGCGACCCGGCGGCCCCCGCCCGGTGCGGCTCACCCCGGCCGGCGCGGTCCTCCTCGAGCACGCCCACGCGGTCCTCGCCGCCCTGCGGACGGCCGCCGCCGACGTCGACGCCGTCGCCCGCGGCGACCGCGGTCGCCTGCGGATCGGGCTCATGCAGAGCGTCGGGACCAAGATCCTCCCCACGCTGCTCACGCGGTTCTCCGCCGAGCGTCCGCAGGTGGAGATCGTCCTCCACGAGGCCCACGACGCCAGCGACCTCCTCGCCATGGTCGAGGCCCACGACCTCGACCTCGCCTTCTCCGCCATGCTCGATCCCGAGGGTCCCTTCTGCACCCGGCTGGTGCTCGAGGACCCGTTCGTCGTCCTCGCCCCCAACACACCCGAGTGGCGAGCCCGACCCGGCATCTCGATCGCGGAGATCGCCCAGCACCCCCTGGTCGGCAACCGGAACCCGTCGTGCCAGGGCCAGGCGCTCCTGGCCTTCGGCGACCACGAACCCAACTTCGTCTTCAACTCCGACGACAACACCACGATCCAGAGCTGCGTCGCCGCGGGGCTCGGCATCTCGCTGGCCCCGATGCTCACGATCGACCTCGCCGACCCGACGACCACGATCGTCCCGGTCGACCCGCCGGTCCCGCCGCGGCACCTCACCGTGTCCTGGCACGACGGGCGCCGGCCGTCCCCGCTCCTCGACGCCTTCGTGGAGGCCACGGTCGAGGTCGGCGCGGCGATCGCGGCGTCGTGGGCCGCCGACCGCGCCGCATGACCGGCTCCGGTTAGCGTCGCGCGCCCATGCTCGACCACGTGTTCACCGACGCCATCGGGGCGCTGCGCGACACCTTCGAGAAGGCGTTCCTCGAGCGGCAGGCGTTCGAGGAGCGCTTCCAGGTCGACGTCCTGCTCGGTGACACGACGTGGGAGACGTCCTACGGCCTGCCGGGCGAGGGCCTGCCGCCGCGGGTGCAGGCCGACATCACCTTCGACTGGCCCACGTGGGCGCAGACCGCGTACCGCTCGTGGTACATCGGCGAGCCGGTCGAGGAGGCGCCGCGCATCGAGATGGAGATCGTGATGCGCATCCAGCGCCTGGCATCGATGCCCGACGTGAAGCCGGTGCTCGCCGTGCTGCCGGAGACGAGCCCGCCGATCGGGGCGGAGCGCCTCGAGCGCTCGTCCCCCACCGTCGAGATCGCGTTCGACAACGACCTCGAGGCCGAGGACTGGGCCCTCGAGGTGAGCTACGAGGGCAGCTACGAGCTCGACGAGGCCACCCTGGCCGACGGGTCGATCCTCGACGACCACTTCAGCGCGATGGGTGGTTGGATCGCGTCGACCCTGGTGCGCCTCGGCGACCTGAAGCTCGACTTCCTGCCGGCCGACGAGGAGGGGTGACCGTGACCGATGTCGTCCTGGTCGAGGTGGACGGACCCGTCGCCACCGTCACGCTCAACCGGCCCGAGGCGCGCAACGCGCTGAACCGCGAGCTGCGCAAGGCGATCCCGACGACGTTGCGCGAGCTCGACGAGCGCGACGACGTCGCCGCCATCGTCCTGACCGGCGCCGACCCGGCGTTCTGCGCCGGCATCGACCTGAAGGAGCTGGCCTCGGGCGACGGCTCGATGCAGGACACCGGCGCCACCGGCGATCGTGGCCCGACGCGCGGCCCCTTCCCCGACATGGAGACGCCGGTCATCGGCGCGATCAACGGCGTGGCGATCACGGGTGGCTTCGAGCTGGCGCTGGCGTGCGACTTCCTCGTCGCCTCCGACCGGGCTCGGTTCGCCGACACGCACGCGCGCGTCGGGATCATGCCCGGCTGGGGGCTCACGGTCCTGCTGCCCGAGGCCGTCGGGCACCGACGCGCCAAGGAGCTGTCGACCACCGGCAACTTCCTGGACGCGACGACGGCGGAGTCGTGGGGGCTCGTCAACCACGTGGTGCCCCACGACGAGCTGCTGCCGTTCTGCCGCCAGCTCGGCCACGACATCGCCTCGGTCGACCGGCGCGCCGTCCGCCGGATGCTGCGCACCTACGACGAGGGCGCGCTCCGCGACGGTGCCGGGGCGTGGGCGCTCAAGGCCGAGGTGGCGGCCGCCTGGCAGGGCGAGGGCGTCGACCCGGCGACCATCGAGCGCAACCGGCAGGCCGTGGTCGCCCGCGGGCGCACCCAGCTCTAGCGCACCGCGCACCGCACCCAGCTCGCCACCATCCGCGTTCGCGAGTGCACGAAACCCTAGGGTCGCGGCTATCGTTCGTGGTCGGCGGGCGATCCACTCTTGGCGGAGGACGGAACGCTCTTGGCACCGGTGATCGAGCTGTGCAGGACCTGCGGGTTCGACGTCCCTGCGGACGCCGATCGCTGCCCGAGCTGCCGCCGCGCCACCCGCCCGCCGCTGGCCGCCCGGCAGGTCGCGGGGCTCGCGCTGCCCACGCGCTCGGTGCACGAGCTGCCCCACCTGCGGCCCCGGAAGGAGCCCGACGAGGCGCCGCTGCCGCCGGCCAGCGCCGCTCGATCGGCCTTCTCCTTCACCACGGTGCTGGCGCTGATCACCCTCGCCGCCGGCGCCTTGGCCTGGCTGGCGGCCCAGCCCCGGTTCGTGCTCCAGGTGCCCGACGGCACCGAGAGCCTCCTCGACTCGATCACGCGGACGGCGGCGCTCGCCTCGGTCTCCGCCCTCATCGTGGGCATGGTGGCGATGGTCGCGTGGTGCCTCCGCGCCACCGGGCGGCTGGCACGCCGCTCCCTCCACCGCCACCTCGCCTGACCGGCGCCGCGTCGATCACCACCACTTGCGGGGCAGCGGCGCCTCGGGCGGTGGGGCATCGAGCGCGGCCAGCGCGCCGTCGACGTCGGTGACGACCGCGTACGCGGCCCGGCTCTCGGGTCGGGCGAAGCGCTCGCGGTAGAGGTGCTCGAACAGGTCGAGGAGCGGCTGCCAGAACCCGCCGACGTCGACCAGCACGATCGGCTTCTCGTGGAAGCCGAGCAGGCGACCGGTGATCTGCTCGAGCAGCTCCTCGAGCGTGCCGAAGCCACCGGGCAGCGCGACGAACGCGTCCGCGCGACGAGCGAGCTCGGCCTTCCGCTCGAGCATGCCGTCGGTGACGACGAGCTCGTCGGCGGCGTGGTCGGCGATCTCGACGGCGCGGAGCGACTCCGGGATCACCCCGACGGTGCGCCCGCCCGCGAGGCGGGCCGCCCGGGCGACCTCACCCATCAGCCCGACGGTCGCGCCGCCCCACACGAGCACGTCGCCGCGGGCCCCGAGGGCGTCGCCCAGCGCGCGGGCGACCTCGACGTGGCGCGCGTCCACCGCGGCCGACGACGAGCAGTACACGCAGACGTGACGGGGGGGCGGCACCGGCGCAACCTAGGCCCGGGGCACGCCGCCGGGTGAGCGCTACCGTGACCCGATGCGGACGGCCCCCACGCTCGAGGAGCTGCGGAGCGCCCCGAAGGTGCTGCTCCACGACCACCTCGACGGCGGGTTGCGGCCGGCGACGGTGATCGAGCTGGCCCGGGAGCACGGCTACGACGGCCTGCCCACCACCGACGAGGCCGAGCTGGCGCGCTGGTTCACGGAGGGCGCCGCCCGTCAGGACCTCGTGCTGTACCTCGACACGTTCGCCCACACGGTCGGTGTCATGCAGACGAAGGACGCGCTGCAGCGGGTGGCGCAGGAGTGCGCCGAGGACCTGGCCGCCGACGGCGTCGTCTACGCCGAGGTGCGGTTCGCCCCCGAGCAGCACCTGCGGGAGGGCCTCACGCTCGATGAGGTGGTCGACGCCGTCCTCGACGGGTTCCGGCAGGGCACCGCGGGCACGGCGCTCCAGGTCGGCACGATCGTCACGGCGATGCGGCACGCCGCGCACTCCACCGAGATCGCGGAGCTGGCGCTGCGCCACCGCGACGCCGGCGTCGTCGGCTTCGACATCGCCGGGAGCGAGGCCGGCAACCCCCCGACGCGCCACCTCGACGCGTTCCAGCTGGTGGCGGCGGAGAACTTCCACATCACGATCCACGCCGGGGAGGCGTTCGGCCTGCCGTCCATCTGGGAGGCCGTGCAGCTGTGCGGCGCCGAGCGCCTGGGGCACGGCGTGCGGATCGTCGACGACATCGACGTCGACGACGCCGGGCGGGCCAGCCTCGGACGGCTGGCCAGCTTCGTGCGCGACCGGCGCGTCCCCCTCGAGATGTGCCCGACGTCCAACGTCAACACGGGCGTGTGCCGCTCGATCGCCGAGCACCCGATCGGTCTGCTCGCCCGGCTGCGGTTCCGGGTGACGGTCAACACGGACAACCGCCTCATGAGCGGGGTGTCGCTCTCCTCCGAGCTGGCGGCGCTGGTCGATGCGTTCGGCTACGGCTGGGACGAGATCGAGTGGCTCACCCTCAACGCCATGAAGAGCTCGTTCTGGCCGTTCGACCAGCGGCTCGGCATCATCAACCAGCAGATCAAGCCGGGCTACGCCCTGCTGCGCGCCGCCGGCGTCTGAGCGCTCCGGCTACCGGCCCTCGAGGATCGCCCGCGTGGCGCTGCAGCCGAGACGGGTGGCGCCGGCGTCGAGCATCGCGCGCGCCGTCGTCGCGTCGCGGATGCCACCGCTCGCCTTGATCCCGAGCCGACTCCCGACGGTGGCCGCCATCAGCCCCACCGCGTGGGTGGAGGCACCGCCGGCCGGGTGGAAGCCGGTGGACGTCTTCACGTAGTCCGCCCCGGCGCCCTCGGCGGCGCGGCACGCCTCGACGATCTCGGCATCGTCCAGGGCGGCCGTCTCGAGGATGACCTTGAGGACCACGCCCGACGACGCGGCGCGCACGGCCCCGATGTCGTCGCCGACCGCGAGCCACGCTCCCGCCTTGACGAGCCCCAGGTTCACGACCATGTCGAGCTCGGTGGCGCCGGCATCGACGGCCACCTCCGCCTCGTGCGCCTTCACCGCCGGCTGGTGGGCGCCGCTCGGGAACCCGATCACCGTCGCGATCCCGATGCCCACCCCGAGCCCCTCGGTGATCGGCAGGTGCGACGGCGAGACGCACACCGCGGCGACGCCGAGCTCGGTGGCCTCCTCGCAGAGCGCGACGACGTCGTCGCTGGTCGCCTCCGGCGCGAGGAGCGTGTGGTCGATCCGGGCGGCGAGCGCGGCGCGGTCGAGGTCACCCCGGTCCATCGCTGCCATCATGCCCGCATGCAGGTGACCGTCGTCGACCACCCGCTCGCCGCCCAGCTGCTCACCCGGCTGCGGGAGGTGGGCACGGACCGCGCCGGGTTCCGCCGGGCCATGGACGACCTCTCGGGCATCCTGGTCTACGAGGCCACCCGCGACATCGAGGTGGAGCCGGTCGCGATCGAGACGCCGCTCGGACCGACCACGGGCACCCGGGTGAGCCGGCCGCCGCTCGTCGTCCCGGTGCTGCGCGCCGGGCTGGGCATGCTCGGCGGGGTGCTCCGCCACCTGCCCGAGACCGACACCGGCTTCATCGGCGTCGCCCGCAACGAGGCCACCTTCGTCCCCGAGCCGTACATGAGCTCCGTGCCCGAGGAGCTGCACGGCCGGCCGGTGCTCGTCCTCGACCCGATGCTCGCCACCGGCGGCTCCCTCGAGCACACCTGCCGCATCCTCGCCGAGCGCGGCGCCGGTCCGCTGACCGCCGTGTGCGTGCTCGCCGCGCCCGAGGGCATCACCCGGCTCGACTCCACCCGCCTCGTCCGGCAGATCGTCACGGCATCGATCGACGACCGGCTCGACGACCAGGCGTACATCGTCCCGGGCCTCGGCGATGCCGGCGACCGCCTCTTCGGCACCGCCTGAGGGGTGGGCCCGGCGACGAGGCGCTCAGGCGACGATGTCGACGGGTGAGCCGAGGGCGATGCCGTCCATCTTGATCTGGTCCTCCGGCAGCATCCGGATGCAACCGTTCGACACCTTGCCCCCGCCGCTGCGGATGAGCGCCTCGGCGCCGAAGGGTCCGTGGAACGCGGTGATGGCGTCCCCGGATCCCTCCCAGCTCTGGATGTCCTCGGAGTGGGCGTTGAGGTCGAGGACGATCGGTCCGTAGCCCGCCGGCCCAGGCTTCTCGATCACCGCGACGAAGAACGAGCCCATCGGCGTCCGGGTGTGGTCCCGGCCGATCCCCACCGGCGCGCTCCACACCTCGTAGCCGTCCTTGTACACGTGCACGCGCGTCTCGCTGAGCTTGAGGACCATGCGCCACGGCGTGCTGCTGCGCTCGACGTCGGAGGCCTTCACCCATGCGGTCGACCCGTTGGGCCGCTCGGGCAGCATGATGCGCAGCCAGCCCCCGCCGCGCGACGTCTCGACGATGGGCATCGTCATCGGGTAGCCGTACCAGAGGCCCACCGTGCCGACCGGCTCGCCCTTGGGGCTGGCGTAGGTCGCCACCTCCCCCTTGGGCGTGGCGAGGTCGGTGGAGGGCGGCACGACCGTCGGCTTCACGGTCGTGGTCGTGGTGGGCGGCTCGGTGGTGCTCGTGGTCGTGGTGGTCGCCGCGACGACGGGCTCGTCGTCGTCACGGGTCGCGATGACTGCGAGGCCGGCGAGCAGCACCACGAGCGCCGTCGCCAGAAGCGCGACCAGGGCCCGCCGGCGGGACGGGCGGCGCATGGGCTCCGCGTGCGTCACAGCTCGATGGAACCACATCCGGGCACCGCTGCGCCCGTCAGAGGCCGTGGGCGTGGAGGAGGGACCCGACCCCGTCGAGCACCTCGTCGACGATCTCGGTCGCCCGCGCCCGGGCCGCGGCGACCGGCTGATCGCCGACGGGGACGACGGCCTCGGCGTAGCACTTGAGCTTCGGCTCCGTCCCGCTGGGACGGACGATGGCCCGCGCGCCGTCGAGGGTCCACACCAGCACGTCGGAGGGCACGGGGAACCGCGCGGGCACGGCGAGGTCCTCGACGCCCAGCACGGACCGCCCGGCCACCACGGCGGGCGGCGCGGCGCGGACCGCCCCCATCGTGGCGGTCACGCGCTCCAGCCAGTCGGCGCCATCGACGCGGATCGATCGCTGGCGCGTGACGTGGGCGCCATGGGCCCGGGCCAGCTCGTCGAGGCGGTCGGCCACCGACGTGCCGTCGTGGCGCAGGCGGGCGGCGAGCTCGGCCATGAGCAGCGCCGCGGTGATGCCGTCCTTGTCGCGCACCAGCTCGCCGACGCAGTAGCCGAGGGCCTCCTCGTACCCGAAGGCGAAGCGCTGGCCGGGCCCGGGCGTGCGGACGACCCACTTGAACCCGGTGAGGGCCTCGCCGTAGGCCACCCCCGCGGCGGCCGCCAGGTCGCCGAGGAGGCGCGACGACACGACGGTCGTCGCGAACACGTCGTGGGGACCGTAGGAGCGCGTCCGCAGCAGGTGGTCCGCCAGCACGGTGCCGATCTCGTCACCGGTCAGGGCGCGCCAGCCGCCGTCACCGTCGGGGATGGCGACGCCGAGGCGATCCGCATCCGGGTCGTTGGCCAGGACGAGGTCGGCGCCACGGGCCTGCGCGAGCGCGAACGCGAGGTCGAGCGCGCCGGGCTCCTCCGGGTTCGGGAAGGCGACCGTCGGGAAGTCGGGATCGGGCTCCACCTGCTCCCCCACCTCGATCGGGGGCGGGAAGCCCGCCTCGCGGAACGCCGCCCGCGCCGTCTCGGCGCCGACGCCGTGCATCGCCGTGTAGACGATCGCGATCTCGCGCGGCCCGTCGACGAGGAGGTCGACCGCGCCCCGCACGTACGCGGCGAGGAGGTCGTCGCCGATCGCCTCGATCCCGCGGTCCGAGCGCGGCAGGTCGCGGACCGCGCCCACGGCGTCGATGTGCGCCGAGATCTCGACGTCGTCCGGCGGCACGATCTGGGCGCCATCGCCGAGGTACAGCTTGTACCCGTTGTCCTGCGGCGGGTTGTGGCTGGCCGTGATCATGATCCCGGCGACGGCGCCGAGGGCACGGGTGGCGAAGGCGGTGACCGGCGTCGGCAGCGGCCCGGGCAGGACGCGCACGGCGAAGCCGGCGCCGGCCAGGACGGCGGCGGCGTCGTGGGCGAAGTCGGCGCTCCCGTGCCGGGCGTCGCGCCCGACGACGACGCTCCCCGCGTGCCCCCGTTGGCGCAGCCACGCCGCGACACCGGCTGTGGCGCGCTGCACGAGGGCTCGGTTCATGCGGTTCGGTCCCGCCCCCAGGGCGCCGCGCAGCCCGGCGGTGCCGAACTGGAGCCGGGCACCGAAGCGGTCGCGGAGCCCCTCGACGTCGTCGGCGGCGACGAGGGCGTCGACCTCGGCGCGGGTGGCGGGGTCCGGGTCGTCGTCGCGCCACGCACGCGCCTGGGCTCGCAGCGCGTCGTCCATCACCGGGCGGCCGGCCGCCTCGCCCGCTCGCTCACAGGCGCGCAACCACCCGCGCCAGGAGGTCGCCCATCGACTCGGCGGCGGCGCGGCCGGCCTCGAGCACGTCGGCGTGGTCGAGGGCGTCGGCACCGAGCCCGGCGGCCAGGTTGGTGACGAGCGAGAGCCCGAGCACCTCGGCCCCGACGTGGCGGGCGGCGATCACCTCGTGCACCGTGCTCATGCCGACCAGATCGGCCCCGAGCACCTGCAGCATCCGGATCTCCGCCGGTGTCTCGTACTGCGGGCCGCCCAGCCCGGCGTACACCCCCTCCTCGAGGGTCGGGTCGACCTCGCGCGCCAGGTTCCGGAGCCGCGCGGAGTACGCCTCCGTGAGGTCGACGAAGCGGGGCAGCTCGAGCGCCGCGGGCGGGGCGGGCCCGGTGAGGGGCGAGCGCCCGGTGAGGTTGAGGTGGTCGCTGATGAGCACGGGCTGGCCCACGCGCATGCCCGCGCGCAGGCCCCCGGCGGCGTTCGTGACGACGACGGTGCCGCACCCGGCCCGCACGGCGCTGCGCACGGCGTGCACCACCACCGACAGGTCGTGCCCCTCGTACGCGTGGACCCGGCCGAGGAGGGCGAGCAGCCGCTTGCCCCCCGCCACCTCGACGGAGCGCAGCACGCCGGCGTGGCCGACCACGCCGACCGGCGGGAAGCCCGGCAGCTCCGACACCGGCA